>Ga0310334_100149_pt1 | contig 21396 bp, 21 predicted proteins | sample LakMicMIDCLREDC7_FD_195548 | JGI IMG/M metagenome (GOLD analysis project Ga0310334, IMG submission 195548) | Enriched freshwater cyanobacterial communities from Lake Michigan, Michigan, United States - MI23.DCL.RED.C7 (v2) (version 2) | ecosystem: Environmental > Aquatic > Freshwater > Lake...
CAGCTGGGCATCGCTGGTGGCGATCGCGCCACTCAGCTCCCGCTCGGCATCCTCCTTCCAACGGGGCGTGACAACGGCCCGCACCGTGATCGAGCGCTTGATCGAAAGGGAACCGTCGGCCATGGGAAAGGAAATCCAGCGTCCAAATTGTCAGCCCATAGACCAGGGGTCAACGGCCGGATCGCCGCACCCAGACCAAGGCCGCTCCCCTAGGGCCCTAGTCCTGAAGGCACCAGAGCAGGGATCCGGCTCAACGCCCGTAGATCGCCTCGATGGCGGCCCGATCGCGCTCGCCAATGCGATCACGCCGTTGCTTGAGGGTCTGGGTCAGCAGGCCGTTGTCGATGCTGAAGGGAGCCACCAGGGCCACCCCGCCCAGCCGTTCGTCGGGCCGGGCCCCGGGCCGGGCCGCCAGGCGCCGGTTGAGGCGGCTCGTGAGGGCCTTGAGTAGGCCAGGCTCGGCTCTGGCAGCACCCCCATCGGCCCCCGCCTGCGGCGACGCCAGGCCCTGCTCCTGGGCGTAAACCGCCAGGGCCTCTAGCCGGGGCACGATCAGGGCCCCCAGGCTGCGGCGGTCCTGGCCCACCACCATCACCTGCTCCACCAGGGAACAGGCCGCCAGTTCCTCTTCCAGGGGACCGGGCTCAATGTTTTCGCCGCTGCTGAGCACGATCGTGTCCTTGGCCCGGCCGGTGAGCACCAGGGTGCCGTCGGCAAGGAGGTGGCCCAGGTCACCGGTGTCGAACCAGCCATCGGCATCGATCGCCTTGGCCGTGGCCTCGGGCTTGCGGAAGTAGCCGGCCATCACCTGGGGACCTTTGGCCAAGACCCGGCCGCGCTGGCCCCAGCCCAGGGGCGTACCCCGCTCCGGATCGACCACCTTGATGGCGGTACCGGGCAGGGGGCGACCGGAGCTGCCACGCCGGTTGGACCAGGAACGGCGGCAGCTGAGCACCGGGCTGGTTTCGGTGAGGCCATAGCCCACCAGCAGCTCGATGCCGATCGCTTCAAAGAAGCCATCCACATGGGGGGCCAGGGCGCCGCCGCCGCTGATGGCCGTGCCCAGGCAGCCTCCGGCCAGCTGCTGGCGCACCTTGGGCCAGAACAACCGTGAGGCCAGGCGATGGCCTGGCCAGCTGGCCAGGGCCAGCAGTCCACCGGCCAACCGGGCCAGGGGGGGCTCGGGGAGCAGGCTCTGGTCCTGGGCCTGGCGCCAGTGGCTGCAATGGAAGCGGCTCAGGCCCAGGGCCGCCGTCAGCAGGCGCCGCCGGGCCGGGGGCATGGCTGCAAGCGCATCCTCAAAGCCGGCCAGCAGGGCCTCCCACAGGCGCGGCACGCTGATCATGTAGTGGGGGCGCACCCGCTGGAGGTCGGCCTTGAAATGCTTGAGGGTGGTGTAGCTCTGGCGGCAGCCGCAGGCGAGCAGAAAGTATTCGGCGGTGCGTTCGTAGGCATGCCAGATCGGCAGCACGCTGAGCACCCGATCGCCGGGATTGGGCGCCACGGCGACGCCAAGGGTGGCGAGTTGGTGCAAGAGGTTGGCGTGGCTGAGGGGCACGCCCTTGGGTTCCCCCGTGGTGCCGGAGGTGTAAAGCAGGGTGGCCAATCGCTCCGGCCCCCCGGGGGGCAGGGGCGGCAGCGGGGAGGTTGCCCCCAGCTCCATCAGGGCGTCCCAGCCCAGGCAGGGGATCGCCAGGGCCCCAGCCGCCGGGCTGGCCCCCTCCAGCAGCACCACAAACTTCAGGCCCGCCAACGCGCTGAGCTGGGGCGAGAGCTTCTGCAGCAAGGCCGCCGATTCCACCACCAGGCCAGTGGCACCGGAATCCCGCAGGATGTAGCTGAGCTCCGCCAGGGGCGCGCCACTGCCCCGCACGGCATCGGCGGCGCCGGCGCGCATCAGGCCCTGGTCAGCCAGGAGCCAACGGGGCCCGTTTTCGGCAAACAGGGCCACCACATCACCCGGCACCACGCCCAGGGCAGCGAAGCCTGCGGCGGCTAGGAGGATGGCGCCGTCGAGGGCCTGGAAGCTCCATTGTTCAGGGGGTTTGGCGTGGTGGGCGTCCAGGGCCAGGGCCTCGCCATGGCGATCCGCCAGCTGGGGCCAGAGCTGCTCCAGGGAGGTAAGGCCGCTCCAGTCGGCGCGCTGGGCCAGGGCCAGGCGATCGGCGCGGTCGGCGCTCCAGTGGACTTCGGCCTGGCCCCTCGGATCCACCAGGGCGGTCAAGTCGGTCACGGCGAAACAGTGAGTAGGCCAGGCCTATCACCCCAAAAGCCGCTCCGGGGCATTGGGTGGACGGAGCCGCAGGCCAAAGCGATTGGCGAAGGCCTGGAGCAACCGTGGCGCCAGCGCGTCACAGCTCAGGCCTGGCAACCAATCCACCAACCGCCCCACGGGGCGATCGGCGATGCCACAGGGCACGATCGGCCCAAATCCAGCCAGATCACAGTCCACATTCAGGGCTAGACCGTGCTGGCTGATCCAGCGGCGAGCCCCCACACCGATCGCCGCCAACTTGCGGCCCTCCAGCCAAACGCCGGTAAGGCCCTCCTGGCGCTGGCCCTCCAGGCCCAGTTCGGCCAGCAGGTCGATCACCACGGCTTCGAGCAGGCGAAGGTAGAGGTGCAGATCGGCGCCATGGCGCTGCAGGTTGAGCACCGGATAGAGCACCAGCTGACCCGGGGCGTGGTGGGTCACTTCGCCGCCCCGGTCGATGCGAAACAGGGGCGCGGGTGGGTGGTCTGGGCTAAAGCGCAGGAAGGCCTCACTGGCGCCGCGGCCCAGGGTGTAACAGGGTTCATGCTCCAGCAACACCACGGCATCGGCCCCAAGCGGATCAGCCAGCAGCCGCCCCTGGAGCTGCTGCTGCCAGGCCCAGGCCCGGCCAAACGGCACGGGGCCCGCGATTTGGAAACAGATTCCTTCGAGTTTGGGTTCCCTCACCAACCGTTCCTAGCCTTGGACCATCCCCAACTCCCGGAGGCACAGGGATGAAGCTTCTGATTCACGGCCGCAATCTGGACGTCACCCCGGCGATACGGGACTACACCGAAGAGAAGTTGTCCCGAGCCTTGAACAACTTCAATGGCCTGGTGAAGGAGGCGGATGTGCATCTCTCGGTGGCCCGCAATCCGCGGGTGCCCCAACAAACCGCCGAGGTCACGGTCTTTGCTAACGGCACCGTGATCCGGGCCCAGGAACGCAGCGAAAATCTCTACGCCAGCATCGATCTGGTGGCCGGCAAATTGAGCCGCCAGCTGCGCCGCCACAAGGAGCGCCACAGCGACCACCACCACAGCGCTGGCCACAACGCCAGCCAGACCGCCAACACCGCTGATGTTGTCGGAGATGCGCCCGTGGAAGGGTCGTTCCTGGAGGGGAAAACGGCCGAACTGCCCAACCGGGGCGTGCGGCGCAAGTATTTCGCCATGCCGGCGATGTCCCTGGAAGACGCCATGCACCAACTCGATGTGATCGACCACGACTTCTACGTGTTCCGCGATGCCCAAAACGGCACCATCCAGGTGGTGTATCGGCGCAACCACGGCGGCTATGGGGTGATTCAACCGCGAGAATCCTGATCGACCGCCGCGCCCTCCCGGGCCCCCAGCCGCTTGCGCGACCTCCCCGACCTTGCCCCCCTGATCGACCACGCCCTCCTCGATCCCCACCAGGGATCGGAAGCGGTGTTGCGCTGCTGCGATGAGGCCCGCCATTTCGGCTTCGCCGGGGTGTGCCTGGCATCCCGCTGGCTACCCCTGGCCCGGGAGCGGCTGGGCTCGGGGTCGAGTGGCCGCAGTGGCTCCAGCCAGCCCACCCGCCTGATCAGCGTGGTGGGCTTTCCCTTTGGGGCGATTCCAGCGGAGATCAAGCGGGCCGAAGCGGAATGGGCCGCCGCCGCCGGTGCCGACGAACTCGATGTGGTGCCGGACTTCGGCGCCCTGGCCGATGGCGATGCCAGCCGCTTCTGCGCCGACCTGGCCCCGATCGTGGAGCTGGGCCTGCCCGTGAAGGTGATCCTGGAGGTGGGCCGGCTCACGCCTGCCGCCCTGGAGCTGGCCGTGGCAGCAGCGATCGATGTGGGCGTGGCCTTTCTCAAAACCGGCAGCGGCTTTGGACCCTCCGTCACGGTGGCCCAGGTGGCCGAGCTGCGCCAGCTGGCCCGGGGCCGGGCGGCGGTGAAAGCCTCCGGGGGCATCGCCAGCCTGGAGCAGGCCATCGAGCTGGTGGAAGCGGGGGCCAGCCGGCTCGGCACCAGCCGCGGCGTCGCCCTAATCAGGGCCGGAAAGAGCTTTGGGCAGCGCCCCGAATCGGCGCCGCCCTCGGGCAACGACGACCGGGACCAAGCCCGTGGGTACTAAGGATCTAGCCATCAGCACCTTGGCGACGACCAGGACACCCCCTGAAACGACAACTGGTGCCGCCTCCGAAACGCTGGTGGCTCAATCCAAGGAGCCCCGCTCCACACCGGCCCCACCCCTTCGCAGAGCGATGACGTCCCCTGGGAGCAAGAGCGTTGGGCGCTGAGTTGCGGCTGGAGGGTCTGTCGTTGAAATGCGGGCCCCTGGGGGAAACCGACCGGCTGCTCACCCTGCTCAGCGCCAGCGACGGCCTCAGCCGCCTGGCCGTGCCGGGGGCCCGCAAGCCGAAAAGCCCCCTGGCTGCCGCCGTGCCCCTGGCCCTGCTGCGCCTCCAGGTGGGGGGCGGTAGCGGCCTGCGGCGGGTGCGCCAGCTGACGGTGGTGCGCAATTTCGCTGCCCTGGCCGGCCGGCTGGAGACCCTGGCCGCCGCCCAGGGCCTGGCGGAACTCACCATCCAACTGGTGCCCGCCGGCGAGGGCGTGCCCGGCCTGCTCGAAGACCTGCTGATGCAGCTTGGCCGCCTCGAGCTGGTGGTGCAGGACCATCAAGACAGCCTGGAGGCCCTGGCGATCGCCGTGCAGGGCTGCGTGCATCTGCTGGTCCTGGGGGGCTATGGCCTGCCCCTGGCCCACTGCGCCCGCAGCGGCGAGCCCTTAGACCCGCCGGTGGGCACCTGGGACTGGCGCTGCAGCCTGATCCCCAGTGAAGGCTTCGTGGTGGGGGCGGTCCCGGGAGCCCAGCTGGTGCTGAACGCCTCGGAACTGGCCCTGCTGCAACGGCTGCCACGGCCAGCCCTGCCGCGGCGCCGCGATGGCGTCCTGATGGGGCCTGAACCGGTCTGGCTGCGGCTGCTGGCCCTCATGGAGCTCTGGAGCCGGGAACACCTGGGACGCAACCTGCGCTCCTGGAGCCTGCTGCGCCAGTGCTTCAACGCAAAGACACCCCTTGGTGCGGACGTTGCGGCATCATCAGAGGCTCGCCATCGCGGAACCCCTTGAGCGGCACCATTCGTCCCTCCGGGCTCCAGGGGGTCATCGCCATTCCCCAGTTCCGCCGGCTCTGGTTTGGCCAGATCCTCAGCCAGTTGGGCGACAAGTTTTACATCGTCTTGATGGTGTTTCTGATCGCCCAGTACTGGGTGACGGACACGCCCCCCAGCGGCGGCGCCCTGGCGGAGGCCGCCGCCGCCATCAAGCTCGACATCGACAGCCGGGCCCAGCTGATCACCCTGCTGGCCACAGGCATCTATGTGGCCAACACGATCCCGGCCATGGCGTTGGGGCTGCTGGCAGGCGTTTGGGCCGACCGCTGGCCCAAACGCACGGTGATGGTGGCCTCCAACGGCCTGCGGGCCGCCTTGGCCCTGTTGATTCCCTTCTGCCTAATCGAGGGGCCGATATGGCTGGGCCTGAGCTGGGGCTATTGGGCCCTGCTGGTGATCACCTTCTGTGAGTCGGCCCTGGGCCAGTTCTTCGCCCCGGCGGAGCAGGCGGCGATCCCGCTGCTGGTGCCCGGTCCCCAGTTGCTAGCGGCCAACTCGCTCTACCAGGCCACCAGCATGGGGGCCACGATCGTCGGCTTTGCCCTGGGTGATCCGATGCTCCGCCTGCTGGACCGGCTGCTGGCAGGCATCGGCATCCACGACGGCGAGGTGTTCCTCTTGCCACTGTGCTACGGCTTGGCGGCCCTGGTGTTGAGCACGGTCAAGATCGATGAGCAGCCCCGGCCGACCAGCACCACCAGCGTCTGGAGCGAGATGGGCGAGGGCCTGCAGGTGCTGCGAGACCAGCCCACGGTGCGCATGGCCATGCTCCAGCTCGTGCTGCTCTACAGCCTGCTAGCAGCCCTCTATGTGCTGGCGATCAGCCTGGCGGCGGCGATCAAGGGCCTGGGCCCGACCCAGTTCGGCATCCTGCTGGCCATGAGTGGCGTGGGCCTGGCCTTAGGGGCCGTGGCCGTGGCCCAGATCGGCCATCGCTTTAACCGGCGCGTGCTGGCCTCCACGGGCCTGGGCACGATCGCCTGGAGCCTGGTGCTGCTGGGCCAGTTGCGCGGCAACCTGGTGGTCACCCTGGTCCTCTGCACCCTGCTTGGGGTGGGTTCGGCCCTACTGGCGATTCCCGCCCAAACCACGATCCAGGAGGACACCCCCGAAAGCCAACGGGGCAAGGTGTTCGGCCTGCAGAACAACCTGATCAATGTGGCCCTGAGCCTGCCCCTGGTGCTGGCTGGCACGGTGGTGAGCCGCTACGGCCTGTTGCCCGTGCTCTGGGCCCTGGCCGGCCTGGCGGTGGCGGCGGCCCTACTCGAGAAACCCTGGGAGCGCTGCTAAAGTTGCCTTTCGATTGAGCCTGCCGCCGCGTGGCCCACATTGCCTGGCTGGGCAAGAAATCTCCCTTCTGCGGCAATGTCACCTACGGGCTGAGCACGACCGAAGCGCTGCGGCAACGGGGCCATCGCATCAGCTTCATTCACTTCGACACGCCCCAGGGCCTGGCCCAACGGCGCGACGAGCTCGACATCAGTGGCCAACGCCCGCTCGCGGCCGCACCGGTCAATGGCAGCAGACCGGCCGCCTGGAAGGCCGACGACCCGGAGGTGGCCCTGCCCTACCTAATGAAGTCCCAGGTGTACACGATCCCCTCGCCTGGGGCCCAGCGGGAGCTGCGCGAATCCCTCGAGCGGCTCCAGCCCGATGTGGTGCACGCCAGTCTCACCCTTTCGCCCCTGGATTTCCGCCTACCGGACCTCTGCCAGCAACTGGGAATGCCCCTGGTGGCCACCTTCCATCCAGCCTTTGATGCCAGCCTGCGCAACCTCAGCGCTGGCACCCAGCAACTCACCTACCAGCTCTACGCCCCGTCCCTGGCCAAATTCGACCGGGTGATTGTGTTTTCAGAACTCCAGGCCGATGTGCTGGCCCGGTTGGGGGTGAAGGAGTCGCGCCTGGCCGTGATCCCTAATGGGGTCGATCCCGATTGCTGGAGCCCGGCGCCCCAGGAGGACAGCACCTTGGCCCAGTTGCGCCAAACCTTTCGTGGCAAGCGGGTGTTCCTCTACATGGGCCGGGTCGCCACCGAAAAGAATGTGGAGGCCCTGCTCAAGGCCTGGCGGCTGGTGCGCCCGGCCGGCTGCCAGCTGGTGATCGTTGGCGATGGTCCCCTGCGGGCCTCGCTTCAGCAAACCGGTGGCCTGGAGCCCGATGTGCACTGGTGGGGCTACGAAGCCGACCTCGCCACCCGGGTGGCCCTGCTGCGGGTGGCAGAAGTCTTCCTACTGCCGTCGTTGGTGGAGGGCCTGTCCCTGGCCCTATTAGAGGCCATGGCCAGCGGCACCGCCTGCGTGGCCACCGATGCGGGCGCCGATGGCGAGGTGTTGGAGGGCGGAGCGGGGATTGTGATCAGCACCCAGGGGGTCACCACCCAGCTGCGCACCCTGTTGCCGGTGCTCCGCGACCAACCAGTGCTCACGGCCGAACTGGGGCGCCGGGCCCGGGCCCGGGTGCTGGAGCGCTACACCCTCACCCGCAACATCGATGCCCTCGAGCGTCTCTACGCCGAGCTGGTTCCCCAGGGCTCCCTGGCGGCCTAGGCCGGGATCCGGTCCCTAAACCTCGCCCTGGATCTGGACCGGAAGCAACTCCTGGCAGCAGGCGGCAAAGGCCGCGGCCGGATCGCTGGCGGCACTGATCGGCCGGCCGATCACCAGCTGGCTGGCGCCGGCGGCCAGGGCCTGGGCTGGGGTCATCACCCGCTGCTGGTCGCCCCGGGCCGCGCCAGCCGGCCGGATACCCGGGGTGACCAGGGCGAAGGGGGCTGGATGGGACGCCCGCAGGGCCGCCACTTCCAGGGGTGAGCAAACGCAACCGCCGATCCCGGCGCTCGCTGCCAACCGGGCCAAGCGCGGCACGTAGGCCTCGATGGTCTCGTCTATCGCCAGTTCCCTGGCAAAGCGTTGGGGGTCCCAGCTGGTAAGCACGGTGACGGCCAGCAAGGTGGGGGCGCCCAGGCCGGCGGCCCCGGCACCCTCCAGGGCCCCGGCCTGGGCCGCAGCAAGCGCCTCGCTGCCAGCGCAGCCATGGACGGTGATCAACTCGGCGCCCAGGCGAGCGGCGCTGCGGCAGGCGCCGGCCATGGTGGCGGGGATGTCGTGGAACTTGAGATCAAGGAACACCCTCAAGCCCCGCTCGCGCAGCTGGGCCACCACCTGGGGCCCGGCGGCGCTGAACAGCTCTAGGCCCACCTTCACCCAACGCAGCCCAGGGATCGCCGCGGCCAGGGCCAGAGCCGAGGCGGCATCGGGCCGGTCCAGGGCCAGGATCAGGGCCTCGGCGGGATGCCACAGGGGCTGGGGGCTCCCTAGGACCAGGCCGACTGGGCTCGAAGCATCGGCGGAGCCTGCGGTTGCCGCAGCCGATGCAGGGGGGCTGGGGGCTGGGCCCGAACCGTCAACAGCGGGAGAGGTCATGGCTGGGCCCCTGGCAGCGGGGCCCCTGGGACCGCCGGCGCCGCGGCCACCAGCCGCCGGAAGGTCTTTTTGCCCAGCTGGAGCACCTTGCCGTCCAACTCGTCGGCGGTTGCGAACTCCTGGTTGGGATCGGCCAGCTTGTCGCCATCGAGCTTGACACCGCCGCCCTGGATCTGGCGACGGGCCTCGCTGCTGCTGGCGCAGACGCCCACGGCACTGAGCAAGTAGAGGGCCTTTGCCGGGAAGTTCACATCCGCCAAGGACGCGATTGGAACCTCAGCCCCAGCGGCTCCGGCCCCCTGGGCGCCGCCCACCAGGGAGGCGGCATCGGCCTGGGCGGCCAAGGCGGCGCCAGCCCCGTGGCGCTGGCGGGTGATCTCCAGGGCCATGGCCCGTTGCCGTTCCCTGGGGTTTTCGGGCAAGGAGGCCAGGTCGAGGTCGGTGAGCAGGGTGAGGTACTCCGCCACCACCGCATCGGGCACCTTCTCGAGCTTGGAATACATCGAGAGGGGATCCTCCTGGAGGCCCACGGTGTTGCCCAGGCTCTTGCTCATCTTCTGGACGCCATCAAGGCCCGGCAGGATCGGCAACAACATCCCGAACTGGGGTCTTTGGCCGAAGTGCCGTTGCAGGTCGCGGCCCATGGCCACATTGAACTTCTGGTCGGTGCCGCCGAGCTCGAGGTCGGCCTCGATCGCCACCGAGTCGTAGCCCTGCAGCAGGGGATAGAGGAACTCGTGCAGGGAGATGGGCGTGCCCGAGCCGTAGCGGTTGGCGAAGTCTTCCTTGGCCAGCATCTGGCCCACGGTGGAAATCCCCAGCAGTTCGATCGTTTGGGGCAGATCCAGGCCCGCCAACCACTCGCTGTTGCGGCGCACCTCCAGCCGGCCCGGGGTCTCGAAATCAAGCAGGGACTGCTCCTTGGGCTGGCCCTGGCCCAACTGGGCCAGGTAGGTGCGGGCGTTGGCCGCCACCGCCTCGGCCGTGAGCTGCACCCGGGTGGCGCTCTTACCGGTGGGGTCGCCGATGCGGGCGGTGAAATCGCCGATGATCAGCACCGCCGTGTGGCCGGCGTCCTGGAAGGCCCGCAGTTTGCGGAACAGGATCGAGTGGCCCAAGTGGATGTCGGAGCCGGTGGGATCGATGCCGAGCTTCACCCGCAGGGGACGGCCCTGGCGCCCGGCTTCCACCAGGCGGCTGGCGAGGGCCTCGCTGGAGCTCACCTGGCTGGAGCTGGCCTGGGTGAGGGTGGCTTGATCAGGGCCTGAGGGGCTGGCTTCGGCTGGACCGTCTGCTTCCTGGGGCCGGGGCGCCGGGAACAGGTCTGCCACGCCCCGCTCCAGCCAGGGCGGCAGTCCCCACGTCTCGTTCACCATCAGGGGCCCCGTCCAGCGCTCAGGGGCGGATCGTAGGCAGGCGAGTTTCCAGGCCCAGCAGCCAGGCGTCCCTGGCCGTCCCCAGGCAGGCCATGGGGCAGTAGCTCAGTCGTGCATGCCGAGCCAGGGCCACCGGTTGATCACCGGCCCCCTGTCTCCGGACATCTGTCACCGGACCCCCGTCACCGGCGAGTCCCCGGTTCGCGCCCGAGGCAGCCCCTCACAGGTCCTTTTCCAGCTCTCCCTTCATGCGCTCGAGGGTGTGGTGCATTTGTTCAAACATCTGTTCCGGCGTCATGCCGAACTGGCCGAGCTGGGTGCGCAGCTGCTCCACCGTGAGCTTGGCCTGGAAGTCATCGGAGAGCTCGAAGCGCTTCATGAACACGCGATAGCGGTCCATCAACTCTTCCATTCGCACGATGAACAGTTTTTTACCCTCGCGATCGAACTTGCCGTATTCGCCGCCCAGCTGCATCAGTTGCTGGTAGTCGCCAAACAAGCGCTTGGCTTCGCCTTGAACGATCTCAGAGTCGAAGAAGGCCATGGCGCGCCGTTGCTGGATCGGATTGGGCAATTGTCGGCCGATCGTTGACCCCTGACGAGTGCGGATCCACGCATCCCGTAGCCCTGCATGCAGCGGGAACGCCCCTACGCCGCAACGATCGTGCACACTCCCCGCGGTCAGCCCCGTGGACTTCACCCCCCAGCTCAGCCAGATCCAGCGCACCAGCTCCGCGACCACAAACCTGCTGAAGCGTTACAGGCTGGTGGCCTGCTTTGGGAATAGGGCGTTGCTCAACTTCTTCCTCAGTGGCCTAACCAGGCCGGGGCAGGTGGCTGGGGCCGCCACCACGGAGGAGGAAGGCCTAGCCCTGCTGACGCGCCAGAGACCGGACTTCCTGGTGGTCACCGACCAGCTGGAGCAGGGTTGCGGCATCCGGCTGGTGGAGCGGACCAAGGCCAGCTACCCGGAGGTCCGCACCCTGCTCCTGGTGGGGCACCTGCAACGGCCAGCCAAGCTCAGGGCCGCGATTCAGGCGGGTTGCGATGGCCTCTGCCTCGAATCCGGCATGGGCCTCGATGCCGGCACACCGGCCCTACGGGCAATTCGCGATGGCGGCACCTACATCGATCGCCCCCTCTCGGAGCTTTTAAACAGCCGGGGCTCGGGCCAGGGCCGGGGGCCCGTGCCCGTCCTCAGCGCCAGGGAAATCGAGGTGCTGGAGATGGTGTTGCTGGGCCTTCAAAACAGTGAGATCGCCGCGAGGCTCTACCTCAGCCCGGAAACGGTGAAAAGCCACCTCCATAACCTGCGCAACAAGCTCGGGGCCCGCGATCGCAACCATGCGGCCTTTCTGGCCCTGCGGCTGGGCTTGGTGGACTGGCCCCAGGAGGGCTAGCTTCACGTCGTTGTGCTCCGTGCCTGCCGCCATGGCCGATGGCCACTGGTTGGATCCCCTCGCCCGCAGCCTGCTGGAGGCCAGCGGCCAGCTGCCGGCCCGGCCCAAGCCCGCCGCGGCGACAGGGAACCAGGGCCCGCGAACCGATCGCAGCGGCTCGCCCGGCCAGGACGACCCAGCCACCAGCGCCCAGCGTTCCAGCGACCCCAGCGGCAACCCCGAGGCCGCCGCCATTGACCAGGAGCTGCTCGCCCTCAAGCTGCGCCATAACCCCGGCCTGCGCCTGACCACAGCCGCGGAGGTGCGCCATGCCGCGGCCCTGGGCTGGCGCCTCGATGTCAACCGGGCCACGGCCGCTGACTGGCTGCGCCTGCCCGGCATCGGCCCCCACCAGGTGGACCTGCTGCTCCGCCTCCAGGCCGGTGGGGTGCAGCTGAGTGGACCTGAGGACCTCGAGCAGCTGCTGGAGCTACCTGGGGCCCAGGTCCGTTGTTGGGAACCCCTGCTGCAGTTCCGTTGGTATGGGGAGCCGGCCACCGCCCAGGCCCGCCAACTCGACCTCAATCGGGCCAGCGCTAGCCAGATCCACGCAACCCTCGCAGGCCTCACCCCGGAGCGCTGCCAGCGGCTGGTGCGGGAACGGCAACGGGCCCCCTTCCGCGACCTGGCGGACCTGCAACAGCGCCTGCAGCTGCCGGCCGCCCTGGTCGAGGAGCTGATCGGTCGGGTGCGCTTTAGCCAGGGGCCGGCGGGACCGGTGCTGCCGCGGCCGAGCTGAAAGGTCATGTCGCCGCACGCCCAACCGCCAGCTCGCCAGGGCAACCTCTTCGCCCAAGGGGCCAACGGCGGCAGCCAGATCGAACCGGTCCTGGCCCTAGATGCCCCCCAGCTGCACCAATGGCAACAGCGACTCAGCCTGTTCCAGCAGCCCCAGTTCCAGGCGGCGGCCCTGGCCAAGCCAGCCCTCAAAACCCCGTTCGTGCCAGCGGCTGAAACGGAAGCCCCAGCGGCTGAAGCCAGAGCAGCGGGCGGCCCAACCAACCTGTTCAGCGCCGCCGGGCTGGCCGCCCCAGGCGGGCCAGACCTCGAGCCCCTGGCCCTCGCCGACCGCTTGGATCCCCTGGCCCTGGTCGCCCAGCCCCTGCAGTTCTGGCGCTGGCCGCAGGCGCCCCAGCAGGGTGCCGCCCTCTACTTCGTGCTGGATCGCCCCAGCCACCTGGCCAGTCCCCTGCTGCTGTACGTGGGGGAAACAGGGCAGGCCGATCGCCGCTGGAAAGGCGAGCACGACTGCAAGGACTACCTGGCGGCCTACGGAGAAGCCCTCAAGCAGGTGGGGCTGGAGTGCCAATTGAGCATCCGCTTCTGGTCCGACGCCCCAGCCCTGACCCGGCAGCGCCGGGCCCTGGAACAGGCCCTGATCCGCCTGTGGCAGCCGCCCTTCAACAAGGAAACCCGCGGCCGCTGGGCCACCCCCTTCACCACCTGATCGGCGGGGACTTCGGCGTCTCCGCTTCCAGCTCGACCTGCCCTCTGGTGGCTTTTAGGACTGTTGGTCTTGCGCTTTGGTGGTGGGGGGCTCTGCTGGATCGGCGGCCTTTTGGTTTTCCGGCCTTTTGGCTTTCGGCCTATTGGTCTTGGGGCTATTGATCTTGGGGGTTAACCATCTGGGGAGCTGATCGTGCTGGCTTCGGTCGAGTGGTAATCAAGCCACTAGCGCCCCTCCTACGATCAAGGCCCGCCCCGCCAATGCCCCCATGGAGTTCCGCTGCACCTCGACCCCGGCGAGCAGCTGGAGCGGGGACACCCTGGCCGTGGGTCTGTTCAGCGGCGGAGGCGGGCCCCTTAAGGCGGTGCTGGAAGCGCGTTTCGGTGCAGCCTTGGTGGAGCGGCTGGACCACCGCCAGTTCAAGGGCAAGACCGGCGAAAGCCTGCGCTTGGAGTGGCTGGGAACGACACCGAGCGTGCTGCTGCTGGTTGGCCTGGGGGACCCCGCCGAGTTCGGCCTCGACGGCGTCCGCCAGGCAGCGGCCCGGATCGCCAAGGCGGCCCAGGTCCAGGGATGCACCAGCCTGGGGATCGCCCTGCCGGTGGAAGGCCTGGAGCCCCAGGCCGCAGCGGCCACCATCGCCCAGGCCGTACGCCTCAGCCTGTTTAACGACCAACGCTTCAAAAGCGACGCCGAAACCAAGCCCCTGCCCGCATCGGTGGAGCTGCTGGGCTTCCCCGAGGCGGCAGCCGAGCTGCTGGGCAGCGGGCTGTTCAGCGGCGTCGACGCCCTCTGCAGTGGCGTGGAACTGGCCCGCCAACTGGTCGCGGCCCCTCCGAACCAGGTCACCCCCCAGGCCCTAGCCGATTGCGCCGCCGCGATCGCCAGCGAGTTTGGGTTGGAGCTCAAGCTGCTGGAGCGCAGCGACTGCGCCGCCTTGGGCATGGGCGCCTACCTCGGGGTAGCCCAGGGCTCGGACCTCCCCCCCAAGTTCATCCATCTCACCTACCGGCCCCCCGGGGAGGTGCGCCGCCGGGTGGCCCTGGTGGGCAAGGGTCTCACCTTTGACTCCGGCGGCTACAACCTCAAGACGGCCGGCTCCCAGATCGAAATGATGAAGTACGACATGGGCGGCAGCGCCGCCGTGTTGGGAGCGGCCCGGGCGATCGGCCAACTCCAACCCGAAGGGGTGGAAGTGCACGTAATCGTGCCGGCCTGCGAAAACATGATCAGCGGCGGGGCGATTCACCCCGGCGACATCCTCACGGCCTCCAATGGCAAAACCATTGAGGTGAACAACACCGACGCCGAAGGACGGTTGGTGCTGGCCGATGCCCTCGTCTATGCCTGCGGCCTGGAGCCCGATGCGGTGGTGGACCTGGCCACCCTCACCGGGGCCTGTGTGATCGCCCTGGGCCATGAGATTGCCGGGCTCTGGTCCCCCAGTGACGTCCTGGCTGGGGCCCTGGACGCCGCCGCCAGCCAGGGGGGCGAGCAGGTCTGGCGCATGCCCCTGCAGGCCTCCTACCGGGAAGGACTCAAAAGTGGCGTGGCGGATCTGAAAAACACCGGTCCCCGGCCGGGCGGTTCGATTACCGGCGCCCTGTTCCTCAAGGAGTTTGTCAGCCCCGGCCTGGCCTGGGCCCACCTCGACATTGCCGGCACGGTTTGGAGCGACAAGGGCCGGGGCCTGGACCCGGCTGGCGCCACCGGCTTTGGCGTCCGCACGCTGGTGAACTGGGTGGTCGCTGGCGCTCCCGCCTAGGCTGGCCCTCTAACAGCGCCCCTGCCGCCCGATGGCCGTACGCAAGATCCGCTGGTTCGTGAAGGCCCAACTCGGGGTGCTGTTGCTGCCAGCGGGACTGTGCCTCTTCGGCAAGGCGGTGGAACGGCAAACCCTCCAGGCCATCGGCCAAAACCAAGGACCCTGGGCCTGGTACGGGGCCCTCGGCCTGATTGCCATCACCGCCGGGGTGGGGCTGATGATCGAAAGCGGTCTGTTGCGCGGCTATCCCAAGCAGTAGGCCCCTGCCCCTTGGACCAGGGCTGCTGGGTTAATCAGAGCGTTCTGATAGGCGAGACCGGTCCAATAGGCGGGACCGGTCCGATAGGCGGGGACCAGTCCAATGAACGGGACAGATCCGAGGGGCGTAACTCGTTGCGATGGCTAGTCGGAACAACCCTGCTTAGGCCCACTCGTAACGGGAATTTGGGCCCTACGGGCTCGTCGCTGGGCCGTTAGGAGAACAAGATCAGTGGGTCGCGATCAATTGTCAGACCGCTCGGTATCGAAGTGCCATTGGAAAGCAGCAAGCGGCCCCCAACGCTTCAGGCGGCGGTGGCCATCAGCTTTCTGCGCTCCATGGATTCAGCCTTGGGGGCCAGCAGCATCTGGGGCGATTCGAGCGCATGGATCTGCCAACGGGACCGTTCACCGAACTGGGCGAGCAAGCGATCGAGATCGTCGGCAGCCTGCTTGGGACTCGCGTAGGGACCGATATGGCGGGTGTGCAATCCATCCCGGATCGTCAGCAGATACATACAAACGCCTCTTTCTAGCCCTCGACAGGCTAGAGCCATTTCCGGCCAAAACCAGGGTCGGAAAACCGCTCGAACATGGAAGAGTTCGGGATGGACAACCCACCCTTCTTAAGCTTTTCGTTTGATTTAACGGGTGCGGTCCGCGGATCGGGCGTCGCCCCCGCCTGGGATCGCTCACAGCCTTAGCCGGCCCAGGCCTGGCTGGAACGGGCCCGCTTGCCCCAGAGCTGGTCGAGTCTCTGGTCGCGGCCGCAGGCCCAGCGGTAATAGTTGTAGGAAACCTTGTGGGTCTCGGCGTAGTTCTGGTGGTAGGCCTCCGCCAACCAGAAGCGCGTTAGGGCCTTCAGCTGAACCTTGATCTCCGTAGGGGATCGCTTCAGCTCTTGGGCCGCCTGGCCAAGGCTGAGCCGGGCCTGGCTGGCCTGGCTGTCGCCGGCGGTGAAGATCACCGGCCGATAGGAGGCACCCCGGTCACAGAACTGGCCGCCAGCATCGAGGGCATCCACATTGCGCCAATAGGCCCGCAGCAGGGTGGCATAGCTGACGCGGGTGTCATCGAAGCGCACCCGCACCACCTCCTGGTGGCCCGTGCCCCCGGCCGACACCTGCTTGTAAGTGGGGTTGGCCAGGGAGCCGCCGCTGTAACCACTCACGGCCTCCAGCACCCCGGTGACCTGGGCCAGGTCATGCTCCAGGCACCAGAAGCAGCCGCCGGCGAAGACCGCCTCCTGGATCGCGGCCTGGGCGCCCAGGGGCCCCGTCAGCACCACAACCAGCGCCAGGCTGAGCCGCAGCAGGCCGCCCACCAGCCCCTGGCGCAACCGGCTCAGCGGATCGACCCTGGCGCGATCCCTGCCACTCCCCAGCGGGCCCTGGTGCGGGAAGGGCGGGCGGGACGGCCGATGCTCCGGGCCAGGTGCTGCAGCATCGAGGTCACTGGCAAAGCGGGGCACGGTCAGCCGGGGGTAAGGCCATCCAGGATGGCGCAGGCGGCCCGGCCCGTGACCCCCGATTCACCCAGCTCCTGGCGCAACCGGTCATAGCCGGAGCGGATCCGCTGGCGCGCCGGACCGCTGGGATCGAGCAAGGGTAGGGCTTCGGCGACGATCGCCTCCATCGTGAGGTCGTCCTGCAGCAGCTCGCTCAGTAACCGCTCCCCCAGCACCAGGTTGACCGGTGAGATGTGGTCGACCCGGAAATGGAGCAGGTGGCGGGCTAGCCAGGCCGTGGGCCGACTGACCCGATAGCCCACCACCTGGGGCACGCCCCGGAGGGCTAGCTCCAGGTTCACCGTGCCCGATTTGGTCAGGGCCAGATCGGCGGCGGCGCAGAGGTCGGGCCGTAGGCGATCGGCATCGGCGGCCGGCACGACCGTGGCGTCCAGTCCCGCCTCAGCCAGCAGGGTTTCCAGCAGGGGTTCAAAGGCGGCCTGGCCGGCTGGCACCATCACCTTCAAGCCGGGGGTGCGGCGCTGCAATTCGGCCGCCGCCGCCGCCAGGGGCGGCACCAGATAACGCAATTCCTGACTGCGGGAGGCGGGCAACAGCAACAGGAGGCGCTCCCCTTCGGCCAGAGCAAGCCGCTGGCGCGCCCCGTCCCGATCGGGCAGCTCCGTCAGGGTGTCGAGCAGGGGGTGGCCCACCCAAAGCACATCGGCACCCCGCTCGCCATAGAAGCGGGCCTCCTCCGGAAAGATCGCCAGAATGCGATTGGTGAAGCCCAGCAGGCGCATGGTGCCGCCATCACCGAGGCGGAAGGCCCATTCCTGGGGAGCGATGTAATAGGTGATCGGCACCTGGGGGAATCGCTTCTTAATGCGCAGGCCCAGGTTGATGTTGGCCCCCATGTAATCAATCAGCACCACCCCATCGGGGGGCATCTGATCAAGCCAGCGATCGACCCGCCGCTGCAGCCGCAGGGTGGGCCAAACCAGGGGCAGGGCCTCCCAGAGACCAATCGCCCCCATGGGGGCCGTATTCGCCAGCAGCTGGGCGCCGGCCCGCTGCATGCGTTCGCCGCCCAGGGCGACGATCTCAAGTTCGATGCCGCGGCGCTCAGCTTCTTTCTTGAGGGCCACAACCAGCAAGCCCCCCTGCAGGTCACCGGAGACCTCGCCGGTGCTGATGAGCAGGCGCCTCATGGACGCTGGGCCGGCAGGGGGCCCCGGCGACCGGGGCTGATCGAGGCCACGAGAAAGTCACACAGTTCCTGGGCGGCCGGCAGCAGCTCCTGGGCCTGCACCACCACCAGGGCCTCGGCCAGGACCCGATCGGTGCGGTAGAGCTGGCTCCAGACCTCCTGCAGCTGGCGGGCTTCGGCGCCGCCCGAGCGTTCGGCCAGGCCACTGCGCTTGATGCCAATGCGGTTGAGGCCCCTCACCCGGCCCGGGTGGCCCTCGACCACCGAGAAGGGCGGCACGTCGCGGTCGATGCGGCTCATGCCGCCCACCATGGCCATCGTGCCGATATGGACGAACTGGTGAATGCCCAGCACCCCCCCAATCACAGCCCGATCACCGATCACCACGTGGCCGGCCACGGCCACCCCATTGGCGATGACGATCCGATCGCCGAGATGGCAGTTGTGGCCGAGGTGGCTGTAGGCCATCAGCAGGTTGCTACTACCGATGCGGGTCTGCTCGCCATCGGCCGTGGCCCGGTTGATCGTCACGCATTCGCGGATGCTGTTGTCGTCGCCAATCACCACCTCGGTGGGGGCACCGTTGTACTTGAGGTCCTGGGGTTCGAGGCCAATGCAGGCCCCGGGGAAAATGCGGTTGCGGCTACCCATGCTGACCCGGCCATCAATCACCACATGGGGACCAATGCGGGTGCCAGGGCCGATCGTCACCTCCGGGCCAATGACCGCATAGGGGCCGATATCGACCCCAGAGCCCAATTCGGCCTTGGGATCGACCACGGCGGTGGGATGGATCCGCGTCTGGACAGGGGCACCGTCCATGGTGGGGGGGGCGGTTGAACTGGTCATGCCGTCAGTCCACCAGGGAGAACATCAGCTCCCCGGAACAGACCAGTTCACCCTCCACGGTGGCTTGGGCCCTTACTTTGCCAAACCGCTTCCGCTTGATGCTGATCAGCTCGCAACGAATCCGCAATTGATCACCCGGCACCACCGGCCGGCGAAAACGCACACCATCGATGCCGGCAAACACAAACAGCCCCTTGGGCAGGTCCGGCATTTGGGTGACGATCAAACCACCGACCTGGGCCATGGCCTCCACGATCAGCACCCCCGGCATCAGCGGCCGCCCGGGGAAATGGCCCTGGAATTGGGGCTCATTGAAGGTGACGTTCTTGATCGCCTCGGCGCTCTTGCCCGGGTCGTGGGCGATCACCCGGTCCACCAGGGCGAAGGGGTAGCGGTGGGGCAGCAGCCCAAGAATCTGCTCGCAGGTGAGCACTGCCCCGGCGGGGCCCACGACCGGGGCCGTTGGGGTGCCAGGGTCAGCCGCCAGGGCAGCGTCGGTGGTTGCCTGCCCGGCAGGGGCCCCGGCCCCAGGAGCACCGGTCCCGGCCCCAAGGCCAACAGTCCCGGCCCCAAGGCCCAGGGGCTCGGCCCCAGGATCAAGGGTCCCGGCCCCAAGGCCAAACGAGCCCGATACCAAGGGGCTGGGGGACCCAGGAGCCGGAACCTGGGCCTGGTCGGCGGAATCGGTCAAGGGCATCAGCTGGAAGGGGAACTGGGGCGATGGCGGGCCAGGGCTGCCGCTAGGGCGGTGTGGAGCCCATGGGAGCCCCGGTAGGCGAACACCTGGGCCTGGGGTAACCCCACCAGGGCCAGATCCCCGAGCAGGTCTAGGAGCTTATGGCGCACCGGTTCGTCGTGGAAGCGCAGCGGCGGGTTGAGCCAGTGGTCGCCATCGCAAACCAAGGCGTTATCGAGGCCACCGCCCCGGATCAGGCCGGCAGCACGAAGCTGCTCGATCTGGTCGCGGAAGCCAAAGGTGCGGGCTGGCGCGATCTGCTCGACAAAGGCCTGGGGGGTGAGCTCCAGGCTGAAGACCTGCTGGCCGATCGCGGGCTGGCTGAAGGCAATGGCGGCGCCCAGTCGGGGCCGATCACTGGGCAAGGCCGTGGCGAAACTCTGGCCCTGCTGCAGGGTGATCGGCCCTTGCAGCACCTGCAGGGCCGGCCGGGGTCCCAGGACCTTGAGGCCGGCGGAAGCGATCGCCTCGACCCAGGGCAGGGCCGAGCCATCCAGCAGGGGAATTTCGTGGCCCTCCACCAGGATCGTCACCTGGCTCAGGCCCACCCCCGCCAGGGCGGCCAGCAGGTGCTCCACCGTGGCCAGACGGCGTTGGTCGATCTGCAGGGCGGTGCAGAGCTGGGTATCGGCCACCTGGGCCGGATCCAGCAGGCGCAAGGACCGATCGGCCCCATCGAGCCAGCCGATGCGAAAGCCGGGTAACTCCGCCGGTTCGAGGCGCACCCGGGCGGGGCTGCCGCTGTGGAGGCCAATGCCCTGTAGCTCCAAAGGCGCGGCCAGGGTGTGGGCCGAGCCGTAATCCTCAGGCCAAAGGGTCATTAGAACTTCCAACCCACGCCCAGGTTGAAGCGCCAGTTGCTGGTGAAGTCCTGGCTGGCCACCTCCAAGCGCAGGGGGCCCACAGGAGTGGAGAGGATGATGCCGGTGCCCACCGAGAAACCGGAGCCGGGCTTACCCAAAACCCCGCCAGGATTGCCAGGCACATTGCCCTGGGTGCCAAAGGCGGAACCCGCATCGACAAACAGCTCGCCGCTGACGATGCTGATGATCGGGAAGCGATATTCGAGCGTCACTTCTCCGAAGCTTGTACCCACGCCCAGGTTGCAGTCGTAGAAGCCGCGCACGGAGTTGGAGCCGCCCAAACAGAAGGCCTCGTAAGGCGGAATCGTGCCCACATTGGCGCCAGCGGAGACCTGGAACGCCACGGCCTGCTTGCAATCGGCGGCCTCACCCTTTTTCGGCCGGCAACCCTTGTAAACCCGCAGCCAGTTGACCGGGAAGTACTGGGTGTAGCTGCCCCTCACCCGGTTAAACGTGGGCGAATCGGGGCCAACGGAAACAAATTGCTCGGTGCCGAGGCTCAGGAAGTTACCGGCGGTGGGATTGCGGGGATCGTTAAGGGTGTTACGGGTTGCCGCAACCCTCAGGCCAAACAGTTGATTGCTCTGGGCGCAGTTGTAGGCAATACAAATGACATTACTGGTGGTGGTGCTGCCGCCGTTGAAGTTGGTGGTGGCCACGCCGTAGGGCATGGTCTGACCCGTGAAGTTCATCGGCGTGGCCTCCTGAATGCTCAGGCCCACAACCAGATTCCAGGGAGCCTTCTTGAAGGGATTGCCGCCGTTGAGGGGCCGCACCAATTGGAGATTGCCGCCAACCCTCTGGATGGCAATCAGGTTGCCATCCAGGGCGAACCAATTGTTATTCGAACCAAGGGGAGGGGTAGCAGCAGCACCTGCAGCCCTGGCTGCACTTACGGAGTTAAAAGTAGTTCCAAGGGGGTTAGCCCTGGAATTAATATTATAGGCAGAGGCCGTCGAAGGTGCACTATAGAAATCGCTCGACACACTCGAAACCGTATTAAAAGTGCCGTTGTTCTGGCTCTGGAAGATCTGGGGAACTTCGCGGCTGAGAAAGATGCGGGCGCGGAAGGCGGTGCGGTATTTATCCCCCTTGATCCAGGGATCGGTGAAGGAGATATCTGTTAGGCCGCCGTATTGGCCGTAGGTGAAGTTGAAGGTGGTGTCCCAGGCCCGCCCCC
>Ga0310334_100150_pt1 | contig 21391 bp, 13 predicted proteins | sample LakMicMIDCLREDC7_FD_195548 | JGI IMG/M metagenome (GOLD analysis project Ga0310334, IMG submission 195548) | Enriched freshwater cyanobacterial communities from Lake Michigan, Michigan, United States - MI23.DCL.RED.C7 (v2) (version 2) | ecosystem: Environmental > Aquatic > Freshwater > Lake...
GGGCGTAATAGGGGGGAACCCGGAAAGGGAAGCGATACATCACGCCGGAGAGGTCGTCGGTGACGGCTTTGAAATCCATGCGGCTCACACCCATCTCCAGGGCCTGGCTGAACACACTTTCAAAGGCAGGAACAATCGGTTCGAGATTGACGTCGTTAGCGAGGAATCCCAGGCTGACAAAGTCTTTGGAAAGGGCTGGAAAATTCCGATTGACGAGGTGCACCACAGCCTGGATTAAGCCGGTGCGGGCTTCGCGGCTCACCTCACTCATCATGCCGAAATCCAGGTAGGCCAACCGGCCATCGGCCAGGGCCAACAGGTTGCCGGGATGGGGATCGGCATGGAAAAAACCGTGTTCGAGCAGCTGTTGCAGGCTGCAATTCACGCCCACCTGCACCATGTCATCGGGATCCATGCCGATCGCCCTAACCGCTTCCAGGTTGGTGAGTTTGACCCCATCAATCCATTCCATGGTCAGCACGCGGCGGCTGGTGGCCTGGTGGTAGATCGCCGGCACAGCAATGCGCTTGTTATGCCGATGGAGGGCGGCAAATTGTTCGGCGTTGGCGGCTTCGTTGAGGTAGTCCATCTCTTCGAAGACCCGTTTTCCGAGTTCATCAATTAGGGCTACAAGATCACTGCGAATCAGGCCGATATTCTGGTTGAGCCAAGCGGCGATATTGCGAACGATATAAAGATCAAGGGTGATCTGCTCCCGCAGGCCCGGCCGTTGCACCTTGACGGCCACCTTTTCGCCGCTGAGCAGCACGCCCCGATGCACCTGGCCCAGGGATGCTGCCGAAATCGGTTCCCGTTCCAGTTGGGCATAGATCTGGTCGACCGGAGCGCCCAGGTCGTCCTCGATGCAGGCCATGGCCAGGCCGCTGTCGAAGCCGGGAAGTTGGTCCTGCAGCTGGGCCAGTTCCTCCAGCAACAGGGGCGGAATGATGTCGGGCCGGGTCGAGAGGGCCTGGCCTGCCTTAATGAAGGCTGGACCTAGATCGGCCAACAGTTCGGCGCATTCGCGCGCCCGTTGGCGGCCCCGGTCCCGGTCCTTCAGTTGGCCGGTGAACCAGTCAAAGACCACCCCGAGCAGATACAGGCCGATCGGCACCAGGGTTTGCCAAAGGCGCCGGATCAGCCGCTGGGGGTGGCCGGCATAGATGCGGGTGATCGCCGCCGGGTCGTAGCTGAGTAGGCCGGAGACTTCGATGAAATCACCCAGCTCCTGGTTTTGGCTCAAGGGGGTGGTTAGGCGGGAGGTGGAATTCAGGGCCTGATCGTTGCTAGGCCGATCGGCATCCGCTTGGGTCCGGGGTTGGAGGTTGTCGGTGGAACCGTCTTCGGCCAGCGGGGCTTCCATCGACTCCTGGGTGCTTTGCACCCCATGGGTGGGCTGGTCCATGGCCGCCGGCTCTGGTTCAAGCGGTTCGCCCGTCACAGCCCGATGCATCGCGGCGACGGCGGCTTCAGCGGCGGTACGGACCATGGCAGCAAGGGGGCGGCGATCCAGCGGGTTGGAGATGGCCAGCCCCCTTCTAAACGAATCCCACAGCCGCTACGGTCGGCCCGATTGCCTGGGGCCGCTGTGCTGACGGGTCTGCGCCTTGAAAACATTGCCCTGATTGAGAGCTTGGAGCTCGGCTTCAGCGGTGGCTTCACGGTGCTCACCGGTGAAACCGGCGCGGGTAAGTCGATTTTGCTCGATGCCCTCGATGCCCTGTTGGGGGGCGCCCAGGGGGCGGCGGGCGCCAGGTTGTTGCGCCAGGGCCAGCAGCGGGGCCGCATCGAAGCCAGTTTTAGTTTGACGCCGCCCCTGCAGAGCTGGCTAGAGCAGCAGCACTTTGAGCTGGAGGAGGACGACCTGCTGCTCAGTCGCGAATGGCGTTTGCAGGAGGAGCGGCTCACCAGCCGGCACCGGCTCAATGGCGTGGTCGTCAGTCGCGCCCAGGTGCAGGAGCTGCGGCCCCTGCTGCTCGATCTCACGGTTCAGGGCCAGACCCAGCAATTGGGCCGGCCCGGCCAACAGCGCCGCTGGCTCGATCGCTTTGGCGGCCCTGAGCTAGCCCTGGCCCTCGAGCCCGTGGCGGTGGCCTATCGCAGCTGGAAACAGGCGGCCGCCGCCCTGGAGACGGCCCGGCGCGATTGGCACCAGCTGCAACAGGAACGTCAGCAGCAGGAGCAACTGCTGCTGGATCTTGAAGCTGCCCAATTGGACGATCCCCTGGAGCGTCAGCAGTTGGACATGGCCCAGGACCGGCTGGTACATGGGGTGCGCCTGCAGGAGGGGGTGATGACCCTGCTCGGTCGGCTAACCGAGGGTGCCGACCAGGCTCCCTCGGCCCTGGACCATCTCGCCGCCTGCGAACAGGAGTTGCAGCTGCTGGAGGCCATCGATCCCAGCCTGCTCGCCCTGCGCCAGGCCTGCACCGATGGCCTGGCCCAACTCCAGGACCTGGCCCGCGATCTCGATCGCTATGGCGCCAGTTTGGAGAGCGATCCCGAAACCCTGGCCTCCCTGCAGGAGCGCATCGCCCAGCTGAAGACCCTGGAGCGGCGCCATGGCCAAGGCCTGGGCGAATTGATCGCCCGGCGCGATGAGCTGCGCCAGCTCCTGGCCCCCGGCGGCGGAGAAGCGGCACTCAGCGAGCTCGAAGCCCAGGAGCAGCAGAGCCGTGGTCGGCGGGATCGCTGCAATGGCCAGCTCAGTGAAGCCCGTCGCCTAGCGGCCACGGCCCTGGAGGGCCAGCTGATGGAGGCCCTGCGGCCCATGGGCCTGGCCAATGTGCGCTTTGCCGTGGCCATTAGTGCGGCGGTGGCTAGTGAGGAGGGCGCTGATGGGGTGCAGTTCCTGTTTTCGGCCAATCCGGGCCAACCCCTGGCACCCCTGGCTGAGGTGGCCTCCGGCGGGGAGATGAGCCGCTTCCTCTTGGCCCTGAAAACCTGCCTGGCGGCGGCCGATCCCCACGTCACCCTGCTGTTTGATGAGATCGACAGTGGCGTCAGCGGCCGGGTGAGCGGCGCCATGGCGGCCCTGCTGCAGAAGTTGGCCCAACAGCGCCAGGTGTTCTGCGTCACCCACCAGCCCCTGGTGGCCGCCGCCGCCGAGCACCATTTTCTGGTGTCCAAATGGGTGGAGGCGGGCCAGACCCAAACGCGAGTGTCCCAACTGCGGGACACCCAGGCCCGCCAAAAGGAACTGGCGGAACTGGCCGGTGGCGATTCCGGCGGAGCCCGTAGCTATGCCGCCAGCCTGCTCGCCAGCCCCCCGAGCTGAATCCCAGCGCAGCCGCGACTCCGCCCGGGCCAGGCGATAGCCAGCGGTTCCCTGGCCCGATTCGATCCAACCGGGCCCCTGGTCCCACCTAGAATCGCCCCTTATCGGATCCCGTGGATGGCTCGCGCGAGCGCCAGTTCTGATCGGCCTGCCACCAGCTCCGCCGCGCCAGCCCGCACCATCAACGAGAAGGCGGCCCAGCTGAGCGCTAGCCGCCTGCTCAATGGCGGCAGCCTGGAGGATGTGATCCGGGTGCGGGGCGCCCGCCAGCACAACCTCAAAAACGTTGACCTGACGATTCCGCGCAATCGCCTGGTGGTGTTCACCGGCGTTAGCGGCAGCGGCAAAAGCTCCCTGGCCTTTGACACGATCTTTGCCGAGGGCCAGCGCCGCTACGTCGAGAGCCTCTCGGCCTATGCGCGCCAGTTTCTGGGTCAGGTGGATAAGCCCGATGTGGATGCGATTGAGGGGCTTTCACCAGCCATTTCGATCGATCAGAAATCCACCAGCCATAATCCCCGCTCCACCGTTGGCACGGTGACGGAAATCCAGGATTATTTACGGCTTCTCTATGGCCGCGCCGGCGAACCCCATTGCCCCCAATGTGATCGCTCGATCCGCCCCCAAACCATCGATGAGATGGTGGACCAGATCAGTACCTTGCCGGAGAGCACCCGCTATCAACTGTTGGCGCCGGTGGTGCGCGGCAAGAAGGGCACCCATGTGAAATTGCTGGGCGGCCTGGTTGCGGAGGGCTTTGCCAGGGTGCGCATCAATGGCGAAGTGCGCGAACTCGCCGACAATATTGAACTCGATAAGAACCACGCCCACCACATTGAGGTGGTGGTGGACCGGCTTGTGGCCCGCGAAGGCATCCAGGAACGGCTCACCGATTCCCTGCGCACGGCCCTGAAACGGGGTGATGGCCTGGCTTTGGTGGAGGTGGTTCCCAAGGCCGACCAGCCCCTGCCCGAGGGCGTGGAGCGGGAACGGCTCTATTCGGAAAACTTCGCCTGTCCGGTGCATGGCGCCGTGATGGAGGAACTGTCGCCCAGGCTGTTCTCCTTCAACAGCCCCTATGGGGCCTGCGCCGATTGTCATGGCATTGGCCACCTGCGCAAGTTCACGCCGGAGCGGGTGGTGCCCGATCCAACGCTGCCCGTGTATGCGGCAATCGCCCCTTGGAGTGATAAGGATAATTCCTATTACTTCTCGATGATTTATAGCGTAGGCGAAGCATTTGGCTTTGAAATTAAACTACCTTGGAACCAATTAACGGACGTTCAGCGGGACGTTTTGCTGAACGGCAGCACCGAAGAGATTGCGATTCAAGCCGATAGCCGCTACCGCAAGGGCCAGGCCTATATGCGCCCGTTCGAGGGTATTCTGCCGATCCTGGAGCGGCAACTGCGCGATGCCAGTGGTGAAGCCGTTCGCCAGAAATTAGAGAAGTTCCTGGAGATGGTGCCCTGCGCCACCTGTAAGGGTTTGCGGTTGCGCCCCGAGGCCCTAGCGGTGAAGGTGGGCCCCTATGGGATCCATGAACTCACGGCCGTCAGTGTGGGCGAAAGTCTGCTGCGGATCGAGGCCTTGATGGGGGTGGGGGCCAGCGAAGGGGCCGACCCCCTGATCACGCCCCGCCAGATCCAGATTGGCGATCTGGTGTTGCGCGAGGTGCGCATGCGCCTGAAGTTTCTGCTCGATGTGGGCCTCGATTACCTGAGCCTGGATCGGCCAGCCATGACCCTCTCCGGCGGCGAGGCCCAGCGGATTCGCCTGGCCACCCAAATTGGCGCCGGCCTCACGGGCGTGCTGTACGTGCTCGATGAACCGAGCATCGGCCTGCACCAACGCGATAACGATCGCCTGCTCGCCACCCTGTTCAAGCTGCGCGATCTCGGCAACACCCTGATCGTGGTAGAGCACGATGAAGACACGATCCGGGCCGCCGATTACGTGGTGGACATCGGTCCGGGCGCCGGCGTCCATGGTGGCCACATCGTGGCCCAGGGTTCCCTAGAGAATTTGCTCACGGCAGAGGAGTCGTTAACGGGTTCCTATCTCAGTGGGCGTTTGTCGATTCCCACCCCGGCCCAGCGCCGCAGCAGTGGCAGTCGGCGCATCAGCCTGGTGAATTGCCAGCGCAACAATCTCAACGGCTTTGATATTGAGATTCCGTTGGGACGGTTGGTGTGCGTGACCGGCGTGAGTGGTAGTGGCAAGAGCACCCTGGTGAATGAGTTGCTGCATCCGGCCCTAGAGCATAAATTAGGAATGAAGGTGCCGTTCCCGGCGGGCCTGGATGAACTCAAGGGCATCAAGGCGATCGACAAGGTGATCGTGATTGACCAATCCCCGATTGGCCGCACGCCCCGCTCTAACCCGGCCACCTACACGGGCGCCTTCGATCCGATTCGCCAGGTGTTTGCGGCCACGGTGGAGGCCAAGGCGCGGGGCTACCAGGTGGGCCAGTTCAGTTTCAATGTGAAGGGCGGCCGCTGCGAGGCCTGCAGCGGCCAGGGCGTGAACGTGATCGAGATGAATTTCCTACCGGATGTCTATGTGCAATGCGACGTGTGTAAGGGTGCTCGCTACAACCGTGAAACCCTGCAGGTCACCTATCGCGGCCACAACATTGCTGAAGTGCTGGAGATGACGGTGGAGCAGGCCGCTGATGTGTTCTCCGCCATCCCCCAAGCCGCCGATCGCCTGCGCACCCTGGTGGATGTGGGCTTGGGCTACGTCAAACTCGGCCAACCCGCCCCAACCCTCTCCGGCGGTGAAGCCCAACGGGTGAAACTGGCTACAGAACTCTCGAAACGGGCCACCGGCAAAACCCTCTACCTGATCGATGAACCCACCACCGGCCTAAGTTTCTACGACGTCCATAAATTGATGGATGTGATGCAGCGCCTGGTCGATAAGGGCAATTCCATCCTGGTGATCGAGCACAACCTCGATGTGATCCGCTGCGGCGACTGGGTGATCGACCTGGGACCCGAAGGCGGTGATAAGGGCGGCGAGATCGTCGTGGCGGGCACGCCTGAGGAGGTGGCAGAGCATCCCACTAGCCATACGGGAAGATACCTCAAGCAGGTGTTGGCGCAGCATCCGCCAGAGATGGTGGCGGTGTGAGGGTCGTTTTGGTGAGTAGGGGCTCTCATCCTGCTGGCAACTACAGCACTCGCCACCTAAGTTGGGCACCGCAGCAAGTTTGCTTCATTGCGCATGTAAATAATCGCAAGAAAAGGCAGTTGGATGGTTGTTAAATAGTCAATCAGGGTATTGAGATAAGCAAACATTGTTGGAACGCTAGAACCAATTTCTAAATCTGGAGGAAACAATTTTTAGGGCTGTAATCAGAGCCTTCTGCCGGTTGTTGACGCCCTTTCAAAGCTAGCCGAAAGAGCTGGTTTGTCATGATCGCGGCATTCTGGGACTTGCGGTTGCTAGATCTAAGTCAGATCCAGCGCATACGGCATAAAAAAAGGCGAGCTCAGTAGCCCGCCTCTTGAATCAGAGAACGAACATGGTTCAGGCCGCGAAAGATAGATTAATAATCAGGTCGTTGTGATCGCGATCGCCACCGCCAAAGATGTCCTCGAAGCCAACCTTGTTGGCCGAGAGGTACTTGAAGTGATTGTAACCATCGGCATTCGCAGCAGTGAAGCTATAAAAAGTGTTACCGGTATTTGCGACCGTAGCCACAAGCCCCAGCATGTAGTTGTCAGACTGAAGCATAAATGATTCGGAAGCCGATACGTTGTCTTGGCGGCTCAATGTTATGTTCGAAACCTTGCTGGCTTGGACAGCAGCCGCGTAACCAGACTCACCAGGTTTGATCCAAGTACCCGTCAGCGCATCGACAACGGAACCCTGAGCATCAGCTATCCGATAGAAGAAGACATCCGTATTGTATGAAGCCGATCGTGAGGCCAGAACATTTGTAGAGATTAAACTAACACTCGAGAGATCAATCATAAAGTCTGCGCCATTCCCCTGGTACAGAGATGACGACTGATAGATTTCATCGGGATCAACGTGGTGGCAGTAGCTATCGGCGATAGAAGAATCCTCATGAGAGTGAGCCGAACCATCCTCATGAGAGTGCGTCGAACCAGAAATCGTCGCATTAGAAATGGTTGAGCCCGATCGAGTAAACTGCGCGCGAATCTCACCAAGCGCTACTCTTTCGGTATGTATATTCGTATAAAGTTCTCCAGCGTAGATGTCGTCTAGGCTGTCCGTAAGGCTCACAATGCTTTGATCAGAATCTGTCCATTTCCCCGTTAGGGTCCACATGGTTTTAGCTGAATCATAAGTAATATTTAGATCGTTATCTTGATTTGGATTAATTAGGCCAATGTGCGCATCCCCAACGGTATAGTTAGGTGCAACGTGGAAATGCATTCCGGATACATCATCGCCTGGGTCAGTAGTTCTGGGTGTACCATCGAACCACTTGCCGAAATCTAATCCAATAATATTTAATAAATAAATCGCTTCGGTTTTAGCTCTGTTCAGGGTGAGTTGAATTGTTCCATAAGCTGTACTTACTGTAGGCCATATTTCATTGCGAGAAGTCAGCACTCCTGAGTAAATTTGGTCTTCGTCAGTATCAAACACACAACAGTTGCAGGATGCCCCCACGCTTGACAAGGTAGAGCTGACAGTAGGCACTACCGGCGTAACTGGGGTTGGATTGCTATTAGGCGAAAGAATACTAGCAGAGGCAAGTCGAAAGCCTGCGGCATATCCTGCATCATTGGGCATCAGCCCATCGTCACGATGCGTCGACCCAGGATCAGGATTGTAAAAACTGGCTCCACGTTTTGATCTTGTACCATTAACAGACCCATTGTAGTCTCCAAATACAGCTGTAGGATCATATATACTTTCATTCCACTCAGTGATGTTGCCGTCTTGATCGAAGGTTCCATAATGACTTGCACTGCCGCTAAATGCGCCAACTTCTGTCAGCATATTCGGCCCAACTAAGGGATCTGGCAATTGGCCAAGGGCAATTGAAGAAAAAGGTGATTTAGTGAACCCAGTGTTTGTTCGGGTATTGGCTAGATTTGGTGCAGAGGGGTTGATTAAGGTATTGCCAGGCGTGGTGTCGCTTTTAGTAGCCCAATCGTAATAACCAGCACTCCCTATCCCATTTTTATTGGGATTGTAATAAGCTGCTTTGTACCATTCGTTTTCTGTTGGGATCCAATACCTTGCGTCTGAAGCATGGGTTGCAGGTATTACTGTTACGGTTCCAGATCCAGTCGCTATTCCATTGGAATTTCTATTTTGAACTGTGAAGTAGGTAAACCCATCTTTTTTGGTGACCGACCTGATTGTGCTACGTGTCTCAAATCCGCTGCCAGTAAGGCCACTCGCTTGTGCCTGGTCTCCCACTGAGATACTTAAATCTCCTGTTGCTTTGTAAGTGATTATATTATTCCATCTTGTAGCGCCCGTAAGCGCAGCGGTTGTAATTAAATAGGCGCCACTTTCAGTGCTTCTAGGATCATTGCTACTACCATTGTGCATCCAATTCGCAAAACGAATGGCGTCCAGGTAATTGACATAGTTAACTGGCTTATTTTCACTTCCTTCTGTATTTTGGGTTAATGGTGAACCTGTTGATGGAGCTACACTGTAAATGTAGCTTCCATCTACGCCTGTCCTATTAATGCCGTTGAGTAATTTGTCATCCTGCATCCCTGGATTGAATAGTCCGTTTGGATCAGACTTTGCGACAGCATTTAGAAACTCAACGTATTGCCCATACGTCGTCTCGTATTTTGAGATATTATAATGATAGTTTACACTGCCAAACGCCAAGCCATTTGAGTCGGCCGCATCATTGGAGTTTCCCAAATTTCCAACAGGAACGAATTCCATTGCAATTGTTGGCATTTTTATTGAATTAAAATCAATGTCAATACTACTGCCAGCCGCTGGCGGGTGTCTATCGACCATGGTCGATAAAGTGTTTCGGGTCTTGCGGGGGAAGCCTGGGGTTGAGGTGGACTGGTTTTTTGGACAGGTCCCCTCGTTAACCTCTGAGGCGGGGCACCGCTCCTCAAAGGGGTTCCCACCAATGAGCAAGCGCCGCACCCACAGCCCCGAGTTCAAGGCCAAGGTCGCCATGGAGGCGATTAGTGGCCGCAAGGCGATCCAGGAGATCGCCGCTGATCACGGCATAAGTTTGCTCTATGAAGCGCACCTCACGGTGCGACCGATCCAGGTGAGCCAATGGAAGAAGCAGTTGTTGGAGAGTGCCAGCGAGCTGTTCACGCGTGGATAGAAGACGGAAGCCAAAGCCGAGAGCCAGGCCAAGGAGGCGGAACTGTTCCAGCAGATCGACAAGCTGCAAATGGAGCTGGAGTGGCTCAAAAAAATCTCAGCAGCTGTGATGCCTGTGAACTTCGCAAGCTTGTCGATTCAAACCACCCCGAGCTCAGCGTTAGCCGCCAGTGTGAGATTCTGGGTCTGCCCGATCCACCTATTCCTATCGGCCCACTCCAGTCCGGGAATCGATTCTGGGCGCCATGGCCAGGATCGATGCGCTTTACCGGGAGGATCCCTGTAGTAGTGGCAGCCGGATGGTGTCTTCTTGGCCAGAGAAGGCCTTTCAAGTAGCATAGGTTAAGTACAAACCCTACTGCGCACTTGGGTTAACGGATGATTACTGATTTGCCCTACGGGCCCAATCTCAGCTAGAAGCTTATAAATAGTTTTGACATTGAGTTTTGCTTGGAGGCCATGGATAGGGTAATGGATGGTGGCCTTAAGCCAAAGACATTCCATTTGGATTAGGGCTCTCAATTCACTGCAACTGCATTGGTGGGGCGTTTCAAAGCAGAAGAGATCGAGATCAGCTGGTCTGGTCGAAAGCGGTGTTACGACAACATCCTTGTCGAAAGACTATGGCGCACGCTCAAATATGAGGAGGTGTATCTGCGTGCCTATAACGATGGTTGGGAAGCCGAGACATGCTTGGCACAGTTCATTTGGAGGTATTGTAATGTAAACCCCCATAGCAGCTTGGGAGGCTGAACTCCCCATAAGGTCTATACTGAGACTGAACCCTGTTCCTCCCGTCCGGAGTTAACGATGTCATGGGCCCAATCGGTCCAATAAAAGGCACCCACCTTAGGTCAGTCTGGATAACACGGCCAGGCCGATCGATAGAGGTCTTCTAATCTAAGGTATGCACTGAATTCATCGGTAGAAGGCGGCAGTTAGTCTTTTTTGCTGATGATGATGCCTTTTTCTTGTGAGCCTCTTCCCTTGAATCCATCCTCCTTGTGATCGACCACAACCTCGCTGTGATTCGCTGCGGCGACTGGGTGATCGACCTCGAACCCAAAGGCGGCGATAAGGGCGGCGAGATCGTGGTGGCATAAGATTGCCGCGACTCTCAGCGCTGTGGTTCTTGCGCTTCCCTGCCGCCAGGGCGATAGCGATCCATCACAGTATCTAATCTCTGGTTGGTGATCTTTGGATTACTCTGTTGTAAACAGGCCAGAAGAACGGCTTTATTGGCGTGCACGCGCTCTCTGGTGGGACGATTCCCTTGGGAGCTTGGCTGAACCTTGGAAAAACACGCCTTAAAGACGCTAGCTGGAATGCCAAGATCGCGGCTGATCTGATCCACGGGTCGCCTTGGATCATCCGATACCATCGCTGGCGCAGCTGCTCCAGCCTTAGGTGTGCTGGCGATTCCCATGAGGACGAATAGCTGAATCAAGATGGCTCGTTGCACCGGTTTGGTATTTTGGAGTTTGCATTTATTTTTGCACGGATAGGCCCAATGATGGCTGTTCTGCTTCCAGATCATCGCTTAAGCTGATCAGCAAGAATTGGATCATCCTTGGTAGGAGACCCTTGACCATCCCCCGTTCCTTTTTCTTAGTCTGCTTGGCGTTGGTATCCACGCCTGCTGCCCTAGCTGAAACCTGGTCCACAACAGGGCGTTGTTCTTTTAACGGCGCATCCCAGCCCTGCACGGTGAGAGCTAGCGCCGACCTGTCCTCTCCCGCTTGGAGCGCCCGCTATGTGCTGCTATGGGCCGATGGTATCCGTCAGTCGATAACAGTGGGCAGTGATGTGCGGGCTACGGTCATCGTTGACGGTAAGAGTATCGCTGCCGAGCAATTGCCCCCCGATCAGGCGGGCCATTGTGTGATTCGCTCCGTTACTGGCAATGTGACTAAATTTGATTCCGGTCGTCTCAGGGTGGTTAAGGATCAGCCTGGCTGTTGAGTTGGCAGGGCAGCTCTGGCGCAGGTGTAGCTGTTAAATCGAAGATGAATGGGCAACTCAGGCGAAATTCTGCTATGATTTGATTGTTAATGTACTAACATTGATTTTCATGGCTTCCAAGGTTGTTCCAGCCACTGCCTTGCTGCTGAGCTTGGCCCTGCCGGCAGCAGGTCTGGCCAAGCCCAAGTATGGCTATACCGGTGCCGTTGCTCCCGAGAAGTGGGGCCAGCTCAGCCCTGAGTACGCAGCTTGCTCCAAGGGCACCAGCCAGGCTCCCCTTAATATCGTCACGGCGAAAGCCGTTAAGGACTCTAAGAGCCTGCCCCTTAAGCCTAATTACATCCCTGGCCCTGCTGAAGTAATCAATACTGGCACTGGCATTCAAGTCAATCTTAAGGGTGACCTAAAGATTGGTCCAGCAGACTATAAGTTGTTGCAGTTCCACTTCCATGCCCATGGTGAGGAGGCGATTAACGGCGTTCATTATCCCTTAAATGCCCACCTGGTCCATGCCAACAGTGCCGGCAACCTGCGGGTGATTGGAGTTAATCTCAAGGTTGGAGCTCCGAATGCCTATTTGGAGTCGTTCTGGAGCAAGCTGCCTGCCAAGAAGGATGGAACCGTGAAAGTTGATCTTCCTTCCCTGGCTGGTTTGTTGCCCAAGTCCCTTGCTTACTTCACCTACACCGGCTCCCTGACCACCCCTCCTTGCACCGAGGGCGTTCAGTTTTTCATTCTTAAGGAGCCCGTGACGATTTCGGCCAAGCAACTAAACACCTTTGTCAAGCTGTACCCGAACAACGCCCGTCCTGTTCAGCCTCTGAATGGACGCGTGATCAAATCTAGCAACTGATCGCTGCGGCTTTTAGTAACGAAGTCATGGGGCGTTTCCGAGCAGGAGCGCCCCTTTTTGATGGTCTAAATGGAGCCGCGGTGAGTTTGCTTAGGGGTTGGTTATGGCTCCCTATCTAGGGGTTTAGCACTGGCTTTTGCTTCAATGGTCGTTGTTCTTGTTAGTGCTGTTGTTGCCCTCCAAGGGCTTCCTAGTCCTCAGGGGATCGGGGTTGGCCCTGCCGCTTACCTTTGATGGCGCTGCGCTGTTTTTTGGCCGCTAGTCGCCGCTCCACCGATCCCCGGGTCGGTTTTGTGCGGCGCCGCGGCGGAGCAGGAGGGGCGATTGCTTCTTGCAGCAGGTTTACTAGGCGCCGTTGGGCGGCGACCCGGTTCTGCCATTGGGAGCGGTGTTCTGAAGCCGCAATCACGATGCAGCCCTCCACCAAGCGATCCGTCAGTCGGCCGATCGCACGGGCCTTGAGAGTCGCTGGCAAGGCAGTTGAAGCGGCGAGGTCAAAGATCAATTCCACCCGCGTATCGGTGCTGTTGACGTTTTGACCGCCTGGTCCCGAGGAGCGAGAAAAACGCCACCCCAACTCGGCCGCGGGAATCGAAATTCCTGGGGTCAAGTCAAGGTGGTCGTTGCGCTGATCGATGGCTAATCCCTTCAGATAACGGTTACTTTGCCAGTGCCGATGTCGAAATAGGCGGATTTGATCGCAAGTTTGCCGCTGGCCTGGGCCTTTTTGAGCACGTCGCTGCGTTGGGTGAGCGCAGCGGCGGAATAGAGGGCATTGCCCTGAATGGCCTTGGTGAGATCGTCGCCGGGCTTGAGGGAGGCCCGAATCGGCTTGACCAACCCCTCCAGGAGGGGGGTTAGGGGGTCGGATGCCATGGCCGCCTTGACGGCACCGCAGGCGCTATGGCCCATCACCAGGATCAAGGGCACGCCCAGCACGGCAACGGCGTATTCCATCGAGGCAATCGCATCGTCAAAGGCCGTATTGCCTGCGGCCCGTACCTGGAACAGTTCGCCGGAACCGGCTGCAAAGATCCATTCCGGTGCTACCCGGGCGTCGGCGCAGCTCAGCAGGGCGGCCCAGGGTTTCTGGCCTTCGGCTAGGGCGGCTGGGTTGATCTGACACCCGGCAGTAAAGATCGACTTGGTCAACTCCATGCGCTGGCTTGCCGTTGGGGCACTTACCGCTTGCTGCCAGGCCTTGCTGAAGGTGCCATTGCGTCGCAACAGTTCAGCGAGGGGATCCGTTGGGGGCGAACAGACGGTGAGATCCTTGGCCAGTTTCGAGTCCGTAGCGCCAGCAGCCTGGGCAGCTCCGCCGCTTAGTTTAGGGAGTACAAGCCCACCTGCTACCAGGCCCGCTGCTTGTAGTAGGTGACGTCTAGAAAAAGCCATTTCAATGTTTTTAAATGGTTTGGCTGGGGAGGCCCTGGCCTTAGGGCAAATCTAGGTGCAACCCTTTCAAATTGGCTCCATACGAGGACAACAACAGAGACACAGCAGAGCGTCTGGGGGCAAGTGGGCCCAACGTTGCAGTAGGTGCTCCTAGGACTGGCCAGGCTGGGGTGGCCCAGACGACAGGGGCGATGCGCAATCCTGGAGGCAGTGCTTCCACGGGCCATGGGCTGGATTGATGAGGTGTTTGACGGCGTGCGCTACGGCCTGGCCGGCTCCGTGATCGCCGAGGCCGAGAGCCCCTTCCAACGGGTGACGATCATCGAGAGCGAGCGTTACGGCAAGGGCCTGCTGCTCGATGGCTGCTGGATGACGGCCGAGCGCCAGGAGCGCCACTACCACGAGGCTTTGGTGCATCCAGCCCTGTGCGGGGCGGCCTCGATTGAGCGGGTGCTGGTGATCGGCGGTGGTGACGGCGGCACCGCCCGCGAATGTCTGCGCCATCCGGGCGTGCAACAGCTCGACATGGTGGAAATCGATGGCTTGGTGGTGGAACTCAGCCAGAAACACCTGCCCAGCCTGGGCGCGGGTGCCTGGAGCGATCCGCGCCTACAGCTCACCATCGGTGATGGCATCGCCTGGGCTGCTAACGCTGCTGACGCCAGCTACGACGTGGTGATCGTGGATGGCTCCGATCCGGCTGGCCCGGCCGAAGGGCTGTTTAACCGCGCCTTCTTTGAGCATTGCCGGCGCATCCTCAAGCCGGGTGGTGTCTTCGCCACCCAAAGCGAATCGCCCGAAGCCTTCCGCCAGGTGCACCTGGACATGGTGCTGCTGCTGCGCGAGGTGTTTGGCCAGGCCGATCCGATGTATGGCTGGGTGCCCATGTATCCGAGCGGCTGGTGGAGCTGGACCTTCGCCGCCCGCGACGGCTGCCCCTATCTCCAGCCCCAGGCCGATCGCGCCGCCTCGGTTGCCGCAGGTTGTGAGATCTGGTCGCCCCGCTGGCAGCGCGGCGCCTTTGAGGCCGTGCCGGCGGCGATCGAGCGGGCCTTGAACGCCTGAAGGGGCCCCGTCAAGATTGAATTCCGCCTAGAGCCGCTCGCCTTGACCAGCCCCGATTCCCCCAGCCGCCCCGCCGCCGAGCTCCTGGCCGAGCGGTTTGACACCGAAGGTGCCATTTACATGGCCAGCCGCCGCGATCCGGCCGGCTGCAGGGTGGGCCTGTTCGGCGTGCCCTACGACGGCACCACCTCCTTTCGGCCCGGCACCCGCTTTGGTCCGGCGGCGATCCGGGAGGTGAGCTCGGGCCTCGAGAGCTACGACCCCCAGCTCGACCTCGACCTCGAAGACCTGGCCTTCGCCGACCTGGGCGCCGTGGCCATTTCCTTCGGCGCGCCGGAGCCGGTGGTGGCGGCCGTGAAGGGGGCAACCAAGGCCGTGTTGGACCTGGGGCTCAAGCCGTTGATGCTGGGCGGTGAACATTCGATCAGCAGTGGCGCCGTGGCGGCCGTGGCCGAGCGCTATCCGGAGCTGGCCCTGGTGCAGCTCGATGCCCATGCCGACCTGCGCCACGACTGGCTGGGCAACCAGCACAGCCATGCCTGTGCCATGCGCCGCTGCCTGGAGGTGCTTCCCAGTGGCGACCTGTTGCAGATCGCCATCCGCAGCGGCACCCGCGCGGAGTTCAGCGAGCTGCGCCACACGGGCCGCCTGGTGGCGATTGAGCAGATGGCCGAATCCTTAGCGGCCCTGCGGGGCAGGCCCCTCTATCTCACCGTCGACCTCGATTGGTTCGATCCTGCCGTGATGGCTGGCACCGGCACCCCGGAACCGGGGGGCTTCCTGTGGAAGGATTTCGCCGTTCTGGTGGATGAACTCTGCCACCACCAGCTGGTGGGCGCCGATGTGGTGGAACTGGCGCCCCAGCTGGATCCCAGTGGGGTGAGCAGCGTGCTGGCGGCCAAGGTGGTGCGCAGTTTGCTGCTGTTGCTGGGACGCTGAGCTTCGATGGCCATGCCCCTGGTGCCAGAGCGTGGCTGTTGTGCGGACATCCCTATAGGAATCATCACCACCCGCGTCCGCCACGGCAAGCAGAAACATGAGCTCAGCGCTCACGACGGTGCATGCAGGGTCAGAGCCGATCTGAGATCACGAGCCAGGGCAGAGAGCTCAAGGACCCTCAAAAATCCGGATCAGCAAAAACGAGGGCCAATCTGAAGCACGTTGCAATAACAATGTAGCCCCTGTCACTTCCAAGCGTATTGCCAAGAACGCCGGCGGGTTCATTAATGACTTCTTAACCCCATTGATAAATCGTCTACGTAAAGTAATAAAATTGTTTCAGGCAAGTCCTGTGGCGCTGGTCTTCAATCTGCTGACTCCTTCTGTTGCTGCCCTTGACGGGGTAATAAACGCGAAAACACTGGGGGCCAACGCCGAGATCTCTGCCTTCAACCCCGCAAGCGGCTACCTCTACACGGTTGGCGGTGGATCGGGCGCCATTGTGGTGAGCGATCTGCGCAATCCTGCGGCTCCGGTGGCCGTTGCTAAGGCCACTCCGGGTGATAGCAGTCAGACCCTCCAGAGCGCCGCGGTGTATGGAAAACTCCTGGCCGTAGCTGTTCAGAACAGCGTCAAGACTGATCCAGGCTTTATTCAGTTCTACGATCTGACCAATCCCGCTCTGCCTGTTCACATCAGCACCGTGACCGTGGGCGCCCTGCCCGACATGGTGAAGTTCAGCAGCGATGGTAAGAAGCTGCTAGTCACCAATGAAGGTGAACCCAATATCGCCTACTCGGTTGATCCAATTGGTTCGATCTCTGTAATCGATACCTCTTCCTATCTGTTGGCAACGCCTACAGCTCCGGCCCAGGGGGTTGTGCAGACCATCGATTTCAGTGCCTGGAACGCCCGCAAAGTCGAGCTTAGTAATCGCGGCATCCGCATCACCGGCAAGGCAGGTGTTACTACCACACTCGCCCAGGACATCGAACCAGAAGCCATCGCGATCACGGCCGATGGCCGCACGGCCTACATCTCGTTACAAGAGAACAACGCCATCGCCGTGCTTGACATCAGTACGGCCACCCCTTCAATCACCACTATCTTTTCGGCGGGAATTAAAGATTGGGACCGAGGCCAAGCCAGCGCCCGAAATTACAGCTACACCCTTAGCTATGCAGCAGGCCCCTCCAACCTTCCCACGGAAGTGCAGGCAGGCGGCCTTTCAGGTCTTTGGTTTGATGGTATTGAAACCATTAATGGTCAGGCGCTGGATATCTATTACTCGATCACGGACCGTGGTCCGAATGACACGCCTACAGGCGGCAAGCGGCCGTTTTTGGACCCAGATTTCCAGCCCTCTATCTATAAACTTGGCATGAACCGTGCCACGGGCGCGGTTAGCGAGCTGGCCATCATTGGCCTGAAGCGTCCTAATGGCGTGGCGCTCACCGGCTTGCCCCAACTGCTCGGCAAGGATGAGATTCCGGTGAACGTTAACGGTCAAGAACTTGCCTACGATCCCTTCGGCATCGATTCGGAAACAATCTCCGTCTTCTCCGTAACCATCGGTGGCACTGACCGCAAGGTTTTCGCCGTGGGCGACGAATACCGCGGCCAGATCGCCCTGTTCGATTTCAACACTGGAAACCTGATCAAGCGCTACATCCCCGCTGGCCAGAAAGCGCTGCTTCAGGCTCAACATGGCAGTGCAATCGGTGACGAAACGATTGACAGCCTTCCGGCCATCTACGGCAACCGCTGGGCTAACCGTGGCATTGAAGGCATGACCTTCAACAGCAAGGACAACCTGCTGTACGCGTTCATGCAGAGCCCGCTGGATATTGACAGCAATAACGATGGTGCTGCAGCCGAGCGCAGTCCTTCCCAATTGACCCGCATCCTGGCCATTGATCCCGCCACGGGTGCCCCAGTGAAGGAGCATTTATATTTGCTCAGTGGTCGTTCCGGTCAGGACAAAATCGGAGATGTCGCCTACGACGCGGCCCGTAATGTGTTCCTGGTGATGGAGCGTGACGACAGCTTTCTCCCGAGTGGCTTTAAGAGCGTCTATGAGGTAGATCTGCGTGGTGCCACCGACACCCTCCCTATCACCCTCGCCGCTGATCAGGCGGCAAGTGGCTGGCTCGCAAAAATCGGTGTGGCTAGTCCCGAGCTGCTCGACAACAGACTCACCTTGCAGAATGGTGCCTATTCAGCCTCCAGCGCTGATCGGCTTGCAGCAGCCACTATCAAGCTTGTGAACAAAGTAGAGCTGTTTAACTTGCCTTCGGTGGGTGGCAGCCTTGCTTACGAAAAACCCGAAGGTCTCACCCTGCGCGATGATGGCGCGGTTGTCATCAACTACGACAACGACTTCGGCACCGGGGCCGCCGACGGCAATGCCTTCACGGTGGTGACCTTCAGCAACCCGGCCCTCGATACCGAGAACAGCGGCGATGGCGGCGGGTACAGACCGGCTACTAACCACGATCTCTATGGTCTGGTGATGCCGGATGGTCTGGCGACCTTCACCTACAAAGGTGAAAATTTCATCCTTGCCGCTGGTGAAGGCGACGACCGCAACGACTTCCTCAGCCCCGACGAAACCAGCCAAGTTAGAGACCTCCTTACTGCGGCAGCTAGCGCAACCACCGATCAGAAAGCTGGTCTGGTTGCTGCCAATGCCCAAAGGCTGAACATCTTCACCAACACCGGTGATCTCGATGGTGATGGCATCGTTGATCAGGCCTACACGCTTGGTTCACGCTCCCTGAGAATCTTCGATTCCAAAGGTAACGTTGTCTGGGATTCCGGCGCTGCCCTAGAGGAGCTCGCGAACGCAAAGGGTTCTTACCCGGTGGACAGCCGCGAAGACGACAAGGGTATTGAGCCCGAAATGGTTGAGGTGTTCACCATCAACGGCAGCACCTACGCCTTCGTGGCCCTGGAACGCACCACCACCAGCATGGCAGCGATCTTCGATGTCACCAATCCCTATGCCCCTGTGGCTGTTGACCCCATTGTGTTTCCCGGGGCCAAGCGGGTGGAGGGAATCACCTTCCTCACCAGCCCCACCAACGCGGCCCGCAGCGTGATCGCCTCCAGCGAAGACAACGATGTGGTGTCGGTGCTGGATTTCCCGATCCCCTATCGTCTGCAACTTCTCCATCTCTCCGATGGGGAAGCGGGCCTGCTGGCCTCGCAGACGGCGCCTTACCTCGCTGCTCTCGTTGATGGTTTTGATAACACCTATGCCAACACCCTGATCCTGGCCGGTGGCGACAACTTCATCCCAGGCCCCTTCCTCAATGGCGGCACCGATATCAGCGTGCGCGATGAGCTCAACACCGTAACCGGTTCCTCGATCAGCTCTGCTGTTAGCACCAACCATCCGGTAGGAGCAGTGGACATCGCCATCCACAACCTGATCGGTGTGGAAGCTTCCACCATCGGCAACCATGAATTTGATCTGGGTCCGCGGGTGTTTAAGGATTCCTTCACTTCTAACGCCGGCTGGGTGGGCGCCCAGTTCCCCTACCTGTCGGCCAACCTTGATTTTAGTGGAGATAATGATCTCAAGGGTAGTTTCATCAATACCACCGCCACGGCTGGCCTCGAGGAAGCTGCTGCTCAGAAGGGCAAGATCGTGCCCTCGGCCGTCGTCACCAAGAACGGCGAAAAGATTGGCCTAGTGGGTGCCACCACCCAGATCGTCGAGAAGATCAGCTCCACCGGTGGCGTGGAAGTGAAGGGTTTTAGCGGCGACGGCTCCGAGGTCGACAACATGGCCCTGCTGGCCAGCCAGCTGCAGCCGGTGATCGACGACCTCATCTCCCAGGGGGTCAACAAGGTGATCCTGATGTCCCACCTGCAGCAGATCAGTAATGAGCAGGCCCTAGCGCCGCTGCTGCGGGGTGTCGACATCATCCTGGCAGCCGGCTCGAACACTCGCCTAGGCGATAGCAATGATCAGGCCGTTGCCTTCGCCGGCCATGACCCCAACTTCGCAAACACCTATCCCATCGTTACCCAAGGTGCCGACGGCGGCACCACCTTGATCGTTAACACCGACAACGAATACACCTACCTCGGCCGCCTGGTGGTGGATTTCGACGCCCAGGGCCGCATCATTCCTGCCAGCGTTGATCCCTTGGTGAGTGGTGCCTATGCCGCCACCGCCGCCAATGTGGCCAAGGCCTGGAACGTAACCGAAGCCCAACTGGCAACCACCGCTTTCGCGGATGGAACCAAGGCTGAAAACGTGCAGGATCTTACCGAGGCGGTTCAGGCCGTGATCAGCAGCAAGGACAGCCAGCTCTGGGGCTACTCCAATGTCTACCTAGAGGGCGAGCGGGCCTTCGTGCGCTCCGAGGAAACTAATCTTGGAAACCTGTCGGCTGACGCCAACCTCTTCTACGCGAAAAGCATCGACCCAACGGTTGTGATCTCCCTCAAGAATGGGGGCGGTATTCGCTCCCAGATTGGATCGGTTGATGTGGTGAGTGGGGCCAAGGAAACCACCCTCGCCAATCCCTCCGCCTCGAAGCCTGAGGGCGCTGTTTCCACCCTGGATATCGAGAACTCGCTGCGATTCAACAACAGCCTCTCCCTGGTAACCGTGAGCGCCAGCAAGCTCAAGGAGCTGCTTGAGCATGGCATTGCCTCCTACCCCAACCAGGGTCGCTTCCCCCAGGTGAGCGGTTTGGCGTTCAGCTTCGATCTCACCAAACCGGCCGGCAGCCGCATCCTCAACCTGGCCATTCAAGACAGCCAGGGCAATGACCTGGATGTGGTGGTGCGCGGCGGGGTCCTGGTGGGCGATCCGGCCCGCACGTTCCGGATGGTGACGCTCAATTACCTGGCCGGTGGACCCGGTTCAACGACCGTTGGAGGAGATGGCTATCCCTTCCCCACCGATGCTGTTCAGAACGTTGCGGGTCCATCCAACCGCGTCGACCTGTTCAATCCCACCGCAGCTCTCACCGGTGCTGCCACATTCAGTGGTGATGGCACCGAACAAGATGCCCTAGCTGAATACCTAAAGGTCAATTACGGCACTGCTTCCAACGCTTACAACCAGACCGAAACTTCCGCCTCCCAGGACTTGCGGTTGCAGAACATGGCGTTGCGCAGCGATGCGGTGATCGATCCAGTGCGGGTCGGCACCGCCGGCAACGACAGCACCATGCCTGAGGCATCGACCATCTCCGGTTTCGACGGCCGCCTTGACACCGTCTTCACAGGTGCCGGTGATGACACAGTCAACGTGGACTTGTTCAGTGGTTTCGACAACAAAATCTTCACGGGCACCGGCGCAGACACGATCTTCGCCGGTAGCCGTGATGTGATCACCGGTGGCAGTGGCAACGATGTGATTTATGCCGATGGCGGCAATGGCAACCGCCTCAGCGGCAACGCCGGCGACGACGACTTCATCATCGGCAGCTCCGGCAACCGGGCCCTAGGTGGCGCCGGGAATGACATCTTTACCATCAATGAGGGTGCAGGCACCAACTACCTCAACGGTGGCGCTGGCTACGACCAGTTCTGGCTGGTGAGTGGTCCAGGTGAAAGCGAGCGGCCTGCCGCCA
>Ga0310334_100151_pt1 | contig 21335 bp, 19 predicted proteins | sample LakMicMIDCLREDC7_FD_195548 | JGI IMG/M metagenome (GOLD analysis project Ga0310334, IMG submission 195548) | Enriched freshwater cyanobacterial communities from Lake Michigan, Michigan, United States - MI23.DCL.RED.C7 (v2) (version 2) | ecosystem: Environmental > Aquatic > Freshwater > Lake...
CCCCCCCACCAAGGCTGCCACCACCCACCGTCCCCTTGGCGTCGCCATCGCCGGCCTCGGCTTTGGTGAGTCGGTGCACCTTCCGGCCCTGCGGGATTGCCCCGGCACCGAGCCGGTGGCCCTCTGGCATCCCCGCGCCGAACGACTTGAGGGCGCCTGCCGCGCGGCCGAGCTCAGCGGCAGCACCGAATTCAGCGCCGTCCTGGCCGACCCGCGGGTGGAAGCCGTGGTGATCGCCACCCCACCGGCACCCCGCTTCGATCTGGCCCGCCAGGCCCTCGAAGCCGGCAAACACCTGCTGCTGGAGAAACCTGTAGCCCTCGAGGCCGAAGCCATCGAGGAGCTGCAGCGGCTGGCCATCCGCCGCAATCTCTGTGTGGCGGTGGATTTCGAATACCGCGCCGTGCCGGTCTTCCAACAGCTGGCCTCCCTGATCGCCGAAGGGGTGCTGGGGGAACCCTGGCTGGTAAAACTCGACTGGCTCATGGCCAGCCGAGCCGACGCGGGGCGCCCTTGGAGCTGGTACTCCCAGGCGGCGGCGGGAGGGGGGGTCCTCGGCGCCCTCGGCACCCATGCCTTCGACATTCTCCACTGGCTGATCGGCCCCGCTGAGCTCCAGGCCGCCCGCTTGAGCACGGCGATCCGGGAGCGCCCCCTGCCCGGGCCGAAGGAAGCCACCACCATGGCCGCGGTCGACGCCGAGGACATCGCCCTGATTCAGCTCGATCTCAGCGACTCCCGGGGCCGGCGGCTGCCGGCGCAGGTGAATTTGGCCTCGGTGACCCGGGCGGGTCGGGGCTGCTGGATTGAGCTCTACGGCCGTGATGCCACCCTGGTGCTCGGGTCTTCCAACCAGGCCGACTACGTGCACGGCTTTCAGTTGGCGATCGCCAGGCCCGGGGAGACCCTGCGGCCCGTTGCCGCCGATCCCGAACTGGCCTTCGAGCGCACCTGGGAAGATGGCAGGATTGCACCGGTACGAAGGCTGATCGGCTGGTGGGCGAGCGCCGCCCGTGAAGGTCGGCCGATGGTGCCAGGCCTGGCGGAAGCAGCGGCCAGCCAGGGGTTGTGTGATGCGGCCCGGCGGCATCAACGGGTCGGTGCCGCCGGGAGCGATAGGGGCCTGATGGGCATCACCTAGACTCGCCGCCAGGCACGGCGGGGGATCCCGCCAGTCGTCGCTTTCCCCCCACTCTCGAGGTTTCCCATGGCGCTCGTTCCGCTTCGGCTGCTGCTCGACCACGCCGCCGAAAACGGCTACGGCATCCCCGCGTTCAACGTGAACAACCTGGAGCAAGTCCAGTCGATCATGGAGGCGGCCCACGAGACCGACAGCCCGGTGATCCTGCAGGCCTCCCGCGGCGCCCGCCAGTACGCCGGTGAGAACTTCCTGCGTCACCTGATCCTGGCCGCCGTGGAAACCTATCCCGACATCCCGGTGGTGATGCACCAAGACCACGGCAATAGCCCCGCCACCTGCTTCGGTGCCGCCGCCAACGGCTTCACCTCCGTGATGATGGATGGCTCCCTCGAAGCCGACGCCAAGACCCCGGCCTCCTATGACTACAACGTTCGCGTCACCAAGGAAGTGGTGGATGTGGCCCACGCCATCGGCGTGAGCGTGGAAGGCGAACTTGGCTGCCTGGGCTCCCTCGAGACCGGCCAGGGTGAAGCCGAGGACGGCCACGGCTTCGAGGGCACCCTCGACCACTCCCAGCTGCTCACCGACCCCGCTGAAGCCGCCGACTTCGTGGCCAAGACCAACGTGGACGCCCTGGCCATCGCCATCGGCACCAGCCACGGCGCCTACAAGTTCACCCGCAAGCCCACCGGTGAGGTGCTGGCCATCAGCCGCATCGCCGAGATCCACAAAGCCATCCCCAACACCCACCTGGTGATGCACGGTTCCTCCTCGGTGCCCCAGGAGTGGCTTGACATGATCAACAAGTACGGCGGCGCCATCCCCGAGACCTACGGCGTGCCCGTGGAGGAGATCCAAGAAGGCATCCGCAACGGCGTGCGCAAGGTGAACATCGACACCGACAACCGGCTGGCCTTCACCGCTGCGGTTCGGGAAGCGGCCTTCAAGGATCCCGCCAACTTCGATCCCCGCCACTTCAACAAGCCGGCCCGCCAGTACATGAAGCAGGTGTGCCTCGACCGCTATCAGCAGTTCTGGTGCGCCGGCAATGCCAGCAAGATCAAGCAGCGCGACATCAACTACTACGCCGGTCTTTATGCCAAGGGCGTACTGGATGCCAAAGCGGCCGTCGCCGCCTGATCAGTCCGCTGAATCCAGAAGCGTTGCCCCCCGTAAGGGGGGCTTTTTTATGCGGCTCCAGAGGCATCGCCAGTGAGCAGGGCGATGGGCGCTGCTGAGTCAGGGCTCCACAGGGGCTGCCTGGTCAGGAACCTGAGCCGGATTCGGAGGTGGATTCGGTGGAGGCACTGTGCTGGTTCCATTCCCCTTACGGCTGACCAGTTCGGCCAGGGCCTGTTGCAGGTTGCGCTCCATGACGAAGGTGCGGCCGTCGGTCACCACCACCCGCACCAGGGTTGGGAGGTCGTTGTTGCGCGACTGGAGATAGATGGGCTCCACGTAGAGCAGGCCCTTACCCACCGGCAACACCAGCAGGTTGCCATGAATCAGGCGGGAACCGGCCCGGTTCCAGAGGCCAAATTGATAACTGATCGCTGGATCCTGCTCGATCAGCGAGGACACCTGCTGGGGGCCGAGCAGTAAGCGCTGCTGGGGGAAACGGGCCAAGAGCTGCTCGCCGTAGTCGGGAGGATCGTTACGGGCCGCTAACCAGGCCACCAGGTTGGGGCGCTTGAGAGGAGAGAAGGGAAGCAGCAGCACGAATTCCGGTTTCTCCTGGCCCGGAAGCTGCAGGGTGAGGTGGTAGGGCTGGACGGGGGTATTCGTGGAGCCGTAGATCTCCAAGGGAATGGACCACACGTCGTCACCGTTGTAAAAGGTGCGCACATCGGTGACGTGATAGCGAAGCAGGCGCTCCGCCTGGATCGAAAACTGACTGCGGGGCACCATCAGGTGTTTCTGCAGGGCCAGGGGCATGGAGGACAGTGGCTTAAACAGTTCCGGAAAAGCGCGCCGCCAAGTCTTCAGAACCGGATCGCTTGGGTCGTTCACATACAGCCACACCTTGCCGTTGTAGGCATCCACCACGGCCTTCACGGGATTGCGGAAATAGCGGATTCCGGAAGGGTTGGCGTCGGAATAGGGATAGCTGCCGCTGGTGGTGAAACCCTCCAGCAGCCAGTACTGATGCTGCTCAGGGTCGTAGTCGTCGTGGTTCTCCACACGGGCGGTCACCAGATAAGGCTGACTCTCAAACCGAAGAAACGGCGCCAGGGCAGCCAGCCGCTCATTGACGCGCCGGCGCAGCAAGAGGCCCGATGAAGGGGTGAGGGAACCGGTGAACAGCAGACGTGGTTCAGCCAGATAGGCCGCCGCCATCAACCGCCGCAGGGGATCGTGGATGGGGACACCATCGGCACCGTCGTAGTGGGTGTACACATTGAGGTCGCCCTCGGGATAATCGAATTCACGCACCTGCGATGGGGCGATGGCGTAGGGAGTGGGGGCGGACCCGAAGTAAAGGCGCGGTCGGCCCACCGGCAAGGCTCGGCGCACCGACTGATCCGACAGGCCGAGGGAGGGGATCCCCTGCACCTTGCCGCTCTGGCCGAGGTCCTTCACGAAATAGAGCGGCAGGCCGTCGGGACCGAAGGCATTCACCGTGGACACGGTGAAGCCGTAGCCGTGGGTGAACACCATGTGGCGGTTCAACCAGGTTCGGGAGTCCTTGCTGAGGGCACCGGTATCGATCTCGCGAGCCGCGATCAGCACCTGCTGGGAACCCTGGCGAACCGGGTCATCACCAAGGGGATAGCGGTCAACCGCCGCGGAATTGAAGCGGTAATAGAGGCGAAGCTGCTGCAACTGCCGGTTGGTGGCCAGCAGGGGCTTGCTGTCCCACAAACGGATGTTGGCCAGGGTGCCGGGGGCCTGGGCGAGATCCTCTTGCGTGAGCGACTGGCGAGGATTGAGGGTGACCTGCCGTACCGCCACGAGTCCGAAGGCCCGGCGGGTAGCGCGGATCGAGCGGGCCAGATAGCGGGTTTCGAGGGCCAGCTCCCTGGGCTGCACCACCATCTTTTGCACGAGGGGAGCCACGATCCACTCGGCGAAGGGAACCAGCAGGGCCGTAGTGGCCAGCGGGATGAGGGCACCCCGCCGCAACCAGTCGCGCGGCAGGGGAACCAGCAACCCTGCGGCGGTGAGCACCAACAGGGCGGTGAGCAGAAGGCGCAGCGGCAGGCGCACATGGAGATCCACGAATCCCGCTCCAGAGGCGACGCCACTGCCCTGCACCATCAGATCAAACGGGGCCAGGGCGCTGCCTAAGGCAGCCACCAGGGCCAGGACCGCCAGCTGGGGCTGCAACACCCGTTGCTGCAGCTTGCTCAGGCCGGGAAAACGAAGATCGGAAAGGGAGTTGCCCTCCGTGAAAGTGAGCCAGAGGCAGCCGGCCAAACCCACCATGGTCTGGGCGGCGATCACGCTCACCAACAGATGCAGGGCCGGGAGCTGCAGGACCGTGAAGGCGAGATCAAATCCGGTGACGGGATCCCCTTCACCGAAGGGGACGGCCAGCAGGGCAGGAAGCCAGAGGCTCCAGCCGCGGGCGATGGCGGTGGCGGAGGCGGTGAGGGCAGCACCGAGGGCAACCCTCAAGGTGGTGTGCGGCCAGAGCAGCAGGGGAAGCAGCAGCCCCGCCGCCAGGCCCAGAACCAGAAGGGCCGGCAAATCGGCCAGGATCGGGATTCCGGTGATCACCCGACCGCTGAAGGGTGCGGCGATCAGATCCCGCGCCTGAACGAGGAGATAGGTAAGCCCCCCGGCCAGGAGCAGCAGCAGTGCGGAAAGCACCAGCACGAAAGGCAGGGTTGGCAGGGCGATGAGTGGAGACCCCGGAAGCAGCTTCGATGCCCACGACTGCCGCAGCCGCCAGCAGCGCTGCAGTTGCTGCAGCTGCAGGGGAATGCCCAGGCCCAGGACCAGGGCGAAAGCACCCACCTGCAGCAGCCAGCGCCGCAGCAAAACCGGCTCGAAACCGAACTGGGAAAACCACTGCCACTCGATGCCGAGGCGGGGGATCAGCACCATCAGTCCCGCCAGCAGGGCAGCGCCGGGCAGGCCATGCCGCAGCACACGTGGGATGGGAACGGTGGCTGGAGTGGTCACCGCATGAGGCTAGACAGCCGGCGAATCCGGTCAACCCTTCGGATTCGGCGGCGACGAACCAATACCCGACTTCCGGAATCGGGTATTTTCGGTCCCAGCGTTTGCCGCTGCTAGCGTCCACCAAACGCTGTGCGAGTTCCGTGACGGCCACCCTCTCCCGCTCCACCTTCATCGGGCTGCGCTGCAAGGAGTGCGGTCACCCATACGAAGCCGGAGCTCGCCACGTCTGCGAAGACGTCTGCTTCGGCCCACTGGAGGTCGTCTACGACTACGACGCCATCCGCAACCGCGTCAGCCGCTCCACAATCGAGGCCGGTCCCGCCTCGATCTGGCGCTACCGCGAATTCCTCCCCATCGAAGGGGATCCGATCGATGTGGGCACCGGTTTCACCCCCCTACTGCGCGCCAACCGCCTGGCCCGCCGCCTCGGCCTCAAGAATCTCTATATCAAGAACGACGGCGTGAACATGCCGACGCTCTCCTTCAAGGATCGGGTGGTGTCCGTGGCCCTCACCCGCGCCAGGGAACTCGGTTTCACCACCGTGAGCTGCGCCTCCACCGGCAACCTGGCCAACTCCACCGCCGCCATTGCCGCCCACGCCGGCCTGGAGTGCTGCGTCTTCATCCCCAGCGATCTGGAGCTGGGGAAAGTACTCGGCACCCTGATCTACAACCCCACCCTGATGGCGGTGAAGGGCAACTACGACCAGGTGAACCGCCTCTGCTCCGAGGTGGCCAACACCTACGGCTGGGGCTTCGTGAACATCAACCTTCGCCCTTACTACTCTGAAGGATCGAAAACCCTCGGCTACGAGGTGATCGAACAGCTGGGCTGGCGACTGCCCGACCACATCGTGGCCCCCCTCGCCTCCGGCTCCCTGTTCACCAAAATCCGCAAGGGCTTTGATGAGTTCATCAAGGTGGGCCTCGTGGACGAAAAACCCGTGCGCTTCAGCGGCGCCCAGGCCGAGGGCTGCAGCCCGATCGCCCAGGCCTTCGCCGAGGGTCGCGATTTCATCACCCCGGTGAAGCCCAACACCATTGCCAAGTCGATCGCCATCGGCAACCCGGCCGATGGTCCCTACGCCATCGACATTGCCAAACGCACCGGTGGCACCATCGCCGCGGTGAGTGATGCCGAGATCATCGAGGGCATCAAACTGCTGGCCGAGACCGAGGGCGTTTTCACCGAAACCGCCGGTGGCACCACGATCGCGGTGCTCAAGAAGCTGGTGGAGCAGGGCAAGATCGATCCCAGCGAAACCACCGTGGCTTACATCACCGGCAACGGCCTCAAGACCACCGAGGCCATTGCCTCCTCGATCGGCGAGCCCTTCCTGATCGAGGCCCAGTTGTCCAGCTTTAACAGTGCCTGGGAGCGGGCCCAGTCGTTGCATCGAGCCACCTGGGAAACCGTGGGCTGATGCAGCCTGCAGGCCCCCGACCACCGCGGCGGCCCCGATCAGCCTTCCCTAGTCCTCCCTTCCCCAGCCCATCGCGCAACCATGGCCGTTCAGGTTCTGATCCCCACCCCACTGCAAAAATTCACCAACGACGAAGCCAGCGTGAACCTGGAGGCCACAACCGTTGATGAACTGCTCCAGGCGATGGAAGGTCGCTTCCCCGGGATCCTCAGCCGCCTGTGCGATGAAAGCGGCAAGCTGCGTCGCTTCCTGAACGTTTACGTGAACAGCGAGGACATCCGCTTCCTCGATCACCAGGCCACCGCCCTGGCCGATGGGGATGAGGTGAGCATTGTTCCCGCCGTCGCCGGGGGTTGATCCTTGCCTGCTGATCGCGGCCATCAGCGATCCGGAAGCATCGCCAACACCAGCAGCCGCTTCTCGCCCATAAGGTGTTGGCCCGACGTCGTTTCAGAGGCTCGCAATCCATGGGCAGCGCTGCGACCCCTACCCCCACCACCGACTCCCTCCCGGCCCGGAACCACCGGCTGGAGATGGGCGAAGGCTGGGAGGAACCGGCTCTCTGGTTCGATTACCGCGAAGCGGCCAACCCGGTGCGGGCCGGTCTCACTGAGCCGATCGGCCTGCATCAGTGGGGTGCCGATCTCCACTCGGACGGACCCACAGCGATCCTGCCGCTGGATCTCAGCCGCGAACTGGGTTGCCAGGGACCAGCCACCAGCCCCGCCCTCGCTGCCCACTTCCTGCGCATTCTTCCCGGTGAAGGCCTCACAGCCACCGCCGTGGCGACCACCTCCCTGTTCGCCGTGCTGCGGGGCGGCGGCACCCTGTCGCGGCCGGGCGATGGCCACAGCGGCCCCCTCAACCTGACCTGGGAGAGCGGCGACGTGTTCGTGCTGCCGGCAGGGCATGCACCCCGACTCGAGGCCCGTGAGGAAAGCGTTCTCTATTGGGTTCATGACGGGCCCCTGCTCCACTATTTGGGGGTCGAGCCAAGCCTCCCCCGCTTCCGTCCCTGCCACTATCCGGCCGCCAGCCTGGATCGGGAACTGAAGGCCCTCCTCAGCGACCCCTCCTCCGGTAGGGCGAATCGGCTCAGCCTGCTGCTAGGCAACGCCGATCTGCCGGCCACCCGCACCGTGTCCCATACCCTGTGGGCGATGCAGGGGATGGTGCCGGCAGGGTCGGTGCAATCGCCCCATCGGCACCAATCGGTGGCTCTGGATCTGATCCTCGACTGCGACCCTGGCTGCTACACCCTGGTGGGCAGCTCCTGCGACAGCGAAGGGCAGATCCGCGATGCACGCCGAATCGACTGGCAGAGCGGTGGCGCCTTCATCACGCCTCCTGGCCTCTGGCATGCCCATGTCAATGAAAGCGGACGGAATGCCCGGCTGCTGCCGATTCAGGATGCCGGACTACACACCTACCTTCGCAGCCTCGACATCCGCTTCTGGGGCGGCCTCAGCGGTCAGGAGTGAGGTGAGCTGGGCGGGCAGCTCGGAAAGCTGTGGATTCTCCGACTCCCACTCGGCCACTAGGGCGCGGAAAGCTTCGCCGTTGATGGTTTCCTCGGCAATCAGGTGCTCCACCAGCCGATCCATCAGCTCCCGGCGGGGGCGCAGAACGGCGAGGGCCTGATCGAGGGACCCAACGGCGAGCTGCCTGACCTGGACATCGATCTGGCTACCGGTGCGGCTGGAGTAAGGAGAGGCCTCCGGGCGAATCCAGTCGCGGCCCAGGAACACTTGGCCGGCATCCGATTCGAGGGCCACAGGCCCGAGGCTGGAGAAGCCATACCGGGTCACCATCTCCCTGCAGATGCGGCTCACCATCTGCAGGTCACCGGAGGCGCCCTGGGTCACCTCACTGGGGCCGAAAACCACGATCTCGGCGGCCCGGCCGCCCAGCACCACCACCAGGCGCGAACGGAGATAGGCCTTGCTGATCAGGCCTGAATCGAGAATGTCCTCATCGGGCATCGTCCTCGCGAAGCCCCCGACGCCACCCGCCCGCGGCAGCAGGGTCACCTTGTCGAGCTTGTCGGCATTGGGAAGCAGGGTGGTGAGCAGGGCATGGCCCACCTCGTGGTAGGCGATCAGCCGCTTCTTGGCACTGTCCTGGAGCGGGGCCGCCGTGAGACCCATGGTGATGCGCTCGAGGGCGTCGCCGATGGCGGCGTCATCGACGCGGTCTTGCTGGCGGCGGGCCGTGAGAATGGCGGCCTCGTTGAGCAGGTTGGAGAGGTCGGCGCCGGAGAAACCGGGCGTGCGGGCCGCCCAATCAGCCAGGGAGACGGAATCGGCGAGCGGGCGGCTGCGGGCATGCACCGAAAGGATGTCCTCCCGTCCCTTGCGGTCGGGCAGGTCGACCGTGATGCGGCGATCGAAACGGCCGGGGCGCATCAGGGCGGCATCGAGCACATCGGGCCGATTGGTGGCGGCCAGCAGGATCACGCCGGAGTTCTCCTCGAAACCGTCCATCTCGGTGAGCAGCTGGTTGAGGGTCTGCTCCCGCTCATCATTGCCACCGCCGATGCCCGCGCCCCGCTGGCGCCCGACGGCATCGATCTCGTCGATAAAAATGATGCAGGGCGCCTTGGCCTTGGCCTGCTTAAAGAGATCCCGGACCCGGCTGGCCCCCACCCCGACAAACATCTCGACGAATTCAGAAGCGGCCATCGAGAAGAAAGGCACACCCGCCTCGCCGGCGATGGCCTTGGCAAGCAGTGTCTTGCCGGTTCCGGGAGGACCAACCAGGAGCACTCCCCTGGGGATCTTGGCGCCCACGGAGGTGAAGCGCTCCGGAGAGCGCAGGAAGGTGACCACCTCCTGGAGCTCCTCCTTGGCCTCACCGATCCCGGCCACATCCTCAAAATGCACCGCCACGGTGCCCTCGGCCTGAAGACGGGGCTGGCTGCGGCCAAAGCCGAGGGCCCTGTTCGCCACCTGGCTCGAACGGCGAATCAGCAGGGTGAGACCGGTGAGGAGCAGCATCACCAGCAGAAGATTGCCCAGCAGTCCGGCCATCGCCTCATCGCGCTGCTCATCGCGCACGCTGAGGGGCACTTGGGCCTGGGTGGCGGTGCGGATCAGCAGCTGGTTGTCGGTGAAGACCGGCACCTGAACGCTGCGCCCATCCCGGTAGGTGGCATCGACCACACCCTGCCGGGGGGAGAGCAGCAGGTCTTTCACCCTGCCGGACTGCAGATCCTGAAGCAGCTGGCTGTAGGAGGGTGTCTCGCCGCGGCGGCCGCCGCCGATGCTGAAGGGTTGCGGGCGCACCGGATCCTTACCGGCGGTGGACTCGGTGGGGATGGCGGGCGGGCGACCTCCCTGGGCCTGTGGGGTCTCCCCCGTGCCCGAGGGTGCGGTGGGTGGTTGGGGCTTGGGCGGAGTCGACGTCGTTGCCACGGGCCTGCTAAGCAGATGACGACTCTAGCGATTTGACGAAAGGAAGGTTCGCGGCGGATGATCTTCGTTTGGCTGCAGGATTAAAGGGATGGCTGTTCCCAAGAAGAAAACCTCTAAAGGCAAGCGCAACCAGCGCCATGCCCATTGGAAGGCCAAGGCCGGTGTCGCCGCCGCCAAGGCCCTTTCGATCGGCAAGTCCGTGCTGAGTGGCAAAGCCCAAGGCTTCGTCTACCCGATCGCCGAGGAAGACGAAGAAGGCGAAGGCTGAACGGGACGTTCCAGCCGCTCGCACCGGCGCCGGCCATCCAGCTGGGTGACCCCGAAGAGCGGCAAAGAGCCGTTCAGAGTTGTAGCAGCGTCCGCTAGATCCAGAGCTGTGGCCCCACTGGCCTCCCACCCATCACCGACCCCTGCCACTAAAGGGTCCTGGTAGAGCGGTGGTGGAAGGGAATGGAGGCTGGAGCGCACCAGCTGCTCCAGCTCAGCGGGTTTCAGCCAGCCACCACCGGCCCTCCGCTGGCGGGCCTCGGCTTGGAATCTCCAGCGGCGGGGCAGCGTCCAGCGGCAAGGCCGCAGCACCCAGAGACCATCCGAGATCCTCCAGAGCGGCTCGTAGGACTTCAACTCCCGATCCCAGCGGGGCAGCCAGATCCGTTCGTCTTCGCTGAGATCCCAGTCCTGAAGACGTTCCAGCCCCCTGGCGACAGCTGCTGGACCGAGCGGTCGGCACCCCATCAACCAGCCCTCCAGCAGGAGTGCATCGGCGGATTCCTCGCTGTCCCCGCAGCGGTCACCCTGGCCAGCGGCGAGGGTCTTGTCGAAACGGGGCAGCCGCAATGGGCAACCGCTGCGCCATGCCTCGATGCGATCCACCAGCAGATCCACATCGTGGCTGCCCGGAGGAACCCTGGTCACGCCGAAGGGGTTCCCCGCCAGGCGGCGCAGCCGTTCGGGAAGAGGGAGGTAGGCGTCATCAATGGACGCCACGGCCAGGCGCAGTCCTTGGGCCGGTGCCAGGCGGGCCAGTTGCCGCACCAGGGTGGACTTTCCGGCGCCCACCGGTCCGTTGAGCAGCACCACGGGCCTGTGCTGGCCGGGGCGGCGCCGCAAATCCGCCAACCGGGCTAGCAAGGGGAGGGCCACACGATCGAGCAGTCCGGCCGCCGCAGCGACGGGTGGGGCCGCTTCAGGTTCCAAGTTTGAAGGCCTCCAGCACGGCGGCATAGGTGACTCCCAGGCGGAGGTTGTCGAGCATCACCCACAGCAGCGGGATCTCCTCGGCGCGCTGCGCCCGGGTGCGCAGCCGCACGAGCAACTCCATCGAGAGCACCAGCGTGAGCACCACGGCCGGGCGCCCTCCTGGTACCCGCACCAGCAGCAGGGTAATCAGGTTCTGGCTCAAGAAGTATCCCACCAGCAGCGAGAGAAGGGCGAGGCTGGCGTGACGCCAGCTACGGCGGAGCTGGCCCAGCAGGGAACGGCCCAGGCGCCGTTCGAGGGCGGCGTAGCGGGTGCGCTGCTGGGGGGGAATCGTCATGCCGGAGCGAGCAGCCGCTCGAGCCAGCTGAGCGTCACCTGGCCCTCCGGACAGGCCGGACCGTGCAGCAGGGCGAGGCGCCGCTCCGGAGAGCCCAGGCCATCCACCACGGCAGCCGCTGCGGCAAAGGCCCCAACCCCCTCATGGAGCGACAGGGAGCTGAGGGTCACGAGGGTGGTGAGACCGGCCCCTCGCGCTGCCGCCAGTCCCTGGCGCGAGTCCTCCATCACCACCACCCGCTGCGGATCCAGCCCGGCCAAAGCAAGGCGATAAGCCTGGGGATCGGGTTTCTTGCAGCTCACGTCATCGCCGCTGATCACCCCCCGGAAGGCCCCGGCCATGGCCGCCAGGCTGCCGGCCATAAGGGCCTCCACCGCCGCCCGGGAACTGGTGGTCACGATCATCTGGGTCAGACCTGCTGCATCAGCGGCACCGATCAACCGCGCCACCCCCTCCCGCAGTGGGATGGCCCCGCTGCGCATCAGGTCGGCGTAGAGCCGCTTTTTGGCTGCCACGAGTCCATCGAGCAGCGCTCCGGTGGGCGGGCGACCCTCCTGGTCCGTCAGGAAGCGGGCCAGCCGCTCCCGCCCCCCGGCCACCGCCAGGTCATCGAGATAGCGGGCCCGATCCCAGCGCCAAGGCAAACCCACCTCGGCCAAGGCCAGGTTGTAGGCCACGCGATGGCCCTCGAGTTCGGTCTCGGCGAGGGTGCCATCCACATCCCAAAAAATCGCCTCGAGGGAAGGAGCCACCGCATCGCCGGTCCTGCCGCCGCAGGTTAGGGCTGGCGGCAGCGGCTGCGGGCATCACAATGCAGAGGTGCCTGACCCATGCCTTGCCCTCCCTCGACGCGCAACCCTGGGTGCTCCCACCACCACTGGCACAGCAGGATCCCAGGGCCCGGGATGGGAGCGGCACCGACCCTTACCCGAGCTCCCCAAGCGGCGATCTGCCCGATGAGCTGCTGGCGGTGCTGCAACGCCGGGGCCACGGTAGTGACACCAGCCTGCGTGCACTCCTGGATCCCCCCCAGGCGCCCGATCCCCACGACCACTTCCCCGACCTGGCTAAGGCGCTGGAGCGTCTGGAGCGCGCCTGCCGCTCAGGCGAAACCTTGGCCGTCTGCGGCGACTACGACGCCGATGGCATGACCAGTACGGCCCTGCTGGTGGGCGTGCTGCAGCGGCTCGGCGCCCGGCCGAGGGCCGCCATCCCCAGCCGGGCCAGCGATGGCTACGGCCTCAACGCCGGCATGGTCGAGGCTCTGGCGGCCGATGGAGTGGGCCTGATCATCACGGTGGACAACGGCGTGGCGGCCCGGGAGGCCCTGGAGAGGGCCGCAGCCCTGGCGGTGGATGTGATCCTCACCGACCACCACACCCTGCCTGTCGAACATCCGCCCTATCTCGCGCTGCTCCATCCGGCCGTGACACCGGTGGATTCCCCCTTCCGGGGTCTGGCGGGCGTCGGCCTGGCCCATGTGCTGGCCAGCGCCCTCAGCCGCCGGGTGGGCCGTCAGGACGGCGAAGCCATCGCCCTCGACCTGTTCTGCATCGGCACCATCGCCGACATGGCCCCCCTGGTGGGGGTGAACCGGCGCTGGCTGCTCGACGGCCTGCCCCGCCTGGGAGTCACCCGGCTGGAGGGACTGCGGGCCCTGCAGCGTCTGGCGGGACTGGAGGCGGGGCAACTCAATGCCGAAGCCGTGGGCTTCCAGATCGCCCCAAGGATCAACGCCGTGGGGCGGCTTGGGGATCCCCTGCTGGTGGTGGAGCTGCTGACGACCACCGCACCGGAGCGGGCGCTCGAATTGGCGCGGCAATGCGATGGGCTGAACCGGCAACGGCGCGAGCTCTGCAGTGCCATCGAGGCGGAGGCGGTTGCCCTGCTGGAGGCCGACGGCCGGCCGACCCCTCCGTTTGTGCTTCTGGCCCAGACCCATTGGCACCACGGGGTGATCGGCATCGTGGCCGCCAGGCTGATGGAGCGCTGCGGTCGGCCGGTGGCGCTCCTCGCCGATGAGGGGGGTGGAAGGCTGCGGGCTTCGGTGCGCTCGCCGCGGGGCTTCGCCGTGGACCAGGCCCTCCAGGCCTGCGCTGATTTGCTGCTGCGCCACGGCGGCCATCCGGCCGCCGGAGGCTTCACCGTGGCGGCGGAACGGGTGGGAGAGCTTCAGGAGCGCCTCGAAGAGTTGGCCCAGGCCTGGCTCGACAATGCCGGCCTAGCGATGCCCGTCGAGCCCGAAGCCCTGCTGCGCTTCGAGCGGATCGACCGCGAGTTCTGGGAAGAGCTGCGGCGATTGGAGCCCTTCGGCATCGGCCATCCGGCCCCCGTGTTCTGGAGCAGCGGCTGCCGGGTGGTGGACCAACGGCTGCTAAGGGGTGGCCACCTGCAGCTCCAGCTGGAGCAGAACGGACTAAAACGCCGTGCCATGGCCTGGCGCTGGCAGGGGGCGGCGGAGTTGCCCGGCGAAGTGGATGTGGCCTATCGGCTCCGGATGGATCGTTGGCAGGGGGAGGAAAGGCTTCAGCTGGAGCTGGTGGGAGTCCGGCCTGCCGGCAGCGCCGGCGTGGTGCTGCGGCGACGCGATCGGACGTACTGGTGCTCTCGCCACGCCGATGGGCTGATCATCCGCAACGCCGCCGGCGAGGAGGTGCGCAGCGGTCTCGACGACGACCATTCCCACCCCTACCTGCGCTCCCTGGTGCAAGAGGCCGCCATGGCCCTGGGCCTCACGGCCTGATGGGGAAAACCGCTCGCGCCCAGGCCGGGAAAAGCGGGGGCGGCTTGCTTCTTCAGGGCGGCACCATGGCAGCAGTGGGCCTGGCCGTGGGATTGGCCTGCTGGCCCCTCAATGCCATCGACAGGCTCCAGGATTCCCTGATCAGGCGGCTCCCGACCTTTGGCGGCGGCTGGACAGGTCTGACCCTGGTCCTGGCCCTGGCACCGATGGTGATCGTGCCCCTACTGCTGGCGCTCCAGGCCGGTGCCCTACGGCGTTCAGCGGGGTCGGGCCTGCCCCAGCTGCTGGAGGCCCTCCAACGGCCGGAGCAGCGGGATCAACAACTGGCAGCTGGAACCACGGCAGGGCGACTGGCCCTCTGGGGCGCGGCCAGCCTGGCCCTGCTGCCGATCGGCAGGGAGGGCCCCGCAGCCCAGCTGGGCGCCGCCCTGGCCCACGGACTGGGCCGGGGTCGCCTGCCCACCGAACTGCTGGCGGCCGCCGCCGGTGCAGGCCTGGCCGGCGCATTCAACACTCCCCTGATGGGTGTGATTTTCGTGGCCGAGGAGCTGAGCCGCCGCTTTCAGCCCAACCTGATTTGGCCCTCCCTCCTGATGGCCGGGGTGGCAGCTGTGGTGGCCGGCCTGGCTGGCCAACCTCTTTTCGCGCTCGGCATCCAGGCCACGCCGTGGGCAGAGCCCCTGCAGGCCCTTTGGGCCCTTCCCGTGGGACTGGGTGCCGGACTACTTGGCGCCCTCATGGCCCGGTTGCTGGTGCTCGGCACCGCCCGGATCCTGCCTCTGGCGCGGGCCCGTCCCCTGGCCACGGGGCTGGCTGTGGGCGCCGCCCTGACCGCCATGACGTTGATCAGCGGAGGTGCCAGCTGTGGGGATGGAGAAACACTGCTGGGCCTGGCACTGAGCCCTACGAGCCTGCACACCTCCACAGGAGATTTCGAGCACTGGCCAGGCGCCCCTCGCTGGGGCGCCCTGGTGCTGATGCGGCTGTTGGGACCGGTTCTAGCCCTGGCGGTTGGAATCCCTGGTGGGGTGATCGATCCCGCCTTCGCCGTGGGGGGCAGCTTCGGGGGAGGGTTGGTCCACCTCCTGGGAGGTCCAACCGCGCTCGGGGTTCTGCTGGGGATGGCGGCAGGTCTGGCCGGAGCCACCCAGCTGCCCGTGATGAGCCTGGCCTTCGCGATCAGGATCGCCGGAGCCCAACAGCTGCTGCCGGGGCTGCTGCTGGCCTCCCTGCTAGGGGCGGTGGTGGGGCGATGGCTGATGCCGCTGCCGCTCTACAGGGCTCTGGAGACCCTTGCGGCTGATGAGCATGCGCGAAGGGCCACAGAAAACACAGTCGCTGGAACGCCGCAGAGCGGGAGCTGAGTCGTTCTCGCTCTGCGGCGTTAGCGGTTCATGGGAGCTCCAAACTGCCCCCAACGGGCCTCCAATGGCCATGGGCCCTGGAGGTCGTCTCAAAAAGACCCGACAGGCTCAGAGGGCGCCGCGACGGTAAAAGAGGATGAAGATCACGGCCGGGCCCGCCAGGGTGATCAGGGCCAGGGCTGCGAAATTGGAGATCAGGTGGAAATCGATTCCCATGGACGTCCTTCGTCAACATTTATTGCCATCCCATGGTAAGGCGAAGGGGATGGGCTGCCAGGTCGCCGGGATGTCACTGTGATGGCTTGTCATGGGTGGATGCCATGACCAGGCGCAGCAATTCCAGCGGTGGCGGCATTCAGGGCTCCACCCATGATGGCTCTGGCCCAGGGGAGGTTTGGCGCTGCATCCCGGGCTGCGGCTCCTGCTGCCGCCTCGATCCGGCCCTACGGGCTGATGCCCTCGAAGCCCTCAGCCCCCAGCAGCGGAGCACCTATCTGGCCATGGTGGGCAGCGATGGCTGGTGCATCCACTTCGACACCGGCGGCTGCCGCTGCCGGATCTACGAGGATCGACCCGACTTCTGCCAGGTCAGCTCCCTGGTCGGCCTCTTCGGGGGGACTGGTGAGTCGGGTGATGCCCTGGCGATCGCCTGCTGCAAACAACAGATTCGCAGCGAGCATGGGGGACGTGGCAGGGTGATGCGACGCTTTCTGCGGGCGATCCGAAAGCCACGATGAGCAGCGAACCGATCGACTCCAGCGGCGAAACCGCCTCGGCCCAGGGCGTTGCCGCCCCTTTGGCTGGCCAGTCCCCGGCACCGCAAGGGGCGGCGGCCGCCTCCTGGATCGGGGTGTTCCTCACCACCGCCACCACGGTGTTTCTCGCCGAGCTCGGCGACAAAACCCAGCTCGCCGCCCTGCTGCTTTCGGCGGAGTCCGGCCGGCCGGTGGTGGTGTTCGTGGGTGCATCCCTGGCTCTGATCTGCTCGAGCCTGGTGGGGGTGCTGCTTGGACGCTGGCTGTCCACGGTCATGGCGCCGCAACAACTGGAACGGGCCGCCGGCGTACTGATGGTGTCCCTCGGCCTCTGGCTCGGGCGCCAGGCCGTGCTCAACCTGGCCCCCCTGCATTTGCTCGATCCAGGCGGCCTGGCGAGTCTCGCCCGCTGAATCCCCATCCCTCCGTCTCCCCATGCTGGCCCTGCTCGCATCCACCTTCATCACGGTGTTCCTGGCCGAATTGGGCGACAAGACGCAGTTGGCGATTGTGAGCATCAGCGGCACCACCAGCCGCCCCGGTGCCGTGTTCGCCGGCAGTGCCGCGGCCCTGGTGCTGGCCAGCCTGGTCGGGGCCGCGGCGGGGGGCTCCCTCTCGGGCCTAATCCCACCGGACGCCCTGCAGCTGGTGGCCTCGGTGGGGTTCCTGATCCTGGGGGCTCGGCTGATCCTGCGGTCCTCCAGTAGCGAGGATGGGGAGACCCCCACTCCCTAGAGTGGATCGAGCTTCGGCAGGGGGGCCACCCGGGCCTGAACGCCGAATCCCTCCACCCCGGTGTCCGGTCTGCCCGTTTCAAGGCAATCCCCCACTCCAGACACCCGTCCCGGCTCCGACCCAGCGCCAGCTGGGGCACCAGCCCGTTCCATCGTTGGCAGCAGGCCCCATCCCCGGCAGGCCAGTCCCTCTCCATGGCCACGCCACCCCGGCAGCGGCCAGGCCAACGGAACCAGCTCAGATCGGCTCCAGCCTCTGGCTACAGGAGCCCTCCGCCAGGGCCCGCGCCAGATCGTCGTTCCCTCCCGCACTCCCAGCGCGTGCGCCTGCTCCCCGCTTCCACCCCACGATGAAGTTCACGGTCGCTGACCTGCTCGACCAGCTGTCGAACACGGATCCCCTCCCCCTCCAGGATCTGGAGAAAGCCCTCGCCCTCGGCAGCGATGAGGAGCGGCAGCAGCTGCGTATCGGCCTCGATGCCCTGGTGCGACTGGCGGTTGTGGCGGAGTCGGACTCTGGAGTTCAGCAGCTGGACCATCCCGACCTGGTGCCGGCGCGACTTCGCTGCTCCAGCAAAGGGTTCTGTTTCGCCCTCCGGGACGACGGTGGCGAGGACATCTATATCCGCGACCACCAGCTCAACCACGCCTGGAATGGCGACCGGGTGCTGGTGAAGATCACCCGGGAAGGGGGCCGTCGCCGCTCCCCCGAAGGAGGGGTGCAAGTGATCCTGGCCCGGGACACCACGAGCCTGCTGGCCCAGGTGGAAGCGCGGGAGGAGGACCACCTGATGGCCGTTCCCCTCGATGACCGGCTGCTCACCAGCATCGAACTACCCTCCGACGACCGCATCCATGCCGGCAGTGCCGGGGAGACGGTGGTGGAAGTCAGGATCGACCGCTTTCCGGTGGGCCAGTTCGCCGCCCGCGGGCATGTGGCCCGCAGCCTGCCGGTGCGGGGTGGTCCCGACGCCGATCGGGATCTCCTGCTGACCAAACATCACCTGCAGGGCCGGCCACCAGCACCCCGTGCCACCCTCCGCCAGCCGGAGACCAAGGATCGCACCGATCTCACGGGCATGGCGGTGCTGCTCCCGCAAAGCTGGACCGGTGTGGATGCCCCCTCCCTGCCGGGCCTCTCCCTGGAAGCCCGGGAGGAGGGCGGCTGGCGCCTGTGGGTTCATGCCCCGGCCGTGGCAGAGCGCATCACCGCTGCCAACGCCCTGGACACGTGGTTGAACCAGCAGGCGGAGGCCATCTGTGCGGGAACGCAATGGCTTCCCCTCCTTCCCCCCGCCCTTGACAAGGCCTCGGCCCTACGGGTCGGAGAACGGACTGAAGCCATGTCCGTGGCCCTTGAACTGAGCGCCGAAGGGGTTCTTGAGCACTTCCGGTTCTGCCTGAGCACCATCAAACCCGCCGCCCGCCTGGATGGCGCCGCCCTAGTGGCCCTGGCGGAACGGAAGCCCAAGGCCCGCACGGTGCCCGCCGCCCTCAAGCCCCTGAAGGAGCATCTGCCGCTGGTGGAGAACCTGCTCACGGTGGCGAGCCTGCTTCGCAGCCGTCGGCTTGAGGCCGGATCACTGGATCTTGATCTGGCCGTACCGGCCATCGACAGCCTCGGCGATCTGAGGATCCCGCTCCCCGATGCCTCGCGGGAAGGCTGGCTGGTGCAGCTTCCAGGCAGCGAGCCGATGGCCCTGTTGCGGGAGGCTGTGCTGGTGGCCCACCGGGCCCTGGGTCACCACCTCGCCGCACTGAAGCTGCCCGGGCTCTTCGCCCGCAACAACGCCGCCGAAGCCGATGACCTCAACGAGGTCGCCAAGGCGGCCCTCGCCCTTGAGATCCCCCTGGAACTGAGTGCCGAAGGCAACGCGGATGCCGCCGAACTCGCAGCCGCCTTTGCCGCCACGGATCGCAGCCGGGCCCTTCAGAACCTGCTGCGGGGAAGCCTGCAACCCGTGGAGTTCGACAGCCAGTGCGGGCCCCATGCCCTGGCGGGCGAAGCCGAGGCCTATGCCCCCTGGTGCTGCCCTGGCCTCCACTACGCCGACATCTGGAACCAGCAGCTGCTGGCCACCCTGCTCACCCAGGGCAAAGACCGCCCAAGCGTGCGCCACAAAACCGGTGTCGACCTGGCCAGCGACACCTGTCATGGAAACACCGACTGGGCGATTCTTCCCCCATCCCAGCTGTCCCCCTTCCAGGAGGGCCTTGCCCACGGGCTGGCCAAACGCGCCAATGCCCGCAACCGATTCCTGCTGGAGTTCCAGACGGATGTGCTGGCCATGGCCCAGGCTCGCTACGCCGAACCCCTCGTGGGCCAGACCCTGACCGGGGTGATCAGCGGGGTGCAGAGCTACGGCTTCTTCGTTGAGGTCCCCCCCTCCCAGGTGGAGGGACTGGTTCACGTGAGCTCCCTCAAAGACGACTGGTACGAATACCGATCGCGCCAGAATCGCCTGGTGGGAAGGAAAAACCGCCGCGTGTACATGGTCGGAGACCGGGTCGACGTGGAGATCCAGAAGGTGGATGCCCTTCGCCACCAGATCGATCTTGCGGTTGTGTTGCCCGAGTCAAGCGAGGAGTCCATCGCCGCAGCAAACGCCGGGCAGGATGGCGCGGATGCGCTGGTGCTCGCTCCCGTCTGAGCAGACGCCCCAGCCACCATCCCCCGGCATGCCTTCCTTCAATCCTGCTGAAGCACCTGTCGTCCTGGCCGTGTCCGGTGCGTCGGCCCAGCCCCTGGCCCAAAGGGCCCTGCAGCTGCTCCTTGAGGCGGATGTGGCCGTGGAGATGGTCACCAGCCGTGGTGCCATCGCTGTATGGCAGGCCGAACTGGGCGTGAGGGTGCCCTCCGAACCCGAGGCCCAGGAGCAGTTCTGGCGAGATCGCACCGGCTGCCGGAGCGGCCTGCTGCGCTGCCATCGCTGGAATGACCAGGCGGCCGCGATCGCCAGCGGGAGCCACCGCACCCGGGGCATGGTGATCCTCCCGGCCAGCATGGGAACGGTGGGACGCATCGCCTCCGGCGTGGCCCTCGATCTGATCGAGCGCGCCGCCGATGTGCACCTCAAGGAGGGACGGCCCCTGGTGATCGCCCCAAGGGAGCTCCCTTGGAATCTGGTGCATCTGCGCAATCTGACCCGGCTGGCCGAAGCTGGTGCCCGCATCGCGCCGCCCGTGCCCGCCTGGTATCAGCAGCCCCGGACGATCGAGGACATGGTGGACTTTCTGGTGATCCGTGTGTTCGATGCCCTCGACCTCGAACTGGGCTCGCTCAATCGCTGGCAAGGTGCTCTCCGGGGAGCGCACCCCCCGGGCCAGGATCCTCAGCAACCCAGCACCCAGCCCCCCACCGAGCCCTGAACCTGATCCGACGCCTGCTGCTGCTGCCCCTGCTGGCGCCCCTGCTCGCCCTGCTGGTGACTGGTGCACTCAACACCAGGTCCACGGTGGTGTTGCGTCTGCTCACCTGGCAGAGCCCTTCGCTGCCCCTCGGGGCCTGGATCGCGGCGGCGGCTGCAGGGGGTGGTGCCCTCAGCGCGGCGGGCACCGCCCTGGCCCTAAGGGGTCCGGGACCGGGCCTGCGACGCCGGATCGATCGGGAGCCTCAAAGGGAGGAACCGTGGGAAGGCTCCACCAGCAACCCCTGGGGACAGGCCTGGAGAGGTGAGCGACCCAGATCAGCCCGCCCGGGAGCTGGCAACGACCAACGGGCTCGGGCTGCGGAATCCGAAGCAAACGGGAACCCCCAAGAGATCAGCGACCCGCCGACCTGGCGGCAGCCCGCCACTGCCGGTCCCGACAGGGCCCCCGGCGAGCCACCTCCGACCCTCTCGGTGCCCTACCGGGTGATCCGGCAGGGGCGGCGGGAATCCCCTTCCGCTCCCATGGGCTCCCAGCGCAGGCCCGAGCCCGTGCCCGCTTCCGATGACTGGGGAAGCGAGACAATGGAGGACTGGTGAGCGGCGCCAGGCAAAGATCCGCGCCTGAATCCCTAGAGTTCCCCACAGCACCCGCCGACCAGCGAACCGGTGACCGAGAGCTCCAGCCCCGCCAACCCCGGCCCCGGCACCCCCCCGGCGCCATCCGC
>Ga0310334_100155_pt1 | contig 21242 bp, 16 predicted proteins | sample LakMicMIDCLREDC7_FD_195548 | JGI IMG/M metagenome (GOLD analysis project Ga0310334, IMG submission 195548) | Enriched freshwater cyanobacterial communities from Lake Michigan, Michigan, United States - MI23.DCL.RED.C7 (v2) (version 2) | ecosystem: Environmental > Aquatic > Freshwater > Lake...
CCACCCGTCCCCGGGCGCGGTCGGCAATCGCCTCTGCCCGCCCCGGGGGGCCCGGGCGCCGGGCTCCCCGGCGGGGGCGGCGGGGGGTTGCGGGGCCGGGGGCGGGGTGGGCGTATGGGGCGGTAAGCGGGGGCGTGACGGTACGGGGGGTGACGGTACGGGGGACGGGCTCGGCATCCACCCAGCCATCGGCCTCCGGGCCGATGGCTGGGCCAGCGGCGGGACTCCACTGCCGCAGCAGCAGGTCTTCGCTCAGACCCTCCTCCACCAGCAGACGGCCACCGATGCGGGGTTCGTCCAGCAGGGCCAGGAGCAGGTGGGGCAGGTCGAGCAGGGGAACGGACCAGGCCTGACGGCGCCGGTCGGCCTCCTCAAGGAGGTCCTCCAGGGCGTCCCCGATGTAGAGGGTCTTGTCAGAGGCGGGGGGCTGGGCGGCACAAAAGGCCTCAAGCCTGTCGAGGAGCCGGTTCTCATCCACCGGCAGCGGCGTGGCCCAGGCGGCGAAGCGCGGGTCGGTGAACAGGGTGAGCAGCAGGTGCTCCACGTCCATGGCCCCGTGCCGCCAGCGGCGGGCCATGTCCTGACTGGCGACCAGCAGATCCCAGGCTGGAGAACTGAAGCGATCGGGATCGGCGGTGAGGCTGGCCGGCGTCGAAGGGGTGGAGGTGGTGGGCATCGGCAGCAGGGTTGGCGGCGCGGGAGCAGGTCAGGGGGCGGAGGAGGCCACCGGGCTGGAAGCCGGGCTGGCGAGCTGGATCAGTTCCACCTTGTAGCCATCCGGATCTTCCAGGAAGGCGATCACCGTGGTGCCGTGTTTCATCGGGCCGGGCTCCCGGGTGATGCGCCCACCGGCACCCGCCATCGCGGCGCAGGTGGCCTGGATGTCCGCCACGCCGATGGCGATGTGGCCATAGCCGCTGCCGATGGCGTAGGCATCGGTATCCCAGTTGTGGGTCAGTTCGATCACCGTGTGGTCGCGTTCCTCGCCATAGCCCACGAAGGCCAGGGTGAAGCGCCCCTCGGGGTAATCGCGGCGGCGCAACAGGCGCATGCCCAACACCTCGGTGTAGAAGCGCAGGGAGCGCTCCAGATCACCGACCCGGAGCATGGTGTGGAGCAGGCGCATCAGGGTGAAAGCGGTGTGGCAAGGGGAAGGCTGCCGGCGCCATTCTGGCCGGGGCGGGCCGGCGGCAGGGGCAGAACACCCCAGTCCCGGAGGCGAGCGGGGTGCCAGGGCCGGCGGCTCAGCTGGGCCAAGCCGTAGGGACCGTCACATTCGGGTGGGAGGGGGTGCCCCATAGGATCGCGCCAAATCCATCCAGCGGCCCGTGTACGACTCCCTCGACCTGGTGATCGACTCGATCGTGGCTCGCGAGGTGCTGGATTCCCGCGGCACCCCCACCGTGGAGGCGGTGGTCTACCTGGAGGGGGGAGCCAGCGGCCGGGCGATCGTGCCCAGCGGCGCCAGCACCGGCGCCCACGAGGCCCATGAACTGCGCGATGGCGGTAAGGAGTACTTCGGCAAAGGGGTACAGAAGGCCGTCGAAAACATTGAGGAGCGGATCGCTCCCGCCCTCTGCGGCCTCAGCGCCCTCGACCAGGCCGCCGTGGACGCGGCCATGAATGACCTCGACGGCAGCGATAACAAGAGTGCCCTCGGGGCCAACGCCATCCTGGCGGTGAGCCTCGCCACCGCCCATGCCGCCGCCAACTCCCTCAACCTGCCGCTCTACCGCTACCTGGGCGGCCCGATGGCCACCCTGCTGCCGGTGCCGCTGATGAACGTGATCAATGGCGGCGCCCACGCCTCCAACAGCCTGGATTTCCAGGAATTCATGATCGTGCCCCACGGCGCCGACAGCTTCCGCAAGGCCCTGCGGATGGGTGCCGAGGTGTTCCAGACCCTCAAGGGACTTCTCAAAGATCGCGGCATGTCCACCGCCGTGGGTGACGAGGGCGGCTTCGCCCCTGACCTGGGCAACAACGAAGCCGGCGACATTTTAATGCAGGCGATCGAGAAGGCCGGCTATAAGCCAGGCGAAGAAATCTCCCTGGCCCTGGATGTGGCCAGCACCGAGTTTTACAAGGATGGCCGCTATGCCTTCGGGGGCGGCAGCTACAGCAGCGCCGAGATGGTGGACCAGCTGGCCGCCCTGGTGAGCCGCTATCCGATCGTGTCGATTGAGGATGGCCTGGCCGAAGACGATTGGGAAGGCTGGAGCCTGCTCACCCAGAAACTCGGCTCCACCGTGCAGCTGGTGGGCGACGACCTGTTCGTGACCAACACCTCCCGCCTGCAACAGGGCATCGAGCGGGGCGTGGCCAACTCGATCTTGATCAAGGTGAATCAGATCGGTTCACTCACCGAGACGCTGCAGGCGATTGATCTCGCCGGGCGAGCTGGTTACACCAGCGTGATCAGCCACCGCAGCGGCGAAACCGAGGACGTGACCATCGCCGACCTGGCCGTGGCCACCCGCGCCGGCCAGATCAAAACCGGCTCCCTCAGCCGCTCGGACCGCGTGGCCAAGTACAACCAACTCCTGCGGATCGAGGACGAACTGGGCACCCAGGCAATCTATGCCGGGGTGGAGGATCGCGGTCCGCGGGGCAAGGGCTGAGCTGGAAAGAGTGGGTCTGAGGCGGCGGTTCTCATGCCTGGTGCCTTACACGCCGACCACTGACACAACTCATCCATGACGACATCGGCCAACGAGCAACCATTCAAGGAAACGGCGCCTAACCCAGAAGCCGGGATTCCTATCGGACATCAGATTCAAGTTACCTCCATCGGAGGCTCAGGCACCACCATGCTGCGAAACTGGCTGGTGGATGATGGAGCTTCCTACCGCAGGACAAGGTTTTCGGGCCATCTACTTGATCGGCGACCTAGTCGAATCTCTGCTGTCTGTTTTCGGCAAAAATTATCACATGTGGCATGCCGTGAGGATGCAGTTGCATTCGCGTTGGCCATCTCGGTTTCTACTAGAGGATGCCCCGATTGAACCCCCATGGGCCTGAAAGAATTCCTAAATCTGAAGCAGGATTGTTTTGGCATTCATGCTCATTTTGCCGCCTGGACAACGACTCCGAGACGTGCAAGGAATCACCATAAATTCCGTCATTGGCCCCGACCTGAATCATTGGCCTCGACCTGAATAAAGGAAAGCGGCTGCCGGCGGACCCGCATCAACAGATCCACCACCAACTGGCAAACGGGCACCTGGATGCCCACCTGCCTTGCGAGTTTACTTGGATTTCCCATGGGTTATTTTTCCATCATCAAACCCTTGAATCCGAGCAGCAATTACAAGCCTGCTATTTTAGGCTTGCTGTGTTTACGCCCCTACGCCGCACCTTGACAGCAGCCTTGCCATCACGATTCGGGTTCGGCACATCCGGAATCATGGGGGCTGCCCTCACCACATCAGGCAGGCTGCGCCTCCTGGAAACCGCGTACGACCACGGCATCCACCATTTCGACACCGCCCCCCTCTACGGCCAGGGGCTGGCCGAATCCCTACTCGGCAGATTTGCCCGCTCCCGTCGGGACCGCCTCACCATCACCACCAAGTTCGGCCTGCTGCCCCGCCAACGACCAGCGCTGCTGCGTCCCCTGCTCCCCCTGGCCAGGGTGATCAACCGCCGGCTCCTGATTCCCCTACGGCAACGTCCTCCAAGCGCCAGAAGGCCAACGACACCCTTGCCAGCCCAGGGAGCAACACCAGGGCCAGTTCCGATGGCCGGGTCGCTGCGAAGCAGCAGTGGTGATTCCGGGGCCGGGAGACCCGCCGGCCCAGCCGTTCCTTACACGGCAGCGGCGCTGCGCTGCCAGTTGGAGCGGAGCCTAAGTGAGCTCGGCACCGACTACATTGACTATTATTTATTGCACGAATGTCACTACGAATACCTCAACAGCGGCTTGCTTGACTGCCTGCAGGAGCTGGTGCGGGAGGGTAAGATCCGCCACTTCGGCATCGGCAGTGGCCGGTGGCAAAGTCGTCGCATTCTGGAGGAGCACGCTGGCGTGCCCTGGGTGGTGCAGATCCCAGACGGCTGGGCAGATCGCGACACGGACTGGTTCTGCCGGCGCAGCACGCCTTGGCTGTTCACCCATAGCTCCCTGCGCCTCTGCCTAGAGGGAGGCGCCCCGTCCGCGGAGGGCCTCTGCCAGCGCTGGGCCCAACTCACCGACCAGGACCCCAAACAACCCGGCCTCCTCAGTGGCCTGTTGCTGACCATGGCGCTGGAGCGGAATCCCTTGGGCTGCGTCCTCTTTTCGAGCCGCCATGCCAACCACATTCGCCACAACACCCAGCTGCTGGACCTACCCCCAGTGCACCGCCAGGCAGCGCGGCAGTTGATCCAGGAAGCAAGCGATTCCCCCAGCAACCAGCCCGGCTGATCAACAATCCAGATGTTCATCGATTTCGCCGACGCCTCCTGTTCGATTCCCACCGAAATCGACGTGTGCATCGTCGGCGCTGGCGTGATGGGCCTCGCCATTGCCAGTCACCTGCTGAACCACAGCGCAAGACGAATTCTGCTGGTGGAGGAAGGGGGATTGGACGACACCAACAGCACCTCGGCCGTTGCCGCCGAACTCCAGGGTGGCGATCTGGCTTCCGCAGTGGCGAACTCTAGGGCCCGCGGCTTCGGGGGATCCAGCCGGCGCTGGGGAGGTCAAGCCCTGCCCTTCAGTGCCCTGGATCTAGCCGATCGACCCTTCTTGTCCGAGCGCGGCGGCTGGCCGATTAGTTGGGAGGAGCTGAACCGCTTCTATCCGGCTGCCGACCGATTCCTGGGCCTGACGTCGATGCCCTTCACCGCGGACCTCTGGAAGCGACCAGCCGTGACCGCCCCCTTTGCCGAGGGCAGTGACCTGGAACTGAGCATTTCGAAATACAGCCCCCATGCCTACCTGGCTTCGGTCTATCAAGGCCCAATCACCACATCCAAACAGGCTAATTGTCTGATCAATGCCAAGGTGGCCTCCGTGGTGTTAAAAGCCGATGGGGCGAAGGCCCATGGCGTGAACGTGCGCAACGGCCATGGGCGCGAAGCGACCATCTCGGCCCGCGTGGTGGTGCTCTGTAGCGGTGGCATCGATAATCCACGCATTCTGCTGGCATCCCAGCAGCTCGACAGGCGGGGAGTTGGCAATCAAACCGATCTGGTGGGTCGCTATTACCAGGATCACGTCGGTTTCTTTGCAGCGGAGCTCCGGCCGACAGACTGGGCCAGATTTCGACATCTCTTCGCAAGCTTCGTGCCCGGCAACCAGAAGTATGTGCCCAAGATTCAACTGGCCCAATCACTGCAACGGAGCCAGAATCTACTCAACGTAACCGGCAATATTGATGTCCAAGAAGACGAAAATAGCCCTCGCAATTGTGCTCGTCGCATTTACCACAGGTTACGCCGTACTCGCCCAAATTACACAGAATCAGGCAGCATCTTCCGCGACCTCAGACGATTGGCATTCTCCGCCCCAGAGGCGCTCGATCTCCTATCCGCTCACCTGCTTGACCATCGGATTGGACTCCCCAAAAAAGCCCGCTTCTTTCTCATGGCCAATGCCGAGAGCCAGCCCTTGCATGCCAGCCGCATTACCCTTTCAGACCAACTCGATCGCTACGGACTGAATAGGCCCCAGGTGAACTGGCTGGTCAGCGACCTCACACTCAAGGCCCTCAAAGCCTATGGCACCGCCCTGAAAAACACACTTGAATCCGCGAAGATTGCCGAGGTCAAACTCAGCCCTTACCTCACCGATCCAACAGCCAAGTGGAAAGAGCGGGCCTACAGTCTTTACCACCACATGGGAGCGACCCGAATGTCCTCAAATCCCAAGGAAGGGGTCGTCGACAGCTACGGACGGGTGCATGGTATCGAAAACCTCTACATCGCTGGCACCTCAGTTTTACCGAGCGGAAGTGCATCCAACCCCAGCTATACAGCCCTTGCGCTCGCCTTTCGCAGCGCCGAGCACATGCTGCGTCAGGAAATTTGAGACATCAGACCCTGCCAACTTCGCGGTTAATCCTTCGTCGCCAGCGCCAGAATGCTGCGCACACGGATCAGCTTGGCTTGCCCCTGATCCCCAGAGAGTGGCATTCATAATCTAAACTGACTTCGCTTATGCAAGGCAGCCAAGCTGCCCGATCCCTTCCATGGCTCTCCTCGATGACCTCATTGGCGGCGTGGTGTCCGCCGTTGCCGGCGACAAGGCTCCGGCCCTGAACGATTTCCTCAAGACCAACGGCGGCATCGCCGGTCTTTCCGACAAGTTCCAGAACGGCGGCGCCGGCGAGCTGTTCGCAAGCTGGGTCGGCATGGGCGACAACCAGACGATCACCTCCGAACAAATCAGCAAGGTGCTCGGCAACAGCCAGCTGCAGGAGATGGCCACCAAGCTCGGCATCGACACCAGCGCCGCCACCGACTTCATCGCCACCAACCTGCCGGTGCTGATCGACAAGCTCACCCCCGACGGCAAGGTGGAGTCCAACCCCACCGCCCTGCCCCCCACGGCCTGAGCCAGACCAGGGACGGGAGGTCCGCCACCGCGGCCCTCCCTGCCAACCCAGGGACATCACAGGCCCCAGGCTTCTGCATGGAGGAGCCTGGGGTTTCTTGCATCAGCGCCTTGAGCCGAGCTGTGCCTGGGCCTACTGCCCAGGCAATTGATCCAGGCGGCCATCGCGCTTCAGCCGGCCCTGCAGCTTCAGCCAGCCCAGCCCCACGGGCACCCCCAACACCAGAGGCACCGCCACCAGGGCGGGCCTGGCACTGGCGGCCAGCAGCGCTGCCGCCACCGCCAGCCCCCCCAGCAGAAACGACTGGCCAGCGCTCTGCTGGGCCAGCGCAAGGCGCCGCAGCAGGCGATCGGTTTCACCGGCGCGGATCTGCACCTGCAGATCGCCCTGCTCGATGCGGGCCAGGCTTTCATCCAGCCGCCTCGGGATGCCCAGGGCGCGGCTGCCCACGTCGGCGGCCTGGCGGGTGATCTCGTTGAACAGGTCGTTGGGGCCGTTACCGCTGGCGGTCATCAGGGGCAGCAGGTAGGGGCGGGCAATCGCCATCAGGCTAAAGCCGGGATCGAGGCTGCGGCCCACCCCCTCGAAGGTGGACAGGGCCCGCATCACGAAGATCAACTCGGCCGGGAGCCGGAAGGGCTGGTCATAGACAAGGGCGTAGAGATCGCCGGAGAGCTTCTGCAGCACATTGGGGCTGAAGGGGGGGGTGAGGGCTTCGTTGAGCATCAACCGCACCAAACGCCTCACCGGCCCTGGATCGATGCCGGCGGCGATCACGCCGGCCTGCTGCAACTCTTCCACCAGGCCAGCCGCATCGCGCGAGGCAGCAAGACGCACCATCCGGCCGATGCGGCTGCGCAGGCGCTCCGAGAGCTGGCCCATCATGCCGAAGTCGTAGTAGATGAGCGCCCCATCGGGGGCCACCGCCAGGTTCCCCGGGTGGGGATCGGCGTGGAAGAAGCCGTAGCGCACCAGCTGCTGGAGATAGCTGGCTGCTCCCTTTTCAGCCACGGCACCGGGGGCGACCCCGGCCTCCAACAAGGCGGCCCGGTCGGTGATCTTGATGCCGGGCACGTAGTCGAGGCAGAGCACCCGGCGGGAACTCAGCTCCCACACCACCGCTGGGATGCGAATACCCGGATCATCGAGGAATTGCTGGCGGAAGCGGGCGGCGTGCTCGGCCTCCAGACGGAAATCCAGCTCCCGCAGCAGTACACGCCGGCACTCCTTGGCGATCCCCACCCAGTCACGGCCGCGGCCCCAACGGGGATGGCGCTGCACCGCGCCGGCCACCTGCTGCAGCACCTCCAGATCGAGGCGAAACAGGGGCTCGAGGCCGGGCCGCTGCACCTTGAACACCACCTGGCGGCCGCTGCGGAGGCTGGCGCGGTGCACCTGGGCCAGGCTGGCGGAGCCGAGCGGCTCCTCCTCCAGATCGATGATCTCCAGGCGACGCTCCCCCAGTTCAGCGGCCAGGATCTGCTCGACCACCGGGAAGGGGAAGGCGGGCACACGGTCCTGCAGGTGGGAGAGCTCCTCCACCACCTCGGCGGGGAACACGTCAGGCCGGGCCGAGAGGATCTGGCCAAGCTTGATGAAGGCCGAGCCCAGGCCAAGGAATTCGGCGGTGAGCCAACGGGCCTGGCGGCGGCGGCGCACCGCCAGCCGTTCGGCGCTCCAACCTTCGGGGTAACTCCAGCGGCGGCTGTCCCACCACAGGCCCACCAAAAGCTGGATCACCACCCGCCAGATGCGCAGGGGCCGCCAGAGGCGGGCGCCCCAGGGGAGAGCGGGGGGGGTGGTCATCAGGTGGAGGGCCCTGGAGCCTGAAACGCGGAAGATCCCGTCGGGCCACCGGAAGGGTTGCCGGCAGCGCCCGATCGGCCGGGGGTGGCGGCGGCATCCAGGCGAACGGCGAGCCGGGCCACCTGGGCCCGCAGGGCATCGATCGCCTCCTGGGGATCCGAACCGGCCGGGCCCGTCGACGGACCACCGCTGGAGAAGCCACTCCAGACGCCCCGGCCAACGCCACCTCCGGATCCGGCATCCGCCGGACCCTGCGGCGATGCCATGCCTTCCCGATCCAGCCGGGCGGCCTCCTGTTCCACTTCCTGCCAGAAAAGGTTCAATTCCTGCTGGAGGCGGGCCGGGGCGTCCTGGGCCAGCAGGGTGAGGCTGGCGGCGGTATCGGCCAAGCCACTGCCGAAGCGGGCCGCCAGCCGGTTTGCAGCCGCCTGCAGCAGGGATTGGGGGGCGCTCATGGGCGGATCCGGCGGCTCAAGCCATTGTGCTGCTGGAACTGTGGCAGATCAGGGCTGGGCTGCGGGGATCGGGGCGGGCGGTGCCTCCGGAAGGGCGGGCAGCTGCAGGCCTGGGCCGGCGGCCGGCTCGGGGTTGGAGCCCCTGGAGGGGGCGGGAACCTCGAGATCGGGGGCCGCGGGCTGCGGCAGCGACTCGAGCGAGGTGCTTCCCCCCGGCGCAGGGCCCGGCGCAGGGATGGAGGGGGAGGCCCCATCGAGGGCATCGAGGCGGGCCCGTTCGGCCTCCTGCTCGGCCTGCCGGGCTTCGGCCCGCTGGCGGTCCTCCAGCTCACTGCGGTCTTTGTCGGCATCCGCCTGATCCTGCTGGTTGCGTTTCTCCTGCTCCAGGGCAGCGAAATCGACGAACACATCCCTGGGAGCATCGCCGTGACGGCGCCGAAGGGCCTCGAGGGTCTCACCGGGGAATGCCTGGACCCCGAAGTTCTGATGGCCGGCGGGACCACCCCCATCGCCCTGGGCCCGGATCAGTCGATCAGCGATGCCATGGCCGAGCCCAAAGCACGCACCAAGGGCCATCCAATAACGCCAGTCGCGGCGGGGGGCGGAGCGGGAGCGGGGAACCGCGACCATGGACGCAGGGGGGTAGGGATGGAATGGCGCGGGCCCCATCCTGCCCGATACGTGCTGAACGACCTCCGGGGCCATGGGCCCGACACAGCGGCGCCCCCTACGTCGTGTAGTCGGCGTTGATCCGCACGTACTGATCCGAAAGGTCGCAGCCCCAGGCGGTGCCCGCTCCGGGCCCCTCACCCACCAGCAGGCGGATCGCCACCGTGTCGCCGCTGGCGGGATCGGACCCCAGGTAGGTGCCGGCGGCGCGGTCCCTCATGTAGTGGCTGGCGGCTGGGCGATCGAAGGCCAGGGGCTGGCCCCGTTCCATCAGCTGGTGCTCGCCGAGCCAGAGGGCCACCGCGTCTGGAGCGAAGGGCACCCCTGCCCGACCTGCCGCTGCCACGATCCGGCCCCAGTTGGGGTCGCGGCCGTGGATGGCGCACTTCACCAGCGAGGAACCGCACACGGTGCGGGCGATGGTGCGGGCGCCGGCGTCATCGGCGCAACCCTCCACCCGCACCTCGATCAGGCAGGTGGCCCCCTCACCATCGCGGGCGATGGCGCGCGCCAGGTGCTGCGCCACCGCCGTGACCCCCTGCTCCAGCGCCTCCCAATGCTCGGCAGCCAACGGCTCGCCGGCCGCGAAGGCCAGGAAGGTGTCGTTGGTGCTGGTGTCGCCGTCCACCGTGATCGCGTTGAACGAGCGGGCCACCGCCCGGCTCACCATCGCCTGCCACACCTCGGCGGGCACGGCGGCATCGCAGCTGAGGTAGCCCAACATCGTGGCCATGTTCGGGTGGATCATCCCGGACCCCTTGGCCATGCCGCCGATCCGCACCGGGCGGCCGCCCAGACTGGCCTCCAGGGCGATCTGCTTCTCCACCAAATCCGTGGTGAGGATGGCGCGGGCCGCCGCCTCGCCCCCCTCCGGGCCCAGGGCCGCCACCAACGAATCGAGGCCCGCCACCAGCGTGTCGATCGGGATCGCCACGCCGATCACCCCGGTGGAGCAGATCAGCACCTGCTCCGGCTCCAGCCCCAGCCGCTCCGCCAGCGCGGCGGTGGCGGTGAGGCTGTCGGCCAGGCCCCGCTCGCCGGTGCAGGCATTGGCCTGGCCGGAATTGGTGAGCACCGCCCGGGCATGGCCGCCCCGGGCCGCCAGCCGCTGAGCGCAGAGGTCCACGCAAGCGGCCCGCACCAGGGAGGTGGTGAAACTGCCGGCGCAGACCGCCCCCTCGGGGGCCAGCAACAGCGAAAGGTCGGGGTTACCGGAGGGCTTGAGGCCCGCCGTGATGCCCGCCGCCAGGAAGCCCCGGGGGGCGGTGAGGCCGCCGGAGATCGGCTGCCAGGGGCCTGGAGCGTACGCGGAGGAAACCACGGCGATGGGGATCGGGCTGGCGCCATCCTCCCCTGGGCTGGACCGAAAACGCCGCCCACGGCCGGCGGCGGCGCCACACTGGCCCCATCGAGGGCACCAGGCGTGGAGGCAGCGGGCGTGGACGGCGAAGGCGGGGGGGCGCCGGCGCGGCTAGAGGAGTTCAACCAGCCCCGCTGGGCCGGCCGGCAACGGCGGATCGGCCTCACCGGCGGCATCGCCACCGGCAAGAGCTCGGTGGCCCGCCTGCTGGCCGATCGCCATGGCCTGCCGGTGCTCGATGCGGATGGCTACGCCCGCGAGGCCCTCGCCCCGGGAAGCCCCGGCGCCCGGGCGGTGCTGGAGCGCTACGGGGCCAAGGTGCGCCCTGGCCCGAACAGCGATGCCGGCGTGGCGATCGACCGGGCCGCCCTGGGCCGGATCGTGTTCGCCGACCCCCTCGAACGCCGCTGGCTGGAGGAATTGGTGCATCCGCTGGTGCGGCAGCGCTTCTCGGCGGAGCTGGAACGGCTGGCGGAGGCGCCCACGGTGGTGCTGATGGTGCCGCTGCTGTTCGAGGCAGGGCTCGAATCCCTCTGCAGCGAGGTATGGCTGGTCGACTGCGACGAGCATCAGCAGCTCGAGAGGCTGATCGGCCGTGATCGGCTCAGCGCGGCCGAGGCCCGCGCCCGCATCGCCGCCCAGTGGCCCCTGGCGCGAAAACGCCCGTTGGTGGAGAGGCGCATCGACAACAGCGGGAATCCGCAGGCCCTGGAGGCAGCGGTGCGCGCCGCGCTGCAGGGCCGGCGAGTCGCCTGATCCAACCGGAGATCCAACCGGACGGCGATCAGCTCAGATAGGCCGTTTCATCCACGTCGTCGATCTGCTCCGGCCGCAGAAAACGCTCGGCATAGACCCGGTGCACACCACGCCGGAGAAACAGCTCGAACAGATCGGCATCGATGTGGCCCCGGTCACGGAAGCCGGCCAGGATCGCCACACTCTGGGAGAGGGTCTTGGCCTTCTTGTAGGGGCGGTCGGGGGCGGTCAGGGCCTCAAAGACATCGGCGATCGCCATGATTCGCGCCGGGATGGAGAGCTGATCACCCTTTAATCCCCGGGGATAGCCCGTGCCAATCACCGCCTCATGGTGGGTGCCGGCATACTCGGGCACCCGGGCCAGATCCGATGGAAATGGCAGGGCCTCCAGCATCAGAATAGTCTGGACGATGTGCTCATTGATTTTATAGCGTTCTTCGGTATTGAGTGTGCCGGCAACGATGCTCAGATTGTGCAGTTCGCCGTGGTTGTAGAGAAATTCCGGCACCACCATGTTGAAGCCATGGCTGGCATCGGGAATATCAGCAGCACGACGGGGAATGCAATGCCAGGGCTGGTCTGCCATCAGGGCTTCGGGCACCGGCCGCTCCAGCCCTCCCGAGGCACCAGCCGCCTCTGCCACGCCGGGATCAACGGCTGGATCCACCGATCCCACCGGCTGCCGGCGCAGCTCTAGCTCCTGCCAAGAGAGGCCCAGGCTGTCATCGAAGTGACGCAGCCAACGCTGGGATCCGATCTGCCGCAGCCGCTCGATTCGATCCCGTTCCATCCCCTCCTGGCCGACATTGCAGGAGGCCACGAAGGCGAACTGCTCCTCGAGTTCCGCCTTGCGCTCCCGGTAGGCCTGCTCCAGCAGCTCGGGATCACCGCCCGCCAACTCCCCCTCCAGCCGGACGATGCGGGCATCGCGCAACAGCACCTCAAACCGGGTGCGGATCTCGTGGATGCGGTTGTGGAGGGTTTCGAGCTTGGTGGCCTTGTCCACCACGAAGTCCGGTGTGGTGACCTTGCCGCAGTCATGCAGCCAGGCACCGATCCGGAACTCCCGCCATTCGGCCTCCGAAGCGAAGCCAAAGGAGGCCAACGGCCCGCTGGATTCCTGCTCGGCTTCGCGGGCCAGCATCAGCGCCAGTTCGGGCACCCGGGCGCAATGGCCGCCGGTGTGGGAACTCTTGGCGTCGATCGCGCCGGCCACCAGGGCAATGATCGCCTCCACCAGCCGCGCCTGGTCCTCGATCAGCCGGGTGCGCTCCACACACACCGCCGCCTGGCTGGCCAGGGCCTCGATCAGGCGCTGGTCAAAGCCATCGAACGGACGGGTGCGGGCCACGGCGTTGTCGGCCGTGAGGGGCGTTTCATCGTTCTCCCTGCGACGGTTGATGAGTTGCAGCACCCCCACGACCTCGCCGGTGGTGGAGCGCAGCGGCACCGTGAGCATGGACACGGCGCGGTAATTGAGCTCCCGATCCACGCTGGCGTCGAAGCCATAGGGAAGCTGGGGATCGAGGGCATAGACATCGGCGATGTTGAGCACCTCGCCGGTAAGCGCCGACCAGCCCACCAGGCGCCGGGGGGTGAGGGGGAAGCGGATGCTCAGGAGGCATTCCTCCACGCTCGCCGGCTGGACACCGGCGGCCTCACCCTCCGCCCTAGCCCGCTGCTCCACGCTGGCGTTCTGGGAGGCGGCGAACCAGAGCCGGGCAGCCGCGGCGGGCTCCGTCTGGCCAACCGCCGCCGCCGACGATTCGCCCGGCTGGGGATCGGAGCTGCGATCGGGACGCTCCACCAGATAGATGCTGCCGGCGTCGCTGGCCGTGAGCTGCCGGCAGGTGCGCAGGATCAGGTGCAGGAGGGAGCCCAGATCGGAAGCGCCGCTGAGGGCGGTGGCCACGCCAAGAATGCCCACCAAGGCGTCCCGACTTTCGGCGCTGTCCTGCGGGGAAGCAGCAATCGGTGGAGGGGGAACTGGATCGGTCCCGTGGGTCATGGTCCGGCTGGGATGGATCTGGACCAAGCCAAGGCTAGGAATGGCAAGCGGATTGGGCCACTAAGAGCTAACCACGGCCTCCCGCTCCTCCTTGGCCACCACACGCAACCACCCCCCCGGCAACTGCTCGACCAAACCCTGGCGGCGCAACAGCACGAGGGTGCGGGAGGCGGTTTCGCGGGCGAGGCCCGACAGGGCCGCCAGTTCCCGTTGGGGCAAGGACGGAATCGGCGCGGTGGGCGGAGCACCCGTCGCGGTGCGCGTGGCCAGTTCCTCGAGCACCGCCAGCAGCCGGTCAGCCGCTCTCAATTCCCGCGACACAAAGCGACGATTGAGGGTCTGGAGCCGCCCTGCCTGCAGCCGGGCGATGTACAGGGCCAGACGGGGCTCCTGGTGGAGCATGGCCCTAAAAGGAGCCCCCTGCAGCAGCACGAGCTCGCTGTCGGTGAGGCAGATCACATCAGCGCTGCGGCTGGACTGCTGGAGGATCGCCATCTCACCGCAGAGATCCCCTGGCCCCATTAGGGACAGCACCGACTCCCGGCCATCGGCATCCATGCTCCGAACCTTGGCAATGCCGCGGCAGAACAGGAACAAGCAATCTCCGTCATCCTGCTCCCTCAACAGGGGCCGGCCAGCCATGAAGCGCACCATCCGGTGCCGATCGAGCAACTGCTGCCGTTGCTCCTCTGAAAGATCGGCGAATAGGGCGTAGCGGGCCAGATCAAACATAGAGCCACTTATGGAGGGAACCGGGTGATCGAGCAGGACACGAGATGGGCATGAGCAGCACACCCACCACAAGCCGCCTTGCTAAGACCCTTCGACCCGTGAACCCGAACGCGGGCTCAAATTACCCCCCTTTGGAGGGGTCTGGGCCATGCGTTACCAAAAGCGATCCCTCCACCCTGGCGCAGCACCGATGCGGCATAGAAGGGCAGGCTGTGACTCACATCACAGCTTAATGCTGCATAATGGCAAAAGGAAATTCATACAGATCTTTTGTAGAAGTTCTAGGCGACCCAACCGGTCCTTCCCGGGCGGTTGCCACCTCGATCGCCGGCCGAATCAACGGCCCAATCAACAGAACCTTGGCTGCGTGTTGGCCCCATGGCTCCCTCCGCCCGACCCGATACTGACCATCCCGCGCGCCTGGGCCGGCGGCTGGTTGCCCTACTGCTCACCGGCCTCGCCGCCCCGGCCAGCGCCCAGGTGGTGGGCGGAGGCCTGAACACCCGGGTCAATGGCACCGATGGCGGCAGCTGCCAGGCGGGCGCCTGCCGGGTGGATGGGGGCATTGGCGCCGGCCCCAACGGCTTCTACCGCTTCCGCCAGTTCGACACCCGCCAGGGGGTGAGCGGTGTGACCATCGACAACCGCGGCCGCACCAACGTGGTCGTGGGGGTGACCCATCCCCAGGGCACCTTCCTCAACAAGCCCCTGGCCCTGAGCGAAGCGGCGAACCTGTTTTGGCTCTCCCCCGGGGGGATCTGGCTCGGCCGTGGCGCCAGCTTCTCCCCCGTGAACACGTTGATGCTGAGCACGGCTACCAGCCTCAATCTGGGCGAGGGCAAGGGCTTTGATGTGCTCCGCACCACAGCGGAGCAAGCCGCTGGCCTGAACGGCGTTCCCGATCCCAGCCAGCCGGCGACCCTCTCCCTGGGCACCCTGCAGGAGCTGGGTCTGGAGGCAAACGGCCCGGTGGTCCTCGAGGGGGGCCGGATTCAGGTGGAGCGCTCCCTGCTGATCCAGGCTCCCGAAACGGAGATGCGGGCGGTGGCGGGGGCCGGCAGCACGCTCCGGGCCGGCGAGGCGGTCAGCCTGCGGGCCCAGCGAATGGATCTCAACGACCTGCAGCTGAGCGCGGGCGTGCCTGGGCAGCGGGGCCTGGTGACCCTGCAGACCTTCGCCCCGGGCGACCAGCCAGCCGGGGCGATCCATCTGGGTGGCAGCACCCTGCAGGGCCGCATGGTGCAGGTGTTCGGGGGGTCGGTGGACCTGGAGAACACCACGATTGAGGCTCCCAAGGGCCTGATCCGGCTGGAGAGCACGGCGGCCCATGGCGCCATCAGCCTGAAGTCCAGCCGGCTCGACCTCGAGGTGCACAGCCTGGCAGACCTGCTGGCACCGGCTTCCCAGAAGATCATCCCGGGTGTGTTTTTGAGTCAGACCCCGCTGATCCACCTCCGTTCCAAGGCCGATCTGAGCGTCAGCGAGGGCAGCGAGATCGTGGCCAGCCAAAATCTGGCACCGCTACGCGAGGCCGTAACCAGCCGGGGGGAGCCTTGGCCAGAGCCGAAGACAATCGCCCTGACTAACACCAGCGGCAACGTGCTGCTCGAGAGCGACCGGGCCATCCGGATCTCCAATGCCCAGGTTCGCGCCGATGCAAGCGCCAACCTCGCCGGCAACATCGGGCTAGTGGCGCGGGGCTCCACCGCCACCGACGGCATCCACATCGACACCAGCATCCTCTCGGCCCAGGGTGGCGCCGGTTCCGGCGACATCCGCATCGCCAGTGCCGGGGGAATCAACCTGAGAAACAGCCAGGTGCTCGTGGAGAGCGGCCATGCCCCCAGCCTCGACGGCACCACGGTCGATTTCACCAACCTCAGCCCCTTCGCCGGTGGCGAAATCACCCTGCTGAACACTGCCCTGGACAGGCCGATCAGCCTGGACAACAGTCGCCTCGAAGCGCTGACCCACACCGACAAAGGGCCCCTGTTCGGCCTCCTCTATCTTCCGCCCACCGACCGAGACCCTCTCCCTTTCTTGGACGGCCATGACGACGGCGATGGCGTTTTCACCCTGTTCGACAACGATTTCAATCCGATCGGACAGTTCCCCCAGGGACGCATCACCCTGGTGAGCGATGGGGGGATCCAGATGCGCAACCAGGCCCTCCTGGATGCCGGCAGCCACGCCCCCAACTCCCCGAACAAGCTGGAGGCCTTCGGGGGCCAGCTCAGCCTGGTGAACCGCTCCAGCAGCGCACCCCTGCTGGTGGAGGCTTCCACCCTGCTGAACCGGAGCGATCCGGCCACCAGCCCCACCTACCCCAACCCCTTTGACCCCTCGGCAACCCTGCCGGTGGGCCGGCCAGGCCAGATGGAGCTCTGGAGCGCGGCGGAGCTGATCATCCGGGGCAGCCAGGTGGATGGCGGCCAGGGGGGCGCGGTACAGCTCACCTCGCGCACCCCGGCAGAGCTGCAGGGGAGCGTTGTGGTGCGGGGAAGCGAAGCGCAGCTGGAGGGGATCAGCCAACGCAGTGGCCCCGGACCGCTGGGTGATCCCCAGGGAACCGATCGCCTGACAGGGCCGATCACGGCGCAGGATCCCTTGCTGGCGCACCTCACCACGGAAAGTCGAGATGCGGGAGTGGTGCCCAAAACGATTGTTGTGGTGATCGACGACCGCAAACAAATCGTGACGGTCACCCCCGAAGGCAAGGTAACGACCCAGACCGATCCGACCCAAGAGCAACTGGTCGCCGTTTTGGGCCAGGAACGGGCGGCCTCCCTCCCCCAACCCCGGGCGGGACGCAAGGTTGCGCCGGATCAGCCGGTGGCGGACCCGGTTGGGGCGGTGGTCCTGGCCGTCAGCGGCAGCCCGCTGTCTGCCAGCGAGGCCGTCAGCGGCCGCGTCCAGCAGCCGCAGGCCACCCGCAGCGACCCAACCACCACGGTTGGCACCCTCAACCAGGCCACGCTCGATGGCGCGGCGGCGAGCAGGGAATTCACCCAATCGGAGCAGCGGGGCCAACGGGAAACTCTGGCCGGCCTGGGGCTCACGGCAACGGCCGCCGGAGAGGCTCCCACCACGGCCTGGCTGCAGCAGCAGCTGCAAACCCAGAGCGCCAACCTGGGGCGGCAGCAGAGCCAGCCCTACCGACCCGCCATCGTGCGGCTGAGCCTCAACCCCGGCAGCAAGGGAACCGCCGCGCTCGATCTGCTCTATCTGCCCCCGCAGGGCGCCATGGAGGGATGGCGGGTGGACGTGCCCGAAGCCCGGCTGCGGGGGCTGATCGCCCGGTTCCAGCAGCAACTCAGCCGCATGGAGGAACCGTCACTTGAGGCGACAGGTTCAGCGGCCTCCCAGCTCTCGGGGCTGCTGCTGCAGCCCCTGCTCCCCACCCTCCGGCGGGACGGCATCAATGCCCTGCTGTTGAGCGTGGATCGGGGATTGCAGGCGGTTCCCTACGCGGCCCTGCCGGTGGCCCCCGGGGTGCTCCTGGGGGATGCCTACGCCCTCACCCTCACCCCCTCCCTGGGCCTCACGGGCCTGGCGAGCAGCGCCGAGCCCACCACCGGCAAGATGCTGCTCGGCGGCAGCAGCCGCTTTGCCAACGGCCTGGCCGAGCTGCCCCTGGTGCGCCAGGAACTGCAGACCCTGGCGGCGGAGAACAGCTCCGATCTCCTGCTCGACAGCGCCTTCAGCGACCGCAGCCTGTTGCGCGCCGCCGGCACCAACCTCTATCGCCGCGTGCACCTGGCCACCCACGCCGAATTCCGGGGCGGCCGGCCGACCGTGGCCCGCCTCTACACCGCCTCCGGTGACCTCAACCTCTCCGAGCTCGCCAAGACCCTGCGGGAGGGGCCGAGCCGGGGCCGCCTTGATCTGCTGAGCCTCAGTGCCTGTCGCACGGCCCTGGGCGATGAACAGAGTGAACTGGGCCTGGTGGGCCTGGCCCTGCGCACCGGAAGCCGCAGCGCCCTGGGCACCCTCTGGTTCGTGGACGACGCGGCCAGCGCCGCCTTCTTCGTGGAGTTCTACCGGCAGCTGGCCCGCGGTCTGCCGAAGGACGAAGCCCTGCGGCAAACCCGACTGGCCTTCCGCCGGGGAACGATCCGGCTCGACGCCGACCGGCTGGTCGGCGCCGATGCCAAGCCCCTGGTGGCCGGACTCTCCCCCGGCGACCGCCAGCGGCTGGCGACTGGCCTTGCCCATCCCTACTTCTGGGCGGGCATGACCCTCTCAGGCAGTCCCTGGTGAGGCCACGCGGCACAAGCCACCTGCCCTGTGTTGGGCGCGATTCCTGGTTCGAAAACCTTCCTGATCATCCATCCGCCATGCCTTCACTCGCCAACCCGGTTCAGAACAACCCCGCAGCCCTGCTTCACCCTGGTGTGCTGCTGGCCTGCGGTCTGGGCTTCGCCAGCCTGATCGCCCCACCCGCCCGAGCAGACAACCAGTACTGCACCAATTCCAGTGCCGTCTGCTTCTTGCAAAGAGCCACATTCAACACCACTCAAAATACCTATTTCTGGTCTCCTAACAGCCAACCGGGACCAGCCACCACCTTTAATCTGGCGAACCCCCAGCTCTTTGGCATGGTGAAGCGCCTCACCCTGAGGGGCTCCAGCAATGTGACCCTGAATGCCTCTGGTACCGCAAGGCAGGAAGTTCTGATCGGCAGCCTTGGCACCAACAACCTGCAAGGCAACGGCGGCAACGACACCTACGTGATCGACAATAATGACACCGTGGGACTGTCCGGTACAGGTCAGGAAGTGATCTTCATCAACCGCTGCCTGCAGGTCACCGCCGACGGCACCCCCGGACTCGGTGGCAACAAGATCGGACCGGCCACCAAAGCGAATCCGAACGACGTTGATTATGGACCGATCACCGATAAGAACAACACTTGCCCAACCACTGTCGCCGCGCTCAGCAACCAAAACCTCCGGAATCTCGCCTTGGGCTCCCATGCTGACCTTCGAGCACCCTGGCAGCTCTGGTGGCCCGCCAGCACGGCCTGGAACCGGGCGATCGGCTGGCTGCAGCAGGCGATCACGGCCCTGATCCAGGGGCCCCATGCCGTGGCCCAGCCCACGGGCCAGCCCCAGCCAACGGTGCAGGAGCCTCTCATCAAAGATCTGGTTCCCTCTGATCGGCGCGGGGTGGTTCCTACCTATCCGGGCGTCGCTCGCCTCATCCAGAGCCACGGGGGCAACTTCCTAAGAGACGGTGAGCGCGACATCATCGCGGTGGATGGCAGCACCAGAACCTTCAACGGCCAACCCCTTAGCTCCATCAGCGAAGTCAGCCGGGTCTATGGCCAGCTCAACAGCAAAGACGAGATCCCCCTGAACCAAGGCATTGCCTTGGTTTACCACCAGCAGATTGGGCTCCTCGCCTCCTATCGCAACGACCGTTATCCTTACGGCACGAAAGAGAATCCCAGCACCGTGATCGCCCAGCTGGTGCTTCCCAATGGCCGCGCGCTACCCGCCAAATCCATTAATTCCGTGGCCACGGTGAACTTGAGACCGAACTAATTAGTGGTGCCGTTCCTGCTCGCCCAGCTCGTTGCTCCGCCGTTGCAACCGGGGCCGGTCCGCCTGCCGGCCCCCATGCAGCGCCAGGAATCCCCCAAGACTCGGCCAGGGGGATCCATCTCCCCTGGTCGGCCCGTTCCGCTCACTCTGCCTGGGGAACGCCCCCTCACACCCCCGAATCCAGCGGAGAGGCCTCCAGCCCAGCCTCCCGCCGGTTCATCACCCCCAACGCCGCGGCCACCTTCCTCAGCCCCCCTTCCCCAGGTGAAGGGCCTCTCCCTCTACAACTCCGCCACCCTGCGCGCGATCCTCGCCCCCTGTGGTGGGATCCTGGATCCGGCTGCCCGGCTGCAGGCCTGTGCGGCGGCCCTGAGCAGCCGGCTCTATGCCGATGGCTACACCAACACCCGCGTGTACACCCGCAGTGAACCACCGCCCGGCCTGCTGGAGGTGGTGGAAGGCCGGATCGCCGAGGTGCGGGTGGAGGGCCCCAATGAGAGGCTGAACCGGCGGCTGCGGAATCTGCTGCTGCCCCTGCAGGGCACGGTGCTGCGCCTACCCGACCTTGAGGCCCGGGTGGCCCAGTTGGAGCGCCTCAGCGGGGCGGCGGGACTCCAGGCCAGCCTGAACCGGCTCGGCAGTGACCCCACCCGGGCCGTGCTGGTGATCACGGTCGACGCGGGGCGGCGCAACCTTCAGGGCGACCTCTCCCTGCGGAACGACGGCAGCCCGGGCAGCGGCCAGTTCCGGGGCCTGGCCACCCTGCTGCAGGGCGATCTGGTGAGCAGCGGCGACGCCCTACTCCTCTACGGCGAAGTCAACGCCGACAGCCAGCCGGACTTGGGCTACAGCCTGGCCTCGATCAGCTACACCCTGCCCCTGGGCGACCGGCTCCAGATCAGCGGCGCCTTCGGCGCCAGCCGCCGCAACCTGATCGAATTCGAGGGCGGCGGCCCGGAGCTCTCCTTCCGCCAGCTGCAGTTCCTGGGCCAGGCCGATTACACGCTCGGCGAAACCCTCAGCAGCCGCTGGTTTGGCTTTGCGGGACTGAGCGTGAATCGCACCGATGGCTACCTCGGCGGCCGCTCCTTCCCCCTGCTGCTCGGAGCCGGCGGCGACGGCTGGCTGCGCACGGGCTTCCTGCGCTTCGGCCTGGCGGCGGAGGGAAGGGGTGAGCGGATCAGCTGGAGCGGGAGCGCCTACGGCCTCCAGGGTTTGGCGGGCCTGAGCAGCTCCGAACAGCTGCAGATCCTGAGCTTCTACGGCATCGATCCCGGCCAGTCCCGGGCGCTGGGCCTGCAGTTGAGCGGCAGCTGGCGCCCGGCACGGCGCTGGCAGCTGACCCTGCAGGGGGCCGCCCAGCAGGCCCTC
>Ga0310334_100156_pt1 | contig 21219 bp, 19 predicted proteins | sample LakMicMIDCLREDC7_FD_195548 | JGI IMG/M metagenome (GOLD analysis project Ga0310334, IMG submission 195548) | Enriched freshwater cyanobacterial communities from Lake Michigan, Michigan, United States - MI23.DCL.RED.C7 (v2) (version 2) | ecosystem: Environmental > Aquatic > Freshwater > Lake...
CGGGGGTGCTGACGGCGGCGGTGAGGAAATTGCAGCCCTCTAGGTAGGAGCTGGCAATGCCGTGGGTGTACCAGGAGGTGGCGAAGGTGGTGCCGGTGAGCCAGCCGCCCAGCGCCAAATAGGCGGTAGGGAAGAGGAGCAGCCCGGACCAACCAACGAAAACGAAGCGGTCGCGCTTGAGCCAGTCGTCGAGGACGTCGAACCATCCCCGCTGGGGCAAGCGCCCTGCAGCGATCGTCATGAGAGAGCTTTACGAAGCTTTACAAGCGTCATCGTACGGGCATCCGGTCCCGAACCGCGCCGATCGATCCAGCCCTTGCCCCGAATAAGCACATTTGCCTAAGCCCTCCTGACGGGTTCGGTCACGGCGTTTTCCCGTCAGAGGCTGGCCGCCGCAGCCTCATCACCAGTGCCCAGACCATCGCCACCACCGTTCCGCCAAAGTGGCCTAACCCATTCCTTCCACCATGTACGTCGTCGAGCTTTCCCTGCGGCTCACCCCCATGCCGATCGCCGTGCAACGCAAGGAGCAGGAGACCGCCCTAGCGCTCTACCGCGAGGTACGCCAGGCGATCGAGAGCGGCTACCCCAAGGTTCTAGAGCTGCACTGCGAGAAGGACGAGCACAAGCACATCAGCCTGCTCAGTAGCGAGCTGGTGGCCGTGCAGACCTATGAGAAATCGGCGGCAGCTAGCGGCAGCAAGCGGCCCGGTTTCAGCCTCGATGGCTGATCGCCATCGCTCAGGCCCCCCACCGCTGCTGCGGGTGAGCGGGCTGGTGTTCCGCTGGAGCAACGGCCAGCTGGCTCTGGATCATTGCGATCTTGAAATCGCCAGGCCGGGGCTGTGGATGCTGGTGGGAAGCAACGGCAGTGGCAAGAGCACCCTGCTGCGCCTGATCAGCGGGTTGCTCCAGGCCGATGGCGGCACGATCCACACGCTCCTGAAACCCGCCCTGGTGTTTCAAAACCCGGACCATCAACTGCTCCTACCGAGCTGCGGCAGCGATCTGCAGCTCGGCCTCCCGGCCGGCCTGCCGGCCGCCGAGCGCATCGCCCGCATGGAGCGGGCCCTGCAGCAGGTGGGCCTGAGCGGCATGGAACAACGCCCGATCCACACCCTCAGCGGCGGCCAGAAGCAGCGCCTGGCGATCGCCGGCGCCCTGGCCAGCGACGCCGATCTGCTGCTGCTCGATGAGCCCACCGCCCTGCTCGATCCCGACAGCCAACAGGACGTGCTGGCCTTGATCCGGTCGCTCTGCAGCCGGGACGAGCGGCCGATCACAGCCCTCTGGATCACCCATCGCCTCGAAGAGCTCGACTTTTGTGACGGCGCCGCCCGCATGGAGTCGGGCCGGGTGGGACCTTGGCGGGACGCGGCAAGCCTCGTCCCCTTGCTTGCCGGCGGGGCAAAAAGGTAGGCTACTTCAGTCCGCCCAAGGCGGTCATTCCTCGGTAGCTCAGTGGTAGAGCGGTCGGCTGTTAACCGATTGGTCGCAGGTTCGAATCCCGCCCGGGGAGTTTTTTCCAAGCAGCGCTTCCTGCTTGGCAAGCCTCTGCAAGCTCCCGCTGTTGCTGGAATCTCGTCAGGTGAACGACCGGCCCGGCATCGCCGGCGCAAGCTCGGCAGATGATCCAAACCGAAAGACTTTCTGAAGATCACAGCCGATTTCCGCAGTTCCGGCGATGCCTGCATGGGGGCTCAGCCCTCTCCACGGCTGGATTCTTGGGATCTCATCGCCGTATTTTCAGACGCCGACCCATCCGCAATGTGCGGTCCGACACCGCGCATTCCCCCGTCGGTGATGCAAGAGGGGCTCTGACAAGAGAAAATGGCCTCCAATCCTGTGCCTCGCAGTCCCGCCGCTGCCGTCGCCCGTTCCTGAATCCGAGATCTCGACAGCTATGAAGCCCTGCATCCTGCTCATCGAGGACGACAGCGACATGCGGGAGCTGGTGGCTGGCCACCTCGAGCATGGCGGCTTTGACGTGCAGCGCGCCGAGGATGGCATCAAGGGTCAGGCCCTGGCCCTGCAGTACAGCCCGGACGTGATCCTGCTCGATCTGATGCTTCCGAAGGTGGATGGCCTCACCCTCTGCCAGCGTCTGCGTCGGGATGAACGCACCGCCAAGATTCCGATCCTGATGATCACCGCCCTGGGCGGCACCAAAGACAAGGTAAGTGGCTTCAACTCCGGCGCCGACGACTACCTCACCAAACCCTTCGACCTCGAGGAGCTGATGGTGCGGGTGAAGGCGCTGCTCCGTCGCAGCGAACGGGCCCCCCTCTCCACCAAGCACAACGAAATCCTCAGCTACGGCTGCCTCACCCTGGTGCCAGAACGCTTCGAGGCGATCTGGTTCGATCAACCCGTGCGGCTCACCCATCTGGAATTCGAACTCCTGCACTGCCTGCTTCAGCGGCACGGCCAGACCGTGGCCCCCTCGCTGATCCTGATGGAGGTGTGGGGCTACGAGCCCGACGACGACATCGAGACGATCCGGGTGCATGTGCGCCATCTGCGCACCAAGCTGGAACCCGATCCGCGCAAACCGCGCTTCATCAAAACGGTGTACGGCGCCGGGTACTGCCTGGAGGTGCCCACCGGCGATCAACTCGCCAGCCTCCAGTCGATCATGGAAGCGGCACGGAGCGAACGCCAGCGGGATGCCCGGCCCACCGCCGCGGCGATCCGATCCGAAGGGGACGGCAGCGAAGCGGCCTGAGCCGCTCCAGACCCCTTTCAGCGGGACGATTCTCCCGCCAGCTCCAGCAGGGCAACCTCCCAGGCCAGGCGGGGCTGCACGAAGCTGCGCAGGTGGCCGCGGAGCCTCTCCAGCCGCCGCTGGGGCCCCACCTGGGCCTGGCTCCGCCACAGGGACCATTGCCACCAACCCAGCAACCAGAGCTGCTGTTCGCCATCGAGGGCCTCCGTGAGGTCTCGGGCCAGGTGAAGGGCCTCCACTGGATCGGGCCCCAGGGCCCGCATTCGATCGGCGAGCCCCGCCGGTAGGGAGCGCCACTGGAGCCGATGGGCCAGCAGGGCGCCGGGGGATCCCGCCGCCAGATCGATCAGTTCGGGGGGATCCGGCGGGACGGCCGCTGGGGCGGATTCGGAGGCCTCCCCGCTGCCATCAGTCTCCCTGGTGGCATCAGCCTTCCCGGGGGGAAGGGCATCCAGCACCCGCTGCACCAGCTCGGGGGACAGGCGGGCGAAGGGAATGGCCTGACAACGGGAGCGGATCGTGCTGAGCAGCTGATCGGGGGCGGCGGTGATCAGCACCAGCAGGCCTCCACCCGGTTCCTCCAGGGTCTTGAGCAGGGCATTGGCGGCGGCCTCGGCCATGGCCTCCACCCCTTCAAGCACCACCAGGCAGCGGTCGGCTTCCACGGGACGGCGGGCCAGGAACCGCGACACCTCGCGCACCTGCTCCAGGCGCAGCTGGGGGGCGGTGCGACGGTTCACCCCTTCGGCCTCCGCCTTGGAGGCCGGCACCAGCTGGCCCTGGTGGGAATAGGTGGGCTCCACCCAGAGCAGGTCGGGGTGGTTGCCCTGGCCAAGGCGCCGCCTCAGGAGCGGATCGCCCTCCAGGCAGCGTTCGGGGGCGGTGAGCACCCCCTCTAAAAACCGCAGGGCCGCCAGGCGCCGCCCCACCCCGTCAGCCCCCACGAACAGGTAGGCGGGTGCCAGGCGCCGCCGCGTCAGGGACGCCTTGAGCAGACGCACGGCGGCCTCCTGGCCCAGCAGGTCGGCAAAGAGCTCAGCCATCGGCCCGGCCGTGCACCGCGCCTGCGGCGGCATGTAGCCGCAGCTTGGCCTGGCAGTCCCGGCTCACCATCTCGCTGCTCTGGAGGGCATCGACCCGCTGCCAGCCCCGCTCGCGGGCCAGGGTGGAGAACCCCGCCGCCACCCGCTCCAGGAACGCGTGGCCCGAGGCCTCAATCCGGTCGGCGGCCCTGCCGCGCCGCCGCCGCAGGGATTCGTCCAAGGGCAGCTCCAGCCAGAGGGTGAGATCGGGCTCCAGGCCGCCGGTGGCAAAGCCCTCGAGAGCCGCGATCCGCTCCAGGGGCAGACCCCGGCCATAGCCCTGGTAAGCCACGGTGGAGCCGGTGAAGCGATCGCAGAGCACCCAGTCGCCGGCCTCCAGGGCGGGCCGGATCACCCCGGCCACGTGCTGGGCCCGGTCGGCGGCGTAGAGCAGCAGTTCGGCGTCGCTGCAGGGGGAGGCGCCTGCGGGGGGATGGAGCAGCAGCTCCCTCAGGGCCTGGCCCAGAGGGGTCCCTCCCGGTTCCCGGCTGGTGAGGAGGCGGACACCGGAAGGCATCAGGCCGCTGGTGGGCAACCACTCGCGCAGCCGCTCCAGCTGGGTGCTCTTCCCGCAGCCATCGATGCCCTCCAGCACCACAAAGCGGCCCGGGGGCGCCGGATCGTGCTGCGGCGTCCCTCGGGACTCCGAACCCTGTGGCCGATCCGCCTGGTTCACCCCCGCCGCTCCACGCCGCTGGCGGGGCCATCCTGCTGCAGAAGAAGGGCATTCACCACGACGGTGATCGAGCTGAGGGCCATCAGCAATGCCGCCAAGGGAGGGGAGAGACGAATGCCGAAGCCGGGCAGCAACGCGCCGGCGGCGATCGGCAGCACGATCAGGTTGTAGCCGAAAGCCAAGATCAGGTTCTGGCGCACCTTGGCCATGGTGCGGTGAGCGATCTCCAGGGCCTGGGGCAGACCATCGAGGCGGTCGCCCATCACCACCAGATCGGCGGCCTCCTGGGCGATCTGGGTGCCGGTGCCCACGGCGATGCCCAGGTCGGCAGCAGCCATGGCGGGCGCATCGTTGATGCCATCCCCCACCATCGCCACCGGCCCGAGACCACGGGCGGCCAGGATGCGCTCCAGCTTCTGCTCGGGCCGTAGATCCCAGGCGAGCTCTTCGGGCTGAAGACCCACCAGGGAACCCAGCCGCCGCACAGGCCCCTCCCGGTCGCCGCTGAGCAACCCCAACGCCAGATGTCGTTGCCGCAGCGAGGTCAGGGTGGCCGCCGCGTCGGGCCGGGGGCGGTCCTCCACCGCGATCAGCCCCAGCAGGGTGCGATCGAGGGCCACCGCCAGCACGGAGGCACCGCCGGCCTCCAGACTCTCCTGGCGGGCCCAGCTGCCGGCCTCGACCACAACCCCGCCCCTCTCGAGCCAGGCGAGCCGGCCCACCCGCAGCAGCGAAGGCGCTCCGGCGACGGGGCTCACCCCCGCCATCCGGACCGCCGGATCCTTGAGGCGGGCCTCCAACCCATCACCGGGAAGGGCGCGGGAATCACGCACCGGCAGGGGCGGCAGATCGCGCCGCTGCGCCTCCTGGAGCACGGCGTGGGCCAAGGGATGGCGGCTATCGCGCTCCAAGCTTGCCGCCAGCTGCAGCAGCCGATCCGCGCGGGCGGCGGACGCTTCCGGGCCGCCGGCCTCGGGAAGGCCTTCCACCACCAAGCCGTCGAAGGGAGCACATTCCACCGCGGTCACCAGGGGACGCCCCAAGGAGAGGGTGCCGGTCTTGTCGAATAGCACCGCCCGCAGGCGGGAGGTGGTCTCGATCGCATCACCGCCCCTGAAGAGCAGGCCAGCGCGGGCGGCGGCACCGCTGCCGACACTGATCGCCGCCGGGGTGGCCAGGCCGAGGGCGCAGGGACAAGCCACCACCAGCACGGCGATGGCCAGCTGCAGGGCCAGGGCCAGGGGGGTGCCAGCCGGACCGGGGGCGCCGTGCCCATGGACGCCAAGGCCGTGGGGGGTACCGGCCATCAGCACGGTCGGCCAGTGGTGGGCTCCCCAAAGCCACCAAAACAAAAAGGTGGAGGCGGCCAGCAGCAGCACGGCCAGGGTGAAGCGGCCGGCCACACGGTCGGCAAGGCCCTGGATCGGGGCCTTGCGCAACTGGGCCTTCTCCACCAGCTGCACGATCAGGGCAATGGCGCTCTCGCCGCCACGCCGCAGCACCTCCAGTTCGATCGGAGCGGAAAGGTTGAGGCACCCAGCCGCCAGTTCGCTGCCGGGCTCCACCGCCCGGGGCAGCGGTTCCCCGGTGAGGGAGGAGGTGTCCACGGCGGAGCTGCCCTGCACCACCAGCCCATCGACAGGAATACGGTCGCCCGGGAGGATGCGAATCCGATCGCCAGGCCGCAGGCCCCCCACCCGCACCGGCCGGGGCGGCCCGCCATCCACCACCAGCAGGGCCTCTACGGGCTGGAGCAGGGCCAGGGCCTCGATGGCACACCCGGTGCGATATCGGGCCCTCTCCTCGAGGAAGCGGCCAGCCAGCACGAAGCCCAGCAGCATCACGGCCTCGTTGAAGAAGCAGGGCCAGCCCCCCGCTGGCCAGAGCCAGCCCACCAGGCTGGCCAGGTAGGAACTGCCCACGCCGAGCCCCACCAAGGTGTCCATGCCTGGGGCCCCCGCCAGGGCAGAACGCAATCCGCCCACCAAGATGGACCGCCCCGGTCCGGCCAGGGCTGCGCTGGCCACCAGGACATGGAGCCAGGGCTGGGCCAGGGGGGTGGTTGCCAGACCCAGGGCACCGGCATCGGCCAAATGGCCCAGGCTGGAGAGCAGCAACAGGACCAGGGCCACCACCAACTGGCGCCAGCGCTGCCACCAATGCCGTTCCTTGAGTGGGTCGCGATGGCTGGAGAGCCGGTCGTCGTCCTCGTCCCGGGGTTGGGCCTGGAACCCCAACTCCTCCAGGCTGCGCAGCAGGGCCGGCAGCCGCTCCTCAGCCCGATCCAGATCCACCCAGGCGGTGCGGGTGAGCAGATTCACGCTGGCCTGGCGCACTCCGTCCTGCTGGGTCAGGCGCTGCTCCACCGCCCGCACGCAACCGCCGCACTTCATACCTTCCACCTCCAGCAGCAGGGACTCGCCCGAGGCCGAATCGGCGTCGGTGGGGGGATCCGTCACGGGAACGGCCGCAGCGGTGGCCGGGGAGGTGGAGAGCAGGTGGGCTTGATCGGGGCCCCCAAGCTAGGGATATCGCACCATCCGGTCGGCCGCCGCGGCCACGGCGGGCAGGATGGTGAGCAGAACAAGACCTGCCGCCGTGCCCCGCTCCCAGCGCAACGACAACTTCATCGACAAGAGCTTCACGGTGATGGCCGATCTGATCGTGAAGCTGCTGCCGATCGATCCCAAGGCCAAGGAGGCCTACGTGTACTACCGCGATGGCCTCTCCGCCCAGAACGACGGGGACTACGCCGAGGCCCTCGACAACTACGAGGAGGCCCTGCGGCTGGAGGAGAACGCCATCGACCGTGGTGAGATCTTCAAGAACATGGCGATCATCTTCATGAGCACCGGTGATGAGGAGAAGGCGCTCGACTATTACCGCCAGTCGCTCGATGCCAATCCCAACTCGCCGTCCTGCCTCAAGAACATGGGGCTGATCTACGAGAAATGGGGCCGCATCGCCGCCGAGAACGGCGACCAGGACACCGCCGACCGCTGGTTTGATGAAGCGGCCGAGTTCTGGACCAAGGCGGTGAAGCTCTACCCCGGCGGCTATCTCGACATCGAAAACTGGCTCAAGTCCTCAGGCCGCAGCAACGTGGATGTGTATTTCTAAGGGTCGGCGGCCGGATCCACCCCCAGGGCCGCCACCAGCGCTTCCGCCACGGAGCCGGCCTCCAGCACCTGGAGATCGAGGGAGGCCGCCAGGCTGGGCGGCAACCCGCCACGGGGCACCACCGCCCGCCGGAAGCCAAGCCGGGCCGCCTCCTGCAGCCGCAGTTCCAGCTGGCCCACCGGCCGCAGCTGGCCACCGAGCCCGAGCTCGCCGATCAGCACCGTGCCGGGAGGCAGCGTGAGATCGCGATAGCTGGCCACCACCGCCGCGGCCACCCCCAGATCCGCCGCCGGCTCTTCCACCTCCAGGCCGCCCGCCACCGCCAGATAGCAATCGAAGCGCGACAGCGGCAGACCCAGGTGCTTCTCCAGCACTGCCAGGATCTGGTGGAGACGGTTGGCGGCGATGCCGGTGGCGCTGCGGCGCGGACTGGCGTAGCTCGTGGGACTCACCAGGGCCTGCAGCTCCACCACCAGGGGGCGGGTGCCCTCGCAGGCCACGATCGTGCCGGTGCCCGGGCCCTCGCCGCCGAGAAACAGCTCACTGGGGTTGGTCACCTCCACCAGGCCGCTGCCACGCATCTCAAACACCCCCAGCTCATGGGTGGCGCCGAAGCGGTTCTTCACGGCCCGCAATAGGCGGTGGCTGGCGAAGCGGTCGCCCTCGAAGGTGAGCACCGCATCGACGAGGTGCTCCAACACCTTCGGGCCGGCCAGCATCCCCTCCTTGGTGACATGGCCCACCAGCAGCAGGGCGGTGTGCTGACGCTTGGCGATGCGCTGCAGGGCGGCAGCGCACTCGCGCACCTGGGCCACCGAGCCCGGCGCGCTTCCCAACTCGCCGTCGTGGAGAGCCTGGATGCTGTCGATGATCGCCACGGCCGGGCGCAGGGCCTCCAGCTCCTGCAGCACCAGCTCCAGGTCGGTTTCGGCCAGCAGCTGCAGGCCGGATACGGCCGCCGCAGAGCCTCCGTTCTCCTGGTCCGCCGCGCCAGAGGGCCCGGGTTCATCCCCCGTGGAGCGACGCCCTGGCCGGGTGGCCGCAGCCGATCGGGAAGGGATGGCCGCCAGCCCATGGGGGCGCTCCGGAGCGTGGGAAGCCCCCTCCCCCTCCTCCGCCAGACGGCGCCAGCGCAGCTTCACCTGCTGGGCCGACTCCTCGGCGCTCACATAGAGCACCGAATGGCCGACCGCCATCGTGCGGGCGCACTGGAGCAGGAGGGTGGATTTGCCGATGCCGGGATCACCGCCCAACAGCACCAAGGAGCCAGGCACGAGGCCCCCGCCGAGCACCCGGTCGAGTTCGCCGTAGCCGCTTCCCAGGCGCTGCAGGGGCCGGTCCCCAACTGCGGCGATCGGTTCGGAGCGCCGCGGGCTCCCCGGGCCGCCGGCTCCATCGGAGGCATCGGGGGCGACCACCGGTCGACGACGGCGGCTGTCGGTGGGAACGGCGGCCTGCTCCACCAGGGTGTTCCAGCCACCGCAGCCGGAACAGCGGCCGAAGTACTGGCGGGTGCGGGAGCCGCAGCTCTGGCACACGTAGCTGGAGAGGGGGCGGGCCAAGGATGGGGAGGGCGAACGGGGATGCGGCGGGTGCGGTGCCGAGCTGCCGCAGGGTGACGGAGGCAGGCCCCGAGGGACCACTGTGTATGAAGAAACGTGGCGTTCGGTGAACCTGAAGGCACTCGGGCCTTTTCAGTAGGCGGGTTGGGAGTAGTGCTTCGGCACCCAGCCTGCGGTCCGACCGCAGGGGTTCACACCCTCCTGACCCAGGTCCCCCAGGGATCGATCCCTGTTCCCAGGCGTGATGCAAAGACCCCAGGCCCGATTCCAGGTACACCTCCAGGCACGATGACGGCCTCCACCCCCGCCAAAGAAACCATCCTCGTCGTGGATGACGAGGCCAGCATCCGCAGGATCCTGGAAACCCGCCTCTCGATGATCGGCTACCAGGTGGTTACCGCCTGCGATGGCGAGGAGGCTCTGGAAGCCTTCCACCGGTCGCACCCCGACCTGGTGGTGCTCGACGTGATGATGCCCAAGCTCGATGGCTATGGCGTCTGCCAGGAGCTCCGCAAGGAATCCGACGTCCCGATCGTGATGCTCACGGCCCTGGGCGATGTGGCAGACCGCATCACCGGCCTGGAGCTCGGGGCCGACGACTACGTGGTTAAACCCTTCAGCCCCAAGGAGCTGGAAGCTCGCATCCGCTGTGTTCTGCGGCGGGTCGATAAGGACCAGGGTCCCGGTATCCCCAACTCCGGCCTGATCCAGGTGGGCGAGCTTCGGATCGACACCAACAAGCGCCAGGTGTACCGGGGCGACGAGCGCATCCGGCTCACCGGCATGGAATTCAGCCTGCTGGAGCTGCTGGTGAGCCGCTCCGGAGAACCCTTCAGCCGCGGCGAAATCCTCAAGGAAGTGTGGGGCTACACCCCGGAGCGTCACGTGGACACCCGTGTGGTGGATGTTCACATCTCCCGGCTGCGTTCCAAACTGGAGGATGATCCCGCCAACCCCGAGCTGATCCTCACGGCCCGGGGCACCGGCTATCTCTTCCAACGCATCGTTGACTCCCTTGCCTCCGAAGGAGCCTGACCACGGTGAAGGCCGCCTCCCCCCCGAGCGGGGAGGGCGCATCGGCCGACCGAAACAGAGCCGCGCGATCCGTCGGCTGGTGATCTGGTACCGGCGCAATGCGGCGGTCACCACCCTGGTGGACACCGCCTCGGCCCTGGTCGACACCGCCAGCGCCACCGCCTCGGTGGCTGGCAGCGTGGCCGGAGCCGCCGGCAACGTGGCCGGCAACATGGCCGGGGCCGCCACCTCGGTGGCCGGCTCGGTGCTCCAACCCCTGGTGTTTGATCCCCTGCGCCGCCTGCAGGGCAGCGGCGGCGGCCTGGAGGCGGGGGCTGGCCAGCCACCCCTCGACCCGCGGCAACGGCTCTGGGTCGCCGTCGATGGGATGGGAGGTGACCATGCCCCCGGTCCGATCCTGGAGGGATGCCTGCGGGCCGTGCAGCTGCTTCCCCTGAAGGTGCGCTTCGTGGCCGAAGCGGCGCCCCTGACAGCGGCGGTGCGAGCCCTCGGCCTTCAGGATGAGCTGGATGAGGCGATCGCCCTCGGGCTGATCGAGTTGGTGCGGAGCGGTCCTTCGGTGGGCATGAACGAGGAGGCCACCGTGGTGCGGCGCAAGCGTGACGCCAGCATCAACATGGCCATGGATCTGGTGAAGCGCGGTGAAGCCACGGCCGTGTATTCGGCCGGCAACTCCGGCGCCGTGATGGCTTCGGCGATTTTCCGGCTCGGCCGCCTAGCCGGCATCGAGCGGCCCGCCATCGGCGCCCTCTTCCCGACCAAGGACCCCAACCAACAGGTGCTGGTGCTCGACGTGGGCGCCAACATGGACTGCAAGCCCACCTGGCTGCACCAGTTCGCCCTGCTCGGCAACATTTACAGCCGCGACGTGCTGCAGGTGCGCCGCCCCCGCATCGGCTTGCTCAACATCGGCGAGGAAGAGTGCAAGGGCAACGACCTCGCCCTCAAGGCCTACCCCCTGCTGGCCGAAGAACGGCGCTTCAAGTTCGCTGGCAACTGTGAGGGGCGTGATGTGCTCTCCGGCGACTTCGACGTGGTGGTGTGCGACGGCTTCACCGGCAACGTGCTGCTGAAGTTCCTGGAGTCGGTGGGGGGAGTGCTGCTCGATGTGCTGCGGGCCGAACTCCCCCGAGGCCGGCGCGGCAAGGTGGGCTCGGCCTTCCTGCGGAGCAACCTGATCCGCATCAAGAAGCGCCTCGACCACGCCGAGCATGGAGGCGCCCTGCTGCTGGGGGTGGATGGCATCTGCGTGATCGGCCACGGCAGCAGCAAGGCCCTCTCGGTCGTCAGTGCCCTGCGGCTCACCCATTCGGCCGCCAGCCACGGCGTGATGGACGACCTCCACGCCCTGGGTGCCGAGGTCGCGGGCCAGGGAGGAGATGGGAGCGCAGCCGCCCGGGAGGCCAGCGAAGGGGCGGCGGCCACCTGTGGTTGACTGAGGCCGATTGAGGGTGGATCCCAGTGTCGCTGCGTGCTGATAAGGCGTCGGCCGGCCCCCCCTCCACGACACCCCCCATGCCGCCCATCCCATCCAACCCAAGCGCCACCAGGGGCATGGCCCTGGTGGGCAGCGGCCGTGCCCTCCCCGCCGCCAGCATTAGCAATGAAGACCTGAGCCAGCGGGTCGCCACGGACGACAACTGGATCCGCAGCCGCACCGGCATCGGCGCCCGAAGGGTGGCAGGCCCCGGCGAGACCGTGACCAGCCTGGCCGCAGCGGCGGGCCTGGCGGCCCTGGAGCAGGCGGGCTGGCGGCCGAGTGACCTCGACCTGATCCTGCTGGCCACCTCCAGCCCGGACGACCTGTTCGGAACGGCCCCCCGGGTGCAAGCGGCCCTTGGCGCCACCAACGCCGTGGCCTTCGATCTCACCGCAGCCTGCAGCGGTTTTCTCTTCGCGCTGATCACCGCCGCCCAGTACCTGCGCAGCGGCGCCATGGAGCGGGTGCTGGTGATCGGCGCCGACCAGCTCAGCCGCTGGATCGACTGGGATGACCGGCGCACCTGCGTGCTGTTCGGCGATGGGGCGGGCGCGGTGGCCCTGGAGGCCTGCCCGGCTGAGGAGGATGGCCTACTGGCCTTCCGGATGCGCTCCGATGGCAGCCGCAATGGCTGCCTCACCCTGGCCCAGGTCGAGCGGCACCAGCCGCTGCTGGGCGGCCTCAGCGCCCAGCAGGGGGGCTTCAACCCGATCCAGATGAACGGCCAGGAGGTGTACAAGTTCGCCGCTCGGGAGGTGCCGGCGGTGCTGGCCGAGCTGCTGCAGAGCAGCGGCCTGACCGCTGACCAACTCGACTGGCTGCTGCTGCACCAGGCCAACCAGCGCATCCTCGATGCCGTGGCCGACCGCTTCGCCATGCCCCACGAACGGGTGCTGAGCAACCTGGCCTCCTACGGCAACACCTCCGCCGCCACGATTCCCCTGATGCTCGATGAGGCGGTTCGGGATGGGCGCGTTCGAAGCGGGCACCTGATCGCCAGCAGCGGCTTCGGGGCAGGCCTGAGCTGGGGCGGGGCCCTGCTGCGCTGGCGGGGACCGGCCGCCTGAGGCCTGCCGCGAAGGGGGGGAAACAGCCGCCGCCTAATCTCCTGGCCACACACCATGCGGACTGGAATGGGCATTGCCTGGGTGTTTCCCGGACAGGGATCTCAGAAAATCGGCATGGCGGCGGCGGTGCTCGACCTTCCCGGAGCCCGGGAACGGTTCAGCGCCGCCTCCGAGCTGATCGGCCGCGATCTGCTGGCGATCTGCGCCGGGGAGGCCCCGGAGGGCAGCGCCGGCCCCACCGACCTGAACGACACCCGTAACACCCAGCCCGCCCTGTTCGTGATCGAATCGCTGCTGGTGGACGGCCTGCGGGCCCAGGGCCGCAGGCCTGCGCTGGTGGCGGGCCACAGCCTCGGTGAACTGGTGGCCCTCTACGCCGCCGGCGTGTTCGATGCGGACACCGGGCTACGCCTGATCCGCACCCGCAGCGAGCGCATGGCTGCCGCCGGCGGCGGTGCCATGACCGCGGTGCTCGGCTTCGAGCGGGCCGAACTCGAGGCCCTGGTGGAAGCCCACGAGGGCGTGGTGATCGCCAACGACAACAGTGAAGGCCAGGTGGTGCTCTCGGGAACCCCCGAGGCCGTGGCCGCCGTGGCGGGAGAGCTGCGTTGCAAGCGCGCCATGCCCCTGGCCGTGAGCGGCGCCTTCCATTCCCCCTTCATGGCGGAGGCCGCCGCCGCCTTCGCGGCAGATCTCGAGACCGTGGCCTTCGCCGATGCAACCATCCCGGTGCTGAGCAACACCGACCCCACCCCGGCAACATCGGCAGCGGTCCTGAAGGATCGCCTGCGTCGCCAGATGACCACGGGCGTGCGCTGGCGGGAGACCATGGAACGCTTCGGTGCCGATGGAATCGGCACCACCGTGGAGATCGGGCCGGGCAACGTGCTCAGCGGCCTGATCAAGCGCAGCTGTACGGGGGTCACCACCGCCCAGATCGGCGGCGCCGCGGACCTGGGTTGAACCCGCCCCCGCCGGCCGATGGCCCAATTAAGGGCCAGACCAGGGCACCTGCGGGGCGGCCCGAAGGTGAAACCTCAGCGCTCAGCGTGGGTCGGGTGAACGTCGCCCCACCCGCCCTGATCGGCTCGCCCCGACCGAGCCTCAGCTACCTGGCGATCAGCTATCTGCTGGTGTTTCCAGTCTTCCGGTGGTTGTTGCGGGGACGCACCGCCGGCAACGCCCATGTGCCCCCCCAGGGGGCCCTGGTGGTGGTCGCCAACCATGGCTCCCACCTGGATCCACCCCTCCTGGGCCATGCCCTGGGGCGCCCCGTGGCCTTCATGGCCAAGGAGGAACTCTTCCGGGTGCCCCTGCTCGGTCCCATCATCCGGGCCTGCGGTGCCTACCCCGTTGCCCGCGGTGCCGGTGATCGGGAGGCCATCCGGGTGGCCTGCCAGCGCCTGGCCCAGGGCTGGGCAACCGGAGTGTTCCTGGATGGCACCCGCCAACGGAATGGCCGGGTGAATGCCCCGCTGCACGGAGCCGCCCTGCTGGCGGCACGCAGCGGCGTCCCCCTCCTGCCGGTGGCGATCCTCAACAGCCACCGGGCCCTGGGACCGGACCAGAGCCGGCTGCGCCCGGTGCCGGTTCACATCCGCATCGGTGCACCCATCCCGCCGCCAGCATCCCGGCGCCGCGAGGACCTGGAGATCACCACCCGGGCCTGCCAGGAGGCGATCAACCGCCTGATCGACGAAGGACTGATTGCCCCCCCGGCCCGACTCGCTCCAGCCAGGGGGCAAGCCGCTCTGCCGCCCAGAACCTGAGGTCGCGGCCGCTGATCACCCACAGCACCGCCCGCAGGCCGTCGCCCCAGATCTTGGATCGCCCCTCGGTGACGCAGAGCTCGCCGCAGGGCACCGGCACGGGGGTGAGTTGGATGCCCCGGCTACCCGCCACGATGCGGCCCACCAGCAGGGCCCGGGCCATGTGGTCACTGCTGGTGACGAGCAGCGCATGGCGGATGCGGGCGCGGCGCAGGTCGTCGACCAAGGAGGTGAAGTTGGAGAGGGTGTCGCGGGCGCGGTAATCGAGCTGCACCTGATGGGGCGGAAGCCCCTCCCGCTCCTCGAAGATCCAGTGGGCGTATTCGGGATTGGTTCCGCCGCTCACCACCACCGGAAGTCCCTGGCGTCGGGCGAGGTCGGCGGCCGCAAGCTCCCGGTCCTTATCACCCCCGAGCACCAGGATCATCTGGGGGGGAGGGGGCTGGGGCCACAACCAACCCCGCGAGAGCCACAGCAGAGAGCCACCGGCCAGGGCAAGCAACCAGAGTCGCCAGGCCCCTCGTCCACGCCGACGATGTCGTGTCCTCACGGCCCGGCGGGATCCACCGGGCTGGTGGGGTAAAGGGGCAGCACCACTGACCACGGGGCCGGCCGACCGGCGGCGGCGGCTTCCTGGCTGAAGAGCAGCAGTTCGGCCACGTCCTGGGGCTGGTGGACCTGGGCGGGGCATCGGACGGCGGGCGGACGGAACAGCCCCTCGCCATCGGGACCGCTGAAGAGGCTCGCCTCGACCTCGGCCAGGGCAGCGGGCTCACGGTACAGGCGGGGAGCGGCAAGTTCCAGGGCCACCCCGCGCTGCTCCGGATCCGGGGCATAAAGCCCCGCCACCAGCCCGCGGCGGGGAAGCTCCTGCACCAACCAGAAGGGATTCGGCGGGCAGTCCGGCCGGGCCAGGTGGCGCCGGGCCATCAGCAGAAAACTGCCAACACCATCGAGGGGAAGGCCAAGCTGCTGGGCCAGGGTGCGGGCCAGGGTCACCGTGAGGCGGGTGCCCGTGAAGCCGCCGGGGCCGGTGGCCACCGCCAGCCGCGCCAGCTGCGGCCAGCGGGAAGCCGGCAGCACCGCCTCCACACAGGTGAAGAGGTCATTGGAGAGGGCCCGGCCGAGGGGGAAGGCCGCCAGGTGTGGCGGTGCCCCATCCCCGAGCCGCTGCAGGGCCACCCCGAGGGTGTCGCTCGAGCTGTGCAGGGCAAGGAGCCAGGGGCCCGGCCCCGGATCGCTGGCCGCCTCCAGCGTCTCCGGAGCGAGGTCGCCGCCCTCAGCAGGAAGCTCCAGCGTCATGCCGGCACCGCCTCGCCGGGCCGCAGCCGCAGCCAACGACCGGGATCAGAGTGGAAGTCGGTGCAGGCCCTCACATCCCATTCCACCCCCACCGCCCCAGCGGGCAGGTCGAGCACCTGCACGTGGATACGGGGCTGGCGCGGCTTGAAATCAGGCTGATCACAGAGGTGGGCCACACCGTGCTGGCGTTCCACCGCGTGGTAGGCCTGGCAGCGATCCACCCAGCGGCAATCCACGCAGATGCACATGTCGCCGCCGGGACCATGCCAGGAGCCCATTGTGACCTGTCAGCCCGGGGCGTTGGCCGGGGAGCTGTGGCGGATCCTGGCGCCGGACTCCTGGCCGGTGCCCCTGGAGGCCCTTCCGCCGGGAACCGTGCTGGTGGGAGGGGCGGTGCGGGACGCCCTGCTCGGTCGATTGGCGCCACGGCCCGACCTGGACCTGGTGGTGCAAGGCGACGCCGTGGAGCTGGCCCGAAGCCTGGCCCGGCGGCTCGGGGGGGCGGTGGTGGTGCTCGACCAGGAGCGCTCGATCGCCCGGCTGGTGCTCCACGGCTGGACGATCGACCTGGCCCGCTGCCTAGGGGCCAACCTGCACGACGACCTGCTCCGCCGTGACTACACCGCCAATGCGATTGCCCTGCCGCTGCCGGCGGCGTGGAACGGAGCCAGCGCAGCGCCTGAACTCAGCGGCGATCTGCTCGATCCCAGCGGCGGGCTGGCGGATCTGGCGGCGGGCCAGCTGCGGGCCATCAGCGAAGCCAACCTGCTCGAGGACCCGCTGCGGCTGCTCCGAGGGATGCGGCTGGCCTGCGAACTGGGCTTCCGCCTCGAAGCCACCACCGCAGCCTGGATCCGCCAGCACCACCACCAGCTTCAGAGCGTGGCCGGCGAGCGAATCCTGGCCGAACTGGAACGGTTGGCGGCAGCCCCGGATGGCGCCGCGGGCCTGGCGCTGACGGTGGCGAGCGGACTGCTGCAGGACTGGCGCGGCGGCAAGGCCCCGCAGGACACGACCGGCCACCCGGGGGATGGGGGCCTCCTGGCCAGCCTGGACAGGCTCACCCCCGGCGAGGCCGCGGCCCGGGGCCTCAGCCCGGCGGAAACGGACCAGGCCCTACCCCTGGCCAGGCTGGCGGCGGTGCTTGATGGCGAGGGCCTGGAGCGGCTGCATGCCAGCCGTCGCCGCCAACAGGCCGTCGAGCGGCTGCGGCAGTGGTGGGAGCGGCTGGCCGCGGTGGGAGGCGATCCCGAGCGCCTGCCGGAACCGGAGCGCGTGCTGCTGCAGCGCCAGCTGGAGGCGGAGCTGCCGGCCCTGGCCCTGCTGCTGGATGCGGCGTGGGCCCACAGCGCCCTGGCCCGTTGGCGCGATCCAGCCGATCCCCTGTTCCACCCCCGCCCGCCGATCGACGGAACCGCCCTGCAGCGTCAGCTGAACCTCAAGCCCGGCCGAGAGCTGGGGCAGCTGCTTGAGCACCTCACCCGGGAGCGAGCCTTTGGCAGGCTGCCGCGTCAGGTCGCCAGCAACGATGCGGAGACCCTGACCATGGCCCGCAACTGGCTCTCCAGACGTGTTGTTCCTCGCCATGGTTAACTGCGTCTGCCTCGGCGTGATTCTTCGCGAGCCGAAGTTTTCCTGTTTTTCTTTCCTGCCCCTGTCATGAGCATTCGCCTTTACGTCGGCAACCTGCCGCAGACTTTTGATGCCAAGGAACTCGAAGCCCTCTTCGAGGGCATTGGGGCAGGGGTGCGCTTCAAGGCCGTGAACGACCGTGAAACCGGCGGCTGCCGCGGCTTCGGCTTCGCCAACGTGGACGACGCCAAGCTGGCCGATGCGGTGATCGAACAGCTCAATGGCCGCGACTTCGGCGGCAACGCCCTGCGGATCGAAATCTCCGAGCGCCGTGACAGCCGCCCCACCGCTGGCCCCGGCGAACGCCGCGCTGGCGCTGGTGCTGCTCCCTCCCCCGCCAACCGCAAGGCGGTGAACAAGGTGGTGCACGCCGACAGCGTCGATGCCGAAGCCCCCGATCCCCGCTGGGCCGGCGAGCTGTCCAAGCTCAAGAACCTCCTGGCCAACCAGACGGTGGGCGTCTGAAGCCGGTGATGACTGGAGTGCAGACGCAGAGCTGGATCTGGCGGGGCCAGACCATCAGCTCCGTGTGCGGTCCACCCCTGAGCGGCTCCCCGGATCGGGGGGCCGTTCTTCTGGTGCATGGCTTCGGAGCCTCGTGGCGGCACTGGCGGCACACGATCCCGGCCCTCAGTGCCGCGGGCTTCCGGGTGTACGCCCTTGATCTGCTGGGCTTCGGCGCCAGCGCCAAACCGCCCTCCCAACTGCCGGGCGATCCCCCCCTGGAAGGAGCGGTGCCCTACGGCTTCGACCTCTGGGCCGAGCTGGTGGTGGACTACTGCAGCGCCAGGATCGGCCCCGGCCCGCTTCAGCTGGTAGGCAACTCGATCGGTGGCGTGGTGGCCCTCAACGCCGCCCGCCTGCTGCAGGAGCAAGGAACACCGCCGGCACAAGTGGTGCTGATCGATTGCGCCCAGCGGGCCCTCGATGGCAAGCGGCTGGCCGAACTGCCGCCGCTGCAGCGCTGGAGCCGCCCCCTGCTGATGGCGACCGTGCGACAGCGCTGGCTGATCCAGGGGCTGTTCAAGTTGCTGGCCCGGCCGGCCGTGGTGCGGCAGGTGCTGGCCCAGGCCTACCCGAGCGGCGCCAACGTGGATGGGGAGCTCGTGGATCTGCTCTACCAACCAAGCCGCGATCCAGGCGCACCCGAAAGCTTCCGCGGCTTCGTGAATCTGTTCAATGATCGTCTGGCCCCGCAACTCCTGGCCGGGCTCGATCTACCGGTGCGGATGCTGTGGGGAGACGCCGATCCCTGGGAACCGGTGGCCGAGGCGCGGCGCTGGGCGGCCACTTACCCCTGCGTGCGGGAACTGCGGGTGCTGCCGGGGCTGGGGCACTGCCCCCACGATGAGGCACCGGAGCTGGTGAATCCGATTCTGGTGGCGTGGCTCAGCGAACTGGGAACGGGCCCGGAAACGGCGGGAATCAGCTGCTAACTTGCGCCCTGCGCTCGGGGTGCGCGTGCGAAGGAATCGGATAGTCGCTTAAGCGGCGCCGGGGATGGCCGGGTGCGGCGCCAGTTCGCGCCTGGAGGTAGCCGTTGAGCAACTCAATCACAAGACTCGAGAGGGTCTGACCTTCGGTCAGAGCCGCGAACTTGGCCCGCTGGTGGAGGGCATCGGAAACCTCAATGGAAAGACGCTTCACGGCAAGCAAACAAAAGTGAGGGGAATCAGGGCAAGCCCTACATCCACTATACCCAAAATGTAGCGAGGCGAAGTGTCCTGCGCCAAAGATACAGAAAGCGTAAAGAACTCCAGCAGATATCCCCAGAGGGGCCCGGCAAGGCTCCGGATGGGCTAACAGCCCAGACCCGGGAAACGCAACCATCGGATCTCGCCATTGACCCAGCCTGGCGAACCCCAGCCCCACCAGCCGCCCCCATGTGGGCTTGTGTAAATACACAAGCCCACATAACCACAAACCAGAGCATGGGTGGCCATAGCCCTTGATGGAACAGAGTTTTAAGCAAGGCGAGCAGATCCGTTCTTGCCGAAATGTGCAGGAGGAACAGGGCACAAGGCGAGCGGCACGCCTCGCGCTGAGAGACAGCCCAAAAAGGAGGCTCTAGTTTTTCGGCACACCTCATGTGGAGCATGACCACACAACATTCCAAAAAAATCCTTAAGCACATCTAAGAACGACCTCACCTTTCCGCTTCACCAGCTCGCCGCACCGGGCCCAGTGCGGACAACATCAAAATCACCAATCTTCAACACTTCCGATCCATGAAACTCGTCAAGCACGACCTTCAGTTCATCCTCGACCAGATCCTGATCGCCGATGCCCACACCGGCGGCGGCGACCTGCTGGCGCTCTTGGGTAGCAACCTGCTGCCCTACGGCCTGCGCACGGTCGACGGCAGCTACAACAACATCACGCCGGGCCAGGAGCAATACGCCACCGCCGACCGGCCGATGCCCACCCGGCTCACCCAGACCTTCCGCGACGCCGAGGCGGTGACCTTCGACGTGGATGGCCCGGGACCGGTCGTGGTCGGCGCAACGACGTCGTACACCCAGACCAGCGGCTACGTCTTTGACTCGCAGCCGCGCATGATCAGCAACCTGATCGCCGACCAGACCATCAGCAATGCCGCGGCCGTGGCCGTGCACAACCAGGTCAGCCTCGAGGTGGTCTCGTCGGAAGGCACGTTGTTCATCGAGGACGTGGCCCCGGACGAGGGCCTGTCGGCCCCCTACAACTCCTTCTTCACCATCTTCGGCCAGTTCTTCGACCACGGCCTGGACAAGATCAGCACCGGTGGCAACGGCACGGTGATCATGCCGCTGAACGCCGACGACCCGTTGATCGCGGGCGCCGACGGCCAATTCGGCACCGCCGATGACCTGGCACTGCACCTGCGCTTCATGACGCTGACGCGGGCGACCATCGCCACCAGCTCGCCAGGTGCCGACGGCTTCGTGGGCACCGCCGATGACGTGCGCAGCTACACCAACACCACCGCACCGCTGGTTGACCTAAGCCAGAACTACAGCTCACACCCCTCGCACCAGGTCTTCCTGCGCGAGTACACGTTGAACGCCATCGGCCAGCCGGTTTCCACCGGCAAACTGGCCGAAGGCGCGGGCGGAGCGATCATCAACTGGGGCGAAGTCAAGCTGATGGCCCGCACCATGCTGGGCATCGAGCTGAGCGACGCCGACGTGTTCAACGTGCCGGTGATCGCCACCGATGCCTACGGCAAATTCATCCCGGGCGCGAACGGACTGCCACAGCTCGTCACCACCACCGGCCTCTTCGAAGGCAACCTGGCAGCCCCGGTCAGCGTCGGCGCCGACGTGCTGCGCACCGGCCACGCCTTCCTCGATGACATCGCTCGCAACGCCAAGCCGGGTACTGTCGCTGACGTCGACGGCGACCCGTTGACACCGGCCACCCTGGTGGGCGCCGACGACGACACCGTCGCGGGCAACGCGATCGTCACCGATGGCCGGGGCCGCAATGTCGCCTACGACGACGAGCTGCTCAACAAGCACTACATCGTCGGCGACGGCCGCGGCAACGAAAACATCGCCCTGACGGCGATCCACAGCATCTTCCACTCCGAGCACAACCGCATCGTCGACCAGGTCAAGGTGATCGCGGTGGCCGACTTCAACGCCGCGCTGGCCAGCGGCAACGCCGAACAGATCCAAGCCAGCCGCGTGTTCCTGAACCAGTGGCTCAACGTTGATGTCGCCGCCGACACCATCACCGCGGTGAGAACCGACGACCTCGCCTGGAACGGCGAGCGCGTGTTCCAGGC
>Ga0310334_100162_pt1 | contig 20556 bp, 13 predicted proteins | sample LakMicMIDCLREDC7_FD_195548 | JGI IMG/M metagenome (GOLD analysis project Ga0310334, IMG submission 195548) | Enriched freshwater cyanobacterial communities from Lake Michigan, Michigan, United States - MI23.DCL.RED.C7 (v2) (version 2) | ecosystem: Environmental > Aquatic > Freshwater > Lake...
GGGTGTTGGTGGGGGTGGCTGTGGTGGAGCCCACCGGGGAAGCCTGGCTCGACCGCTTTCTGGGACTGCCCGATGAAGCGTTGGCGGTGCTGCGTTGCCAGCTGGTGGTGGGATGAGGTCTGGGGGGATGCAGCCGCTCCGGTTGCTCTTGTCTCTGCATCGGGTTGGGGTTTGCCGTCATGCTTGGCTCCGCCGTTCCGCTGCCTTTATCGCCCCAGGGGCGTGGTGATCTGCTCGATCAGGGTGGCGTTGAGGGCGTTCTCGCATCCGAGCCAGAGCAGCGGCTGGATCGAGCCGCCGGCGCCCCGTTCCGCCGAGCCTCGGCAGACCACCAGGCGGGTGGCGCGCCAGCGCTCTAGCTCCTGCTCGTTCCCCAGCAGCTTCCGCAGGCGCAGATCGCCGCGGTCCCGCCGTTGCCACAGGCAGGCCACCATCTCCTGGGTGTTGCCGTCGCAGCGGGGTGGGAACGGGAACTCCCGGCGGCGTTGGATCGACTGGCTGAGGCTCTCCCTCACTTCGCTCGCGGGTGTGGACCCCGGGCTCTCGGCGCCCGCGGATGGGTAGACCAGGCCCATGGCCAGGGCCAGGAGCGCGAGGCGGGTTCCGAGCGGGTTGATACGGCGCACGACCATGGCGGACCGGTGGCCATCCAGGCTGCCTCGGCGGCCCGCCTGTGCGGGGTGAATCCGCCGGATCGACGCAGCGGGGATGCTCCCTACCCAGGGCTGAACCCATTCCGCCCCTAGGAAAACGGCAGGCTCGCGCTTCCCCATGGCCTGCAGCGGTTTAGACGAGGTCGGCGATCGGGGAGTTCGGGGCGTTCAGGCGGCCATCAGCCGGGACATCCGCCGCTGCGGCGGCGATCCCTCCGCCCTGATTGAGGTGCTCCACCAGGTCCAGCTGCGGGAGGGCTACCTGGCCGCCCCGGCCCTGCACCAGGTGGCCCGGGAGCTGCAGCTACCCCTGAGCCGGGTGTACGGCGTGGCCAGCTTCTACCACCTGTTTCGTCTCAGCCCGCCTCCCCGCCGTCGCCTCACCCTCTGCCGCGGCACCGCCTGCTTCGTGAATGGGGCGGAGCGGCTGGAGGCGATCCTGCGGGCGCGGTTTGCCTTGGGGGAGGCAGGGCCCGAGCGCTTCGATCACGCCGGGACCTGGCGGCTCGAGCGCAGCGGCTGCCTCGGTGCCTGCGGCCACGATCCCCTACTGCGCCTCGATGACGGCCCGCTGGTGCCGTCCAAGGCTGGCCCGGTGGTGCGGATGCCGCTGCTGCCGGCCGCCTCCCTGGTGGAGCGCCTGGCGGCCCTCGGGTTGCCGCTGCTGCCCCAGGTTCCGGTCCCGGCCCCAGCGCCGTGACCCCACCTCCTGCCATGACCCCCGGAACGCTTGGCCTGGCTCAGGGGCCTGGCGCCGTGTCCGGGGAGCCGATCCGCCGCCTGCGCTGCTGCGATGCCAGCGCCTGTCGCAACGCCGGCGGCATCGCGCTGCGCCAGGCCCTGCTGGCTGCCCAGGCGGCGGTGGGGCTCGGGGAGGCTGCCTTGGTGATCCAGGCGGTGGGCTGCCTGCGGCTCTGTGGCCGGGGGCCGCTGGTGGCCGCCGATGGCCCCGCCGGCAGCCGGCTCTGGGGCGGGGTACCGCCGCCGTTGGCCGAGCAATTGCTGGCGGAAGTGCTCGAGGCGGGTGGTGCTGACCCCCTGGCCCCCTTCCGCCTCGACCTGAACCATCCGTTCTTTCGCCTCCAGAAGCCGGTGGTGCTGGAGCGCTGCGGCCTGGTGGACCCCGACAGCCTCGACGATGCCCTCGTCCAGGGCGCCTACGCCCAGCTGGGGCGCTGCGTGCGGCATCTGCCACCCGAGGCCGTTCGCCAGGAGGTGCGCCGCAGCGGCCTGCGGGGGCGGGGCGGCGCCGGCTACCCAACCGGCCTCAAGTGGGACACCGTGGCCCTGCAGCCCCCGGGCCCGCGCCAGGTGGTGGCCAATGGCGACGAGGGCGACCCGGGTGCCTTCATGGATCGCACCGTGCTGGAGAGCGATCCCCACCGGCTGCTGGAGGGCTTAGCGATCGCCGCCTGGGCCGTGGAGGCGTTGCACGGCTATGTCTACGTGCGGGCGGAGTATCCCTTGGCGATCGCGCGCTTGAGGCGCGCCCTTGAGCAGGTGGAGGCGCGGGGGGGCTTCGGGCCCGCCCTCTGCGGCACCCCCTGGCCCCTGCGGCTCGAGCTGCGGGTGGGGGCCGGCGCCTACGTGTGCGGCGAGGAAACCGCCCTGATGCAGTCGATCGAGGGACGGCGGGGCACGCCGCGCCCGCGCCCCCCCTATCCGGCCCAGCGGGGGCTGGCGGGGGCGCCCACCCTGATTAACAACGTGGAGACCCTGGCGGCGATCCCGGCGATCCTGCGGGAGGGCGGCGACTGGTATGCGGGGCTGGGGGTGGGCGCTGGCACCAAGGTGTTTTCCCTCTCCGGCGCCGTGGTGAACACCGGCGTGGTGGAGGTGCCCCTGGGGACGCCGCTGCGCACCGTGGTCGAAACGATGGGCGGCGGTGTGGTGGGCGGCTTGCCGGTGAAGGCGGTGCAGACCGGCGGCCCCTCCGGCGGCTGCATTCCGGCCCGCCACCTCGACACGCCCCTCAGCTACGAAGCGATGGCCGCCCTGGGCTCGATCCTGGGCTCCGGCGGCATGGTGGTGCTCGGCCCGGAAACCTCCATGCCGGCCCTGGCCCGTTACTTCATGGGCTTCTGCGTCCAGGAGAGTTGCGGCAAGTGCCTGCCTTGTCGGGCGGGCACCGTGCAACTGGCCGCCCTGCTCGATCGCGTCGTGGAAGGGCGGGCCGCAGCGGCCGACCTGGAGCGGCTTGAGGAGCTGGCCGCCATGGTGAAGGCCACCAGCCTCTGCGGCCTGGGCCAGTCGGCGCCGAATCCGCTGCTGAGCACCCTGCGCCATTTCCGAGCGGAGTACGAGGCGGCCTGCGCGCAGCCCCCAACCCCGACCCCGACCCTGCCGCTGCATCGCCAGCTTGAGTCGCCGCCGGGAGCGACCAGCGGCCCGGAGGGCCCCGCCACCGGGAGGCAGCCATGAGCGTGCTCACCCTCACCCTGAACGGGGCGCCGGTGGCGGTGCCGGCCGGCAGCTCCCTGTTGGAGGCTTGCCGCGCCGCCGGTGTGGATCTTCCCACCCTCTGCCATCTCGATGGCCTCAGCCCGGTGGGGGCCTGCCGCCTCTGCCTGGTGGAGCTGGAGGGGAGTGGTCGTCCGGTGGCCGCCTGCGTGAGCGAGGCGGCCGAGGGGATGGTGGTGCACACCGACACCCCCGAGCTGCGCCTGCACCGCCGCATGGCCGTGGAGCTGTTCTTTGCCGAAGGCAACCACCTCTGCGCCATCTGCGTGGCCAACGGCTCCTGTGAGCTGCAGGACGTGGCGGTGGCGGTGGGCATGGACCACAGCCGCTTCCCCTACCTCCACCCCCCACGCCCGGTGGACGCCTCCCATCCCCTGTTCAGCCTGGACCACAACCGCTGCATTCTCTGCACTCGCTGCCTGCGGGCCTGCGACGAACTGGAGGGCGCCCACGTGTGGGATGTGGCCGAGCGCGGCAGCCATTGCCGCATCGTGGCCGGCCTCGATCAACCCTGGGGTGAGGTGGAGGCCTGTACCTCCTGCGGCCAATGCGTGGATGCCTGCCCCACCGGCGCCCTGTTCCACCGCGACGACACCCCCGGCGCCCGCCGGGTGCAGCGGGGGCGGGCGGCGCTGCTGCAGGAGGCCCGCCAGGGCCACGGCTGGCGCAACCAGGGGGAGGCATCGCCATGAGCTCCGCCACCCCAAAGCTGCGCCTGGCCACCGTGTGGCTGGCGGGTTGCTCGGGCTGCCACATGTCGTTTCTGGATCTCGATGAATGGCTCTTCGATCTCGCCGAGGTTGCCGACATCGTCTACTCGCCGGTGGCGAGTGATGCGAAGACCTACCCAGACAACGTCGATGTCTGCCTGGTGGAGGGGGCCGTGGCCAACGCCGACAACCTCGCCATGGCCCGCACCCTGCGCGAACGCACCCGGGTGGTGGTGGCCTTCGGCGACTGCGCCATCAGCGCCCACGTGCCGGGCCTGCGCAACCGGCTGGCCGCGGAGCCCGGCGGCGGCGCGGCGGCGGTGCTGGAGCGGGCTTACCTGGAGCTCGCCGACCGGCAGCCCCAGATCCCCAGCGCGTCTGGTCTGCTACCGGTGCTGCTGGAACGGGTGCTGCCCCTCCACGAGGTGATTGCGGTGGAGCTGTGGCTGCCCGGCTGCCCGCCGCCTGCGGCGCGAATCCGCCTGGTGCTCGAGGCCCTGCTCCGCGGTGAGTTGCCCCAGCTCGAGGGGCCCGAAGGGCTGCGGTTCGGATGACCCGCACGATCACAATCGATCCCGTGACCCGCATCGAGGGGCACGCCCGCATCACCCTCCAGCTCGATGCAGACAGCCATCTGGTGGAGGCCCGCTTCCACGTGACGGAGTTCCGCGGTTTCGAGCGGTTCTGCGAGGGCCGTCCATTCCAGGAGATGGCGGCGATCACCTCGCGGATCTGCGGCATCTGCCCGGTGAGCCACCTGCTGGCGGCGGCCCGCACCGGTGATCGCCTGCTGGCGGTGCGCATTCCGCCGGCGGCGGCCAAGCTCCGGCGCCTGCTCAACCTGGCCCAGATCAGCCAGAGCCATGCCCTCTCCTTCTTTCACCTGAGCAGCCCCGACTTCCTGCTGGGCTGGGACAGCGATCCAGCGCGGCGCAATGTGTTCGGCCTGATGGCGGCTGAGCCCGAGCTGGCCCGCGCCGGCATCCGCCTGCGGCAGTTCGGCCAGGGGATCATCGAGCGCTTGGCCGGGCGCCGCATCCACAGCGCCTGGGCGGTGCCGGGCGGGGTGCGCAGCCCCCTCAGCCTGGAGGACCGCGACCGGATTCTCAAGGACCTGCCGGAGGCCATGGCCGCCGCCGCCCTGGCACTGGAGCGGTTCCAGCGACTCCTCGACGGACCACTGCAGCCCGAAATGAACAGCTTCGGCCACTTCCCCAGCCTGTTCATGGCCCTGGTGGGCCCGGGGGGCCGCTGGGAGCATCTGGATGGCGGCGACGATGCCGGGGAGGAACAGGCCGCAGGCAGCGGCCTGCGCATCGTGGCCGCCGATGGCCGCGTCCTGGCCGAGGGCCTGCGGGGGGACGACTACCCCACCTTCTTGGCCGAAGCCGTGGAGCCCTGGAGCTACCTCAAGTTCCCTTACTACCGCCCCCTCGGCTACCCGGAGGGGATCTACCGGGTGGGCCCCCTGGCCCGCCTCAACGTGTGCGAGCGGATCGGCACCCCCTGGGCCGATGCCGAGCTCGCCGACCTGCGCCAGCGCTGCGGCCGGGTCGCCCTCTCCTCCTTCGCTTACCACCAGGCGCGATTGGTGGAGATCGTGGCCTGCCTGGAGGGCATCGAGGCGCTGCTGCACGACCCCGAGCTCCAGGATCCCCATGTGCGGGCCCGGGCCTCCCTCAATGCCCATGAGGCGGTGGGGGTGGGCGAGGCGCCGCGGGGCACCCTGTTCCACCACTACCGGGTGGACGAGCGGGGCCTGATCACCCGCGTGAACCTGATCATCGCCACGGGCCAGAACAACCTGGCGATGAACCTCACCGTGCTGGAGATCGCGCGGGAGGTCTTGCCCGATCCGGTGCCGGACTCCATCCCCGAGGCCCTGCTCAACCGGATCGAGGCGGGCATCCGCTGCTTCGATCCCTGCCTCTCCTGCTCCACCCATGCCGCCGGCGCCATGCCGATCCGGCTGGAGCTACGGGCGGCCGATAGCCGGTTGCTGGCGGAGCAGGTGAGGAACTGAGCCATGGCGATCGCTGCCGGCCTGGTGATGCGGACGAGCCGGGGGCCGGCCCCCTTTCTGCTGATCGGCATCGGCAACCCACTGCGCGGCGATGACGGCGTTGGCCCATGGCTGGTGGAGACCTGGGGACGCCGGCGGGCTTGGCGCGGTGCGGTGCGCGAGCTGCCGGCGCGGTTCCAGGTGCGGGTGGTGGATCAGCTGTTGCCGGAGCTGGCCGCGGAACTCGCGGCCGTGCGGCGGGTGCTGTTCGTGGATGCCTGGCGTGGTGATCCGGGCGCCGGGCCCCTCGCGAGCAGGAGTGGGCCACGGCTCCTGCCCATCGCCGCGGCGGAGCGGCGGGCCGAAGCTGGCGCGGGGTGGGGCACCCCCGGCTGGACCCCCGGCCATCAGCTGGCACCGGCCATGCTGCTGCAGCTCACCGAAGGCCTGTACGGCAGGGCTCCGGCTGCCCAGAGCTTGCTGATCCCCGCCACGGCCTTTGCGGTCACCGATCCGGGCGGCGGGTCCGCGTGCTTTTCAGCGGGTCTGCGCATGGAGCTGCCCCGGGCCTGGCTGCTGCTTGATCAATGGCTGCAGGAAGGGGAGGGCAGCGTGAACGAGGAGGGACGGCTTGAGATACGGAGCTTCCTTGCATGATGTTGTATTGATGTTGCGGAGATGTGCCGCAATCGTCCAATCTTTTTCGGCAAGATTCGCCTTAAGATGGGGAGGATTCATTTTCTAGGTGTGGCGGATTCGCTTTTTACCCTTCTGAAGGGGACAGGAGGATTTTCGTCTGGTCGCCATGAGTGTCGCGGCGATTATGCTATCTTCTGGTCATCCTCAACTGGGCAAGCCTGCCTTGAAGTTGTGATGCTTGCTCGCTTTCTGCCTTGGGGCTGAGATTGCTAAGTCTTGGCTCCGCGGTGTTCAAGCCCTCCCTCTTTTTCTTTCTGCAGGAGTCTTTGATCAGTCGATGTCAGGCCAGGGATTCATTGCCGATTTGAACGACCCTTCGCCGGAGCTCTCGGCGGGGCAGCTGGAGGCCACCCGGCAGCACAGTCTCGACCTCCTGGCGGTCCTCGACACCGGGGCGGAAGCCTCCTTCGATGGCCTGGTGCAGGCGGCCGCGGCCATCTGCGGCACGCCGATTGCCCTGATCAGCCTGATCGATCACGATCGCCAGTGGTTCAAGGCCAATCTGGGCCTGGAGGGGGTGAGCGAGACCCCCCGGGTCATCTCCTTCTGCACCCACGCCATCGAGCAGCCCGACCTGTTTGTGGTGGAAGACGCCCAGCTCGATCCCCGTTTCGCGAGCAATCCCCTGGTCACGGGCGATCCCCGCATCCGCTTCTATGCCGGTGCCCCCCTGCACCTGGCCGATGGTGCCGCCGTGGGCACCCTCTGCGTGATCGCCCGGGAGCCGCTGCGGCTCACGGATCAGCAGCGCGAGGTGCTGCGCCAGCTCGGCCGCACCGCCGTGCATCTGCTGGAGGGGCGTCGTGCCCTGATGGCGGAGGGGGACATGCGGCAGGAGGCTGAGCGGATCAGTTCCGGCATGCCGATCGGTCTGTACGCCACCGATGGGGAGGGGGCCTGCACCTTCACCAATCCGCGCTGGCAGGAGATCTTCGGCCTCAGCCTCGAGGAGAGCCGGGGCAGCGGCTGGGCCGACACCATCCATCCGGAGGATCGGACGGCGGTGTTTGCTGAATGGACCCAGGCGGCGGCGGAAGCGCGGGACTTTGAGATGGGCTTTCGGCTGCTCCGCCGCGACGGCAGTGTGATCAACGTGCATTCCCAGGCCAAGGCCTTGCGGGATCCAGCCGGAGTGATCTCGGGGTTCCTCGGTTTCGTCCAGGACGTGACCACCGAGGTGGCCCTTCGGGAAGAGCTTCAGCACCAGGCCAGCCACGACGCCCTCACCCAGCTGCTCAACCGCCGGGCCTTTGACGCCTGCCTCAGCCAATGCCTGCAGCAGCCGGCCCAGCCGGGTCAGCCGGGCCACGCGCTCCTCTACATCGACCTCGACCAGTTCAAGATCATCAACGACGCCGCCGGCCATGCCGCCGGCGATCGCCTGCTGGTGCAGGTGGCCCGGCTGTTGGAAGCGTTCCGCAGCCCCGAGGCGAGCCTGGCCCGTCTGGGTGGGGATGAGTTCGGCCTGCTTCTGCCCCACTGCACGGTGGCGGAGGCTGAGGCGACGGCCGGGCGGATCATCCGGGTGCTCGAGGATGTCCGCTACCAGGAGGTGGAACAACGCTTCCGCATCGGGGTGAGCATCGGCGTGGTGCCCCTGGTGGGCCAAGGCTTTGATCCCGATGCGGTGATGCAGGCTGCCGACACCAGCTGTTTCGCGGCCAAGGAGTCGGGCCGCAATCGTTGGCACACCTGGGGGGAAAGCGATGCGGACCTGATCAGCCGCAACCAGGCGATGCGCTGGGTGACGCGGCTGCAGCGGGCCATGGACGACGACCGCCTCGAACTCCATGCCCAGCGGATCGTGCCCCTCAACCCCGCCGATGGCGATGCCCTGCGGGCGGAACTGCTGTTGCGCATTCGCGAGGAGGACGGAGCCCTGGTGATGCCGGGGGCTTTTTTGCCGCCGGCCGAACGGTTTCAGCTGATCACCCGCCTCGACCAGTGGGTGCTCCAGAAAACGATTGCGCTGCTTGCCGCCCAGCCTTCCCTGGAGGGGATCGAGCGGATCGCCCTGAATGTGTCGGGTTTGTCGGTGGTGGATCCCAGCTTTGTGCAGCTGGTGGATGCGGCCCTGGCCGATGCCGGGTCCGCCATCAGCCAACGGTTGTGCTTCGAGATCACCGAAACCGCCGCCATCACCAATGTGGCGGCCGCCGTGCAGTTCATCGCCATCGTGCGTCGCCATGGCTGCACCGTGGCCCTCGATGACTTCGGCTCCGGCATGGCTTCCTTCGGCACCCTCAAGAACCTCACCGTGACCCACCTGAAGATCGATGGCCAGTTCGTGACCGGCGTGATCGACGACCCCCTCGACGACGTGGCGGTGCGCTGCTTCGTGGAGGTGGCCGAGGTGATTGGCCTGCGCACCGTGGCCGAATTTGTGGAGTCGGAGGCGGTGCTGCAGCGCCTGCGCCAGATCGGCGTGAACTACGCCCAGGGCTACCACCTGCATCGCCCCGAGCCGTTCGAGCAGGTGTTGGCCGAGGCGATGGCGAAAGTCACCGCCTGAGCCATCGGATCAGCCCAGTCAGGCCTGCTTCGGGCTGGTTAACGTTCGACTCCTTCCGATCTCGACCGATGGCAGGCTCGCGGTTGAGCGAGATCCGCATGCACGGGGTGAGATGGGGGCTCACCACCGGCTGGCTGCTGATCATCGGCTCGCTGTTCTTCGATCCGTTCTCGGCCCGCTTCACCAGTCCGGAGCACCCGTGGAGCCCGCTGCGGCTGCCGAGCACCTGCGTGGCGGTGCAGGGCCGCTGCCTGGTGGAAGCCCCTTACCCGCTGGGCACAACGATCTTCTGGGGTGCGGTGGTGCCGGCAGCGATCTTCATCCTGCTGGTGTTCGGCCATGAGCTCTGGCGGCGGATCTGCCCGCTCTCCTTCCTCTCCCAGATCCCCCGGGCCCTGGGCTGGCAGCGCCAGACGCAGAAGCGCAATCCCAAGAGCGGCGAGATCCGCCGCCAGCTGGCGCGGGTGTCGCCCGACTCCTGGCTGGCCAGGCACTATCCGGCACTTCAGTTCAGCTGGCTGTTTGTGGGCTTATGCGGCCGCATCCTCTTCTTCAACGCCGATCGCCTGGTGCTAGCGGCCTGGCTGCTGTTCACGATTGCGGCGGCCGTTGCCGTGGGTTGGCTCCATGGCGGCAAGGCCTGGTGCCAGTACTTCTGCCCGATGGCACCCGTGCAGGCGATCTATTCCACGCCGGGCGGGTTGCTGGGCAGTCGCGCCCACATGAGTGACACTCCGATCACCCAGTCGATGTGCCGCACCCTCGATGGCGGCGGCGAGGAGCAGAGCGCCTGCGTCGCCTGCCAGAAGCCCTGCATCGACATCGACGCGGAGCGCATGTACTGGGAACGCCTGCAGAGCCCGGCCTTCGGCTTCGAGCGCTACGGCTATGTCGGTCTGGTGGCGGGTTATTTCCTCTACTACTACCTCTACGCCGGCAACTGGGACTACTACTTCTCCGGCGCCTGGGTCCGCCAGAGCGATCAACTGACCCAACTGCTCAGCCCGGGGCTGTTTCTCTTCGGCCAGCCGCTGCCGCTGCCGCGGCTGGTGGCCGTGCCGCTGGTGCTCGGACTGTTCACCTGGCTCGGCTGGCTGGGCGGGCGTGCCATCGAGGCCTGGATGCGCCGCCGGGCGCGCCGCCAGGGTTCCGAGCCGGACAAGATCCTGATCCGTCATCGGGTCTTCCTGGCGGCCACCTTCTTGGTGTTCAACGTCTTTTTTCTGTTCGCCGGCCGGCCGCTGTTGCTGTTGACGCCGGCCTGGGTGCAGTACCTGTTCGACATGGCCCTGGTGGCGACGAGCTCCCTCTGGCTGGTGCGCAACTGGCATCGCAGTCCGGCGCTCTACAGCCGTGAGAACCTTTCCGAGCGCTTCCGCAAGCAGCTCGCGAAGCTGGGCCTCAACCTGGGCCACGTCCTGGAAGGCCGCAGCTTCGGCGATCTCAACCCCGACGAGTTGTACGTGCTGGCCAGGGTGCTGCCCGAGTTCGGCAATGACCAGCGGCATGAGGCTTATAAAGGCGTGGTGCGCGATGCCCTGGCCGAGGGCTACGTGAACGTCGCCAGCAGCCTCGACGTTCTGCGGCGGATGCGCCAGGAGCTCGGCATCTCTGACGACGAACACCGCCTCCTCCTTGAGGAACTGGGTGTCGAGGATCCAGCCCTGTTGGATCCGGACCAGCGCCGCAGCCTGGAGGATCAGGTGCGCCTGAGCGGTTACCGCCGCTCGCTCGAGCGGGTGCTGCGGCTGCAACAGCAGCTCGCTGTGGCTGGCACCACGGAGACGGGCCAGGACGGCGGCGCCAGCGCTCAACACGAGCTCGCTGCGCTGGTGCGCCAATTCTCCATCTCTTCCGCTGAGGAAGCCGAAGCGATCGAGATCCTTGACCCTGTCAGCGGTGCGGCCCATCGCGCCGAGCTGCTTCTCGACAGGCTGGCGCCGCTGCATCTCAGCCTGCAGGCCATCTTCTCAGCGGAACTGCAACACCAGCCCCTTCTCGTGTCCCTGCTCGAAGAGCGGCTGCGCCATCGCGAGGAGCTTTGCCTGGAGGGGATCCTGCGCTCCCTGGCCCTGCTGCCACCCACATCCGATCGTGAGCGACTGGTGCACCGGCTGCGGCAACTGGCCCAGGGCAGCCTCCAGCCGTTGCTGGCCTCGCCGCGCTGGCGCGACAGCCTGCCCGCCGAACTGCTGGATGCGCTGCGGCGTCAGCCTGCGGCGTCGGAGCCAGCCCTGCCGCAGTCCACCCGAGCCCAGACCCTGGAGCAGCTGGAGCAGCTGGTGGAGGATCCCGAGCCCAGTGTGGCCGCCTCGGCTCTGGTGCTGTTGAGCGACCTCGATCCTCAACGGGGGAAGGCCTGCAGCGATCCCCTTCGCGGGCCATCAAGCCCTGTCTGGGTGCGCCGCACGGTTGACCAGCTGCTGGCCCTGAGCCCTCCAGCGGCGCTGGCGGATCTGCCTGATCTGGAGAAACGGGTGGTGCTGGCCACCAGCGACTTCTTCCGGCGCACCTGGGCCGACACCCTCGATCTGCTGGCGGATCAGTCCGAAATCCGTCGCTACGAGCCTGGCGCGGCCATTACCGAGGCGGGCGACACTTGCCGTGAGCTGCTGTTGCTGATCGAGGGGTCCGCCCGCGTCGAGGTGCGTGGCGATGAAGGCCTGCGGGTCAGCCGGATGCAGCCCGGCCAGGTGCTGGATGAACTGGAGGTGCTCAGCCACGGCACCACCGAGAACACGATCGTGGCGGAGACCAGCGGCACTCGCGTTCTCGCCGTGCCGGTCGACTGCTTCGACACCACGCTGGAACGGGATCCCGACTTCGCCCGCCGCGTCCTGGCCTTGGAAACGCGCCAGCTGCAACGGATCACACGCCACTCCGCCATCTCCTCCGCCTGAGCACCGTTGCCATGCACGAACTGGCCCTGATGGAGAGCGTGGCCGAGTTGGCCCTGGCAGCGGCGCAGCAGCGGGGCGCTGAGGCGATCACCGCCATCCATTTGCGGATCGGCAGCCTGGCGGGTGTGGAGCCCGCTGCCCTGCGCTTCGCCGCCCGGGTGGTGCTGCGGGGCGGGCTGGCGGATGGAGCCCGGTTCACGATCGAGACGGTGCCGGCCCTGGCCTGGTGCGCGCCCTGCGGCGAGCTGTTCGCCCTGGAGGCCGGCCTTGGCCTGTGCCCCCGCTGCGGCGCGGCCAGCGCTGAGCTGCGCCAGGGCCGGGAGCTGGAGCTGGCCAGCTTGGAATTGCGGCTGCCGGATGCGGTGGCGCCCCTCGCCTACGCCCCGGCCGAAGCTCCATAGCCTGGATCAGCTGGCATCGATGCGATGTGCCGCGACTGTGCCTGTGGTCATCAGGGGCCGCCTGATCGCGCCCACCACCCCGCGCTCCTCCACCAGGCGCCCCTGAAGCGAACCGGTGTGGCGGCAACCCTGCAGGTTCCCCTCGGCCTGCGGTTGCTGGAGCAGAACGACCACCAGGCCCAGGCCAACCGCCAACGCTTCGAGGCCGCCGGCGTGACGGTGGTGAACATCCTCTCCTCGCCGGGGTCCGGCAAGACCGCCCTGCTGGAGGCCCTGGCCCGCCATCGGCCTGCCCGTCCCCTGGCCATGGCGGCCCTGGTGGGCGACCTGGCCACCGACCACGACGCGGCCCGCCTGCGGGCCGCCGGCCTGGAGGCGGTGGCGATCACCACCGGCCAGGCCTGCCACCTCGATGCGGCGATGGTGGCCCGCGGTGTCGAGGCCCTCGAGGCCGGCGGTCGCCCCCTGGCCGCCCTCGACCTGCTGCTGATCGAGAACGTGGGCAACCTGGTCTGCCCGGCCGCCTACGACCTCGGCGAGCACCGGCGGCTGGTGCTGCTCGCGGTGGGCGAAGGGGAGGACAAGCCGCTCAAATACCCCGCCACCTTCATCAGCGCCGATGTGGTGGTGATCAGCAAGACCGACCTGGCGGCGGCGGTGGGCTTTGAGCGGGAGCGGGCCCTGGCCCATCTGGGCGCCGTGGCGCCCGGGGCTGCGGTGGTGGAGGTGTCGGCCCGCCGTGGTGCCGGCCTCGACGACCTGTTGGGCCTGCTGTGCTGATCGGGGCGGACTCGGGTCCGTTGGCTGCTGCCGTGGAACCCTCCATGGCGGCTGAGGTGGATCGGGCCCGCCTGCTCCTGGACTGCCGCGGCGTGGTGCAGGGTGTGGGCTTCCGCCCTGCCGTGCATCGCCTGGCCAGCCGCCTGGGGCTGGGGGGAAGCCTCCACAACGGACCCGCGGGGGTGCGGCTGGATCTTGTCGGCCGCCGGGCGGACCTGGAGTGTTTCCTGGCCTCGCTCGGCGAGGCCCTGCCGCCGGCCGCTCGGCTGGAGCCTTTCGAGCCGCAGTGGCTCGACGGTTCCCGCTCCTCGCCCGCCGCGCCTGCCTTGGCTCCCGACGCGCCCGCCACCCCCCGACTCACCATCGGCGCCGAGCCCTCCGCCGCTGCGGTGCCGCTCGGGATCGGCCTGGTGGCCCGCAGCCTGGTGGCCGATCGGGCCCCCTGCCCGGCCTGCCGCCGTGAGCTCGACGATCCCCGCAGCCGCCGCTACGGCGACCCCTTCCTCTCCTGCTGTGACTGCGGTCCCCGCTACTCCATCGCCACCGCCGAACCCTGGCGCCGCGCCCACACCACCCTGGCGGCCTTCGAGCCCTGCGCGGCCTGCGCGGCGGAGTTCGCCGATCCCGCCGATCGCCGTTTCCATGCCGAAACGATCAGCTGCCCGGCCTGCGGGCCGCGGCTCTCTCTGGTGGCTGGGGTGGATCCGGCGGGGCCCGGGGGCGGAACCAGCGGCCCGACTGAATCCCCGGTGGCCCGCAGCGCCCGGCTGATCGCGGCGGCGGCTGAGTTGCTGGCGGAGGGGCAGATCCTGGCGCTGCAGGGGGTGGGCGGCTTCCAACTGCTGGTGGATGCCAGCAACCGGGCGGCGGTGGCCCGGCTGCGGCGGCGCAAGCGGCGGCCGGCGCGGCCCTTCGCCCTGCTTGTGGCCGATCCGACCTGGCTGGAGTTCCACTTGCAACTAGACCCGGCGGCCCGGGATCTGCTCCAGTCGCCCGCCGCTCCGATCGTGTTGCTGCCGCGCCGCAGCTGGGCGGGGGGCGCGCCTGCCGATCCCCACTCCCTCGGTCTGCCCCTAACGGACCGCTGCCCGGACCCCTTCCCCGGCGTCGCCCCAGGCGGTGCCCAGCTCGGGGTCATGTTGCCCGCTTCGCCGCTGCATCTGCTGTTGGTCCGCCGCTTCGGACGACCGCTGGTGTGCACCAGTGGCAACCGCAGCGGCGAACCGCTCTGCACCGATCCCGCCGATGCACGCGAACGGCTCGCCGGCATCGCCGATGCCTTCCTGATCCACGACCGCCCGATTGCCCGTCCCCTGGATGATTCGCTGGCCCAGCTGATCGAAGGGCGGCCGGCCCTGCTGCGGCGCGCCCGCGGTTATGCCCCGGAACCTCTGGTGCTGCCCGCTTCTACGCCGGATACCGCCCCCGCTGCCGTGCTGGCCCTCGGTGGTGACCTCAAAGCCGCCCCCGCCCTGGCCATGGGCGGCAGGGTCTGGTTGGCGCCCCACTTCGGTGATCTGACGGAGCGGCGCAGCTTTGAGCGCTTTCGGGGCGGCATCGTCGAACTAAGGGATCGCTACGGCGACCAGCTGGAGCGGATCGTGATCGATCGGCACCCGGGCTATCTCTCCCACCAAATTGGCGTAGCGATGGCGCTGCCTCCCTTGGTGCTGCAGGTTGTGCAGCACCACGTCGCCCATGCCCTGGCCGTGGTGGCGGAGCAGGGCCTGGAGCCGCCTCTGCTGGCCTTCTGCGCCGATGGCCTGGGTTATGGCGAGGATCCCGTCGCCGATGGCAGATCTTCCGATGGCATTCACACGGGTTGCTTTCCTGCGCCTGGCCAGCTCTTGGCTAGCTTTCCCGCGCGGGGCCTGCCCTTGGGTGGCCGGTCCTCCCAACCGAACGGGCCAGCGGCCCCACCTGGCCCAGTCGCGACTGCGGATCGCGCCGGCCCCCCCCGATCGTTGCTCTCACCGCCCCTCTGGGGGGGGGAGCTGCTGGCGATCGGCCCCGATCGCATTGAGCGGCTCGCTTGTCTTCGCCCTTTGCCCTTGCCCGGGGGGGACCGGGCCGCGCGGGAACCGCGCCGGGTGGCCCTGGGACTGCTGGCCGCCGCCGGCCCCCGGGCCCTGGAGCACCCGTGCGCGGCCCGCTGCCGCCGCGCCTTCCGCGCCGCCGAATGGGAGCTGCTGGTGGCGATGGTGGAGCGGGGCGTGAACTGCCCCTGGAGCTCCAGCCTGGGCCGCCTGTTCGACGGGGTGGCCTCCCTGCTGGGCCTCTGCCAGCGCACCAGCTACGAGGGGGAGGCGGGCCTGCGGCTGCAGGGGCTGGCGGCCCTGGAGGCGCCACCGCCCATGCCCCAACGGCCCGATCGCTGTACTGCGGATGCCTATCCCTTCCCGCAGGTCCCGGCCCCGGGGGCCGATCCTCTCCCCCTGGGCTGGCTCGACTGGCAACCGCTCCTGGAGGCCCTGTTGGACGATCGGGCCGCCGGGGAAGCTCCGTCCCGTTGTGCGCTCCGCTTCCACCAGGCGGTGGCGGGGGGCTTGGCGGATCTGATCGGCACCGCCGCCCGCCTTCGCGGCTGTCGCAGGGTGGTGCTGGCGGGGGGCTGCTTCCAGAACGCCCTGCTGCTGGAGGATCTCACCGCCCGATTGCGCCGCCGTGGCCTGGAACCCCACACGGCCCGGGCCGTGCCCGGCAACGACGGCGGCCTGGCCCTGGGGCAGGTGTGGGCCTGTCGCCGTCCTGATCGGTCGCCACCGTTTCCGATCGGCAGGCGCCCTGTCAGGCTCGGGAGCACAGGTCCGGTTCCGATGCCCAGCCTCAGCCCCGCCACCTTGCTGGAGAGCCTCCACTGGCGCTACGCGGTCAAGGCCTTTGATCCGGAGCGCACCATCCCCGCCGAGCTCTGGTCCACCTTGGAGGAGAGCCTGGTGCTCACCCCCTCCTCCTACGGCCTCCAGCCCTGGAAGTTCCTGGTGGTGCAGGATCCGGCCCTGCGCGCCGAGCTGCGGCCGGTGTCGTGGAATCAGTCCCAGATCACCGACTGCTCCCATCTGGTGGTGCTGCTGCGCCGGCGCACCATCACCCCGGAGGATGCCGACCGCCTGATCGCCGCCACCGCCGACCGTCGCGGCTTGGAGCCGACTGTGCTGGAGGGCTACCGCGAGATGATCCAGCGCGATCTGATCGATGGTCCCCGCAGCCACACGATCGGCACTTGGGCCTCGAATCAGGTGTACATCGCCCTGGGCAACCTGATGACCTGCGCCGCCCTGCTGGGGGTGGACACCTGTCCGATCGAGGGCTTCAGCCCCCCGGACTACGACCGCATCCTCAACCTGGAGGAGACCCCCTTCCAGACCTCCGTGGTCTGCCCCTGCGGCTACCGCGCCGCCGCCGACAAGTACGCCGGCCTGGCGAAGGTGCGTTATGACGCGGCCGAGGTGATCGAGCACCGCTGAGCCCCGCCGGAGCGGATGCGCCGCGCCTTCCCCGCGCCTGGGTCGGCGTGGCCAACGGTCCGTTGAAAGCCGCGTAGAACCGTGCCAAACCCTCAGCAGCGGGCGGACACCATGTGCCTGGCGGTTCCCGGCCGGATCGTGGCGATCGCCTCGGAGGCTCCGATGGGACGTCGCCGGGATGTCCCCCCTGCCGATGCCGACCTCTGGCGCATGGCCACGGTGGATTTCGGTGGCGTGCGCCAGCCCGTCAGCCTGGCCTGCCTGCCCGAGGCCCGCCTCGGCGACCTGGTGCTGGTGCATGTGGGCCTGGCGATCTGCCGGGTGGAGGAGTCGCTGTTGGAGCTCCCACTGGAGCCGATCGCGGAGCTGGTCGCTGCCAATCGTCCGGAGGGGGAACCATGAGTCTTGCTGCCCTCTCCCGTCTTTCCGTCTCCCCGCCGGAGCGGCTGCCGGAGCCAGCGCCGGCCTGCATCGATGGCAACGAGGCGGTGGCCCGGGTGGCCTACCGCCTCAGCGAGGTGATTGCCCTCTATCCGATCACCCCCGCCACGCCGATGGGGGAATGGGCTGATGGCTGGAGCGCCGCGCGGCGTCCCAACCTCTGGGGCGCCGTGCCGAGCGTGGTGGAGCTGCAGAGCGAGGGCGGCGCGGCCGGGGCGGTGCATGGCGCCCTCCAGGCCGGCGCGCTCACCACCACCTTCACCGCCTCCCAGGGGCTGCTGCTGATGCTCCCCAACCTGTTCCGCTGGGCGGGGGAGCGGCTGCCGGTGGTGGTGCAGGTGGCGGGCCGGGCCCTGGCGGCCCAGGGCCTTTCGATTTTCGGCGACCACGGCGATGTGATGGCCTGCCGTGCCGCCGGCTGTGGGGTGCTCGTTTCGGCCTCGGTGCAGGAGGCGGGCGACTTCGCCGCTATCGCCATGGCCGTTGCGCTGCAGGCGCGCTTGCCGCTGCTGCATCTGTTCGATGGCTTCCGCACCTCCCATGAGATCCAGAAGGTGTTGCCGCTCCCCGATGCCCTGCTGGAGGCGCTGATTCCCCCGGAGGCGATCGAGGCCCACCGGGGGCGGGCCCTCAACCCCAACCGGCCGGTGCTGCGCGGCACCACCCAGAACCCGGATGTGTATTTCCAGGGCCGTGAAACGGTCAATGGCGCCTACGAGGCCGTGCCGGATCTGCTGATCGCGGCGATGGAGCGCTTCGCGGCCCTGAGCGGTCGCCGTTACTGCCCCTACGACTACGTCGGCCCCGCCGATGCGGAGCGGCTGGTGGTGCTGATGGGATCGGCCTGCGAGACCGCCGAGGCCACCGCCGCCTGGTTGCAGGCCCGCGGTGAGCGGGTGGGGGTGCTGAGGGTGCGGCTGTTCCGGCCCCTGGCGGCGGCGCTGCTGGTGCAGGCCCTGCCGGCCGGCCTGCGGGCGATCGCGGTGTTGGAGCGCTGCAAGGAGCCGGGCGCGCCGGGGGAACCCCTCTACCTCGATGTGGTGGCGTCCCTTGCGGAGGAATGGGGCCGGCATCACGACGGCCCGCCCCCGCGGCTGGTGGGTGGGCGCTATGGGCTCGGTTCCAAAGAGTTCACGCCCGCCATGGCTCGGTCGGTGTTCGACCATCTCAAGACGGTGGCGGCTGCCGCAGCGAACGCGCCGTTGCCGCTGAACCATTTCACGGTGGGCATCCACGACGACCTGGGCCATCGCTCCCTGCCCCTGGATCCGGACTTCGTGCTGGAGGGCGCCGCAGCGGGGGGCGCGCCGCCATCCGCCCCATCAACCCTGGGCCAGGAGCTGTGGCAACCCGCCGCCGGCGAGGTACGGGCGGTGCTGCACGGCCTCGGCAGCGACGGCACGGTGGGCGCCAGCAAGTCCACGATCCGCATCGTCGGCGAGGGTACGCCGCTCTTCGTGCAGGGTTACTTCGTCTACGACTCCAAAAAGGCTGGCTCGGTCACGGTGTCGCACCTGCGCATCGCTCCCCGGCCGATCCGGGCGCCCTACCGGATCCAGCGCCCCACCCTGGTGGCCGTGCACCACTGGGATGTCCTGGTGCGGCTCGATCCCCTGGCCGGCCTGGAGCCCGGCGGCACCCTGCTGCTCAACAGCCCCTGGGATCCGGCCGAAACCTGGCGGCGGCTGCCGCCCCATCAGCGCGCGCGGATCCGGCAGCTGGAGCTGCGGCTCTGGCAGATCGATGCGGCGCAGCTGGCCCGCGAGGCCGGCATGGCTGGCCGGATCAACACTGTGATGCAGGTGGCCTTCTTCGCAGTCAGTGGCGTGTTGCCGCGGCAGGAGGCCCTGGCGGCGATCATCGCCTCCATCCACCACGACTACGGTCGCCAGGGCGAAGCGGTGGTGGCCATGAACCTGCGGGCCATCGAGGCCAGCCTGGATCAGCTCCAGCCGCTCGATTGGCGCGTGTTGGTGGATGGGCAGGAGGGATCGGCATCCGCCCCTGACCGCTTGGCCGGCGCCCCCCCCTTCGTGCGCGAGGTGATCGGCCCGTTACTGGCCGGCCGTGGCGACGACCTGCCGGTCAGCGCCCTACCCCCCGATGGCACCTGGCCCACGGGCACCAGCCGTTGGGAGAAGCGTGCCATCGCCACGGCGGTGCCCCAGTGGCAGAGCGACCTGTGCGTGCAGTGCGGCCAGTGCGTGATGGTGTGTCCCCATGCGGCGATCCGCGCCAAGGTGGCGACCCCCGAGGCGCTGGCGGCGGCCCCACCGGATTTCCAGAGCGTTCCCGCCCGCGATCCAGCCTTCGCCGGCCAGCTGTTCACGATCCAGGTGGCGCCGGAGGATTGCACCGGCTGCAAGCTCTGCGTGGAGGTCTGCCCCTCCCGGGACCGGCAGCAACCGAAACGCCGGGCCCTGGTGATGGCCCCCCTGGAACCCATCCTCGAGGTGGGGCGCCAGCACTGGGATTTTTTTCTGGGCCTGCCGGAGGTGCCCCGCGCCGCCTTGAACCTCCACAAGGTGGGGCAACAGCAGCTGCAGCAGCCCCTGTTCGAGTTCTCCGGCGCCTGCGCCGGCTGCGGCGAAACGCCTTACCTCAAGCTGGCCAGCCAGCTGTTTGGCGACCGGATGGTGGTGGCCAATGCCACCGGCTGCAGCTCGATCTACGGCGGCAACCTCCCCACCACGTCCTGGAGCACGAACGCCGCTGGCCGCGGACCGGCCTGGTGCAATTCGCTGTTCGAGGACAACGCTGAGTTCGGCTTTGGGCTGCGGGTGGCGCTGGATCAGCAGCGGGAGACGGCGGCGGCCCTGCTGCGGAAGCTGGCGGGGTTGGACTCGGACACTGGCGTGGCCGGCGGATCCCGGGCTGCTGCAGTCTCTGCTGCGGTTGGTGATTCGAGGCGACCTGGCGACTCCGCAGCGCCTGCTGGAACGCCCGCCGAAGACCCATCCGTGGCCCCCGGCCTGGCGGCGGCGATCCTCGCGGCGCTCGATCAGCAGAGCGATGAGCCCGCCATCCACGCCCAGCGCGAGCGGGTGGAAGCGCTGAAGCGTCAGCTGCACACCCTGCTGGAATCTCTGCCCGCCGAGGGTCGCGCCGCCCTCCCCGCTGCCCGCCTCCTGGCGATCGCCGACAGCCTGGTGAAGACCAGCGTCTGGCTGGTGGGCGGCGATGGCTGGGCCTATGACATCGGCTTCGGCGGCCTCGACCACGTGCTCGCCTCCGGCCACGATGTGAATGCCTTGGTGCTCGACACCGAGGTGTACTCCAACACCGGCGGCCAGGCCTCCAAGGCCACACCGCTGGGGGCAGTGGCCAAGTTCGCCGCCGGCGGCAAGGCGTCCGCCAAGAAGGACCTGGGCCTGATGGCGATCACCTACGGCACGGTGTACGTGGCCAGCGTGGCGATGGGGGCCCGCGATGAGCACACCATCCGCGCCTTCCTGGAGGCCGAGAGCTACGCCGGCCCGTCGCTGATCCTGGCCTACTCCCACTGCATCGCCCACGGCATCGCCATGGAGC
>Ga0310334_100163_pt1 | contig 20505 bp, 21 predicted proteins | sample LakMicMIDCLREDC7_FD_195548 | JGI IMG/M metagenome (GOLD analysis project Ga0310334, IMG submission 195548) | Enriched freshwater cyanobacterial communities from Lake Michigan, Michigan, United States - MI23.DCL.RED.C7 (v2) (version 2) | ecosystem: Environmental > Aquatic > Freshwater > Lake...
GTACAACCAGCTGACACTCAGATCACGACCCTCATCATGGGCAGCCTGAAGGCGATCAAAAATATCAATCATGGCGCGAATGCTGCTGGTGTTGAGATAGTTCAGCTGCAACTCAACACGGAGAGTTTTATCGCATTCCCCCAGAAAAGCCTCAACCCACGTGATGATTTCATCGAAAATCTCGTAGGTGTTTTCGGGATACGACTCACCCACCATCGACAGCAGACCCGCCTGCCAGTCGGCCTTGATCGCCGGGGTGGACACCGTGGCGGCAAGGTCGAGATTGGTGCCACTGCTGGCCTGTCCTGGTTCCTGCGTCATTGCTGGCGTCAGATGGTGGCGCGAATGGTGAAAAACGCCTTGCCGGCATCAAGCGCGTCAAGACTACATTGCAAGGGAGCGCTGGATTTGCGCGCAACATCAATCAGGCCAAGGCCAGCACCCGTGCTGGCACCTTCCTGGCGAGGTCGGCGCAGCTGCTCTTTGTACAGCGCTTTCAGCTGCTGCTTATCGAGCTCAGCCAATGAGGCCACGCGATCGACCAGCGACTGGCCATCGGCGGCCTGAACAATATTGCCTGCGGAGACGACATAGTGACCACCTGATGTTTCAGCAATCACCACCGTGGCCGTGGCATCGGGTTCGACGTAACCCATCGCAGACGCATAATGGCGAATATTCTGACTCATTTCGATGTAGACACTGAACACATCCATCGCCGCAGACAGACTGTCCGACGAGGATTCAATATGCTCCTTCAGTGCAACACCGATTTCACTGATCAGGGTCCGTGACGTGGGGCCGTTAAAACAGATCAGAATGCGCTCCGCGGAAAAGAAATCCCGCAGAGACGCCAGGCTTCGGTTGGTGGTGAGCGAAGAATCCATCAGGCTTGGTCCGTTCTGCAATCGTAGCAGGATTTTTCGGGTGCTAGAGGGAGCATCGTTCAACTGACCCGGAATGAAAACATGGTGATGTCGTCTCGCTGCGGATGCTCACCACGGAAGTCGGAAATTGAGCGGGTGAAGGCATCGTGCTGTTCCGCCAGCGGCTTGGACGCATGATCCAGCAACCACTGGCAGAAGCGCTCGGTTCCCAAACCGAAGCCGTGATCGCCGCCGGCCTGATCAAACACGCCATCGGTGGCCATGTAATAGGTGAAGCCACGACGCAGGGGCATCTCGTGATCCTGGTAGACACCCGTGCGTCGGTCCCAGAGGGAGCGATTGTCTCCCTTAACCATCTCGACGGTTTCGCCATCACTCCAATAGAGCGAAATCTTGGCTCCAGCGAAGCGCAGGATCTCGGCGTCGAAATCAAGCAATACCAGGCCCACATCCATTGAGGTGGCTAGGGCGCGCGAGAGTTGTGCCTCGCTCAGAACCAGGTGCATGCCGGCGTTGGTGGCCTGCAGGACAGCCGCTGGAGAATCGATGCCCAACTGTTGAATGAAGCGATCAATGCCGGCGCGGGCCAGCATCGTCATCATCGCGCCGGGCACACCATGACCGGCACAGTCGGCGACTCCAGCCAGACAGCGGTTGCCATCATCGTGGAAGACGTAATAATCGCCACCAACGGTGTCGCGTGGCTGCCAGAGAACGAAATGGTCAGAACCAAAGCGCTCACTCAACTGGCGATCCGGCAGGATGGATCGCTGTAACAGAGCTGCATAACGAATCGAATCATCCACCTGCTTGTTCACATCACGCAGGCGCTGATTGGCTAGATCCAGCTGTTCAAACGCCTGGCGCTGCCGATGGAGAACACCATTGAACGCATCGGCCAAACGGGCCACCTCATCAGTCCCCACCACCCGGAGGAGGGCGCCATCCGTCCCCTCTTCAACCGCAATGGCATGGGACTCACGAACCAGACGGCGCAGGGGGCGGATCACCCGCTGCGACACGATCACCGAGGAGATCGCAAGGTTGATGACCAGCAGGCCACCGAGGAACAGTGTGATGGAGGCATGATCCCGAACCGAGCCGGCCTCCTGCAGCAGCCTCCAGGAGGTGACCATCAAGGTGGCCAGCACAATGCCATTCAGGCTGCCAAGCAGCAGGAAGATCTGCTGGATCGAAAGCGCCCGGCGCCTGGGAGTGCTACGTGCCATCCAGAGGATGCGTCCAGTTCAATCTAGGGAGGTTCCTGCAGACGGCATCAGGCCGGCACGAGCAGATCCAGGGCAATGGCCACCTGCTCGAGCAGCTCGCAGCAGCGCTCGTACTGGTGCTCGGGAGCCAGGCTCACCGGCAGGGTTTCGATCATGTCCGCCAGCTGACGGGTACGCGAGGCGACCAGATTGGTGGAGAGAACAGCCATGGGGGAAGCGGCCGCAGGACCGCCGGGGCTCTGTCCTCAGCATGAGCAGCCGTCTCAGCCATCTCAGCATCGGGGCCGGCAAGGGCGCTGCCAGGGCGCGAAAGCCGTGGGACACTGGATCAGGCCCATGGGGCCGACCCCTGGAGGGGTGGTCGAGTGGTTGATGGCTCTGGTCTTGAAAACCAGCGAGGTGAAAGCCTCCGTGGGTTCGAATCCCACCCCCTCCGCTTTCCAACAGGTCCGGCATTGAAGCCTGGATCGTCGCAGCCTGAGACAAGCAAATCTTCAGCTTTGTCGCAGCCTTCCGCAAACTGCAGCGGCCGCGACAGATCTCCGCTGTGCTCGAGGGCTTGCATGGCTGCGAACCAGCAACGCCGATGCCCTACGAACCCGGAACCAGTGAGTGCCGCGTGCTGATCGACAGCAAGACCCAGATCGAGGCGCTTCTCCTCAACCTGGCCAGGCTGGAGAACACCGAGCACATCCGCCAGCAGCTGGTGGCGGTGCACAACCAGCTCGAGGGCCTGCACGAACTCCGCCGCAACCAGAGGCGTTCCCCTTCCAGCTCCGCGCTGCTGTAATCGGGACATCCCTGCGGCCCCGGCCGATGCGCCCGCCCGTTCTGCGGCCGATCCGCTGGGTCGCCCTGCTCGCGGGCGCGATGCTGAGCGCACTGGGCCTGATCGCTTCCGCCGGTCCCCCGCAGGGGAGCGGCGCCGCTCCCCTGCCTCTGGCAGCGAACCAGCGGATCGAGAGAGTCGATGTGCAGCTGCGACGGCAGGGCTGGCAACCGCACGGAGACCCACTGGTCGAAAGCCTCGACCGGGAGCTGGCCGGCAGCGACCTCAGCAGCCTGCGCAGCTGCTCCGGCACCGGCGCCGGCTTCTGCCGTTACGACTACCGCCGTGGCCGGCAACACCTGCAGGTGATCACGGTGCCGGGGCGCGACGGCGATGGCCTGGTGCATCACTGGCTTCTGGAGGATCGGCCTGGCCGCAGGCCCTAGCCTGGGTCCACGCCACGAGCGCAAGTGCAGCGATGCTGTTCGACAACAATCAACGCCCGCCCTGGCTGAACTGGCTGTTTCTGGCCATCTTCCTCTGGTCCAGCTGGCAGCTGGCCAACCTGTGGTTCAGCCAACTGCATCCAGGCTGAGCCTGCCGCGAAGCGGGCTCAGGCATAGGCGTTGGGCACGAAGAACTGCTCATTGATGGGGGGCCGGCGGTACCCCTCGGCGCTGCGGCGCGGCGGCAGCTTCACGGCAGGCGGCGTCATGTCCTCATAGGGAACCTTGCTGAGCAGGTGGCGGATGCAATTCAGCCGGGCGCGGCGCTTGTCGTCGGCCTCCACGGTGAACCACGGGGCCTCGGGGATGTTGGTGTGGGCGAACATCTCATCCTTGGCGCGGGAGAACTCCACCCAGCGATCGCGCGACTCCAGATCCATCGGACTGAGCTTCCAACGGCGCGTGGGGTCCTGGATGCGGGCGCGGAAGCGAGCCTCCTGCTCCGCGTCGCTCACTGAGAACCAGTACTTGAGCAGCACGATGCCGGAGCGCACCAGCATCCGTTCGAATTCCGGGCAGGACTGCTGGAACTCGCGCAGCTCCCGCTTGCTGCAGAAACCCATCACCCGCTCCACCCCGGCGCGGTTGTACCAGCTGCGATCGAACAGCACGATTTCACCGGCGGAGGGGAAGTGCTCCACGTAGCGCTGGAAGTACCACTGGCTGCGCTGCTGGTCGCTGGGGGTGCCGAGCGCCACAACGCGGCAGCCGCGGGGATTGAGCGGTTCGGTGATGCGCTTGATCGTGCCGCCCTTGCCGGCGGCGTCGCGGCCCTCAAACAGCACGATCAGGCGAAAGCCTTCGGCCTTCACCCAGTACTGCATCTTCACCAGCTCCTCCTGCAGGCGGATCAGCTCACCCTCGTAGAGCTTGCGCTCAAGCCGGGAGGAGGGGGCGTTCTGCGGATCCGGGGCCAGATCGTTGAGACGGGGCGACGGCGAGTAGACCTCTTCAGCAAGATCGGCCGCAGCCTGAGCACGATCGCGCTGTTTGCGGCCCATGGCGGCGGGATGCAGCCTTCGCCTGCAGGCTAGGAGCGCTCGCCAGGCTTGCCCAGCCGCGGGGGTGCAGCCGGGCGGGTCGGTGCCGATCGGACCGGAGCCGGTGCGACCAGGGCGCGCACGAGCCGCACCAGCCCACCCAGCAGCAGCACGAGGGCGAGCAGGGCAAGCGCCACCAGCAGCAGCACCGCCAGCAGCTGCAGCAGGCCGAGCAGCAGCTGCGAGAGCCCGCCGATCAGGTGGGCGATGGCGGTGCTCACCAGCAGCAGGCTGTCCAGGTCGATCCACTGGGGGAGCTGCAGCAGCAACACCAGCAGGCCCACCCCAGCGGCCATCAGCAGCAGGGAGTCCAGGATCCGGCGCGACCTGCTGGGACGGCGCCGCTTGCGGAATACCTCTCGGGGCCGGCTATTCGCCCGCCCGCTGCCGACGATCTGCAGCCGGCGGGAGCGCTTCATGGGTCAAGGCGGTGGCCGGCGCCGCGCATCCAGCGCTCGAACTCAATCAGCACCAGCTCATTGGGGCAGTCCACCAGGCTGAGATCGCCCACGGTGCAATCACCCTGGCCACCGTGATGGAGCGAGAGGTGGAAGTCGTCGCCGCTGAGGCCACAGACCTCCGGATCGCTGCGGACCACCACATCAAGGCAGGCCCCCAGGCGGGTGACGCGGCGGCGCAGTTCCGACCAGGTCATCGCGCTCATCGCAGCAGCATCAGTGTGGAGGAGTTGGGCGGAACGTCAACGGAGCTGAGCCGGCGCGGCGGCCGGGGTCTTGCCGGGGAGTGGCGCCCGAGGTGTGGGCGGCAGCAGCGACACCAGCAATGCCGAGATCAGCAGCGCACCCACGCCTGCCAGGGGTGCCGACAGGCGTTGGGCCAAAGGCTGCCGCCGCCGCAGCTCTCGGCGACGCAGTGGCTGCGGCGGCGGCAGCTCGAACGGAACCGCCACCCGGGCGTCCAGGCGCAGCTGATCCAGGCAGCGCACCAGATCGGCCAGTTCGGCGTCATCAAGCTGCAGACGCAGGGGCGGCGTATCGGGCTGGCTGCTGCGCAGCTCCAGCTGGTGGCCGCCGGCCATCGGCTCCACTGCCACGGCGTCGCTGGCGGCACCGAAAGCCCGGGGCTGGCCGCTCAGCAGGTGGCGTGCGTAGGGCATCACCGCATTGAGCAGCGCCTGCAGGTGATCGCGTTTGCCCTCCAGCTCGGTGCGGCCCGCGAGGGCCAGGGTGAAGCCGGTGATGATGCCCAGGGTGTCAGCGCTGTGGCCGGCGGAGAGGTCCGGCAGACCCTCCAGCACCAGCCGGCAGCTGGTCTGTTCGTAGCGAGTGGAGAGTTTCATCGGCGCGGGAGAGTGCGGAGAGCCATCAGCTGGCCGCATCCAGCAGGCTGGCCTTGAGCCGCTCGAAGCCGCCGGGTCCGGCGCTGAGGGCCATGGCCTGAATCAGATCGCGGCTGAGGGCAGGACCCTCCTGGGGATCCAGCAGGCGCTGCACGGCACCGCGGCGGAGGTTGAAGCGCTCGCGCAGCAGCTCGTCCAACCGGCTGCGGAACAGCTGCCAGCGCTGGGCGGTGATCTCGGCCGGCTCCGCCGAGGAGAGCAGGCTGCGCAGCATCGGGTAGAGGCGATCCGCCAGGGCGTTGAGGATGCGGATCAGCGCATCCGCCTCGGCGCTCTGCAGCTGCCCGCGGCGGGTGGTGCGGCGCAGCGGGTTGCTGCAGCGCCGTTTCCACAGCTCCACCCGGTTGGGCAGCACATCGGTGCAGCCCATCTCCTCGCTCAGCCACACCATCGCCTCACCGCCATTGAGGTCGAGAGCCTCAGCGCAGAGCAGCATCAGATCGAGCCGTTCGATGCCACGCCGGGAGAGAGGGCGCGAGGGCACGGTGGCCCGTGGGCTGGCGTGGGGCGGGGAGGCATCGTCCATGGCTGCGATACTGCCAGCTGTGGCGGCCATCCGTCGACCGCCTGTGCCGCACGCTGACCTTCCACCGATGAGCACCATCGAGCTGCGCGCGCTGGTGCGCGACATCCCGGATTTCCCCAAGCCCGGCATCCTGTTCCGCGACATCACGCCGCTGATGCGCCAGGTCAGCGCCTGGCAGGAGGTGATGCGGCAGCTGGGCGAGGTCTGCGACCGGTTGCAGCCGGACCTGATCGTGGGCATCGAGAGCCGCGGCTTCATCGTTGGCACCGCCCTGGCCACCGCCCGCCAGATCGGCTTCAGCCCGGTGCGCAAGCCAGGCAAGTTGCCGGGCGAGGTGATCGGCGTGGACTACAGCCTCGAGTACGGCACCGACCGGCTGGAGATCATTCCCGATGGCTTCGAGCATGGGCCGCGGGTGCTGATCGTGGACGACCTGCTGGCCACCGGCGGCACCGCAGGCGCCTGCGCGGACCTCGTGAGCCAGGTGGGCGGCCAGCTGTGCGGCTTCGCCTTCGTGGTGGAACTGGCCGACCTGGGCGGCAAAGGCAAGCTGCCGGATGGCGTGCCGGTGGAATCGCTGATCGTCTACTGAGCGGCTCAGTCCTGCTGGGCCTGCCAGGCGAGGAGCTGATCGAGCTGTTCAAGGTTGATCAGGCCGAAGCGCCAGAGCACCACCGGCAGCGGCGCCTGCTCCAGCTCGGCCTGACGCAGCCCGAGCCCCAGGGCGCTCTCACTGAGGCCGAGCTCCTGGCGCAGTCGGCGCAGCAGGGCCTCACTGGGTGGTAGCTGAGGCGAGCTGGTGATCACCATCCGCCCATGCTGCTCAGGCCCCCAGCAGCCTGCAAGGCCCCTCGCTCATCGCCTGGAGGCTGAGGCGGCGCAGCAGCGGCCAGCGGCCCAGCAGGGTCAGGGCCAGCTGGCGCAGGGGCAGCAGCAGCGGCTGTCGATTGGAGAACAGGCGCACCAGAGCATCGGTGGCCAGCAGCACCAGCAGGATGTCGAGCCAGCGGCGGCGGGCGTAGCGGGCCGGCAGGGCTGAAGGCGGGAAACGGCCGGCGATGCAGCGCTCGGCCAGCACCCCGAGGGCGGCCACATCACGCCAGCAGAGATTGAGACCCTGCCCACCCACCGGGTGGCAGCGGTGAGCGGCCTCACCCAGCAACAGCAGGCCGCGGCGCTGCAACGGCCAGGCCAGCTCCCAGCTCACCGGGAAGGCCTGCGGGCGATCGAGCAGCACCTCCGCCTGCAGGGCATCCGGCAGTGCCGCACTGAGCGCATCAAGGAAGGCGGCTCCATCCATGGCCTCCAACTGCCGCAGCCGCGCCATCGGCGCGCTCCACACCAGCTGGAAGGCATCGCCACCGAGGGGAAGCACCGCGAAGGGGCCCTCGGGCCGGAACAGCTCCCAGGCCTGATGGGGCGCCGAACCGCGCAGGCGCACCTGCACCGTTAGGCAGCCCTGGCGATAGGAGAAGCCCCAGCCGCGCAGACCGGCCGCCCGGCGGGTGGGGGAGTGGTGGCCATCGGCTGCCACCAGGAGATCCACGGAGGTGGGGTCCATGGGGGCGCCGAGATGGAGCGCGATGGCCGATTCACTGCGCACGGCCCGCAGCAGAACCTCCATCAGGGGCCTGTGCTGCAGGATCCAGCCCACTGCCGCGCTGCCGTTAGCCGGCCTGGTCTGGGCGGCGTTAGGGAGATCGTCCGCAGTGAAGGCCACCTGACGGTGAAGCGCCCGGTCGCAGAGATCGAGGCGACGGAAGGGCGCCAGGGCGGGCAGGAGATCAGCCCAGAGACCGAGCTGCTCGAGCAACTCCCGGCTGGAGTGGGTGAGGGCATAGGCGCGGCTGCGGGCGCTGAGCTGCTGGGGGCTGAGCGGGTCCACCAGCTGCACCCGCCAACCGGCTCGGGCCATGACCAGGGCCGCCAGGGCTCCACTGGGCCCGGCGCCATTCACCCGGGCCAGGGGCGCAGCGGAGCGGTGGGAGGGTGGCGCGGGCACGGGCAACAAAAAACCGCAGCACGATTCTGTGCTGCGGTGATGGGGGGATGCGATCAAGACCCGCGGGGAATCGGGTCGATGCGGAATCAGCCGATGCCGAGCAGGCCGCGGGTGAAGGCTTCGCCGCCGAGGGCGAATTCGGTGGCCAGCAGGGCGATGAAGCCGAGCATGGCCATGCGGCCGTTCAGCTTCTCGGCGCGCTCATGGAAGCCCCAGCCGTTGTCGGCGTCCACCACCTGCATGCGGGGCTCGCTGGCGAAAGCATTGAGGCGGCCGCCGTCTTCCTGGGTGACGGTGGCGCCGCGGATCACGGCTGGTGCGGAGGGATTGGCCTGGACCATGGGGACCTCGCGTTTGGTTGTTACCGGAATTGTAACGCAGTATTGCGCGTTGTAACAAGGCCGATGGCTGGTGTTCAGGCCAGCCTGCGCAGGCACAGCTCCTCGAAGGCGGGACGCAGCAGATATGGGTATTCGCCAACCCACAGCTTCGGCTGGGGCAGCCAGGCATCACTGAGGGCTCCGATGCGCGAGAAGTCCTTGCGCTCGCTCAGCACCAGGCAGCGCACCACCATGCCGCGGCGGATCACCTTGTGCTTCTTGTCGTAGGGGAAGCGGATGCTGCCGAGATAGCCCTCCTCATCCTCCAGCTCCAGGCAGAGCCAGGTGCGACGGTTCTCCACCAGCTCAAGCCGCCCGGAGCGATCGGTGGTTTCCTGGCGGCCCTCCACCAGCTCACGGGTGTAAAGGTCCGCCACCTCCCCCTCGAAGATGGCGGCGGCGGGGTAGCGGCGCAGGGTGGCGTTTTTGCGGCCGGCCTCCACGATCGGGCCCCAGAGCACGTAGAGCAGGAACACGAAGCCCACCACCAGCATGATCGGCGCCACCTGGCTGGACATGGCCACCCCCTGGCTCACCAGCAGGCTGATCACGCCGCCGATGATCGAGATGAACACCCGCTGCAGCAGCTTCTGAGGGCTGCCGCTGCAGGCGTTGAACTGGGTGCCGGTCGCGACCGCCGGAATCAGGCGCGGCAGTTCGCCGGGGCGCAGCGGAATCAGCATGAGTGCGCCGACCGGGGTGCCGTGACCATGGCAGCAGGGTCGATGCAGGGGCCTTCATTCTGCCGGGAGAGGTCGAACTGAGCCGGCGATGAGACCTTCCCGGCGCGGGGATCCCACGGGACAATCCGGCGGCCCCCCGGCCATCGCGAGCGTGCCCAGCCTCCGCCTGTTTCCGGTGCGCGCCACGTCGCTGCTGGTGGCGCTGCTGCTGGTGCTGCCACGGCCCGCCCAGGCTTTGGCCAGCGGGCCAGGCTGCGCGGCGCAGCCCGGGGTGATCCGCCTGGATGGGCGCCCGGTGCTGGAGGTGCGCCAGGCCCCCGGCGCCCAGACGATCGACGACTACATCAAGCGCGCCCAAGCCCGGGTGCTGCAGCTGGCGGAAGACCCCACGGTCGCCCCGAACCGCATCGTGGTTCGCAGCGACCCGCCCTATGCGCTGGTGGGCCACGAAGGGAAGGATGGTCGCTTCAAGGCAGAGATCGCCGTGGATCCCCGCGGCGCCAGCTGCTTCGGGCTGAGCGAGCAGCAGCTCGCCGAGCGCTACCGCAACCAGCTGCAGCAAGCGATCAGCACCTTTCGACGCCGCCACAGCCTGACGGCCTGGTTACAGGGAACGGCACTGGCCGCGCTGGTGCTGGGGATCTATCTGCTGTGGCTGCGACTGCAGGGCCGGATCAACCGCGCACTGCAGCGACAGATCAATGAGCGGCAACCCAACCTGCTGCGGCACCTCAGCCGCTTCCGCTTTGCCGGCCTGGTGGAGGCGGAACAGCTGCGCAGCGGTCTGCAGGGCCTGCGCCAGATCGTGCATTGGAGCCTGGTGGGGCTGATCAGCTACCTGCTGGTGCCCCTGCTGCTGGGGCTGTTTCCCCCCACCCAGATGATCGCCGAGGGATTGCGCGGCCAGTTCCGCGGTCTTCTGGGCTCCTTCCTGGGCGGGGTGGTGCAGGCGATCCCGAATCTGCTCTCGATCGGGGTGATCCTGACGATCACGGTGCTGGTGATCCGGGCGAGCAATGCCTGGTTCAAAGCCCTCGAGTGCGGCCGGGTGAGCATCCCGGGCTTCTTCCCGGAGTGGGCTCAGCCCACGGCACGGCTGGCAGCCATCGTGCTGTCGCTGGCGGGCCTGGCGGCCGCCTTCCCTTACATCCCCGGCTCCGGCAGCAAGGTGTTCCAGGGTGCCGGCCTGTTGGTGGGCGTGCTGGCGGCCCTGGGCTCCAGCGCCATTGCCACGAACATCATCAGCGGCCTGATGTTGATCTATACCCGTGCCTTCCGGGTGGGCGACCGGGTGGAGATCAACGGGGTGATCGGCGTGGTGCAGGAGCGGGCCCTGCTGGTGACGCGGCTGAAGACCCCGCGCAACGAACTGGTGAGCATTCCCAACGCCACCGTGATCGGCGCCTCGGTGGTGAACTTCAGCTTTTCGCGGCGGGAGATCCAGCAGCCGGTGGCCCTCGCCACCACGATCACGATCGGCTACGACGCCCCCTGGCGCCAGGTGCACGCGCTGATGCTCAGCGCCGCCCGCAGCGTGGCCGGCATCACCGATGAGGTGGAGCCATTCGTGCTGCAGACCTCCCTCAACGACTTTCACATCAGCTATGAGCTGAACGCCTTCGTGCGCGATCCGGCCGCCTACCGGGAAACGCTCTCAGCAGTTCTGGCCGCCCTGCAGGACGAGTTCGCCGCCGCCGGGGTGGAGATCCTCTCGCCGGGCTATCACGCCATCCGCAACGGCAACCGCAGCACCCTCCCCCCGCCGCTCGCAGCGGAGGGCAGCTGAACAGCAGTTCAGAGCAGGCGTTCCAGGCCATACACCAGGCCGCCCAGCTGGCGCACCCGGCGTACGGTTAGCAGCACACCGGGCATGTAGGCGGAGCGATCGATCGTGTCGTGCCGGAGGGTGTAGGTCTCGCCCGGAGCGCCGAACATCACCTCCTGATGGGCCACCAGGCCGGGCAGGCGGATCGAATGCAGGCGCAGGCCGCTTTCACGCTGGCCGCCGCGGCAGCCCGTGAGGGTTTCGTGCTCCTCCACCTGCAGGGCGTTGAACTGCTTGCCCAGCTCCTCCATCAGCTCGGCGGTCTTGATGCAGGTGCCGCTGGGGGCATCGGCCTTGCGGTTGTGGTGCAGCTCGGTGAGCTCGGCGAAGTCGTAGAAGCGGGCGGCGGCGGCGGCGGCCTGCTGCAGCAGCACCATCCCGACTGAGAAGTTGGGGATCACGGCGCCGCCCACCGAGGCCTTCTCGGAGAAGGTGGCAAGATCACTGAGCTGGGCAGGCGAGAGGCCGGTGGTGCCGATCACCGGGTGCACCCCGTAGGCGATCGCCGCACGGGTGTGCTCGTAGACCACGGAGGGATGGGTGAAATCCACCAGCACGGCGCCGGCACCCGGGCCGTCGTTGCGCACCGCCTGACTGGCCTGGCAAAGGGTGCCCTCGAAGTCGGCCGTGATCGCCACCTCCAGCTCACCCAGGCCGAGCTCAAGCCCCACGTCGGCCCCCTCCTTGCCGGGGGTGGTGTCGATCGCGCCCACCAGCGTGCAATCGGGGGCCGCCACCACGGCACGGATCACCTCGGCGCCCATGCGGCCGAGGGCACCGGCCACCACCACGGCGATCGGCTTGGAGGGGGCGGAAGGGGCGCTGCTCATCGCGTCGGAGCCGGGGCGGGGCACTGCCCCAGAGCCTATGGGGCCCGCCTTGCTAAACATCCATCCGCTCGCCGCTTGCCGCGCTGATGGCTCAGCTGCCAGTGGGGCTGATGACCGTCCCGGCGGCGTGTGAAGCCCTGCGGCGCCGGGCTCGCACGGGCGCCCGGACCTTCGTAGGCTCCTTCACATTGCTCAATCCGCGCGCATGTTCACGCAGGTCCGCTCCTCCTCCCGCCGCGTCAGCCCCGGTGAGGTGAATGGCAGGGCTGTGATGAAGGCCGTGTACGTGGTGCTCGAGCCCCAGTACCAGAACGCCCTCACCCAGGCCGCCACCTCGCTGAACGACCAGAACGGTCCTCTGGCGATCGACCTGTGCGGCTACCTGATCGAGGAGCTGCGCGACCCGCAGAACTACGCCGACTTCTGCGCCGATGTGGCCGAGGCGGATGTGTTCATCGCCTCGCTGATCTTCATCGAAGACCTGGCCCAGAAGGTGGTGGAGGCGGTGGCACCCCACCGCGATCGGCTCAAGGCGGCGGTGGTGTTCCCCTCCATGCCGGAGGTGATGCGCCTGAACAAGCTCGGCACCTTCTCAATGGCCCAGCTGGGTCAGAGCAAGAGCGCTATTGCCGGCTTCATGAAAAAGCGCAAGGAGGCCGGCGGCGCCGGCTTCCAGGACGCGATGCTGAAGCTGCTCAACACCCTGCCCACGGTGTTGAAGTATCTGCCGGTGGAGAAGGCGCAGGATGCGCGCTCCTTCATGCTCAGCTTCCAGTACTGGCTGGGCGGAACGCCGGACAATCTGCGCAACTTCCTGCTGATGCTGGCGGACAAGTACGTCTTCCCGCGCGGCAAGGGCGGTGAAGCCAGCGATCGACCCGAGCTGCAGGTGGCTGATCCGGTGGTGTTCCCGGATCTGGGCATCTGGCACCCGCTGGCGCCGGGCATGTTCGAAGACCTGAAGGAATACCTGAACTGGAACGCCAGCCGCAAAGACCTTTCCGAGAAAGCCCGCAAGGGACCGGTGATTGGCCTGGTGCTGCAGCGCAGCCACATCGTGACCGGCGATGAAGCCCACTACGTGGCGGTGATCCAGGAGATGGAATACCGCGGCGCCACCGTGATCCCGGTGTTCTGCGGCGGCCTCGATTTCACCAAGCCGGTGAATGCCTTCTTCTACGACCCGATCAATCCCGATGTGCCGTTGGTGGATGGCGTGGTGTCGCTCACCGGCTTCGCCCTGGTGGGCGGCCCGGCCCGGCAGGACCACCCCAAGGCGATCGAGGTGCTGAAGAAGCTGAATCGCCCCTACATGGTGGCGCTGCCGCTGGTGTTCCAGACCACCCAGGAATGGGAAGAGAGCGATCTCGGCTTGCACCCGGTGCAGGTGGCCCTGCAGATCGCCATCCCCGAACTCGATGGCGCCATCGAGCCGATTGTGCTGAGCGGGCGCGACGACGCCACCGGCAAAGCCCACACCCTGCAGGACCGGGTGGACGCGATCGCCGAGCGCTCGATCCGCTGGGCGTCCCTGCGCATCAAGCCACGCACCGAGAAGAAGCTGGCGATCACCGTGTTCAGCTTCCCGCCAGACAAGGGCAACGTCGGCACGGCGGCGTACCTGGATGTGTTCGGCTCCATCCACCGCGTGCTCGAGGAGATGCGCGCCAAGGGCTACACGGTCAACGAGCTGCCAGCCACCCCCAAGGCGCTGATGGAGGCGGTGCTCAAGGATCCCGAGGCGCTGGAGGGCTCACCCGAGCTGGCGATCGCGCACCGCATGAGCGTGGCGGAATACGAGCGGCTGACGCCCTATTCCGAGCGGCTGGAGGAGAACTGGGGCAAGCCGCCCGGCACCCTCAACACCGATGGCACCAACCTGCTGATCTTCGGCAAGCACTTCGGCAATGTGTTCGTGGGCGTGCAGCCCACCTTCGGCTACGAGGGCGATCCGATGCGCCTGCTCTATTCGCGCAGCGCCAGCCCCCACCACGGCTTCGCCGCCTACTACACCTACCTGGAGAAGGTGTGGGGCGCCGATGCGGTGCTGCACTTCGGCACGCACGGCTCACTGGAGTTCATGCCGGGCAAGCAGATGGGCATGAGCGAAACCTGCTACCCCGATTCACTGATCGGAGCCCTGCCGAATCTCTATTACTACGCCGCCAACAACCCAAGCGAAGCCACGATCGCGAAGAGACGTGGCTATGCAGAAACCATCAGCTACCTCACTCCACCAGCAGAAAATGCCGGCCTCTACAAGGGCCTGAAGGAACTGGGCGAGCTGGTTGGCAGCTATCAGCAACTGCGCGAAGGCTCGCGCGGCATCCAGATCGTGAATGCCGTGGTGGAAACGGCGCGCCAGTGCAACCTCGATAAAGACGTTCAGCTGCCGGAGGTGGATGGCTCCGAGCTGGATCTCGACGGCCGCGATGCGGTGATCGGCGCGGTTTACCGCCAGCTGATGGAGATCGAAAGCCGGCTGCTGCCCTGCGGCCTGCACACAATCGGCAAGCCGCCCACCGCCGAGGAGGCGATCGCCACCCTGGTGAACATCGCCGCTCTGGAACGGGAAGACGACGGCTTCCGTTCGCTGCCGGCACTGCTGGCGGAAAGCAGAGGCCGCACCATCACCGAGGTTTACAAGGGCAACGACGAGGGTGTGCTCGCGGATGTGGAGCTGAACCGCGTCATCACCGAAACGTCGCGGGCGGCGGTTGGGGCGATGGTGAAGGCGGTCACGGGGGCCGATGGCCGCGTGACCCTGCGCCGCAACTTCGCCTGGTTCTTCACGCTGCTGGAGCAGTTCGGCTTCAAGCTGCCCAGCCCCTGGCTGGCGGCCTGCCGTGCCGCTGGTTTTGCTGATGTGGATCAGGCGGAGCTCGACAAACTGTTCGGCTACCTGCAGTTCTGCCTGGAGCAGGTCTGCGCCGACATGGAGATGGAAAGCCTGCTACGGGCGCTCGACGGCGAATATGTGCTGCCGGGCCCCGGCGGCGACCCAATCCGCAACCCTGGGGTGCTGCCCAGCGGCAAGAACCTGCACGCTCTGGATCCCCAGTCCATCCCCACCAAAGCCGCCATCGCCGCCGCCAAGGGAGTGGTGGACAAGCTGATCGAGCGCCAGAAGCAGGAGCAGGGCACCTGGCCGGAAACCATCGCCTGCGTGCTCTGGGGTACGGACAACATCAAGACCTACGGCGAATCGCTGGCGCAGATCCTCTGGTTCATTGGCGTCAAGCCGGTGCCCGATTCGCTGGGCCGGGTGAACAAGCTGGAGCTGCTCTCGCTCGAAGAACTGGGCCGGCCGCGCATTGATGTGGTGGTGAACTGCAGCGGCGTGTTCCGCGATCTGTTCATCAACCAGATGGCGCTGATCGATCAGGGCGTGAAGATGGCTGCCGAGGCCGATGAGCCCGTGGAGATGAACTTCGTGCGCAAGCACAGCCTGGAGCAGGCCGCCAAGGAAGGCATCTCCCTGCGCGATGCAGCCACCCGCGTGTTCTCGAATGCCAGCGGCAGCTACAGCTCGAACGTGAACCTGGCGGTGGAGAACAGCACCTGGGAAGAAGAGAACGAACTGCAGGAGATGTACCTCTCCCGCAAAACCTTCGCCTTCAACGCCGACAATCCCGGCGAAATGAACCAGAAGCGCGAGGTGTTCGAGTCTGTGATGAAAACGGCAGACGTTACCTTCCAGAACCTCGATTCAGCAGAGATCTCCCTCACTGATGTGAGCCACTACTTCGATTCCGACCCCACCAAGCTGATCCAGGGCCTGCGGGATGACGGCAAGGCACCGGCGAGCTACATCGCTGATACCACCACCGCCAACGCCCAGGTGCGCTCCCTGAGCGAAACCATCCGCCTGGATTCCCGCACCAAGCTGCTAAACCCCAAGTGGTACGAGGGAATGCTGAACAGTGGCTACGAGGGAGTTCGTGAAGTGGCCAAACGGCTCAACTTCACCCTGGGCTGGAGTGCCACCAGCGGCGCAGTGGACAACTTCGTGTACGAGGAGGCCAACGACACCTTCATCAACGACCCGGAAATGCGCAAGCGGCTGATGGAACTGAACCCCCACAGCTTCCGCCGCATCGTGGGCACGCTGCTGGAAGTGAACGGCCGCGGTTACTGGGAAACGTCTGACGAGAACATCCAGCAGCTGCAGGAGATCTACCAGGAGATCGAAGACCGGATCGAGGGTGTGACGGAGGGCTAAACAGCAGCCAAGCGGTGACGTAACCGCTGACACAAGCTGCTCATTTGAGCATATAACCAACACCACGAATGGTGTGGATGAGCGGCTCTAGATCGGGTCGCTCTATTTTCTTGCGTAGATAGCGGATGTACACCTCCAGGAGGTTGTCATCACCGCACCAGGTGTCGCCCCAGACGCCGATCAGGATCTGATGGCGGGAGAGCACCTGCTGCTTGTGGCGCAACAGAAACAGCAGCAGCTCGTACTCCTTCACGGTGAGCTTGACGAAGTCACCACCGCGGTGAACCAGGCGCTCATCCGTGTTGACGATCAGATCACGATGGACCAGCTGTGCCCCATCGGCATCATTGACGCCCATGCGGGCACGGCGCAGCAGGGCTTGCAGGCGAGCGGAGAACTCCTCGAGGGCAAAGGGAAAAGACAGGGCGTCGTCGGCGCCGGCGGCGAGGGCTGCCACACGATCGCTGTAGTGATCGCCCGAGGCCAGGATCAGCAGGGGAAGCGTGGAGCCGCTGTCGCGCAGGCGGCGGCAGAGGTCGAGGCCGGAGGGCTCCGGTAGAGCAGCATCCAGGATCGCCAGATCGGGTGGAGTCTGCTGAAGCAGGCGTTGGACTGTCGAGCCGTCGTGCTCGAGCTGGAGGCGGTAGCCGAGCGAGAGAAGGTGCTTCTGCAGAAGATCACGCCGGCGCGCATTGGCATCGGCAAGCAGCAGGCGGGCGGAGAAGATCACGCAACAGAGCTGAGGTGGTGGCCGAAACCTCACCGACAAAAAAGCCCCTGCCTGTAGGGCAGAGGCCAAGGGTAGGGGCTCGGGCCGGCGTCAGCAGCCGATCACGTGGATTCGTGACCAGGCGTAGGAGAGCGATCAGAAGCCGGGATGATCCGAGCCGGGCTGATCGTGGTAGGCAACGGAGTCAACACTGCTGTGGTGATCAACAAGATCCTGGAAGTGCTGATCGAGAGCGGCCAGCACGGCGGCATCGTCGGTGACATGCCCCTGATCATTGAAAGCTAGGTCTTTCTCCTGGCCAGGGATCACCTCGTTGATGCCGTGGGCCAGATGATCCATCAGATCCTGATGGATGCTGGCGTAAGCACCATCGGACAGACCGTGCTGGTCAATGAAGTCCGTGATCATGCTGTCGAGGTGGTAGGCCAGCTCAGCACTACCAGGAGACTGATCCGCCACACCATCGCCGTTGCTATCGGCTTGCTGAGCGATGGTGTCGAGATAGGAGGAGATCAGTGTGGGGATGTCAGCCTGATCGGGCAGGCTGGAAACGGCTTGCGTGAACTCAGAGTCCGTGATCTGTCCATCAATGCCAGCCAGGGTGAGCTGCTGATCGAAGCCCTGCAGTTGATCAAGGCTCAGGTCGCCATGGCCATAGGCCTTGAGCGTTTGCGTGAGATCGTCGAGTGCGTGAACAGCGAGATCACCGGCGGCAACGGAACCGAGCACCTGGGCATAGGAGCCCTGAACAAGGTGCTGCACAGCACTGACGGCAGCCAGCGCATCGGCATCAGCGGGCAGGTCAGTGAGACTGTGTTGCAGGGCCAGTTGACTGGCAGCCATGAACTCCATGACGTCGCTGCTGACGAGGTGAGGCAGTTGCAGCTGGTCAGCAATCGCACTGAGCAACGAAGTCGAGCTGAAGTCCGCCACCTCGCCATCTGGAAGCGATGCAAGAACGTGGCTGATGGAGGAGAACACGGACCAGGACGCATGCGCTTCATCAGTACCGAGCTGGCGCGCTGCGAGCTCGGAGAACTGAACGGCCGCCGTCATCACGGCAGCGTTCTGACCGAGGATCTCGCTGGAACCTTGAATGGGGTTGAGCGAGGTGAGGTTGCTGCCTGCGGGGAGCCCCAACCGCGAAGAAAGGGTTGCATTGGCTGAGCCAAAGTCGACTCCGCTTTCCAGCAGTGTCTGGAGAAGGCTGGTCAGAGGGGTGACCACGGAAGCACCCACCTGTCCATAGAGGTTGATCTCGTAGGTCAGGCCGGTGTCGATGTCGAGGCCGCCGGTCTGGACAGCGCGGGCTTCGCCGAGGGTGAATTGTCCATCGCCGTTGACATCCAGGGATGAAAGATCGACCACCCATTCCACATGACCCTTGGCATCGGTGATGCCGAGGCGTTCGCCGGCGTCTTCCTGGTTGTTGTGGTTGATGTCGAGGTAGAGGATGGCTCCGACGATGGTGCCGTCGATGGTGGCAGAGCTGCTATTAATGACTGTGCCGTTATTCAATAACGTAGCGCCGTTGCTTAGCACAACCTTGAAGACGTCATTCGGTGCACCGCTGTAGGTGACAGTGAAGGTGTAGGTCGTATTCCCTGCATTCAAAACGCTGGCTACGTTGACACCAGTAATATTAGAGCCACTGATAACAATAGCGTCGGTTCCCTGTAGGAAATCGGTGATGGCATCGGTCTGGGTGGAACTGCCCTGACCCTTGAGGAAGACGAACTCGTCAGCGCCATCACCACCGGTCAAGGTGTCAGCGCCAGTACCACCAACGATGCGGTCGTCGCCAGCACCACCAAAGATCACATCATTGCCACCTTGGCCGAAGACAATGTCATTACCAGCTCCAGCATCAATGGTGTCATTACCACCAACTGTGCCTTCCCTCGCATAAGCGGGATTGGACGAGGTGAGGTTGGCGTAGATATCATCTGCCTTGGCCTTGTCGGTCGTCAGCGACGGATTAGCAGCGACATAAGCAGCCCAGCCTTTGTCAATTGACGTCGAGAAGATGCTATCGCCAAGGATTGCGTCAGCGCCGCTACCCCCATTGATCAAATCATTTCCAACAGGATCGATTGTCGTTGTCGAACTACCACCCTGGAGGATTGAATCAAGCTGATCGCCGGTGGTCACAATGTCAGGCGTTGCAGCAGGGCCCGTGACACCCACTCCTCCCACAGTGATGGTTTTGGCGACAGGATTGGAAGTGTTGTCAAAGAACTGGAGATAGTCGGTATTGGTTGAAGTGCCGATACCAATTGCATATACAGCAGACTTACTGCTCAAAGAGGCAAAAGTTTCTATGGCTTCATTGAGCTCCCTAGCGGTGGTACTACTTCCATTGCCTCCTCGTGCTCCAGTGCTGTTATTGATGTAGTAAGTGGGGTCGCCATCCGTCAGGAAGTAGGTAATCGTTTGGTAGCCTTGCGCCGAAGAGTAAGAAGCCTGCAGAGCAGCAACTTCACTGGCGGCTTTAGCAAAAGCGGCATCGTAGTTTGTGCCACCAGTTGCAGATAGCGAATTGATGGCAGATATGACGCCGGCGCTATTTTGCGTAGTGAGGTCAATCACCGATGAGGGCGATCCCGCTGCCGATCCGTTCAAATCAACAGACTTGACGTCCGACGCAAAATTAACCAGTGAAATGTTGACTTTGCCCCCGGTTGAACTGTGATCATCAAGCTGGTTGACCAGGTTGGTGAGCGATGATTTAAGCAGGTTTATGCGACTGACAGTTGTGATCGTCGTGCTTTCCGTCGCAGCATCCCATGCCATGCTTCCCGATGTATCAGCAATGATCACAATGTTGTATTTGGCCCCAGGTAAAACTGTTGTTGTAGTGCCACCGATGTCTCCAATCAACACATCTGCACTCGGCGTCCCATCAATGGGGCCATCCGGCTTGCTAGGAGTGTTGTCGACAACGTGATCGTCCGTAGTCGCTACCGTGCCTTGTGTCGATGACGTGTCAGAGATATTTTGGCCAACGACGATTCCCTTATCGTCTGTGACTCCATTAATGGTGATGGTCAGAGTTGTGGTGCTGGTATCACCATCACCATCTTTGAGCGTATAGGAGAAAGTGTCGGTCAGTGTCTGGCCCGTGCTGAGCGTTTGAACGGCGTCAAGAGAGTTGTTGAGTGTGTAGGAGTAGCTACCGTTGGTATTGAGCACCAAAGATCCATACTGGCCCGCAACCTGGAAGTTATTGGAACCATCAGCAGTGTTGTCTGAATTAGCGGGGACGTTGCTGCTGGAGGCGCCACTGATTGAAGCTCCATCGGCACCTCGTGTATCCGCAACGCCATCGGTAGTATTGCTATCTGGACTCACGCTGACGTCAGTTCCTGTGATCACGTTGCCGGTGGCGACGGTCGGACCGTCCTCTGTAACTGAATCCGTATCAACAACCGCCGTCGGCACATCATCAATGATGTTGACACTCAACGTGCTAGTGCTGTTATCTCCATCACGGTCCGTCAGCGATACCGCGAGATC
>Ga0310334_100164_pt1 | contig 20483 bp, 21 predicted proteins | sample LakMicMIDCLREDC7_FD_195548 | JGI IMG/M metagenome (GOLD analysis project Ga0310334, IMG submission 195548) | Enriched freshwater cyanobacterial communities from Lake Michigan, Michigan, United States - MI23.DCL.RED.C7 (v2) (version 2) | ecosystem: Environmental > Aquatic > Freshwater > Lake...
GAGGTGCTGCTCACGGTGATGGAGCACCACAGCAACCTGGTGCCCTGGCAGCTGCTGGCGGCCCGCACCGGTTGCGTACTCCGCCACGCCGGCCTCACTGAATCCGGCGAACTCGATCTCGACGATTTCCGCAGCAAGCTCACGGAGCGCACCCGGCTGGTGAGCCTGGTGCAGGTGAGCAACACCCTGGGTTGCCTCAACCCGATTGCCGAGCTGGCGCCCCTGGTGCACGCCGCCGGTGCCCTGCTGCTGGTGGATGCCTGCCAGAGCCTGCCCCACCAGCGCGTGAACGTGGCTGAACTGGGCTGCGATTTCCTGGTGGGCTCCTCCCACAAGTTCTGCGGCCCCACCGGCATGGGCTTCCTCTGGGCCCGCGAGGCCCTGTTGGAGGCCATGCCCCCCTTCTTGGGAGGCGGCGAGATGATTCAAGACGTGGAGCTCGACACCAGCACCTGGGCCGACCTTCCCCACAAGTTTGAGGCCGGGACCCCGGCGATCGGTGAGGCGATCGGCATGGGCGCGGCCATCGACTACCTGCAGGCGATCGGCATGGACCGCATCCACGCCTGGGAGCAGCAGCTCACCCGCCGGCTGTTCGCACGGCTCCAGTCGATCGAAGGCCTGAAGATCCTCGGCCCCACCCCCGAGCAGCAACCGGATCGCGCCGCCCTGGCCGCCTTCCACGTCGAGGGTCTGCACGCCAACGACATCGCCGCCCTGCTGGATTCCTCAGGCATCTGCATCCGCAGCGGCCATCACTGCACCCAGCCCCTGCACCGCCTCTACGGCCTCTCTGGCACCGCCCGCGCCAGCCTGGGCTTCACCACCACCGAGGCTGAGATCGACCGGTTTGCCGAGGAGCTGGAGGGCACGATCGGGTTTTTGCGGGAACACAGCTGAGGTCGCGCTGAGCCATTTCGCCGGGACTGTGGCTTAGCTGGCCGGCCGGCTGGCCAAGGTGCTGGCGGCTTCCCCGGTGATGCGTGGTGTTGTGTGGTGGGGCTCAGTCGCCGGCCAGGCCCCGGGCCTGGTAAGCGCAGATGGTCACGCTGGCGTCGTCGCGTTCAGAGAGCCGGGCAAAGCGATCGTGGCCCTCGCGGATCCCTTCGGCCGCCCCTGGGCTCTCTGCCTCCGCCAGCAGCGCCGGCAATTCGGGGCTGATGAATTGCAGCAGGTAGGTGCTGAAGCGTTCCAGCTCAGCCCGCTGACCAGGGCACCAGCGGTGAAGGCCCACGATCTGGTTGTCCACCGCCGTGAAGCCGGCCTGCTCCAGCAAGGGTCCCAGCCGCGGGCCGGCATGGGCATCGCCGTGGCGGTTGAAGTGGGACACAAAGGCCGCCAGGAAGGCCTCGATGGCGGGATCGGGCGGCGACACCCGCAGGCTGGCGTAGTCGGTTTCGGTGAGGTGGATGGTGCCGCCGGGGCGCAGCACCCGCCGGGCCTCGCGCAACACCGCCAGGGGATCGGCCAGGTGCTCCACCACCCACACCATGCGGATCCGATCGAAATGTCCCGGCGGCCACGGCAGCTTCGCGCCATCGCCCACCTGGAGCTCCGCGCCGCCCAGCCCCAAGTTCTCGAGGTGAAGGCGGGCTGCGGCGATCTGATCGGGGCTGATGTCGATGCCGCTGAACCGCGCTTCGGGATGGGCCGAAGCGATCTGGCCTAGCACTGCCCCCACGCCGCAGCCAATCTCCAGCAGGTGTTCGCCGGGATGGAGCTCCAGGTTGCCCGCCAGGAGATCCCGCAGCAGGCCGGCCTGCTCCACGAGCCGGCGCTGTTCCCGGTCGCTGGTGCCGTGGATGTAGGGGCGGGGGGGCATGGCGGCTGGGGCGGCGGTGAAGGGCGGCGAAGCCCGGCAGGCCTTCAACTCCTGTGATAAGCCCCGCCCTGCTGAATCGACAGCGCCCGGTAGAGCTGCTCGAGCAGCAGCAGGCGGGCGAGCTCGTGGGGGAAGGTGAGCGGCGAGAGGCTGAGCCGCCAGCTGGCGCGGGCCTTGAGAGCCGGAGCGAGGCCATCGGCGCCGCCGATCACGAAGGCCAGCCGTTCCGATCCCGTGCCCTGCAGCCGCTCCGCCAGGGCCTCGGATGCCAGCAGCTCTCCCTCCTCGCCGAGCACCACCAGGCGCTCCTCGGCCCGGAGTTCGGCAAGGATCGTCTCGGCTTCCCTCTGGGGATTGGAATCCTTCAGCTCGCTCACCACCAGGCCCGGCAGGCGTTTGAGGTACACGTCCAGCCCGTCCTGGATCCAGCGCTTGCGCACCTTCCCCACCGCGATCACCCGGATCCGACTGGGGTTGAGCACGGGCTTGGGGGGAGCGGGACTCCATCGTCCATCGGCGGGGGCGTGCGGCGATGGATGGGGAGGCGCGTCTTGGAGGGGAGCAGGCGGCGCCACCTGGATCGGCGCGTGTGGGCCCTGGTCCGGCCGATCCCGGTCAGCTCCCTGCCAGCCGGACCTGCCGATTGGCATCCGGCTGCATCCGCCGGAAGTCCTCGGAAGGTTTTTAGGCGCCCGCTCCAGCCCGGCTGACCTGGCGGCGGGGACCCGGCTGGAGCGGCGCTTGGATCACCGCATCGGGACAAGGGCTCGCTTCACCGCCTGCCGGGGACGCCGGGCAGCAGGGCGGGCCTCTGGGTGTTCGGGTTCCTTGCGGCAGGCCGGGCGCTGATGGTCTCCCGGAGCGGCAGCCTTCAGCTCGGCGACGCCCCGACAGCTCTCCAATGCCCCCGACCGCCCAACATGAACCACGCATCGGTCGCGACGGGTTCATGGCAGCACCTCAGAAGCCTGTCGCAGCCACAGCGGTTCAATCCGCCTCGGGAGCTGGATCAGCCCCCACCCTTTTCCTGGTGGTGCTGGGCGGTCGCATCGCCGGGGCCCACATCGAGCTGCACGACGTGCGCTTCGTGGCGGGCGCCTGCATCGACGACACCCTGCCGGCGTTGCGAAGCCAGTGGTTCGGAGCGCGCAAGGGATTGCACCTCGACAGCTGGATGGCGGTGCGTTTCGTGGATGGCTACCGGGTGGAGCTGCGGCCGGAGCCGTTCGCGGGCCCCGAGCGGCTCTGGTTCGTGAACATGGGTGGCTACGACCCGCAGCAGCTGGCGGAGCTGCATGCCTTCGGCCTGGTGGTGGCCACCAGCCCCCAGGCGGCCAAAGCCGCCGCCCGCAGGCGCTTCCTGCCGGAAGCGCTGGAGCGCCACAAGGACGACCTCCACGGCGTGGAGACCGCCCTCACGGATGGGGTGGACGACTGCCTGGAGGTGCAGCTCAGCTTTACGGCTGATCCTGCCGGTGGTTGGGCGGTGCACCTGATCCCCGATGGCCGCGAGCAGCCCCAGGTGCCGGACTGGTTCGGCTATCGGTTGATCTGAGCCCCGCCTCGGCCGCCCCGCCGCCCCGCCTCAGCCCTGCCAGGTCTGCACTACGGCGCTGGTGAGGGCGCCGGGGTCGACGCCGGGCAGCAGCACCTGCTGGGCGTTGAAATCCAGCAGCAGGCTGGCGCCGCCGGGGGTGGCCACCACGCGGGCCTGCTGGCCTTCGGCCCAGAAGCCCCTGAGGTCGAGCACGTCCTGACGGGGATCGAAGCCGTTGATGGTGAGCCGGCGACCCCAGGCGTAACTGAGCTGGAAGCGCTCGGAGCTGGTGGCACTGGCGCTGAGGGTGGTGGTGGTGGCCGCCACGGCGATGGGGAGGGTGGCCCCCACGGCCGGGGGACTGGTGGGTGTGCCGCCCGTGGCGGGAGGAGCCACCGGGGTGGTGCCGCCGGAGATCACCGGATCGCTGCCGTAGTCGCCCCAGAGGGCGCTGAAGCTGCCGTCGGCGGCGGCGGTGCCGCTGTGGGTGTTGGTCACTTGGCCGGCGGGGCCAGCCTTATCGCGGGCGATCGACCACATCGAGAGCATGCCCAGGCCCTTCTGGCGGGCGAAGTCCTCCAACAGCTGGGCATCGGCGATGGTGAACACCTCGCTGGTGACGTCGTTCACGCCAATCATCGGGGTGACACCCAGCTGGTTCCAGCCGAAACCCTGGTTGAAGCCCTGGAACAGGTCGCCCAGCTGGCGGAAGCTGGCGTTGGCGGCATCGATGGCGTACTGGCCCATGGTCTTGAGGGCTGGCGGTGCGGCGCTGTCGCCGTAGTCCATGGCCATGATGTTCACCCCATCGAGCTTCACCCCCGCCGCTAAGGCCTGGCGCACCACCGCCAGGCCTTCGGCGGTGAGGCCCTGGGGCAGCACCGGCAGGGTGATCCAGATCTCCAGGGCGGGATGGCTCTGCTGCAGCAGCTTCAGGGCATCGGCCTGCAGTTGGTTGGCGGCCCGGTTGGCGAGGGCGGCACCTTCGATGTCGAAGTCGATGCGGTTCAGGGCGAGGCTGTCCACCACCTGGCGGTAGCGGTTGGCCAGCTCGGTGGCGCTGGCGCCGCTGGCCGCCAGCTTCTCGGCCAGGCTCAAGCCGGCGGCCCCCCCGAAGGACACCATCGCATCGCCGCCCACCGCCCGCAGCTGGGCGACCTCCTGCCGCATGGCGATGGCCTGGCTGTTGGTGCTGTTGAGGGTGAGGGCCTCCAGGCCGGCCCAGGCGGCATCCCCGGCGGCAGTGGCCTGGATGAAGCCGAGGGTGAAGAGGCCCACGCCGTGCTGGCGGGCGAGGCCATCGAGGTCGGGCACCGGGTAGAGGCCCATGTCCACGTAGGGAGCGAAGAACTGCTCGCCCCAGAGGGCATCGGCGGCGTTGCCGGAGTTGGCGCCGCCGGGTGGCAGGGGGGTGGTTGTGGTGCCGCCGCCGGTGCCAGGAGTCGGAGGGGGATTGGGCGTCGGGGTTGGAGTGGGCGTAGGCGTTGGTGTCGGCACCGGCGTGGAGCTGCCGCCGCTGCTGCCGGCGAGCAGCACCTCGCTGGCGCTGAGGCTCGCCAGCCGGGTGCTGCTCGGCAGGGCTCCCTGCACGTAGGAGCTGCTGGTGCGGTTGGGCAGCAGGGTGGTGCCCCAACTGGGGGGACGCAGGGTGATCAGCCAGGTCCCATCGGCCTGCTGGCTTTGCTGGAGGGTGAAGTTGCTCACCTGGCGCAGGGCATAGCGGCTGGTGAAGCTCACGCTCCACTGGCTCAGGGCCGTGGCGGAGGTGTTGGTGATCAGGATCTCGCCGTCGAAGGCGCCGCTCCACTGGTTGGTGAGGCGCAGGTCGACAAGGATTCCCGGCGTGGTTGTGATCGCCATGGGGCTGGGGGAGGGGATGGCTCCCATCCTTGGTTGTCCAACTGCCCCGGCGCATCCTGCGGATGAAGGATCACGGCCTTCCATGGCAGCCCTCCATGGCGCCCTCAGGGCTGACCTCAGGACAGGTAGCCGAGCCGCAGGCCGGCCACGGCGGCGGCGGTGCGATCCGGCACCTGCAGCTTCGAGAGGATGCGCTGGACGTGGTCGCGGGCGGTGACCTCGGCGATCTGCAGCCGCTCGGCGATGGAGCGGTTGGTGCAGCCCTCAGCCACCAGGGCGAGGATCTCCACTTCACGGGCGGTGAGTTCGAGGCTGGCCGGACCCGTCTCGGCGAGCACGGCCTGGCAACGCGCATCGAGGAAGGCCTGCCCGCTGCCGAGGCGGGTGACGGCCTGCAGCACCACGCCCCGACCCACCATCTCCTGGCTGATCAGGCCCTGCACCCCGGCCGCCAGGGCGGCCCGGACCACCACCCGATGCGGGTTGGCGAGGCTGAGCAGCACGGTGGGCGGCGAGGAGCGCTGCAAAAGCTGATCCAGCATCGGCAGGGCTGGTCCGTCCTGCAGAAATTCCTGGCTGATCACCAGCACGTCGGTGGCGATCTCCGGCAGGAGCGCCGGCACGTCGGCGGCCCGCTGACAGAGGCCCAGCAGCTGCTGGGAAGGCTGCCCCGCGGGGGTGTCGAGCACGTGGGACACCATCAGCAGGCCGTAGGTCAGATCGGTGGTGCAGATCAGCAGGCGCCAGGGGCGCAGTTCGTCACTCAGGCGGCGTTTCTGCTCCTGAAGCCAGAGCGGGTCCGGCTGGGAAGGGGAGTGGTCCTGGCCTTGCTCCATGCTTGGCCGGTCCGACCTGTGGATGACTCCGTCGTAGCGGAGCGGCGCGGCAAACGGCAGCGGTGTTGACGCCGCCCCCGCTCTGCTTCTGACTGGGGCAAATCGCATGGGGTGGAGTGGCAGGCTGCGACAACGACGTACTTACCGACCAAAGCGCTGCTGGGCTGCGTGGTGCCGGGGGGCCGGCCGGAGGAGGTGTGTCTGTGGCCGCCGGGTGTGGGGGTTGGCGTGCGCTCGGCTCAGGCCGGGCCGAGGCTCCCCGCTCCGCCAAAGCCCTGCTTCCCCTGTTGCTCCTCCTCCCGCTGGCCGGCTGCGGCCCCCGCCCCCCGTTTGAGGTGCAGTCCCTGGCCGATGCCGGCCTGAAGCCATTGCCCGCCGAGAAGCTGGCCGCCTGCGCCGCCAAGCTGCGGCTACCCCCCGAGCTGCCCCGCCCCGCCGATGCCACCAACTTCGGCGAGCGCCAGCGGCGGGATGCCTTCGGCCGTGAGGTGCCGAACCGGCCCCAGCTGATCGTGCTGCACGAAACGGTGATCAGCGCCGCCGACACGGCCCGCCGCTTCGCCACTCCCCACCCCCGCGACGACGACCAGGCCAGCTATCACCTGTTGGTGGATCGGGCGGGCCAGCGGCTGCGGATCGTGCCCGATGCAGGCCGGGCCTTCGGGGCGGGCATGGCGGCCTTTGGCGATTTCACCGTGCGGATCCGGCCCCAGTCGGTGGGATCGCTCAACAACGTGGCCCTGCATCTGAGCCTCGAGAGCCCCACCGATGGCCGCGGCGATGACGATGCCCACTCGGGCTACACCGCCGAGCAATACCGGGTGGCGGCGGGCCAGGTGCTGCTCTGGCAGGCGGCCTTCGGCATCCCGATGAGCCGGCTCACCACCCACGAGGCGGTGGACCGCAGCCACAGCCGCCGCGATCCCCGCAGCTTCCGCTGGGAGGCGTTTGATGCCGCCTGGCGCGACGCCGCCCAGCGATGCGGGCTCACGGCCTACGACCGAGGGCGGGCGACGCTCTGAGGGAGGGGGCTTCCCAAAGGGACCGGCATCGACATGCTCACTCCACGGGCTGACCTTCGCCAACGGCAGAGGTCTCGTCGAGCCAGCAGAGTCTTCTGAACTCCCAACGCCGCAGGGAATCGCGCATGACGACCGATCAGGCCGACGTGAAGGAATCCCACGAGCAGATGCGGGCCGCCTGGAGCCTGTATGCACGGAGTTGCCCAGAGGGTGAGGTGGTCGATGCGGCCGGGCTTTGCCTCGCCAATGCTCGCCAACCCTGGGCGCTCATGAACGCGGCTTTGCTCCCGGCGCCGGAGGATTCCGATGCTGATCTGGCTGCCCACGCCACGGCGGCGATCCGTTACTACCAACAGGAGAACAGACCCTGGTTCCTGGCGGTCAGTCAGCCATGGCTCGGCGAGGGTGGTGAGGCAGCGCTGGAGGGTTTGGGGCTGGGCAGGACAGGGAGCGCGGTGGGCATGGTGAGCGATCAGCTTGCCCCCCGCGGCGGGCCCTGCCCGAGGTGGAAACGCGCCGGATCGATGACGAAACCGGCCGGCTGGCCCTCGCCGATCTCAACGCTGCCGCCGACGGCGTCTCGCCCGACTGGGTGCGGGCGGTCACGCTCAGCGACTCCCTGTGGACCCCGCCGCTGTTTGGATACAACGCCTACATCGATGCCATCCCCGTCGCGACGGCCCTTGTTCTGCCCCAGAACGGCATCCTCTATGTGGGCTGGGTGGCCACAGCGGTGGCCTATCGCCGCCGGGGGCTGGCGGATCTGGTCATGCGTCGTGCGCTCGAGCTGGCCAGCCGCGAAACGGGCCTCAGCCGCACGGTTCTTCATGCCACAGCCGACGGCTACCCCGCGTATCTGAACATGGGCTACCGGGCTGTTGACACGTTCGTGTTGTTTGGAATGGCTTCGTGAGAACCGTGTGCCGGCGCGTCCGCGACCACCAACTTCGCCCACCTGCACGGCTCGACGAGCAGCTGTTCCAGCCCGGCAGCGGCTGGCTGCCCCTCAACAGCATGTTCGCTGGCGAACTGGCTGGCAGGCCCTCACGCCGGAGCCACGCCGCGGCTTTCCACCGCTATGCCCCGATCTGGCGGTGGAGTTGGTGAGTGCGTCGGTCCGGCTGGGCTGGCTGCTGGTTCCGGAGCAGGGGGCGGTGGAGATCTGGCAGGCGGGAGCTGACACATCCGCGCCGGTGCCGATGCCGATGCAGGGGATCGAGCCGGCCGCAGTGCTGGAGGGGGGCGAGCTGCTGCCGGGGCTGCGGCTGGAGCAGGAGGAGCTCTGGGAGGGTTAGCGAGCCCCGAAGCTTTGTCTGCTGGAATGAATAAAAACGATGACAACTCAGAACACCTACGACGTCTTTCAGCGCGCAGGCATGGCGCATCGCCTGGGCTTTGGCCAGGCGCCGGCGTTGCTGGTTGTCGATATGCAGCTTGGTTTGATCGACCCTGAGCAATCGCCCCAGGCGGCAAACCTTGATCACGAGCTCATCGCGATCAATCGCCTCATCGCCACGGTGTGATCACAGGCCGTTCCTGTAATCACTAAGCAGTATGCCTCCGCGTTTGTAGGCACGCCATTGGCTTCAGTCTTGACGGCCCAAGGGATCGACACCTTGCTGGTCACCGCTTGTACGACCAGTGGTTGTGTGCAGGAAGTATGGCGATGTGCTTCCAGTTGGCGATGTGATCGAGTATCTGGACGGTCGTTAGGGGTCTGCGTTGCCCGCCTTCCCCCGAAACCACAGCCGCTGGCTGAAGGGATCCACCACCAACGTGCCGTCGTTCACGAAGCTGGCGCCGAGCTGGGCGGCGGGTTCACTCCAGGTGCCGATACCGCCGCAGCTCTGGATCGCCGCCGGGCTGTCCTTGAGGAACAGAGTCACCTCCGGTAGCCGCCGTAAGGCGGTGCCATCGCTGCCCACCAGCTCCACGGCGCTGCCGGCAGGAAGGCGGTAGGCCAGCAGCCGCTCCACTTCACCGCGCACGCAGCTGCTCAAGTGAGAGTTGATGTTCATCGAAGGGGGCCACAGGCCGTCGGATACCAAGGAACTTTCGGCCGCCCTTACGATCCGCCCAGCGATCAGCCGGTCTTCGTCCGTTCGCCGAACCCGACAATCCATGCAACCTGCCCCGCCCACGTCTGGCAAGCCGCCGCCGCTCTCGCGTTGGCTGCTGGCCGCTGTGGCGGCCGTGGTGCTGGCCCTGGCCTGGCTCAGCGCCACGCCGATCGGCACGCAGCTCACGGCCTTGCTGACGCCCTCCTCAGTTGCGGGTGATCAGGCCATTGCCAGGGCCTTTCACAGCCAGCGCAGTGGCGTTCAGGTGGCGAGCGATGGCGTGGTGGCGCGGGTGCTGCCCGACGACACCCTCGGCAGCCGCCATCAACGCTTCATCCTGCGGCTGGACTCCGGGCAGAAGCTGCTGGTTGCCCACAACATCGATCGTGCTCCGCGCCTTAGGGCCCTGAAGTCAGGCGATCGCGTGGCCTTCTTTGGGGAATACGCATGGAATGCCCAGGGTGGGGTGATCCACTGGACCCATCACGACCCGAACGGACACCACATCGCGGGCTGGCTGACCCATCACGATCAGCGCGTCCAGTAGGCCGAGGCTTCGGCACCTCGTTGGGGGCGGCTTAGGTGCTCATCTGATGGACTGGCGCCGTCGTTCACGAAGCTGGCGCCGAGCTGGGGGCAGGCTCGCTCCAGTTTCCGATGCCGCCGCAGGCCTGGCTTGCCGCCGGGCTGTCCTTCAGGAAGAGGGTCACCCCCGCCAACCGCTGCACCGCGCCGCCATCGCTGCCCACCAACTCCACGACCCTGAAGGGGGCCGCAGGCCGTCGGCGTAGCCGGTGTCCACCTGGGCCAGCGCGCCCACCGCTGCGAGCGGATCCTGCGCATTGGGCCATCCTCAGCCGGAACGGGGTGGCCCCGCCCAGCTCAGCCCCCGGGCACCACCTCCCCATCCCACAGGCTCTCCAGCGTGTAAGGCCCGCCCTCCAGGCACCAGAAACGTCCCTCAATCAGCCGCCGCCCCTGATCCAGCCGCGCCAGACGGGCCATCAGGTCCCCTTCGAGCAGCTCGCCCGCGGCGGCCAGGTTTTCGGCCAGCCGCGCCGGCTGCAGGGATTTGGGGATCACGGCGGTGCCGCAGCCGATCCCCCAGGCCAGCAGCAGCTGGGCCGGCGTGAGCTCCCGCTCCGCCGCGAGCGCCATCACCTCCGGCTGCTCAAGCACCAGCGGCGGCCGGTTGGCACCGCTTGAACCCAGCGGCCCGTAGCCGGTCACCAGCACCCCGTTCTGGCGGCACCAGGCCAGCAGCTCGTTCTGCTGCAGCAATGGATGGCGCTCGATCTGCAGCACCTCCGGCCGGATCCGGGCACCGGCGCTCAGAGCCTTCAGCTTGGCGCCGCTGAAGTTCGACACGCCGATGTGGCGCGTCAGCCCCTGATCCACCAGCTCCTCCATGGCAGCCCAGGTGGCGGCCAGGGGCACCTGCTCCAGGCTCAGCTGATCCTCGGGGGTGCTGGGAAACGCCACGCCGCGCCGCTGCGCCACTGGCCAGTGGATCAGATACAGATCCAGCTGCTCCAGGCCCAGGTCCGCCAGGGAGCGCTCCAGGGCGGGCCGCACCTCATGGGGCTCGTGGCAGTCGTTCCAGAGCTTGCCGGTGATCCATAGCTCCTCGCGCCGCACCAGCCCATCGGCGAAGGCCTGCCGCAGCGCCTCGCCGATCTCGGGCTCGTTGCCATAGATGGAGGCGGCATCGAGGTGGCGGTAGCCCAGCTCCAGGGCGGTGCGCACCGTGGCGGCGGTGAGCTCCGGCGGTAGGCGCCAGGTGCCGAGGCCCAGGGCGGGCATGGCGTCGCCATTCCGGAACGTCAGGTCGGGCGTCGGTCGGGTCATGGGAGCTACAACGGCTTCAACTCCAGCTCAGGCCATGGAGTGGAGCCCGATCACATTGCCTTCCGTGTCCACCAGGATCGAGATGAAGCCAAAGGGGCCGATCGACATCTTGGGCTGCTTCACACTGCCGCCAGCCGCCAGGGCCCGCCCCTCCTCGCTGATGCAGTCCGCGCTGCTGAAGTAGGCCAGGGTGCCGCTGCCTCCTGAGGGCACACCTGGCATGTGCACCAGCGCGCCGCCGGCGCCCCATTGGCTGGGGTCGGAGGGGAAGGCCCACATGGGGACTTGGCTCTCCAGCTTCTCAAGTTGGAAGCCAAACACCGCTTCGTAGAAGGCCTTGGCCCGCTCCAGATCCTGGACGTAGATCTCGACCCAGGCGAAGGCGTTTCCGGCCATGACGGCAACCTGCAATCGGGTTTCAGCCTAGGTATCCCTTTTGTGCTCTCAAAGTCGTTGCGGCATGAATGTGGCGTGGGCGACCTGCCGCGGGGCCGCAGCCGATCCTTCAGGATTGGGGCACTGAAGGGGTGACCCGTGAACATTGACGGCAAGGCCTGGCGCACCATCGGCCTGGAGGAGGGCGGCGAGGCGGTCTGGGTGATCGACCAGACCCTGCTGCCCCACCGCTTTGAAACCCGTTCCCTGCGCTCCCTGGACGCCGCCGCCGATGCGATCAGCACGATGGTGGTGCGGGGCGCCCCCCTGATCGGAGTGACCGGCGCCTACGGCCTCATGCTGGCCCTCCAGCACGACCCCTCCGATGGCGCCCTAGCGGCGGCCTTCGAGCAGCTCAATGCCACCCGCCCCACCGCCGTGAACCTGCGTTGGGCCCTGGAGCGGGTGCGCGATCGGGTGGCGCCGCTGCCGGAAGCGGAGCGGGCTGCGGCGGCCCGCTCCGAGGCGGGCGCCATCGCCGAGGAGGACGTGGCGATGTGCGCGTCGATCGGGGATCACGGCCTGGCGATCTTCCGCGAGCTGGCGACGGCCCGGCCCCCCGAACGTCAGGGACAACCCTTCAACGTTCTCACCCACTGCAACGCCGGCTGGCTAGCCACCGTCGACTGGGGCACGGCTCTCGCGCCGATCTACAAGGCCCACCGCGCCGGCCTGCCGATTCACGTGTGGGTGGATGAAACCCGCCCCCGCAACCAGGGGGCCAGCCTCACCGCCTTCGAACTGGGCCAGGAGGGGGTGCCCCACACCGTGATCGTCGACAACGCCGGCGGCCACCTGATGCAGCATGACCAGGTGGATGCGGTGATCGTGGGCACGGATCGCACCACCCGCCGCGGCGATGTGTGCAACAAGATCGGCACTTACCTCAAGGCCCTCGCCGCCCACGACAACGGCGTGCCCTTCTATGTGGCCCTGCCCGCCTCCACGATCGATTGGTCGATCGACGACGGCGTGGCCGAGATCCCGATCGAAGCCCGCAGCGCCGCCGAGGTGACCGCCATCCAGGGCCGGGTGTTGAGCGGCGCCGGGGCCGGTGAGATCGCCAGCGTGCAGCTCAGTCCCGATGGCTCCCATGGCTTCAACCCAGCCTTCGATGTCACCCCCGCCCGGCTCGTCACCGGCCTGATCACCGAGCGCGGCGTGGCGGCGGCCAGCGAGGCGGGATTGCGGGGGCTTTACGCCGGCTGATTCCGCCGGCATCCCGCCCCCAGACCTGGCCGATGCCCTGCGGCGCCATGGCGCCCATGGCATGGCCGAGGCGTTGACCCAGGATTGGCTTGGTAGCGAATCAAACTCTTCCCATGGCGGCCTGTGTTATCGATCTGGGCCCAGACTTAGGGCGCAATCTTGAACCGGGGAAGTTCCCCCTTTGGAGGGATCTCAGGACCCCAAAGAAAGCCGCAAGATGACCAAGCTCCCTCACGCAATCCTTCCAGGATTTGTCATCCCATGGTTGCCACCTCCCACATCCAGGCTCAAGCGGAAAATCGCCCCAAACTCACCCCGCTGCAGCGTTCACCGCGCCGGGTCACGATCACCGTGCCCTATGCGCTGTATTCCGAATTGCTGGCTCGCTCCGATCAGCAGGGAAGGAGCCTCAGCAATCTGGCCGCCTTCCTGATTGAAGCAGCTATCTCCTCTCAATAATGGGGCTTTCTGGCTTCTATTCCCGTTACTGACGCCTTAGCCTGGAAGGCTCACAAGGGCTGCCCGCAGGGCAATCACCACGGCCTGGGTGCGATCCCGGGCCTGCAGTTTTTGAAGGATATTCTTCACGTGGGACTTCACGGTTTCCAGGGAGATGTTCAGGCTTATGGAGATCTGAGCGTTGTTGGCTCCATTCACGATCGCCTGTAACACCTCCGTTTCGCGAGCGGTCAGCAGACCTTCGAAGAACTGGGCCGATTCCGCCGATGACCATTCAGGCAGGGGTTGCTGAACTCCCTCCGGATGAACCTTCGGCGTGACGGGTTCGTGAGAGCCGGACAGGTTTTCGCGTGTGCTGTCGTCCAACTGCGGTGCCTCCTAGCCGTGGCACGCGAGCCGCTTTTGGGTAGCGTTCTCGCTGCTACATACAGCATCCTAACCAGCTTTTTTTGCCGTCATCTGTCCACTCACCTTCTTCTCATCTTTGTCCTTTCTGTCAATGTTATGTCGTCGTTGTGTTGAAGTTATCCCCCTTGGATTAGGGCGAGGTTGGCCAAGGACCCATCCGGTGTGGGCCTCTGTCCGCCGTGACCGTTGGCTGGCCGAGAATGGGACCGCCACCCCATCCCGCGCCCGATGACCCCGGCCCTGCCCGCCAGTTCCCCGCCGCCCAACTGGGTGGAAGCGAATCATCCGCTGGGCTGGCTGATCAACCGAGTGCTGGCGGTGGAGCCCCTGCGCCAGCTCCTGTTCTGGCAGGCGCGGCGGCTGATCATCCGCACCGCCGAGGGCCGCGGCATCGCCTGGCGCCAGCGGCGCGAGTCGCTGCAGGCGGCCGCCGAGCCCCTGCTGGCGGCCAGCACCAGTCCCTCGCTGGCCATGCCCGCCTACTACCGGGCCCGCTTCCACGCCTACGACCAAGGCAACCTCTGCTGGGCCGCCGCCTGCGAGGCCGAGCAGGCCACCGATTCGATGGCCCTGCGGGTGTGGCCGGAAGAGCGGGACCTGGGGCCCGAGGTGGCCCAGCGGCGATTGCGTCGCGCCATCTTCAGCGCGATCGAAGCGAGCCTCACCGGCCCGGTGCGGCGGGCGCTCGATCTGGGCTGCTCGGTGGGGGTGGGCACCTTCGCCCTGCGGGAGTGGCTGCTGGAGCGGCAGGCGGCGGAGGGTGACTTGCCGGTGGTGGAGGGTCTCGATCTTTCGGCCCAGATGCTCGCTGTGGCGCGGGTGCGGGAGGGGGAGCTCCTCGCCGCATCAAGCGGCGCTGCCACCCCATCCGGCTCCCGCGCCTCCCTCCCGGCGATCACCTGGCACCACGGCGCCGCCGAGGCCACGGGCCTGCCCGGCGCCGCCTACGACCTGATCACACTCCAATTCGTTTGCCACGAACTGCCCCAGTCCGCCACCCGCGCCGTGTTGGCCGAGGCCGCCCGCCTGCTGCGGCCCGGCGGTGTGATCGCCCTAGTGGATCAGGACCCCGATTCCGCCGTGATCCGGCGCCTGCCCGCCCCGATCGCCACCCTGCTCAAGAGCACCGAGCCCTACCTGGAGGATTACTTCCGGCTCGATCTGCCGGCCGCCCTCCGCGAGGCCGGTTTCCAGGGGGTGCGGTGCACGGCGGCCGATCCGCGGCACCGGGTGCTGGTGGCCCGGCGCTGAGCAACCGCGGCACTAACCCAGGGCGGGTTCAGACGGGTGCCGCATGGGCGGCTGCGGGGCCGCCGGCGCTCTCCCACCCCTGCAGCACGATCTTCCCCAGGGTGCGGCCCCCCTTCAGCAGAGCATGGGCCTGGGCGAGGTTCCCAGGGCTGATTGGCTCCAGGTGGGTCGTCGCGGTGCTGCGGATTTCCCCGGCCTCCACCAGCTCCGCCAGTCGCTGCAGGATCTCCCCCTGCCGGCCCCGGTCGGGGGTGCGGAACTGGGGCCGCGTGAACATGAATTCCCAATGGAAGCTCACGCTCTTGGCCTTGAGCAGGTTGAGATCCAGCGGCGCCCGGTTGCCCACGATCGCCACGATCGCCCCCTGGGGCCGGATCAGCTCGGCCATCACCGGCCAGTAGGCGTCAGTGTCGCTGAAGTTGGCGATCGCATCCACCTCCTCCAGCCCCAGCCCCACCAACTGGGGGGCCAGGGGCTGGCTGTGGTCCACCACGTGGCTGGCGCCCATCCGCTCGCACCAGGCCCGGCTTTCCAGCCGGGAGGCGGTGGCGATCACCACCAGGCCGGCCCGCCGGGCCAGTTGGATGGCGATCGAGCCCACCCCGCCAGCGCCCCCGATGATCAGCAGGCTGCGGCCCGCATCGGCGCCCTCAGGATCCAGCCGCAGCCGCTCGAACAGGGCCTCCCAGGCCGTGAGGCCGGTGAGGGGCAGGGCCGCCGCTTCGGCAGCAGTGAGATTGGCGGGCCGGCGGCCGCAGATCGCCTCCTCCACCAGCACCCGCTCGGCGTTGCAACCCGGCCGGCTGATGTCGCCAGCAAACCACACCCGATCGCCCGGGACGAAGCTCGCCACCGCAGCCCCGGTGGCCTCCACGACCCCGGCACAATCCCACCCCAGCAGCCGCGGCGCTGCCCCGCTGCCGGGGCCCGGCAGGCCGGAGCGCACTTTGGTATCGACTGGATTCACGGCCACCGCCTCCACCCGCACCAGCAGGTCGTGGGGGCCGGGCGCCGGATCGGGGAGGTCAACCAACGCGAAGGCCCCCGGATCGCTGCAGGGAAGGCTGCCGTAGGCCGCAATCGCTTTCATCGGTCCCGCTGGGGTCGTTCGTTTCCATCGTCCCTGAAGGATCGAGAACGCCTGCGGCCCGATCCTTCGGGGCGCGGCCGCCTTTGCGATCCCCACCGGCGAGCGAATGGAAGGGCCTCTGCCCCCCCGCACGCTTCAGGGGCTGGCGAGCGTAGGAGCCCTGCACGGCTGAGGGGCAACCCTGACTACCGCGGGCTTCGGGTGCGCTCGCCGCCCGCTTCTCACCAAGCCTTCGCCTGGCCGGAGGCCTGCTGCAGGGCCCGGATGCGGGTCTCGAGCGGCGGGTGGCTGGCGAACAGGCGCAAGAAGCCCGGCGGCTCGTTGATCTTGAGCGTCGCCAGGGTGGGTTCATCGCGGGGATCCTGCAGATTCTCGACTCCCCCCAGGCTCTGTAGGGCCCCCACCATGGCTCCCGGGCTGGTGAGCCGGGCGGCGCCCGCATCGGCGCGGAATTCGCGGTGCCTGGAGAACCAGGCGGTGATCAGCGAGCCGAGGATCCCCAGCAGGATCTCCAGGGGCCAGATCAGCAGCATCGTGGGCGGTGGCGCCATGCCGCGGCCGTCCTCCCGGTCGCCGCGGGGCAGCAGGAACAGCACCGCCCGCGAGAGGAACATCACGAAGGCGTTGATCACCCCCTGCAGCAGGGTCATGGTCACCATGTCGCCGTTGGCGACGTGGCTTATCTCATGGGCGAGCACCGCCTCCAGCTCCGCGGGCGGCATCCCCTTGAGGATGCCCGTGGACACCGCCACCAGAGCCCGGTTGGGGGAGGGTCCGGTGGCGAAGGCGTTCCATTCCGGTGAGCCGTAGATGCCCACTTCGGGCATCGGCAGACCGGCCTTCTGGGCCAGGCCCGCCACCGTGCCGTGTAGCCAGCTTTCGGCCGATCCGCCGCCTTGGCCCACCAGCTGGATGCCCATCATCCGCTTGGCCGACTCGGCCGAGAATTGCAGCGCAATCCAGGCCCCCAGCACGCCCCACACGAAGCTGGTCACCAGCAGCGGCAGCAGCGGCAGGTCGGGGGGCAGCAGCCCGATGGCGGTGAGCAGGTTGAGGATCAAGGAGATCGTGAGCACCACCGCCAGGTTGGTGATCAGGAACAGAAGGGTGCGCAGGGCCATGGGGTCGGGGGTCAGGAACGCAGGGCACCGGGGTGACAACACTCCGGAGACCGACTGGGGAGCTGGGAAGGGAGCCCGGTCGCCATCCCATCTGCTGGAAAGGTAGCGATGGCCAGCCAATCTGCTGGTTGTTGATTGGACCCTTCCCGCCTCGATTGGCGACGGCCTTCCCCCTCGCCCCCGCTTGCGCGCGACTCCAATCACCGACGCATCACCGTCCCATCCCTGCCGCCCCACCCCGGCCAGCTCGGGCACCGGCTCCTTCCCTGGCGCATCGGCGTCAAGCGCGACAGCATTCCTCCAGGACACCGCATTCCGCCGGCATGATCCGCGAGCACGTGCTGCTGGGACCGCACCGCCGTCCGACGGGCCAGGCGGCGGCGGCCGTGACGCCCCCGCCGGGTCCAGGCCCCACCCCACCAGAGCGTCCCCGGCTGGTCGGCCTCACCCCCGGCCTGCCTCCAAGCGGGCTTGAGGCCGGTGTCATTGCCCGCCTGCTGGAGGGAGATCCGCGAGATCCGCTGGCCGCCTCCCTGCTCGACACCCTCGCCAGCCTCACCGCCGCGGCCCTGCAGCAGGCGCCCAACGGTGCCGCAGGCTCCACCACCGCCGAAGTGCGCGGTGTGGCCGCCCGCATCGCCACCGGCCTGGCCGTGGCCCTGCTCGAGTCCGACCTGACCGACCGCATCACGGCCCGGCTCGCGGAGGAGGCCCCCTTCGCCGAGGGCTGGCGCTCCTGTCCGGAGTAGAGCCCGGCGCCCGTAACCTCAGCGGCATTTCCCCCGGCCGCCCCATGCCCGTGCTCAACCGCTGGTCCGACGCCGATGCCGCTGCGGCGGTGGCCCACTACGGCGTCCAGGGCGTGGCCGAACCCCTGGCCCTGCGCACCTACTCCGCCCGCCTGCTGGGAGCCGATCCGGATCTGGTGCTGCACGGGGGCGGCAACACCTCGGTGAAAACCACCGTGACCGGGCTGCTCGGGGAAACCATTCCTGTTCTGTGCGTGAAGGGTTCCGGCTGGGATCTGGGCACGATCGAGCCCCCCGGCCACCCAGCGGTACGGCTCGAGCCCCTGCGTGCCCTGCGGGCTCTGGACTCCCTCAGCGATGAGGCGATGGTGGCCGCCCAGCGCAACAACCTGATTGATCCGGCCGCCCCCAACCCCTCGGTGGAGGCGCTGCTGCACGCCTTTCTGCCCCACACCTTCGTGGATCACACCCATTCCTCGGCGCTGCTGGCCCTGGCCGACCAGCCCAATGCCGCCGAGGTCTGTCGCCAGGTGTTTGGCGATCGAGTGGTGCTGGTGCCCTACGTGATGCCCGGCTTCGCCCTGGCCCAATCCTGCGCCGATCTCTACGAGGCGGCCGCCGAGCGGGCCGCCTCCAGCGGTGTGGAGCTGGAGGGCATGGTGCTGCTGAAGCACGGCCTCTTCTCTTTCGGCGCCACGGCGAAGCAGAGCTACGAGCGGATGATCGAGCTGGTGCGGCTGGCCGAGCAGCACCTGGCCACCGGGAACCGCCTCAGCCAGCCGGCGGCGGTGCCGGAGCGCCCGGCCCCTGCGGCGGCGCTGCTGCCGCGCCTGCGCGGTGCCCTGGGCCGGGCCGCCAATGCCGCCGGCTCCCGTTCCCACTGGCTCCTGGATCTGCGCGCCACCCCGTTAGCCCGCGCCGTGGTCGACGACGCTCGCCTGGCCGACTGGGCCCGCCGCGGCGTCGCCACCCCGGACCACGTGATCCGCACCAAGGCCCACCCCCTCGTGCTGCCCGCTGCCCCCGCCGCCGCTGACGCGGCCGCCCTGGAGGCCTGGAGCGCCGCGTTGGCCCCAGCCCTGCAGGCCTATGCCGCCGCGTATCAGGCCACCTTCGAGCGCCAGAACGGCCGGGTGGGCGGCATCAAGAAGCCCCTCGATCCCCTGCCCCGGGTGGTGGCGATCCCGGGCCTGGGCCTGGTGGGAATCGGCAAATCGGCCGCCGATGCGGCGGTCACCGCCGACATTGCCGAAACCTGGGCCACCACCCTGCTGGCCGCCGAGAGCATCGGCCGCTTCGAGCCGGTGGGGGAGGACGACACCTTCGACATGGAGTACTGGAGCCTCGAGCAGGCCAAGCTCGGCAAGGCCGCCGAGAAGCCCCTGGCCCGCACCGTGGTGGTGGTCACCGGGGGTGCCGGGGCGATCGGTGCCGCCACCGCCCTCGCCTTCGCCGCCCAGGGCGCCGATCTGGCCGTGCTCGACCTCGATGGCGAGGCGGCAACGGCCGTGGCCCAACGCTGCGGCTCCCGCGCCCTCGGCCTGGCCTGCAATGTGACCGATCCGGCTCAGGTGCGAGAAGCCTTCGCGGCGGTGGCGGCCCACTTCGGCGGCCTCGACATCGTGGTGAGCAACGCCGGGGCTGCCTGGGCCGGCCGCATCGCCGAGCTCCCCGATGCCGACCTGCGGGCCAGCTTCGAACTCAACTTCTTCTCCCACCAGCACGTGGCCCAGGCCGCCCTGGCCCTGTTCCGCCTCCAGGATCAGGTTGCGGCCGGTGGGAATGCCACCACCCGCCTCGGCGGCCAGCTGCTGTTCAACGTGAGCAAGCAGGCCCTTAACCCCGGCCCCGGCTTCGGCGCCTACGGCACCAGCAAGGCCGCCCTGCTGGCCCTGGTGCGTCAATACGCCCTGGAGGAGGGCGGCGCCGGCATCCGGGTGAATGCGATCAATGCCGATCGGATCCGTTCCGGCCTCCTCACCGACGCCATGATCCGCGAGCGCTCCGCCGCCCGGGGCCTCTCCGAGGCCGACTACATGGGCGGCAACCTGCTGGGGGCTGAGGTGCGGGCCGAGGACGTGGCCGAGGCCTTCGTGGCCCTGGCGCGCCTGGAGCGCACCACCGGCGCCCTGCTCACCGTGGATGGCGGCAACGTGGCGGCGATGGTGCGCTAAGGCGCCCCCGGGCCCGCCTGCGCTGCCCGCCCGGCCAGCACCAGGGCCAGGCCGATCCAGAGCAGCACCAGCACCAGGCAAAGACCACTCCAGAGGGGGAGGCCCAGGCGGGTCACGGCCAGGGGGGCCACCACGGTGATCACCCCCCCGGCGATCAGGGGCTGCAGCAACAGCTGCTTGATCGAGAAGGCCGGCAGGGCATCGGCCTGGTCGTCGGGGTCGGCCATACGCAGCAGCAGCAGGCCGCTGGCCGCCACGCCGGTGGCCTGGCCAAATTCCAAAATGCCCCGTTCAAACCATGGGGCGGGCAGGATCCGCGGCCCCAGGACCAGCACCACTCCCAGGTTCCACACCAGGCCCGCCAGGGCCAGGGCGGTGAGGGGAATCCAGTCTTGGGCGAGCAGCGAGAGGTCGAGGCAGGCGGTGGCGGAGGTGATCAGCAGATCGGCGGCGAGGGTTGCCACCAGCCCCTGGATCGCACTCGAGGCCACCGAGGCGTTGCCGGTGCGCTCCAGCACCAGCCGCACCAGCAGCGAGCCGATGATGGCCAGGGGAAACACGGGGAAGGCCTCGATCACGGCGGCAAAGCCGCCTCCCACGAC
>Ga0310334_100165_pt1 | contig 20399 bp, 36 predicted proteins | sample LakMicMIDCLREDC7_FD_195548 | JGI IMG/M metagenome (GOLD analysis project Ga0310334, IMG submission 195548) | Enriched freshwater cyanobacterial communities from Lake Michigan, Michigan, United States - MI23.DCL.RED.C7 (v2) (version 2) | ecosystem: Environmental > Aquatic > Freshwater > Lake...
GTAGAACAGCACCGAGAGGTGCGCTCAGTAGAACCGCACCGAGAGGTGCGCTCAGCCGAGCAGCACCAGAGGCCTGGCGACCGTTGAAAGCACCATGAGGCGCCGAAACGGTATAGATTCAGCTCAGAATGGACTTTGAGTTCGATCCCAGCAAAAGCGACGCCAACCTGCGCAAGCACGGCATCGACTTCCTGGCCGCCCAGGCCCTCTGGCGGGACCCCGCTCTGCTGGAAATCCCGGCACGAACCAGCGGTGAATCCCGCTTTCTGGTCATTGCCCGCCTGCAGGGCCGTCACTGGTCCGCCGTGATCACCTACCGCCAGCAGGCCATCCGCCTGATCTCCGTCCGCCGCTCCCGCCCCGAGGAGGTGCAGCTTTATGAACAGCTCTGATTTCGATCGACGCTTCGACGAGGGGGATTCCGTGATCGATGCGCTCGACCTGTCCGCAGCTCGCCGTCCCCGGCTGGATCAGAGGCGCGTCAACGTCGACTTCCCGCTCTGGATGGTCGAGCAGCTCGACCTGGAGGCGTCCCGGCTGGGGGTGACGCGCCAGTCGATCATCAAGGTCTGGCTGGCGGAACGCCTCGAGCTCCGCAGGGATCCTGCAGGGATCACTGCCGCTGAATCCTTGTCGTCCTGAGGTGCCCGATGCAGCTGTCACCATCGCTGATCGGATCAATCAGAAGTACCACCACGACTGGATTCAGGCGTTTCTGGTGTCGCACCGCGAGGTGCGCTCAGCAGAACAGCACCGCGAGGTGCGCTCAGCAGAACAGCACCGCGAGGTGCGCTCAGCAGAACAGCACCGCGAGGTGCGCTCAGCAGAACAGCACCGCGAGGTGCGCTCAGCAGAGCATCACCAAGGCGCCAGCACCTGAAGACCGTTGACAGGGCCAATCCTTAGGGCGGACTGCCTACTCTGATGGGGTCTCCTGTGGCCGGCCCGCCCATGCGATCACAAGCCGATCTCGGTTGGGCGGGCTGTGCTGCCGTGGAGAGGGACCCCCTGCGGGTCAGCGGCGCTTGGGTGTTTCGTGGTACCCGCATTCCGGTGGCTGCCCTGTTCGAAAACCTCGAGGACGGCGTCTCCCTGGCGGAATTCGTCGAAATATTCCCTGGCGCAACCCAGGAGCAAGCACGATTGGTGCTGGAGCACGCCGCAAGAAGCACGGCTGCAGCCATGGCTTGAATGCGGATTCTGTTTGACCAGGGCACTCCAGTCCCCCTGAGGCGCTCCCTGTCAGGCCATGACGTGGCGGCGGGTGCTCACCACCACCAGCTGGCCCAGGATTCGCCAGGTGACCGATCGCATCGAGGCCACGATTGCCTTGATCGAAACTGGCGGCTACGAGGAACTGTCGATCCCCTGAACCATCAGCGCTGCAGCAGCCAGCGCAGCAATGACAGGACGATGATCATGCCGATGCCGATGTTCCAGATCAGGGAGCGCCGATGATTGATGCGCTGCAGCCAGGGGGGTAGCTGATTACCCCAGCGCTCCAGGGCCAGCACCGCCAGCAACAACAGGGCCAGCGGGATCCCGATGGCCAGCAGAAGCTCCCGCAGCATCGCTCTGCCTCCCTGCACAGAAGGAACGGTATCGAGCATTGGGCGGAGACGACAGAATCCCCAAACCCCTGCTAGGGGTGAGCGCCCGCGAAAGTCGCCGTGGTGCCGGTCAAGATCTCCCGGCTACAGCCCACTCGCCTGGAGGCGATCGAGGACTGGCCCTGGCTCGACCAGGACGTGCTTTGCACCAGCCGCAGCCGCCAGGTCTGCATGACCTGCCACTTCTTCCGGCATCACCCGGGACCCAACTGCATCCCGCTACTCACCTGCCACCTGCACCAGGGGCTGATCGCCCATGGCGAGCACCTCACCCACCGCTGCAGCGGCTGGACAGAAGACCTGCACCGCCATCGGGGCTGGGCGCCTGAGGTGTCTTGAGCGGTGGGACCCGCAACCGGCCGCCGCTCTCGCCCAAGGAGGCCTGGCTCAGCGACGGCCGCCAGGTGCTGCACTTTCGGCCCAACCGCTGGGATCGCTGGAGTCAGCAGCTGGAAGTCACGGTGGGGGAACTGCTGCCGGATCAGCCGGTGCCCCTTCTCAAGAAACGGCTGGAGCTCAGCCGGGAGGAGGCTCTCAAGCTCTGGAGTGAGAAAAGGCAACAGGGCTGGCAGCCGACCACGGCCCAGTGGCAACCGCCTCCGGTGCCCTCCAGCTGAACCAGCCTCGATCCCCTGTTCAGTGGCCATGGCGGTGATGGGCATCACTCACATGGGGGTGGGCATGCTCCAGCTCCCCGTGGAGATGCTCATGGGCATGCCAGAACGGCTCATCGTCGGGTTGGCCTGCCACCTGCACAGCCGCGTGAGGGTGGTGGTGATGGGGGTCGTCTGCCCCCGGGCCGTGGCGATGGCGATGGGCATGCAGCAGCACCTGATGGCGATGCCTGTGGCTGTGCTTTTCGTGGAGCAGCAGCAACACACCGGCGGCCATCAGTCCCGCGGCCAGCAGCAGCGGCAGCGTGATCGGCTCCCGGAGAACCGCCAGGGCGAACAGGGCCCCGACGAACGGCGCGGTGGAGAACAGCACCGCCTCACGGGCAGCCCCGAGATCGCGCAGGGCCAGCAGGTCCAGCCAGATCGAGATGCCATAGCCCAGGGCACCGATCGCCAGCAATCCGAGGGTCACCGGGAGGGAAGGAAAGCGATGGCCCAGCAGCAGGGCGAGGGCGAGCATCGGCAGTGAGGCCCCGGCCGCCTTGATGGTGGCGATCTGGATTGGATCGCGAAGGCTCAGCCGCTGGCTGAGGTTGTTGTCGATGCCCCAGGCCAGCGTGGCCAAAGCGATCAGGGCACTGCCCCCTGCATTGGCTCCGCTGAGGGAGCCCTCTGAGAGGAGGACCGCCCCGGCGATGGTGAGCGCGGCGGAGAGCAGTCCTCGCCGGCCGAGGTGTTCACGGCCAATCAACACGGCAATCGCCAGGGTGAACACCGCCTCGAGGTTGAGCAGCAGCGAACTTGGTGCCGCTGGCAGGCGGGCCAGGCCCATCACCAGGGCTACCGGACCCACCACGCCACCGAGCAGGGTGAGTGCCCCAAGAGCAGGCCAGTCCTGGCGGCTCACCGGGGTTTCAGCCCGATCCCCCCGCAGCAGGCGCAGCACCAACAGGGCCAGGGTGGCCCCTGCATAGAGCAAGCCGGCGATGCTCAAGGCTGACCCCGATCCGGTGAGGGTGCTGATCAGGGGAGCGCTGCAGCCGAACATCAGAGCAGCGGCCAGTCCTGCCAGCTGCCCCTTGCGCAGAGATGTCATGGCGAAACGGCCCATGGCGCCAAGGGGGGTGAGACGAGAGTCATCCAAGACCTGACTGAGCCCCTGGCGCGGCGCCCGCAAAGGGTGTTGACTCTCCACTTACAGGAGATCATACGGTTAAGGAGTTCCGTTGTCTTCTTCTGCCGATGGTTTCTCCTCCGCTTCAGGACGTACACCTCTTTCGAATGGATTTGCCCGACCACGCCTGTCCCTGGGGCCTGAAGGCGATCCGGTTGCTGCAGGAGCAGCACATTCCCTATGAAGACCATCCGCTCCGCAGCCAGGCCGAGGTGGACGCCTTCAAGGTGGAGCACGGCGTTGCCACCACACCCCAGCTGTTCGCCGGAGCGGAGCGCATCGGCGGCTACACCGACCTGGCCGCTCGGCTGGGGATGCGACCGGAATCAGCGGAGGTCTCCTACACGCCGGTTCTGGCCGTGTTCAGCACAGCTGCCCTGATGGCGATGGTCCTGGCGGGCGGCCTCAGCGGCCTCATGGGCATCGCCATCTGCCTGCTGGCGATGCTCAAGCTGATGGATGTGCCGGCCTTTGCCGCCAGCTTCCGCAAGTACGACCTGCTCAGCCAGCGCTGGCGGGCCTGGGCCGGTCTTTATCCAGGCGTCGAGCTGCTGGTGGGCCTTGGAATCCTGCTCCGGCCGGAACTGCCGGTTGCCGCACGACTGATCGGGGCGACAGCCCTGCTGCTGGGGCTGATGGGGATGGTGTCGGTGGGAAAGGCAGTGTTCGTCGACAAGCTCGCGCTCAACTGCGCCTGCGTGGGCGGCAACGCCAAGGTGCCGCTGGGCGTTGTGAGCTTCTCGGAAAACCTGCTGATGGCGCTGATGGGAGCGGTGATGCTCGTCGCCGGCTGATCCTTCGGCGACGGTGTCTGATGCGGCACGCTTGCTGCGAGGCCGAGGGGGTTACCGCGGCAATGCTTGACCAGGATGGAGACAACCCCTGGTTGGAGGTGTCCGATGGCGTTTCGGAGCACTCACACCGGCAGGATCCGCCAAACCTGGGCCGGTCTTGCCGCAGCAGCGTTGTTGCTGATGGTCCACCCTTCCGCCCAGAGCGCCCCCGATCCCGCGGCCACTCCCCCCAGCGCTCCCGTGCCACGGATGGGCTTGGGAGGAGGAGCGATGGCTCAGCGCTCCGCCGATGCCAGCTTCATCGTGATGATGATTCCCCACCACCAGGGGGCAATCGCGATGGCGGAGCTGGCCCTGAGCCGGGCACGCCGGCCGGAGATCAAGGCCCTGGCTCAGCGGATCATCGCCAGCCAGAGCCGTGAGATCACCCAGATGCGTCAGTGGTACCGGCAGTGGTTCGGAACCGATGTGCCTGCCTGGGGGATTGGGTCCGGCTACGGCATGGGCCCTGGCATGGGCATGGGGCAGAGCATGGGCATGGGCGGTGGGATGGTGATGGGCTGGGGCATGCCGGGGATGGGCACCAGCTTGGAAGCCCTCAAGAGTGCACCCGATTTCGATCGCGCCTTCATCGAGCAGATGATTCCGCACCACCGCATGGGCGTGATGATGGCGTCCCACGCCGAATGGAACACCCAGCACCCTCAGCTGCGCGAACTGGAGGCGGCGATGGTGCGGGTGCAGAGCCAGGAGATCGAGCAGATGGCCCAGTGGTATCGGCAGTGGTTCGGAACGTCAGGCAGCTGACGGCTTCTGGCCGCCGCAGTCCTGCCAGCGGCTGAGCAGAGCCTCGAGTTCGCTGTGCAGGTCGCGCAGAGCAGCCATCTTTTGTTCGATCTCACCGGCCTTGGTGCGGATCTTCCCCTTTAACGACGCGCAGGTGCACACCCCCGAGCGCCTTGATTCCAGGATCTGGCGAACGTCCTGCAGCGGGATCTCCATCGCCTTGAGGGTGCGGATCAGGGTGAGCTCCGCGAACACCCCCTCGCCAAACAGGCGGTAGCCGCCTTCACTGCGGCCGATCGGGTGGATCAGGCCCTCTTCGCTGTAGAAGCGGATCGTCTTGATCGACAGGCCGGAGCGCTGAGCCACCTCTCCGATCTTCATGGCGACGCGGCTGGGGGCGGATACGGCAACCACTTGACTCTCTACTAAGGGGAGACTGCATGCTAAGTGGTGGGTTCTATGGACGACAACGCGATGCGCGCCCCGCAGGTGGCTCTGGCCCTGGCCCTGCTCCTCTCGCCGCTCGCCGGCGGCCGGGCCCAGGCCCAGATGGATCCCCATCAGCACCACCACATGATGGCCCCGGCTCCTGCAGGGGGAGCACCGCCGGCCTCAGCGCCACCCGCCTCAACGCCGGTCGATCACAGCGCCCATAACCACGATGTGGGCCCGGCCGGCAGCACCTACGACCTGCGCTTCATCGACGGGATGGTGCAGCACCACACCGGTGCACTGCGCATGAGTGAGTTTGTGTTTGATATTGGCGTTCCGGGGGTGGGCTCGCTCGGCAAGGACATCTGGCGCGATCAGGCCCAGGAGATCAGGGCCATGGGGCAGTGGCGCAAAGCCTGGTATCCAGATGCTCCCGTTTACCCGGTAGCCCTGAAGCCGGGTGGTGATCCCAACGCCATGGCCGATCTGATCCGCATGAGCCCCGCTCAGATTCAGGCGATGCAGATGATGACCTCCACCCCGTCGCGGGAGAACCGGGTGACCTGGTTCCTCGAGGGGATGCTGCAACACCACGGCGGCGCGCTGATCATGGCCCACGATGCGCTGGGCAAATCCAGCAATCCCACCATCCGGCGCCTAGCGCGCGACATTATCGTGGCCCAGCGTCGAGAGATCATTCAGCTGCGCAAGATGCTGCAGCACGATGGCCTCATCAACCCGGAATATCACGCCTACGACAAGCTCTTCTTGCTGAACCCATGAAGCACCCCTTTACTGCACTCGGTCTGCTTGCACCTCTGGCCGCCTTGGCGCTTGGCCTCAACGCGGTCCACGCCCAGGCCAATGACATGTTCCCCTCCAAGGCCGCTGCCGAGAAACGCGCCAAGGAGCTCCAATGCACAGGCGCCTTTGCCATGGGCAGTGAGTGGATGCCCTGCAAAACCTTCGATGCCTATGAAAAGGCTGTCAAAAAGGAGTCAAAATGAGGAGCCTGTTCCTGATCGCCAGTGCACTGGCGCTCCCTCCACTGTTTGCGGTGTCAGCCCAGGCCCACATGCGCGGCATGTACGCCACCAAGGCCGAGGCTGAAAAACGAGCGGCTGAGCTGAACTGCAAGGGCAGCTTTGCGATGGGCACGATGTGGATGCCCTGTGCCAATGAGCGGGCACTCCATGATGCGCTCCAGAAGGCGCAATGATCATGTCTGCACGATGAAGCATCTCAACCACCGCTCCCGCAAAATCCATCGCCTGTTGGTGCCGATTGCGGCGATTCCCTTGGCTCTCACATCGATGTCAGGAGCCATCTATGGAACCGTGCTCGCGATGAACATCGATGCACCCTGGCTGCTGAGACTGCACACCGGCAACTTTGGGGTGATCAATCTGCAGCCCATTTATTCACCCTTGATCGGGGTGATGACACTGGTTCTGGTTGCCTCGGGAATCACCTTGCTGGTTGGCGGGCGCAGAACCCCCAACTCGATTCACGATTGAACGAGCTACCGCTTCATCAACTAGGGGGTGGCTGTTCTAGCTGGCCACTCCCTAGTTGATCGGGGGTGCGCAGGTTTTGGGCCGCTGAACGGTCTGGCCGCCCCACAGGGGTTCTTCACGTTGAAGGCAACACGACCAGCAGCAGGCGGTTGCCCTCAGGATCCAGCAGCCAGGCCTCGGCGCCGAACGGTTCCTGGCGCGGCGGATCCTGCACAGAGGCGCCCAGCGCCAGGGCCGAGGTGATCCAACTGTTGAGCAGCGCAAGGGTGCCCGTTCCCTCCGCCTAACGTTGCAGGCAGAGGGAGAGGCGACCCTGCTGGCGGGGCTGCGGCCTGCTCTTGGATGGCGCGTAGACCTCAAGCCAACCACCGGCCGGCCACCGAAGCCGCCAGTGGGTGCTGCTGAGGCCCGGTTGAGGCTCCACGTCGAGCAGAGCGCCGTAGAACTGCGCCAGTGCGGCCGGGTCGTCGGCGGCCAGCACGATCGAAGCCGTCATCCCCATCGCCGCAACCAGGGCCTGCGGGGCTGGGTCAGGGGTGGGGGCTGCTGTGTCCGGCATGGGTGATCCGCCCTCCTGTTGATGCCTAGGGCCACTTTGGTGGCGCACATCGCCTCAGTGGCATCCGCCCCAGCTGCCAGCAACTGGGTGAGATCAAGCAGGGCGACGAGTCCTTCACTGCAGATCCCCGTTCACCGAGGTGGAGAGATGTCGTTCGCGTTTTCAAAAGCAGTCCACCTACTTCCACTGCGAGGGGCTTTGGCTGAATGGCTGGGCGAGCAAGCCGGGTGCAGAGCCAACCTCCATGGCCGGCATACGGCCTGAACGCGGAAGCGGCAGCGCAAACCATGCAGTGAATGCATAGTCCTGGCGGGAAGGGTGTTGCGGCTCCAGCCATAGGATCAGCTCGCCAACAACGGCGGCCGTAATGATCATCTACCTGGAAACCCGCGAGGTTTTCCTGGAGCATGTGCGCCGCAACCGCATCGAGGAGGAGGTGGGCGAGCGGCTCAAGGCCATTGCCGGCCGGCGGGTCAGCCCATCCGAGGTGCGGGCCTGGCGTAACTCTTTTCAGTACGTCAGCCAATTCCTGCTGGACCCTCAGATCCCAGCGGCGCTGGGGGTGGCGATCGAATATCAGATCCACAACACCTCTCGCCGGATCGACCTGTTGCTTTCTGGCCGTTCGCCGGACGACCGCCATGCGGCGGTGATCGTGGAGCTGAAGCAGTGGGAAACCGTTGATGCCACAGCCATGGATGGTGTGGTGCGCTCCGTGGTGGGCGGCGGCCCGCGGGAGCTCACCCACCCCTCGTATCAGGCTTGGAGCTACAGCTGCCTGCTGGAGGACTTCAACACCGCCGTGCAGGAGCACAGCATCGCGATCAACCCCTGCGCCTATCTCCACAACTGCAGTGACGGCAGCGGTGTGCTCGCGGACTGCTACCAGGACTACCTGGAGCGGGCTCCAGTGTTTCTCAGGCACCACACCGATGAGCTGGTTGGCTTCCTGACCCGCTGCCTCCAACAGGGCGATGGCGGAGAGGCAATCAAGCGAATCCGTGATGGAAGGGCCCGGCCGTCGCGGCAGCTGGCGGAGGTGTTCGAGCAGATGGTGCTCGGCAACAGCGAATTCACCCTGATCGAGGAGCAGAAGGTCGTCTATGAACGGGCCCTGCAGTTCGCCCGGAAACTGCGGCCCGGCAAGCGCACGGTGTTGCTGGTGCGGGGCGGCCCTGGAACCGGTAAGTCAGTGGTGGCGATCCACCTGATGGCGGCCCTGCTGCAGAAGGGTCTGAACATCCGCTACGTGAGCAAGAACGCCGCGCCGCGAACGGTGTTCAAGGCCAAGCTCACCGGTCAGCTGCGGCGCAGCCGCTTTGACAACCTCTTCTGCGGCTCCGGTGCCTTTGTGGACTGCCCTCCCGGCCATTACGACACGCTTGTGGTGGATGAGGCCCACCGGCTGAACCGCTTCAGTGGGTTGTATGGCAACCAGGGGGAGAACCAGGTCAAGGAGATCATCAACGCCAGCCACCTGAGCGTGTTCTTCCTCGATGAAGACCAGCAGGTGGCCTGGAAGGACATCGGCACGGAAGCCGAGATCCGTGAGCACGCCGCCCAGCTGGGCGCGGAGGTGGTGTGCGATGAGCTGCCCTCCCAGTTCCGCTGCGCCGGCTCCGATGGCTACCTGTCCTGGCTGGATGATCTGCTCGGCATCCGCTCCACCGCCAACCCGGAGCTCGATCGGGATGTGTTCGACTTCCGCCTGTTCGATGACCCGCAGAGCCTGCATGGGGCGATCCGCGCGACCAACGGCAACAACCGCGCCCGGCTTGTAGCCGGCTACTGCTGGAACTGGTCCTCGAAGAAGAACCCGGGTCTCAGCGACATCGTGATCCCTGAGCACGGCTATGCCGCCCGCTGGAACCTGGCCTCGGAGGGCAACACTTGGATCATCAGCCCCACCGGCGTGGAGGAGGTGGGTTGCGTGCACACCTGCCAAGGGCTGGAGGTGGACACGATCGGCGTGATCATCGGGCCGGATCTGGTGTTCCGAGGTGGCCAGCTGCTGGCGAATCCCACCGCAAGGGCCCGCAGCGACAAGAGCCTCAGCGGCTGGAAGGCCGCCATGGCCACCGACCCCCAGGGCACCGAGGAGCGGGTCAGCCGTCTGATCCGCAACACTTACCGCACCCTCATGAGCCGTGGCATGAAGAGCTGCTGGGTGTTTGCCTGCGATCCGGCGTTGCAGGCCTACCTGCGGGAAAGGCTGGAAGCGCCAAGGGATGCCGGCTGAACGCTTGGGACAGGGGCGTGGCAGCGGTGCCTGGCTACCCTGGACCTGCCTGTACCGGGATGGGGCCACCGATGTCAGAGCCCACCGGACGTGGCAGTCGCGAATTCCTTCCCTCCGCTAACCAAGCCCTCTCTGAGCTGGAGGAGACCACCGGCAAGCCCGTGATGATCCTGGACGCCCCGGAACTCAATGTGCTCGCCACGATCCGCCGGGCCGGCCCTGAGGACTCCACCCATGTGCTCCGCATCAAGGACGGCGAGAAGCGGGCGGCCGACTACCTGATCGTCTTCCAATGCCGCATGGCGCTGCGGGACGGCCTGGGGCCGCGGGCGGTACTGCGCGACAACCCGGCGGTGCGTGAACAGGTGATCCGCGAGTGCGAAGAGCTGCATAGCCACCTACCGCTGGCCAAGGCCCGGGAGCTGGGGTCGTTCATCTACGACGGCTTGATCCTGCAGCTGCGCTCGATGGACCCGGGGCTTTTGGTCGATCGCTGGATCCGGCAGCACTGCGCCGATCTGCAGGAGGCCCAAGAGCAGGCGATCGAGTCAGAAATCACCAACAATCTCGGGGCGCTCGAGCCAACTACCCGCGCCAACTATCCAGGAGCGCTCTACCAGGCCAGCACCTCTATGAATGCGGCTTATGCCCTCTTTGGTGGTGATCTGCTCGGCAAGCCCTATCTCGCTGTGCCCTATTTCTCCCAGGGCTATGGGGAGAAGGCCCGCCGTCTGATCGCCCTGGCCCTTGGGAACGGGGATCCTGCCAACGAGCCGGCCGACCGGCAGATCATCGACGGCTGGGCACAAGCGCTTGGCATTTCCTTCTGGTATGACTGGAACGAGCTGAATGAGTAGGCCTGGCGCATGAGCGAACCGCAGCCGATCTGTTTCTCAGTTCCGCAAGCTGGCTTTGATGTGAGCCTGCTACCGGAGGCGGCGAGGCAGCCGGGCAGCCAGGCCTTCCGTGAGGCCGTCACCAACTACTACAAGGGCGCCTACCGCGAAGCAGGCGGCCGGGTGGATGTGGGCTTCTGCGACGGGCAGATTGAGGTGAACTGGGAGCCCCAGTCGGGGCAAATTCCAGCCAGAGCCATCATTACCGCCCATTTGGAGGCCGGCCGTTACGACGAGGCGATCCCGCTACTGCTTACCCGGCTGCAGCTTGAGCCAGACCACGTGGAGAGCCTCATACAACCTGGGCATGGTCTACAGCGACCGGATGCAGCTCACCGAAGCCCGCCAGCTCTTGAGCCGGGCCGTGGAGCTGGATCCCGGCCACGCCAACGGACAGGTGGCCCTCGGGATCGCGGCCCTGCGGGATAACGATCCCGATGCCGCCCAGGGACCGTTGGAGAAGGCGGTGGTGCTGGAGCCCCGCAATCCCGTTGCGCTCCGAACTCTTGGCCAGCTGCTGCTGATGAAGGACAACGTCCCGGCTGCCTTGCCCCACTTACGGGCCGCAGCGACCGTGGCCCCGGACGATCCGATCAATCTGTTCACCTACGCCCAGTGCCTGCTCTCCATCGAGGGCGAGTCCCACGAGACGGAAGCTGGTGAGCTGTTCAAGAAGGCCCTACGGCTTCCCCCGGTGGGGGAGCTGGCCGAGAAGATCAAGAACCAGCAGCGCCGCCTCGCCGAGCGGGTGATGCGCGCCAATGCCCAGGGCATGCCCCGCTTGGATGCGGTGATGTACCTCAGCAGTGCCCTGGAGGCCTACCAGGTCCTGGAGCAGGAGGGTCAGAAGCAGCTGCTGGCGGAGGCGGGAGCGGTGGGGCAAAAGGGCCTATCGATCAACAACCCCGAGCAGATCCACCACCTCCAGCACTACCGATGTGGCACCAACGTCTCTGCCCTGCAGGTGGTCTGCATCCTCTATGTTGGCGTGCAGCTACTCCTGCCAGGCCAGAACGCGGGGATCGACTTTGCTCGGGAGTATGTGCTGGCCAAGGGGATGGCTGGGCGAGGAGGCGAGGAGAAATGACCCTCTGGCTGATCCGCGCCGGATCCCGCGGCGAGCACGAGCAGAAATTCCTCGATGAGGGCAGGGTGTACGTGGCCTGGGAGGGCCTGGATGTTGATCTCAGCTTGCTGGCTGATCGACAGGACTTGATCCGAGTGCTGGAGGAGCGTTTCCCCGACGAGAAGGCCAAGGCCTTGGTGAACTGGTCCTCGCAGGTGTGGCCCTTCGTGAAGGATATGGCCAATGGGGATTGGGTGGTGATGCCATCCAAGCTCCAATCAGGCCTGTATTTCGGTGAACTCACCAGCAACTACCACTTCGAAGCGGCAGTTCTGGATGACGGTCCACAGCTGGCACAGCCGGGCCGTGACCAATCCCCTTGGCTTGCAGCGAAGGGTGGTGCAGTCCTGTAAGTGAAGATGGGCCTCTCGCTCCGAGGAATTCCGCTTCCGGGGGGCGGGGGCCAACCCGACGCTCAGCGCAATGGCATCGCCACGTAATCGACCTGCTTACCGTTGTGGTCGCGCAGGATCTCCAGCCTGTAGCCCAGTTCCGTCAGGGTCTGCTGCGTCTGCACCAGGGTGCGGGAATGGGAGCGGGCCAGCTGCTCCTCCCACTCGAACACCACCACAGGGCGGCAGCGCGCGATCGTGTCCACGGCGCCGAGCAGCACTTCGCCGTCGGCCCCCTGGCAGTCGATCTTGAGGAAGCCCACGTCCTCCAGGGCGAACGAATCGAGGGTCACGGCGCTGATCGCGTTGACTCCGCTTCCCCCGGCCACAAACATCAGTCCGCCGGAGTTCGAGGCCTGCCGAAATGCGGCCCGCTCGTCGATGGCGGCCTCCAGCCTCACCTCCTGAAGATCCCGGCCAGCCAACGAGATCTGAGTAGCCCGGGAATAGAGACCTGTGTGGTGCACCACGATTTGCCCGAACGGACGCAACGCCGCATTCGCCTGCAGGTAGCGGACGTTGTCCTCATTTGCCTCGAAGGCGTGAACCTGGCGGAAATAGGTGGCAAGGGCGCAAGACAGGGTGCCGAAGTGGGCGCCCGCATCGATGGCCACGCTGTCCGCTGCTGCCCTGCTACGGGCCAGGGCCACGATGTGCTCGTCCCAGCAGCCGCTGCGGATCACGTGGTCGGTGATTAGATCGCCCGGTTTGAGAATCAGGGGGCCGAAGTCCGTGCTCACACACAGGGCCGAGCCGAGGGCTTGGACCGCCCGAGGCGGAGCGGCTGAATCGACTGCTGCGGTTGCTGCGGCGGAGGACATCGTCACGGGTGATGGGGAGGGCATCGGCGCAACGGTGGAGCTGTCAGCCCTCCACCGCAACCGCCATCCTGGCGCTCCGGAGCGCCCACCCTGGCGGCTCGCTCCAGCCCTAGAGCCCCCGGGAAGCCAGCGGCCAGTCCAGGGTGGCCTGCTGGGCCGGATTGTTCGGCTTCTGGGGCTGCTCGGGGGGCACCGGGCCGTTGTCCTTCTCGTTGATTGGGGCTGCTGCGGTGGTTCTCCCTGCGGCGGTAAGGGAGGAGTTGCGGTAGAGGCTGGTGCCTCCCTTGATCGTTTCCATCACCTGGATCTCCTTGTTGGTTATGGGATCCAGCTTCAAGGGATTGGCGCTCAGCACCCCCAGGTCGGCCAGCTCGCTGGGCTCTGAGCATCCCTTGCTGCCGGGCCAGGACGCGGGGATTGACTTCGCTCGGGAGTACGAGCTGGCGAAGGGGATGGCTGGGGGGGGATCCCGAGGGTTGAGCCGGTGTGCAGGGCCCTCACGGCTGGAAATGCGTTCAACCAGGTTGAGTGTCGTTGTGAGCCCCCCATGCAGCTCTGGAGAGGCCGGATCAAAAAAATATGCAAAAGCTGCATAGGTCTGTCGTTGTGGTGATGGAGAACCCATGGCGTATGCGGCTTGGCTGCTGTAGAAAGACGCAGATTGGCTCGAAGCGGTTTCAGCGTATGGCCAATGGGAGCGTCAGGGCTGATCAAGCAGGTCGTGGGTCCTTGCATCTCGCGACTCCTCCCAACGCCCCATGCCAGTGGTGCGGCCTGATCGGCGTCCTGCGATGAGCGAGCGCTTCTTCGATGACCCGATCCTCAACTCGCCATACGAGAAGCCCAGCCGACACTGGGAGCTTGTAAAAGGCATCCCCACGCAAGCCGAGTCGGAGGGGCGCCGGGAGGCGCAGCTGATCACGCCGATCCCCAAGCCCAGGAAGCGGGGCGGCAAAGACGAGCAGCGCCAGCTGGGGTTCGGGGCCCAGGGGCTTTCGGATAGCGACCAGCAATACGAGGTCACCCAGCAGATCAACTCGATCCGGGCTCTGGAGGAGTAGTGGCGGCAGGCGCCCGAGAGCCAGTGGAAGGTGTCAGCGGAGACGGCCCGGCTGCTGAAGCACTGGCGTCAACACGAGTTCCAGGGCATCCGGCCCTTCTCCTGCCAGATCGAGGCGGCCGAAACACCGATCTGGCTCACGGAGGTGGCTAAAAAATGGTTCACCTGCAATGATTACCCAGAGAAGAGCATCTGATAGGAACTTGGCTGCCTATCACGAATTCGACGAGGTAGCATTCCAATGAAGCTTTACGTTGGCATCACAGATGCTGATTGGTTTCGCTACCTGAGCGAGCGTAACGCGGAAGAGATGAACTTTTGGCGCCCCCGCGCGACCAGCCAATTCAAGATTCTCGAGCCAAATGAGCTTTTCTTGTTCAAATCAAAGTACCCTGAAAACAAGATAATCGGCGGGGCTTTTTTCGTAAGGCATACAACTCTTCCGCTCGACCTCGCCTGGAAGGCATTCGGCGACGCCAACGGCATGCCTGATATTCAGAGATTCCGAAGCAAAATTCAGATCCTGCGTCGTGACCAAGAATACAATCCTATCATTGGTTGCACAATACTTACGCAGCCCTTTTATCTGAACAAGGAAAATTTTATCGACCCGCCGGTAGGCTGGTCTTCTAATATTGTAACTGGCAAAAGCTATGCGATAAGTCCAGGCCGTGAGGGGCTCAGGCTGTTTGAGCAGGCTCAGAGATCGTTTGCGTTTCCTCCTGATTTGCAAGAAGCACGCGGGGAAGTTCCTATGGGAGATCGTTACGGTAAAGACTTGCTTGTCAGGCCTCGTCTCGGCCAAGGGGGATTTCGCATTATGGTCATGGACGAATATGAGCGCCGTTGTGCGATCACGGGAGAGAAGACACTTCCTGTTTTAGAAGCCGCGCATATCCAGCCGTATGCCCAAAATGGTCCGCATCGTGTGTCTAATGGGATTCTGATGCGATCAGACCTCCATACGCTCTTTGATGGTGGCTACCTGACCCTATCAAATGAGTTCAGAATTGAGGTGAGTCGCCGCATTAGGGATGAATTCTCAAATGGACGCGAATACTATGCACTTCACGGCAAGCAACTCGTATCGATTCCAAATGCCCCCGCCAACAGGCCAGACCCTCTCTTTTTAGAATGGCATCAGAACAACTGTTATAGGGGCTGAAATGTTGATCATTCTGAGCTTCAGGCACGGGCATGAGTATCATCAACACCTAGCCAGAACGACCCCTACAAGAGCCTCAAAACCTCCCTCAAGGCCGAGATCGATCAGGAAGCCTGGGAATCCCTCAACAGCGACACCTCCTTACCCTTTGCCAAGCCCTCAACCGGCCGCATTGCTGTGAAGGTGATCAACCACCTTGGGGATGAGCTGATGAAGGTGTATCGAACGTGATCAACTCCTATTCTTATTAACTCGCTTCTTGACTTGCTCGTCTACAAGCAGCGCCAAAAGGAAAATGCGTGCCTCATCAGTACCCTTGACCTGATCCCAGGACTGGAAGACCCGTTTGGCATCTTGAATGGCTTGGCGTGCATCTGTCTTTTTAGGTTTTTGCAAGATGTTGTAATCAGCATCGTGGCGTGATTGTTGCAACGACCGAAAGGTTGCGGCGATGTCCATCAGATCTGTAGAAATCGATGACCGCAGGCATGACTTCAACCCTGTATTGAGGTTCCCACTTGAAAATCCCCTGCAAGCCTCTGCCATTTCATTGTGGCCAAATGCACGAGCTACGTATCCTCTAAGTTCTTTTCGGTCTGCACTATTACCAGCCAACATGCTGGAAGCAGCATGTACAAGGAGGCTGAAAACAGCATAATATGCAGTAGATATACAGCGCTTTAGCGTCGCTGCGTCCGGGCGGCCTCGCTGGGTTTCTCCGGGCAGCATCGTCTCGCACAGAGCCAAAAGGTTCTGGGGCAGACTCATGAATTCACGCTCCCGGCAACAGATTCAGCGAAATCATCGGGCCACGCGTTCTCCTCATCATCATTATCCTCATCGGTATCAGTATCCTCTTCACGGGTACGAAATCTGACATAGACCCAGCGTTCATCTCCTGCTTCAGAGATCAAGCTCTGGATTTTTCTCTCGGCTTGATGCGCTGCATCCAAATCGACTTCCTTAACATCGTAAACAACCCAAACCCAAAGCGCAGGATCTCCAAGAGAATCAATGTCGCTTTGCACGCGTATAGCATAGAACGGAGGGTCCCATTCTTTTTTGCCTAGTATATCCGCGATCTCGCTGGTCTCCAGCTCTTTCAATGCTCTTGCTGGCATCACGAACCTCTCGAGCACGGAAACTCTAGGCAAGGACCATCCTGTTGACAGCTTGCGCCACCTCGGCGTAAGCGGCGGTGGGCAGCATCAGGGCTGCCACCACGTTGGTGTCGACAACGGTGGTCAATGGCTGTCGCGTTCGGTGGCCGCGACCAGCTCATCCTCCGGGATGAGGCCACCCTTGAGCTCCGCCCGCAAGGCTTCCACTTGCTGCAACCAGTTCTCCGTGTCGGTGTTTGCAGCGCTCTGGCGACTCAGGCAATCCACCACCTCACTGTTCAGGGTGCGGGCATGGGCGCGGGCGCGCTGTTCCAGGCGGGAGACCTCCTCCTCGGGGAGGTCATACAGGGTGAGGGTGGCCATCGCGCCAGACCTCCTGGCTGCTCAAGATATCTGCCCATTCTGACAGCGTCGACCAGAGTTCACCCCCCCTTGATCCTCCGTTCTCTGGCGTGGAGTTGCCTGAGGTCACGCCGCCGTTATGGCCATGGCCCAAATCCAGGTTCTCCACGATGTGCTCCAGAGCGGGATCCGCTGGCGCGTCACCCTCCATGCCTGCCCCGGTCAAGGGGCCTTGGTGCGCTTTGAGAAAAGCGGTAAGGGCGGGCGGCTGTTGCATCAGGAATCAGCCCAGTGGAATCGGCTGGCTGGGGGCTTCCTGCTTCCCCGCGAGCGGGTAGCCGGCGGGATGGTGCCCAAAGTTCTGGTGGAGCGCATCGAAGCCATCCTGCGGGGGTCGCCCTTGCCGGCCAGGCGCTCCGAGCGGGAGCAGGTGCGGGGAAGGTTGGTGCGGGCCAGGTAGTGGTTTGCCGGGTGGCCTGGATACCTGCCCCATCCGGGCCGATGGACCGCTTCTGTGGCGGTGTGGTCGATACGTTTGTTGTCTCGGTCGCTGGGCACCAGCCTGCCCCTAGTGAGGGTGGGTGGTCTCGTTCCTATGGAGATCGTCATCCCTGCGAATCTGCCTCTACCCGCAATCTCTCGACCTCTTTAAACTCCGGCCTCTCATTTTCTGCCCAGCCAACAATCGCATCCCAGTCAATCGAATGGCTTCTGCAAACAATGACTGCTTGATCCCAACATTGCCGATCGCAACGATGGAAGTAGGCCGCTAACCTATCGATCACGCAAAGGGTTGGCGTGATTACGTGCAAGGATCCATTCACAGTCAGAAGACTGTCGATTGATCGAGGGTCCTCAATATAGAGATCTGCAAGGCGAGCGGACCGGCAGGGAATTCAACCAACCACGTCGTGCGTGGATGTTCATAAAGCCGCTTGGTTGAACCCTGGACGAACCCCAAGGGAGCAATCGCCTTAAGCAGGCTCTTGGGGTCCGCTGAAGTCACAAAATCAAGGTCATGACTCATGTACTGGTTGTGGCTGTAGATCGATACCGCGCCACCGCCCGACAAGGTGGCAATGATCCCAGCTGCCTCCAATGCCTCGCTGATGATTACAGCCAGTTCCTCAATGCTAGTGGCTTCTGTGATTTCAGCCATGATGGACTAGGGCTTTGCCCGACTGGCGCGGACGTTGCCGCTCTCTGAAATACTGCTGAACTTGTTCATTCGGTAGCAGCTTGAGTTCGGCTTCTAGTAGCTCCTTGAGGTTGCGCACAGTTGGATTCCGATCATTGAAGGAAAAGAGGCGGATGTTGCCCACCAGCCGGCTCACCAGCACACCCTCTTCTTCGAGGCGTTTCAGCTGACGCTGGGTCATATTCAATCCAAAACCGAAGGTCTTGGCGATGCGCAGGGCATGTCCTTCGCCGTAGCACTGCAAAAACAACAGCACCCATGCCGCCGTGCGGTTGCCGAAAATCGCCTCAAGGACGGGGTTCATGACTGGATCCGTCGCACCCCCAGAGCGGGTAGCACAACTCAAGTATTGAGTCATATTACCCCTAAAAGGGGTGGTCTCACACCCCCCGAGGCCAGGAAAGCCCTTGGTCGGCCTGGAGGGGGTGCCGTTCCCATCACCCCCTCCACTGCCGCCAGCAGAGCTTGAGAGCAGCGGCCCCTGCTGCGGGTGCTGGCGGGTGCCGGCGGCATTCATCGGCTGGAAGTGTCGGATGAAATCTGCCGTGCCGGTGATCAGCTGGATGCCCTGAGGCAGCACGCCCACAGGCAGCATGCCGCTGATGAAGTGGAGCTCGTTGCACTCCCGCCAGTAGCTCAAGGCAAAGACCGACATCCATGGGCTGGCCTGGCTGTGGCTGGTGCCGCTGGGCAGCCAGAACCAGATGTCGTGGGCGAGGGAGCGAGAGGGTGAGGACCCCGCCGCTGGTGTCCCATCACTGGTAACTGGAAGTCCTCGCCAGTTGTTTGGCGCTGGGGGGGCTGGCCTGGATGAACAGGAGATCAGCAGCCGGGGCCGGGACCCATTCGCTGTCGTGGTCCGCGGCGCTGCGTTTGCGCAGGGTCTGGCCGGCGCTACCCCCGGCCGGCACGCCTGCACCCTGGGGACCCGGCGGTCCAGCCTGGCCTGGTGGACCCAGCAGGGAGGCCAGTTGGGTCCAGAAGAGGGCCACGGCAGCAAAGATCGGTGATCACTGGCTCTTGCTATGGCCAGCGCCAGGGCCGGCGGCAGGGCCGCCAACGGCCAGGACCTCCCCCAGCCGGCGGGCGATCAGCAGCAATTGCTCCTGGCGCTGCCACGGTTCCTGATCGCGCTCAGCGGGATGGCCTGGAGCGGGTCGCACCTCTCGCGGCAGCAGGGACGGCCGCTCGTCGTAGAGGCTGAGCAGCAGGGCCCGCTGGCCGCTGCGGTTGCCGCAGCCCACCGGGCAAAGCAACGCGACCGTTGCTTTGCCACTGGTGGAAGCACCTGGGTCGGGGTTGAGGGGGAGGGCTTCTGACTGCTCGCTGGCGCAGAGCCCCAGGGCGAGATGGCCCAGGGCGCTGGCCATCTCCACCCCTAGCAGCAGCTCCTGATCGGCTGAGAGCCCCTGCTGGCTGAGACGGCCCGCAGCCGCCAGCACGGTCGCGCTGCCGCCGCCATCCCACTGCAGCAGCGCCAGGGTGTGGAGGCCATCGCCGCTGGTCTCGATCGCCGTGCGCAGCAGCGATTGCACCTGGCTTTGGTGGGCCGCCATCTGCTCCTGCAGGGTCTGGAGGTGGGTGCTGCTGATCCGTTTGGCCAGGTCCGGCTGCAGCGTGATCAGCAACCAAGCGGTGTAGAGCACCAGGCCGAGCAGCACGATGCGCGAGAGGCGATAGAGCAGCTGCCAGGGATTGCGGGCATCGAGCACGTCGCCGACGGCCTTTTGGAGGGCATCGCTGGTGGCGCGGCTGAACACCTCCACCCGCTCGAACAATTTGGGGTTATCGGCCATGGCGATGGCCGGTGAGCTGCTGGGGCGGCACGGGGCAAGCGAGTAGCGGAAGCAGCCGCACCCGTGCCTCACCCACCGTGGCTGGTTGTTCGGGCAGGGGATAAGGCATGGCAGGGGGATTAGATCAAGGGGTCAGAGAAGAGGTCATCGGGGAGGGCACTCAGGGCTGCCGCGCTTTCTGCACCTGGTGCGGTGGCGGTTGGCTCAGCAGCGACTTGCTCCGCAACGGACTTCGCTGCTGACTCAGTCGTGAATGGGGCGCTGGCGCCGTTCCATTCGCTTGCTGCCGGCTGATCGGCGTCGGCACTGCCCTGATCGGCTGCGGTGCCGATCACTGTTGGGGGCGTTTCATCCCCGGCAGCAGGCTCTTCTTCCTTGCGGCGGCGCCCGCGCTTCCCTCGGTCGGTGGCGGATTCAGGCCCGTTCTGGCCGGCAGTGGGTTCTGGGTTCGGTTCAGGAGCAACCGCCTCAGCAGTCAGGAGCTGATTCAGGGCCCCGTCCGCTGGATTGGTGCCTGAACCGGCAACCCGCCAGCCGAGCCCTAGCCAGCCCGGTAGGTGAACGGGCCAGACGTAGCGCTCTTGATTGCCCTTGTGGATGCGGAGCATCCCTGCTGGGATCGGCCCCTGGGTCACGAGCCCCATGTGTGGCTGGGTCATGGTCAGGCCGGCAACGTGGCGGTCAGACCCACCACCATTCCCTCGGGCGTGGAGGGGGTGACGACGGCCTTGGCAAAGCAGAGCGCCGGCAGGTCGGC
>Ga0310334_100168_pt1 | contig 20240 bp, 15 predicted proteins | sample LakMicMIDCLREDC7_FD_195548 | JGI IMG/M metagenome (GOLD analysis project Ga0310334, IMG submission 195548) | Enriched freshwater cyanobacterial communities from Lake Michigan, Michigan, United States - MI23.DCL.RED.C7 (v2) (version 2) | ecosystem: Environmental > Aquatic > Freshwater > Lake...
CGCCTCAGCCTCGACGATCTCTTGGCAGAGGTCTCAGAGGAGAACCTCCATTCCTCTATCGATACGGGCTCTGCTGTCGGTGCGGAGATCTTCTGTTGACTGCTGCGTATATCCCTGATCGGGGTGACTTGGTCTGGCTGGAGTTCACACCGCAGACGGGTAGTGAGCAGGCTGGACGGCGTCCTGCTTTGGTGATCTCACCGAAGACCTACAACTCGAAGGTTGGCTTGGCTCTGTTTTGTCCAGTGACATCACGCGTCAAGGGCTATCCCTTTGAGGTGGCTTTGCCTGAGGGCAGTGGCGTCATCGGTGTCGTCCTTGCAGATCAGTTGAAGAGTCTTGACTGGCGTGCCAGGAAGGCGAAGCTGATTGAGCGTGCTTCGTCTGATGTGCTGGCGATGGTTATAGCAAGGATCCTGCCCCTACTTGTTCCCGACAATGCTGCCACTCTCTAACACGGCCATTCACCTGACCCGCCACCGCAGATTCACTGATCCCTCAGACGAGCTTTCCCCATAGATCACTGCGGGCAGGTGATGGCCAGCGTTAGAGAGATGGGGGCGAAGCGGTTGCAGCCAAGAGCCGGTATACTCCTTGTATAGCCGTCGGGTTGCTGTGCAGACACGGGTCCAGAAATGGGGAAACAGTCTTGGGGTGCGGATCCCGCGGGGCTTGGCTGAGGAGGTTGGACTTGGCGCTGGCTCTGAAGTTAGCTTGAGTGCCAAGGATGGCGAGCTTGTCGTGAAGCCGTCGATTCCTGCTCGCCTCAGCCTCGACGACCTCTTGGCAGAGGTCTCAGAGGAGAACCTCCATTCCTCTATCGATACGGGCTCTGCTGTCGGTGCGGAGATTTTCTGTTGACGGCTGTGTATCTTCCTGATCGGGGTGACTTGGTCTGGCTGGAGTTCACACCGCAGACGTGTAGTGAGCAGGCTGGGCGGCGTCCTGCATTGGTGATCTCGCCGAAGGCCTACAACGCGAAGGTTGGCTTGGCCTTGTTTTGTCCAGTGACATCACGCGTCAAGGGCTATCCGTTTGAAGTGGCATTGCCTGATGGCAGTGGCGTCGTCGGTGTGGTTCTTTCAGATCAGTTGAAGAGTCTTGACTGGCGTGAGAGGAAGGCGATGCTGATTGAGCGTGCTTCGTCTGATGTGCTGGCGATGGTTACAGCAAGGATCCTGCCCCTACTTGTTCCCGACAATGCTGCTACTCTCTAACACGGCCTGGGCTTCCCCCGATTTCGTGGACACGGATCAGGGGTTCACAGGGGTGAGTGTACGGGCAGCGATGAACGCCTGCTCGTAGTCGATCGGACTCAGGTAGCCGATCGTTGAATGGCGCCGTTCGCGGTTGTAGTAGCCCTCGATCCAGAAGGCCAGATCGCGCTGGAGCTGTTGGGGGGAAATCAGCACCTCTCGATTGTCATCGAGGCCCAACTCCAGCTTGAGGGTGGAGAAAAAGCTCTCCACAACTGCGTTGCCCAGCAGCACCCCTTGGCTGACATGCTGCAGGTGATCTTCTCCTTTTGGAGCAGCTCCTGGTAGTCGTTGGCCCGGTACTGGCTGCCCTGGTCCGTGTGGATCAGCAGCTGATCTGGTTCCACCTGGCGATGACCGAGGGCACGGCTGAGGGCCTCGATCACCAAGGCGGCATCCATGCGGTGATCCAGCTTCCAGCCCACCACGCGACGGCTGAACAGATCGATCCACACCGCCAGATACCGCCAGCCTGAGCTGGTGCGGATGTAGGTGATGTCGCCGGCCCAGCAGCGGTTGGGATCCGGGGGCTGGAAGTCCTGCTGTAGCAGGTTCTCCACTACCCCGGAGGTGCCTCTGCTGCCCTTGGAGCAGGGGCTGAACGCCTTGCGGGTTCTGGCCCTGAGCTCAGCACGGCGCATCAGCCGGGCCACGCGATGGCGGCCGACGTGGCGCCCGGATCCCCGCAGCTCCTGATGGATCCGCGGGGATCCGTAGAAGCCGCGATGCTCCTGGAACACCGCCGTGATCTCAGCGGTGATCGCCGCGTTCTCGGCCGCTCGCTTTCCCGGCGCCTCCTGCCGCTGCCGCCAGGCGTAGAAGCCACTACGGGCCACACCCAGCTGCCGGCACAGCCAGGCCACCGAGTAGCGACCTGTGAGCTGATCGATTAGGCAAAACCTCTCGGCGGCAGCTGCTCTTTCGCAAAGTGCGCTGCCGCCAGCCTGAAAAAATCCTTCTCCCTCCTGAGCTCTCGAACCTCCTTGCGGAGCCGGTTGAGCTCGGCGCGCTCGTCGCTGGAGAGCAGACCTTGGTCACGGGGCCCGGCCTGGCCACGATCAATGCGGGCCTGCCGCACCCAGCGCGCCAGGCTGCTGGTGGGAAGCCCAAGCCGCTCAGCGACGGCGTTGCAGGAAAGCCCCTCCTGCAGGCAAAGCTCCACGGCCTCCGCCTTCTGCTGTGCCGTGAACCGGCGACGGGTTCTGGTCGGGTTGGTCATCGATGGACAGTCTGGTGGTCATGGCGTGACCCCTATCGACTTGTCCTGAAAACCGGGGGAAGCCCAGCCATTCACCTGACCCGCCACCGCAGATTCACTGATCCCTCAGACGAGCTTTCCCCATAGATCACTGCGGGCAGGTGATGGCCAGCGCTAGCCAGAGCAAGGGGGATGCGCTGAAGTCGCATGCGTGGCTACAATGTGGGCACGCCTGCAGGGTGTGGCCGTGGTTCGAGCGAAGCTGGTCAAAATCGGCAATTCGAGAGGGATCCGTCTCGCCAAGCCGCTGCTTGAGGTTGCGGGGCTGGCTGACGAAGTCGAGATCGAGGCTGCTCCAGGGGTTCTGACCATCAGACCATCGGCGCATCCGAGGGCTGGCTGGGCAGAGGCGGCAATGTCTATCGAGGCGGAGGGACTTCTCGACGAGATGAGCGCCACTCGGTTTGATGATGAAGAGTGGTCATGGTGACTCAAGAATGCGTCTCAAGAGGGGATATCTACCTTGTTGCATTGAATCCCACGCGAGGATCTGAAATCAGGAAGACAAGGCCTTGCGTCGTGGTGTCACCGGATGAGCTCAATGCTCATCTTCGTACTTTCATTGTCGCGCCTCTTACCACTGGTGGACATCTATACCCTTTTCGTGTGCGATGCAGTTTTGATGGTAAAGACGTTCACGTTGTGGCTGATCAGCTAAGGGCTGTAGATCGGGAACGTCTCGTCAGGCGATTGGGGAGTCTGTCGGAGGCTGCGCTGAATGAGCTACTGGCTGTTCTGCAGGCGATGTTCGCTGTGTAGAGGCGTGGCTAACACAGCCATGCACGTGACCCGCTACCGCATATTCACTGATCCCTCAGACGAGCTTTTCCCATAGTTCACTGCGGGCAGGTGAAGGCCACCGTACCAGACACATAGCAGGAATGACCGGCGACATGGCTGTAGGACAGGCCGCACTGATCAGAAGTCGGCTCATGCGTTCTTCAGTGAGCAATTTCGTCTCGCTCTGCTCAGTGTTGACTATTGCCTCGTCGTCATATCATTGAGGCTGCTATGATGAAAGCGCTTAATCTCACTGCCGTGGCACTTTCGGCTTCGCAAGCGCCAGGGCGATCTCATAAGTGGCCCGTGTACTTGCTGGATCTTGCCAAGAGAAAGCTTCTTGCCTGCATTGGATTCAACCATGTCATTGTCTGACGAAGAGTTTAATGAGTCGATTGATGACATCGATCTCAATGACGTACTGGCGCTTGCTGCATATATAGAGCAGTTGCTCATGACGGAGCAGCAGTGGATCCTCAATCGTTTGTCTTGGCTTTTTACCTCTCAATCTTTTCTGCTAACCGCTTTTGTTGTCCTTCTGAGCTCCGGCAATCATTCTCCCGCTGCTCATCTGTTGAGATTTGCGCTGCCTCTTTTGGGGTTGTTTTGTTGCGTCACTGTGGCGTTGGCTATTCGGGCTGCTGAGCGCGTAGGCAAGCCGCTTGGAAATCGGCGTGCGTTCTTGTCAATGCTTATCAATGATCGAGTTAATAGCCCAATGCTGATCCCAAGGCTGGGATCAAGTAAGGCCCTTCGTGATAATCCATGGACATTGCATCATGGTTCATTGCCGCATATCATTTTGCCTTGGGCATTTGCCATGCTTTGGCTCCTCTTGTTGATCTCACTTGGGCTGTGAGCTAAGGCGATCATTTCCTCCACGAAGTGACACTTTGAGCAAGCACTTGGAGTGGATTGGCCGCCATGCCGCCTTCCAGCATTACCGCAGCTGTGCTGGCCGCAGCAGCCAGCACCTCTCCCTGGTTAGGTTCCGCTGCCATGGGCCCGCTGCAGATCGTCTGGTTCAAGCGTGACCTGCGCACGGTGGACCATCAGCCGCTGCTGCAGGCCAGCCAGCTCGGATCGGTGCTGCCCCTTCTGGTTGTCGAACCGGAGTTCTGGCGCCAGGAGGACGCTTCGGCGCGCCACTGGGCCTTCTGTACCGAAGGCATCAAGGAGCTGCGTTCGGAGCTGGCGCTGCTCGGTCAGCCCCTGGTGGTGAGAGTCGGCGTGGTGGAACACGTGTTGGAGCGGGCCCGCCGCCAGTTCGGTGTCGCCAACCTTTGGAGCCATGAGGAAACCGGCAACGGCTGGACCTACGGCCGCGATCGGCGCGTCGCCGCCTGGGCTCGCGAGCACGGAATCCCTTGGCATGAGATCCCCCAGTTCGGCGTGATCCGCCGGCTGGTCAGCCGTGATGGCTGGGCAGGCCGCTGGGAGGCGCGCATGGCCGAGCCGCTCGCCCCGCCGCCGGCAGCGTTGGACCCTCTGGAGGGAGTTGATCCCGGGCCGATTCCCACAGCCGCTGATCTCGACCTCGCACCCGATCCCTGTCCAGGCCGCCAGAAGGGGGGGCGCCGGGAGGGACTGGCCCTGCTGGAGAGCTTTCTGCAGACCCGCGGTGCCCGCTACCACCGTGAGCTCTCCAGCCCGGTCACCGCCTTCGAGAGTTGTTCGCGACTTTCTGCTCATCTGGCCTGGGGAACTCTGTCTCTGCGGGAGGTGGTGCAGGCCAGCCGCCGCCGGGGCGCCGCCCTTCGCGCCCTGCCTGCGATGGAGCGGGCCGAATGGCCCCGGGCACTGCGCGGATTCGAGGAGCGGCTGCACTGGCATTGCCATTTCATCCAGAAACTCGAAAGCCAGCCGAACCTGGAGGTTCGCGAGCTGCACCCGCTCACCGCCGTCGACCCGAGCACCGCCGATCCGGAGCGGCTGGCGGCCTGGTGCGAGGGGCGCACCGGCCTGCCGTTCGTGGATGCCTGCATGCGGGCCCTGATCGCCACCGGCTGGATCAACTTCCGCATGCGGGCCATGTTGATGTCGGTGGCGAGCCACCACCTGGAGTTGCCGTGGCGCACCACGGGTCTGCACCTGGCGCGCCTCTTTCTCGACTACGAGCCCGGCATCCACTGGAGCCAATGCCAGATGCAGAGCGGCACCACCGGCATCAACACGATCCGCATCTACAACCCGATCAAGCAGGGCCAGGACCATGACCCACAGGGGCTGTTTCTGCGTCGCTGGCTGCCGGAATTGGACGCGGTGCCTCTCGTTCACCTGCATGAACCCTGGACCCTGCCGGCATCCGCAGGCCAGCGCCTTGGCTTCAGGCTCGGGCTGGATTATCCCCAGCCGATCGTGGATCCGACCGTAGCGGCCCGCGCCGCACGGGAGCGGCTCTGGGCCCGGCGCCAGGGGCAGGCGTTCCGGGAGCTGGCTGATGGAATCCAGCAGAAGCACGGCTCACGCCGCTCCGGCCTGGCGGCCAATGGTGCCGCCCGACGAAGGCGGAGCAAGGCTGCCACCCGCGCTGACGATGGGACGGTTCAACTGGGACTTGACCTGCAGCTGGGCTGATCGGTGTGGTTGGCAACATGGGCACGCAGGCAGACGCTGAGACGGCCGAATCTTGGGCAGCTGCAGCATCACCTCAGCCTCCCACTCTCATGAGGGCTGGACCGATCAAGGAGGGCACGCCAGTGCAAAGAACTGGGCTTCGCTCTCGGCTGTATTCGATCTTGGTTGCAAGCGTTCCTATCCCTGCTCTTGCCACTCTGGGCGTCTGAGCTCTCGAGCCGGACCGGAATGCTGGTCAGTTTCGTCACACTCTTGCGTGGCCTGGATTTTGTTGCAACAGCCTGGGTAGCTTGAGCTTCTGCAACAGGTTGAGGGTCCATTGAGCGTTTCATTGCTGCGCCAGCTCTTCGGGCGGCCGCTGCGGCGCCAGCAGGAGGAAGCGAAGACGCTGCCCAGCATCCAGGCGCTGCCGATCCTCTCGTCTGATGCGCTCTCTTCGGTGGCTTATGCCACTGATGCTGCCCTCGGTGTGCTGATCCTGGCCGGTAGTTCTGCGCTGCGGTTGTCGCTGCCGATCACGCTCACGATCATCGCCTTGATCGGGATTGTGGTGCTCTCCTACCGCCAGACCATCAAGGCCTATCCGCAGGGTGGTGGCGCCTACGTGGTGGGGCGTGAGAACCTCGGCACCACAGCCAGCCTGGTGGCCGCCGCCAGCCTGCTGATCGACTACGTGCTCACCGCCGCTGTGAGCCTGATGGCCGGCACCCAGGCCCTCTCTTCGCTGTGGCCCGGGCTGCTGCATGAGGAGGTGCCGATCGCTCTTCTTCTGCTGGTGCTCGTGGGCTGGGCCAATCTGCGGGGCGCGCGCGAGGCTGGCCGGCTGTTCGCGCTGCCCACCTACAGCTTTGTGGCGATGGTGGCCTTGCTCGCCCTGGCGGGTGTTCAGAACCTGCTCACCAGCCATGGCTTCACCCCGGATCCACCGTCATTGGTGAAGGCCGTCGAACCGTTGGGTCTGTTCCTGATCCTGCGGGCTTTCAGCTCCGGTTGTTCCGCGATGACAGGCATCGAAGCGATCGCCAATGGCGTTCAGCTGTTTCGCGCTCCTTCGGCCCAGCGGGCCCGCAGCACCCTGCTGGTGATGGGATTGATGCTCTCGGCCATGTTTCTGGCGGTGAGCGGCCTTGGCTTCATCTACGGCATCGCCCCCCATGACGATGTGACGGTGATGGCCCAACTGGGGATGCGCGTGTTCGGCATCCACAGCCCGCTGCTGTTGGTGCTGCAGATCACCACCCTGCTGATTCTGATGCTGGCGGCGAACACCGCCTTTGCCGATTTCCCGCGCCTTTCGGCCCTGCTCGCCCGCGATAACTTCCTGCCGCGGCAGATGGCCTGGGTGGGTGATCGCCTGGTGTTCCAGAACGGCATCCTGTTTCTACTGCTGGCCACCGGCGCCATCATCGTGATCTGCCAGGGTGATACCACCGTGGCCGTGAATCTCTACGCCCTCGGTGTGTTCCTCGCCTTCACGCTGTCGCAGGCCGGCATGGTGGTGCACTGGTGGCGCGAGCGCGGCGAGGGTTGGTGGCGTCATGCCCTGATGAATGGCATCGGTTCGCTCTGCACCTGCCTGGTGCTGGTGGTGATCGTGATCAGCAAATTCGCGGAAGGCGCCTGGACCGTGGTGATCGCCATCCCATTGCTGGTGCTGATGCTGGCGCGCATCCGCCGCCGCTACCGGCGGGTGTTCGCTGAACTGGAACTTCAACCCGGAGACTCGGTGGACCTTCGCTTGCCAGCCCGTGCCGAACCCATCGGCAACTGCAGCATCGTCTGGATACCCGTCTGGTGTCAGCCCGCCCTGCAGGCCCTGCGCTATGCCGCCACTGTGTCGGATCGGGTGATCGCTGTGTGGGTGCGCCCAGATGATGGTGACCCCGAGCCCCTGCGCCAGGCCTGGCACCGCAGCGTTGGCGACAATCCCCGCTTCGAACTGCAGATTCTCGAGAGTCCCTACGCCTCGCTGATCACTCCCTTCGTCGACTTCGTTGAATCTGTTGAGGCGAGCGATCCCGATCAGACCCTCACGATCGTGATGCCGATTGCGATCCCGCGCTATCGCTTTGACAGCCTGTTACTCAACCAGCGTGCGATCAACATGCGGATGGCGCTGGATCAACGCCACAACCGCGTTTTCACAATGGTGCGCTATTACCTGCCTGCCTGATCGACGTGCTGAGGCACACGACCGCTATCAACGCAACTGCAGACGATGCAGGCGTGGCCAGAGCCAGACCACACCGACCAGCAGGCCAAGGGCGAGGCTGATCTGCACCGGTTGGTAGCCGCTGCCGAAGCGGTGCAAGGAGCTGATCAGGTGGATGGAGAAGCCGGCTGCGGCGAGGCTGAGCGATTGCAACCCTTTGGTGAGGTTGGCGATGGCGTTGATTCGCCCTTGCATGTCGCGCTCCGTACCGGCCTGCAGCAGGGCGTTGTCGGTGGAGATGGCCAGATAGCTGCAGCTGCCGGCCAGAAATGCCGACAGGGATGCCCAGTGCACCACGTTCGAGGCGCTCAGGCTCAGCACGCTGATCGCGAGGCCGGCACTGGCGCCGCCCAGCAGCAGGCCGGCCCGCAGGCGTTCCAGCAGGCCCATACCCAGCAGCGATCCCACAAAGCTGCCCAGCCCAACGGCCGACATCAGCGCGGCGTAGAAGCCGTGCCCCCCTTCCGCGCTCAGGTGGCGCTGCACGAACACCGGCAGCAGGCCCTGGAAGGGCATGCCCAGCAGCATCACCAACGCCAGCACCAGCAGCAGGGTGCGCAGATCGGTGCGCCTGCGCACCATCTCAAGCCCGGCCCGCAGGCTTGTTGTGAATGAGGGGCGCGATTCGCTCTCGCCTGCTGCCGTTCGGCTCCGGGGCAGCCAGGCGATGCTGATCAGCAGGGGGACGAAGCTCAGGGCGTTGAAGGCGAAGGCCACCTCCTCATGGCTGCGTGTGTTCGGCCCGATGCTGAGCAGCACACCACCCAGGGCTGGGCCGAAGATGTTGGTGACGCTGGAGGTGAGGCTGTAGAGCTGCTGGGCCAGGCTCACCTGATGGGGTTCCACCAGGTCCGTCACCAGCGCGGTGCGGGCGGGGGTATCGAAGGCGGAGATCACACCGTTGGTTCCACTCACCAACGCCAGCAGCCACAGCGGCACCATCTCCTGCAGCGACGCCGCCAGGATCAACAGGGCCACGATCAGCATTCCCAACTGGGTGATCGCGAACAGCCGCCGGCGATCGATCCGGTCGCTCAGCGTGCCGCCCACCAGCTGCAGGAGCATCTGGGGCAGCCCATAGGCAAGGGCCAGGGTGGCGATACCGGCCGATCCGTGCTGCTTCACGGTGAGCCAGTTGATCGCCAGAACGAAGGCGCTGGTGCCGAGATTCGAGATCAGGTTGGCCAGCCAGAACGCCCGGAATCCGGGCAGCCGCAACAGGTCGGCCATGGAGGCTGTTGAGGCCGCGGACGAGCTGGCCACGCACTGCTTCAGGGTTGTGCCCGGATGGTGCCACGATCGGGGCCCGCCGGCTTCCTCACCCGCCCAGATAGGCCGCGCGGAGTTCCGGATCGGCCAGGAGCTGCCGGGCCGGCCCCTGGAGCGTCAGCTGGCCGGCTTCGAGCACGTAGCCGCGATCGGCGATCTCCAGTGCCGCCTGGGCGTTCTGCTCCACCAGCAGGATCGTGAGCCCGCCCTGGTGGAGCTGCGCGAGCGCCTGCATCACCTCGCCCACCAGCCGCGGGGCCAGACCCAGGCTCGGTTCATCGAGCATCAGCAGTTCCGGACGCCCCATCAGCGCCCTGGCGATCGCCAGCATCTGCTGCTCGCCGCCCGAGAGCGCTCCGGCCAGCTGCTGGCGCCGTTCCGCCAGGCGCGGGAACAGGTCGTAGCAGCGCTCCAGGTCGGCGGCGATCGCGGCGCGGTCGCGGCGGAGATAGGCGCCCAGCTCCAGGTTGGCGGCCACGCTCTGGCGGCTGAGCACCCGTCGGCCCTCGGGGCAGTGGCCGATGCCCAGGCGCACGATCCGGTGCGCCGGCACCCCCGCCAGCGGGGCACCGCGCCAGAGGATCCGCCCGCCGCCGGCCGGCACCAGGGCTGAGATGGCCCGCAGGGTGCTGCTCTTGCCGGCGCCGTTGGAGCCGAGCAGCGTGACGAGCTCACCCTGGCGCACCTCCAGGTCGATGCCGTGCAGGGCCTGCACGCTGCCGTAACGCACGCTCAGCTGTTCGAGCTGCAGCAGAGGGCTCGTCATGGCGCTGCACCTCCGGAGCCGCTCTGAGTGCTGCCGCTGCCCAGGTAGGCCTCGATCACCTTCGGGTCGCGGCGCACCTGCTCTGGGCTGCCGAGGGCGATGCGCACGCCGAAATCGAGCACGGCCATGCGGTCGCACAGGCGCATCAGCAGCGGCACATGGTGCTCGATGATCATCACCGTGAGCTGATGGCGCTGGCGTAGCGCGGCGATCAGCTGGCAGAGGTCGTCCTTCTCGGAGGGGTTGAGGCCGGCGGCGGGTTCATCCAGCAGCAGCACCTGCGGGCCGGTGGCCAGGGCCCGGGCCATTTCCAGGCGGCGGCGATCGCCGTAGGCCAGGGTGCCCGCCTCGCGCTCGGCCAGCCGGCTCAGCCCCAGCTCCTCCAGCAGCTGCCAGGCCGTCTCCTGCCGCTGGCGCTCTGCCTGTTGGTGGCTGGGGCTGGCGAGCAATCCGGCCAGGGCGCCGCTGCGGGGCCGGCGCTGCAGGGCCACCAGCAGGTTCTCCAGCACCGACAGCCCATCGAACAGGCGCAGGTTCTGGAAGGTGCGGGCCAGTCCCAGCCGGTTGAGCCGATGCGGCGGCAGCCCGGTGATCGGCGCGCCCCGCCACAGCACGCTGCCCGCGGTGGGGGTGGTGACGCCGGAGATCAGGTTGAACAGGGTGGTCTTGCCGGCACCGTTGGGGCCGATCAGGCCGAAGATCTCGCCGGGCTGCACCGCGAAGCTGACGCGATCCAGTGCCACCAGGCCGCCGAAGCGGCAGGTGAGATCCTGCACCTCCAACAGCGGCGGCATGGTCATGTCTGTGGTTCCCGTTCCGCCCGTTCACCCAGGCGTCCCAGCCGCTCCAGCAGGCCGGGGGTGATCAGCCCCTGCGGGAACACGGACGGCCCCAGCAGGATCACCAGGCCGAACAGCACCAGGCGCACGTCGCCCACCGGCCGCAGCAGCTCCGGCAGGGCCGTGAGCAGCAGGCCGCCCAGCACGGGCCCCAGCCAGCTGCGCGATCCCCCCAGGATCACGAAGGCCAGCATGGTCACGGCGGTGTCGAAGCTGCCCTGGCGGGCATTCCAGGTGTTGAGGAAGTGGGCCGCCAGGGCGCCGGTGCTGCCGGCCAGCACGGCGCTGAGCACAAAGGCGGTGAGCTTCACGCGGGTGGTGTCGATGCCCATGCAGCGCGCGGCCAGTTCGTCGTTGCGGATGGCGGCCATGGCCCGGCCCAGGGGCATCACCTCCAGCCGCTGGCACACCCAGCCCGCCAGGGCCAGCAGACCCAGGGCCGGCAGCAGATAGCCCGCGGCGGTGGGGAACGGCTGCGGGATGCCGAAGATGCCGATCGCCCCGCCGGTGAACGGCAGGTTGAGGATCGCCACCCGCACGATCTCCACCAGGGCGATGGTGGCAATGGCCAGGTAGATCCCCTGCAGGCGCAGCACCAGCCGCCCCACCAGCAGGGCCAGCGCGCCGGCCAGCAGCCCGCCCAGCAGCAGCTCCAGCAGGAAGGAGGCCAGCGGGAAACTGCCGTCAGCGCCGGCGCCGAGGGCGGGCCAGGTGGTGGAGAGCAGGGCCGCCAGGGTGCCGCCCACGGCATAGAAGGCCGGCGTGGCAAGCGACAACTGTCCCGCCGCCAGCGGCAGGTAGACCGACACCCCCAGCAGGGCGCCGATCAGCATCTGCACCAGCAGGCCGTTGTCGATCACGGGGCGTGCTCCATGGCTCAGACCTTCTCCACCAGCCGCCGCCCCAGCAGGCCCGTGGGGCGCAGCAGCAGCACGGCGAAGAGAATCGCGAAAGCCAGCGCATCGCGCCAGCCGGAGGCCTCGCCCGGCACCAGCGCCTCCGCCAACCCCATCAGCAGGCCGCCGGCGATGGCGCCAGGCACGCTGCCCAGGCCGCCCAGCACCAGCACCGCCAGACCCTTGAGCCCATAGCCGATGCCCACATAGGGCCCCGGCAGGCTGATGCTCACGCCGATCAGGCCGCCGCCCAGCCCGGCCAGGGCGCCGCTGAGCAGGAAGGCCAGGCGCAGCATCGCGTCGCTGTTGATGCCCAGCAGCCGGGCGGTGGTGGCGTCTTCCGCCACAGCCTTGAGGGCCCGGCCGCTGCGGCTGCGCTCCAGCCAGAGGGTGAGCGCGATCACCGCGGCGGCACAGACCGCCAGCAGCAGCACCTGCACGCTGCGGATGCGGGCGCCGCCGAGCACCACGGCATCGGGCAGACCGGCCAGCGCCGTGGCCGGAAAGGCGTAGCCCTCGGCGCCCATCAGCATCTGCAGCAGGTTCACCAGGACCAGGCCGGCACCGAGGCTGGTGATCAGAACCAGCAGCGGTTCAGCGTTGCGGCGGCGCAGCGGCGTGAAGGCCAGTCGCTCCACCCCCAGGGAGGCGAGGCCGGTGAGCGCTGCCGCCAGCAGCAGCGCCAGTGGGAAGGGCAGGCCGAAGGGCAGCCCCCAGCCCGGCAGGCCGCCGTTGGCGCTGATGGCGCCGCCCATCAGCAGATAGGTGAGGTAGCCGCCGAGCGAAAACAGCGCCCCGAGGGCGAAGTTGATCACCCCCAGCACCGAGAACACCAGCGTGTAGCCCAGGGCCACCAGGGCATACACACCGCCGCTGGCGGCGCCGTTGAGCAGCGTCTGCAGCAGGGTTTCAATCATCGATCTGGTGGGGATGCCGCGGGCGCGGTGGCGTTGCGGATCAGTGCGAAGCGGCCGCTGCGGCCGCCGGGATCCATGCGCACCTGGGCCACATAGAAGCGCCCCTGCACCACCTCGCCATCGGGGGTGAAGTGGATCGGGCCCAGCGGTGTGTCGTATTGCCCGCCGAGCAGCTCAGCCATCAGCGACTCGCGGGCCTCGCCCAGGCTGACGCCCGCCAGACCACCGCGCCGCTGCAATCGCTGCACCGCCTCGAACACCACCTGATAGGCGGCGAAGGCCTGGGCGGCGATCTGCGAGGGGGGCTGGCCCGGCCTGACGCCTTGATAGAGGTGCTGGAAGGTGCGGTTGATCGGCGTGTCCAGCTCCGGGCTGTAGGCCTGGGCGATGAGGATGCCGTCGCACCAGCGCTGGCAGATCGGATAGATGTTCGGTGTGTTGAGGCCATTGCCCACCACGATCTGGCCGCGATAGCCGAGTTCGCGGAGCTGGCGGATCAGGTTCCCGCCAGCCACCGCCTGCACCGAGATCACCACCAGCTGGGGCTGCAGCTGCAGGGCAGCGGTGATCGGGATCTGGAAGTCGTTGTCGGCCAGCTGTACCCGCTGCACCGTGACCGGCGGCAGCCCGCGGGTCGTGAGGGCCTTCTGGAAGATCAGTGTTTCTGCGGTGCTGTAGGCGTCGTCCTGGGCATAGATCACGGCCACCCGCTGGATGGCGGGGTCGCGCCGCAGGGCCTCGGCGATCGAAAGCGGCGCGATCACCGAGCTCTGGGCCGACACGCGGCTGATGAAGTGGCCGATCTGGGGGATGCCCTTGGCGGTGTTGGAGGGCGCCACCACCGGCACGCCGCGGCGCTGGGCGATCGGGTCGGCGGCGAAGGCCTGCTGCGACAGCGTCGGGCCGATCAGGGCCAGGGCTCCCTGGTTGATCAGCAGGTTGAAGCCGGCGATGGCCGTGGCCTCATCGCTGCCGCCGTCCTCCAGCTGCAGACGCAGAGGCCGCTGGGGCGACTGGCTGAGCGACCAGCGGCGGGCCAGGTCAATGCCGAGGCGCTGGTCCTGGCCGTAGAGGTTGGCGTTGCCCGTGAGTGCGATCACGGCGCCGATGGTGAGGGCACCATCGGGCGCAGCGCCTGCAGCTGGCAGGGGCTTGGCCGAGGGATCGCCCTGCTGGCCGGCGATCGCCAGGGCTCCGATGGCTGCCGCGAGCAGACAAGACAGCCGAAGGGCCCCGCGCTGGCGCCGTTGCAGACGGGAAACCCCGGAGGTGGCAGGCGTGGTGTCCAGCGGCCTGGTTGTTCTGTGCGGATGGTACGGCGAAGGTCCCGCTGCTGCCCAACGGCCGGGCAGCCTGGTGTTCGCGGAGCGTCTCCTGGGATGTGCCTGTTCATCACGGCTGTGGTGCCCCGAAGCGCTCTCTGCAGCGGCTTCGATGCCGTGGTCGCCAGGCACAGGTTGGCGTTCCGCCCCTGCAGGAATCCTCACGTGATCGCCCAGCTCAAAGCCGGCGAGCACTACTCGCTCACGAGCGCCGGCGGCCTGATCGGGCACTGGTACCAGGGTGATGTGGACAGTGAGCCCTTCGTGATCAACGGACGGATTAACCATCGCGTTGCAGAGCTCCGCGCCGGATCCCTCGGGGTTCTCGATCAGGACACGATTCACGAGTTCAGGGCCAGTGCGCCCGGAGACGATGCGGCTGCCGGCATCGCCGCTGACTTCTGACGGTCGGGCTCCACCGTGGAGAAGCTGACGTCTTACAGCTGCTGCGACACCGGCCGCTGGGGCAAATGCGTGTTCGGCGGGCGCTTTCTCAGTGATCCCGGATAGCCACCGATTAACGCTTTCAAGTAGGTCGGACAAGAGCGCGGGCGAGAGCGCGGCCAACAGCGCGGTTTCAACCCCAGGGTTTGGTGCTCATGTCGCCTGCTGCCAGAGGCGCAGCAGGTCGTCCAGCTGGGCACGGTCGGGAGGGGGCAGGCGCCGCACCCGGTCCGCCGCCGGGCTGCCACCCCGCCCCTCCAGATCGCGGAAGCCGAGGGTTCTGAGCACCGCCTGAGCTTCCGCGCCAGCCAGGAAGCCCACGAAACGCTCGCCATCGGCCTGGCGCCCCGTGGCCTCACCCCGCAGCACCGCCGCCGCCAGCACCATTTCGATCGTGGGGTCGGGCACCATCAGGCGGTAGCCCCCAGGCCAGCGCTGCTGTGCCTCGGCGGAACGCATCAGCGCCGCGGCTTCGTAGACCATGGCGATGTCGCCATCGTTGCGGCCGCCGCTGATGAACTCCCGCAGCAGGATGTCGGTGGAGCGGGCAGGCCGGTAGACGGCCCGTTTCAGCACCGCCACCGACGCAGCTCCCGGCAGATCCCGGCTCCAGAGCGCCAGCGTCAGCTGGCCGGAATTGGAGCGCAGTGGATCTGTGGTGCGCAGGTCGACACTGCCCCAGGCCTCAGGCCCCCCCAGGGCTGACCACTGGCCAGCCGCAGCGGCTTGTTTCAGTCGTGCCCAGGAGAAGCGGCCCTCCGGGAACAGCCGCGCGCCGCGATCGGGCCACACCACCGCCACCAGCAGGGTGCGGGCGATCGGTTGGGGCTCCCCGCTGAATGGCGCCGGTTCCCCCTGCGCTGCCAGTGCTGCCTGGAACGCCCGCAGCTGCTCCCGGTTGGAGGGGATCAGCACCCGGGCTCGATCGCGACTGCCCTCCAGGTTCTGATTCACCATGTCCTGGGCGCCCTGCACCTGCCAGCGCAGGTCGATGCCGGGATGACGGCGCTCAAACAGCGGCTCGAGTTGCTGCAGCGGCTGCTCCAGCTCCGACCCCACCGCTACCAGCAGGGGCCGGCGCAGACCCGGCACTGGCGCTGAGGCCAGCGCTAGGGCCGCCGCGGCGATGCCGAGGGAGAGGGCTCGGCGGCGGGTGATCACGGACACCGCGGGAAGCCAGGCGGAGAGGATCGGTGACGGCAGGCTGCCGGCCGCCGCACAATAGGGGCGACGCGAGGCCTTTCCCATGGCACGGCTGATGGCCGGCGCGCTGGCGCCTCTGGCACTCCTGCCGCTGCTGGCCGGCTGCGGCCGACTGTCCGGCCCGAGCCTCGAGATCACGATGCTGGTCGGCAGTGCTCTGGGCGGGTTCTGCAAGGAATCGGCCGCCGCTATCGAGCGCGATCCGCCGCGCCTCCCCGATGGCACGCGCGTGCTGTTGCGCTGCCGCGCCAGCGGCAGCGGGGATGTTGTCAGCGAGATGGAAAGCCACGCCCGCGCTGTGCTGCAGGGGGGTGGCCGTGCGGCTGATCCCGCGATTCCCACCCTGGTGTCTGTTGATGGCGAGATCTACCAGGAGCTGCTGCGCCATCGCCTCCAGGCCATTGCCCCCGGGCGTTCGCTGATTCCCCTCAGCGCCGATGCACCCGCGCTGGCCACCAGCCCGATGGTGCTGATGACCACCCCTGCTCTGGTGAAGGGTCTGCAGCGGCCTCAGCCCTTCCTGGCCATGGCCCGTGTCGACAACCATCAGCAGCTCGATCCCACCGGTCCGCCGCAGCCGATCCGCTTCGTGCAGACCGCGCCAACCCGCTCCAATTCAGGACTGCAGACGCTTGTGGCCATGGTTGCCGAGGTGTCTGGCAAGCGGCCCGAGCAGCTGACCCTCACCGATGTGAAGGCCCATGCGGCAGCGGTGGCCGCCATTCAGAAGCATGTGACCCGCTACGGCAGCTCCACCGATGAGCTGGCACGCACGATGCAGCGCAACGGCGTGTTCTGGGCCTCGGTGGCCTCGGTCTATGAGTCGTCGGTGGTGGCAGCCAACGGCCGCCGTGAACCAGGCCAGGAGGCCCTGGTGGCCGTCTATCCCCGCGCCACCTACTCGAGCACCATGCGCGCGATCCTGCCCACAGCGCCCTGGGTGTCGGCTCAGGAGCGGCAGGCCGCCACGCTGTTGATCGAGCGGCTGCAGCAGCCGGCGCTGCAGCGCATCGCCGCCGATCAGGGTCTGCGACCCGCCAATCCAGCGGTGCCCATGAGCCGGATCACCGCCGCCTACGGCGCTGATCCCAGGGCCGTGTACGACTCACTGCGGGCACCCAGCCCCGCGGTGGTGGAGGCGATCATCACCAGTTGGCGCAACCAGGTGAAGAAGCCATCGCGCGTGGCCCTGGTGGTGGACAGCTCCGGTTCGATGAAGGGGGACAAATTGCCCTCCGCCCAGCGCAGCCTGCAGGCCTATCTGGCTCAGACAGGACCGCGCGATGTTCTCGGGCTGATCGATTTCGACAGCAGCGTGCGCGAGCCGGTGGAGCTGCGCGGTGGCCCTGCCGATGCGGCGAAGGCGATGACCTTTGTGAGCGGGCTGAGCGCCGAGGGAGGCACCCGCCTTTACGACGCGGTGGAAGCGGGCCGCAACTGGCTGCGCCGCACCCGCAGACCCGGCGAGATCCTGGCGGTGGTGGTGCTCACCGACGGCAACGATTCCGGCTCCAGGCTGTCGCTGCAGGCCCTTGAAGCCGAGCTGCGCCGCAGCGGTTTTGCCAGTGACGACCGCATCGGCGTGTTCACGATCGGCTACGGCAGCAGCGGTGAGTACAACGCCGATGCCCTGCGCCGAATCGCCGAAAGCAACGGTGGCGTGTTTGTGGAGGGAACGCCCGACAGCATCCTGAAGCGCATGGAACAACTGCAGCTGGCCTTCTGATGGCGCGCCATCCATCCGCCTGGGCCAATCCGCTTGATGACCCGCTGGCCATGGCGGCGGCCGGGCTGTTGCTGGTGCTGTTGGTGCGGCTTACCCCGCTCGGTCTGCCGCTGGCCCTGCTGGTGGGTGCGATCGCTGCGACAGGCCTGGCGATGCTGCGCGCTCAGCACGCCAGCCGCGGGGATCGGCTGCGCGACCGACGCGTGCGCGAGAGCATTGAGGGGGCACTGCAGCGTGCCAATCAGCTGGCGCTTCAGAGCGATCTGGTGAGCGGTGAAGCGATGGCCCGCTTCCAGGATCCAGACCACCTGGACGCTCTCGGCATGGTGCAGCTCTGCTGCGAGCGCCTGCGGTTGCTGCCTGATCGCATCCTTCAGCGCCGGCCGCTGCTGGAATCCGGTGGAGGCATCCTGCTCTCAGCGGAGGATCTGCAGGCACGCCTCAGCCGCGCACGGGACGAGCTGCGCCGGGAGACCTCGCCCACGCTGCGACGCGAGCGACACCAGCTCGTGGACCAGCTGACCCGCAACCTGGATGCGGCCCGTTTCGGCATGGACACGCGCGAGGCCAGGCTGCTGGCGCTCTCCACCCGCCTGGAACGGATCGATGGGGGGCTGCGGCATCTGCAGCAGCAGGTGGATGCCCAGTGGCCCAGCACCGAAGCCAGCGATGCCGCGGTGGCGGAGGCGATCGAGCCGCTCGACGACGCCCTCGATCAGATCGACCGGCTGCTTGATGCCGGAGAGGATCGCTCGCGCTGAGAGCCGTGCCGCGCGAGCCGACCCAGCGGCTGGACCGTTCACGCATCCAGGCTTTCGCGCAGGGTGCCGCTGTCGGTGACGATCACCACCTCGCGTTCCTCCAGCCGAAAACGGGCGTAGCCGGCGTCGTCACCGCGGGGCTCGCCATGGGTGATGCGCGGCTGGCCGGAGAGGGTCCAGCGCGCTTCGAACGGCAGGAAGGAGCCGTGGTGCCAGAGCAGGCGCGCGCCGAAGGCCCGGCCCATGGCCAGTGCGCACTCGGCGGGGCCCATGGCCTCGGGTGGCTCGGCCTCTTCGGCCTCGAACCAGCGGGCATAGGCCCGCTGGAGTGCTTCCCCATCCAGCGACGACCCGCGCAGCACCAGCATCGAGGCTTCGTTCACCACCTGGAAGCCATCGACGACATGCAGCAGCAGGGCGTCGCAGAGCACGCCGAACCCGTTCACCATCTCCGCCACCTCGAACCGGATGCCGCGGCGCGACTCCAGCCCGATCCCGGGACCGCCCCACGGGATCGACACACGGGTGATGTCGCTCCAGGGGATGGCCCGGCAGCGCCCAAAGCGCCAACGCTCGATGCCCGCTGCATCAACCACGAAGCTCTCCGCCAGGCAGGAGACCACCAGCACCACGCCCAGCAGCACGAAGACCAGGAAGACAAGGGCCGCCTTCGGGCCACCGCGGGCCTCTGGCGCCTGCCAGGCGAACCAGGCGCAGGTGGAGAACAGCACGATGCACCCCAGGCCGAGGCCCACGGTCCAGAGCGGGTAGGCCAGCAGCGGTCTCTGCGGGGTGCCTTTGGTGCGGTAACGGCGGCGGGCCGCTGCGCGCGAGCTCCAGGCGAGCGCTATCGAGATCAGCGAGGCGGTGACCAGGGCCTGGATCAGGCGCACGATCCAGCCCCGTGGGCCGTTGGAGCCGCTGGCCGTGGCCAGGAGCGCGCTCAGGGGTATCGCAAGCATGACCGTTTGTAGCGATGTGGCGGCCATTGCGCGAGCGTTGCCGCAGGGTCAGGCCAGCACCGCCAGCCGTTCAGGCCAGGAGCCTGAGGTGTCTGGATCGGCCTGCTGCTCCTGCACAGCGATCCGAGCCAACCCGCCGTGCTGATCTTCTGGACGTTCAGACCCCGGACGCTCCAAGGGGCTCTGACTCGCCTGGGGTCTCATTCACCCGAATTCAGCAGGGCCTGGCCGGCAGCGGGCGGGAGTGCTCGGATCCGCTCGAGTTCCCAGGCAGCGTCCTGCGCCAGCGAAGGCTCCCGCAGGGCCGCCACGATCGGGGGCAGACAGCGTTCGCAGCGGATCGCCGCCAGGGCCCGCAGGGCAGCTCCACCCACCTCGTCGCGGCACACTCCCTCACGCTGTTGCCGGTAGGCAGGCGAGCGGCGGTCCAGCACGCGCAGAGCCGCCGTCACCTCGGCGTCCTGGAACGTGTGCACGGTGCGTTCGGGGTGCTGCCGCTGCAGGCGTTCCACCACGGCCTTGGTGGCCAGTTGCTGATCCAGGGCCAGCACGGCCCGGCGGCAGGCCTTGGCGCGTCCCGCCCGGTCGGCGATCCGTGCCTCGAGCACGGCGGTGATCAGCCCGGCCTGGCTGCTGGCCTGCGGACCCAGCGCCTGCATGGCCTCCAGAGTGACCCGGGCATAGGCCGGCTGGGTGGCGAGAACCCTGGCGAGGGGACCCAGAGCTCGCCCGTCGCCGATGCGCCCGAGGGCCTCGATCACCGCGCTCCTGACGGAGATGACGCCGACCCCCGTGTAGCCATGGCCGGTGTCGCGATCACCCGGTCCGGAATCGAGGGCCTGCAGCAGAGCCGGCACGGCGGAGCGGGCGGCCGGACCCAGCTGGCCGAGACACCGGGCCGCATCCGCACGGCTGGTGAGGTCGTCATCGCCCCCCAGGAGCCAGGTGAACACGCTGGCGGGAAACGCCGCGGGCCGGCGCTGCCTGCAGGAATCCCCCTCAGCGCGGAATCGGTACTGACCCCCTTCGAGCTGCCTGACCAGCCCCTGCAC
>Ga0310334_100174_pt1 | contig 19729 bp, 19 predicted proteins | sample LakMicMIDCLREDC7_FD_195548 | JGI IMG/M metagenome (GOLD analysis project Ga0310334, IMG submission 195548) | Enriched freshwater cyanobacterial communities from Lake Michigan, Michigan, United States - MI23.DCL.RED.C7 (v2) (version 2) | ecosystem: Environmental > Aquatic > Freshwater > Lake...
CCGACGGCTCCTTGCTGCTGCAGCTGCTGAACCAGTTCAAGTCGCTGGCTCGCCGTGCATGAGCCGTGTTGGTGGTCGGGGCTGATCCCCAGTTCGGTGGCGATGTCCCTGAGATTCTCAACCGGCTCGCTGGCGATGAGGTGGAGGGTGATGCCCATGCTCTGGAGAAGCGCGCAGGTCTCGCGCCAGTGGCCGTCCGGTTCGCGGATCAGCTCGATTCGGCCGAGCAGCTCGCTTCCCTGCCAGACCTCCAGGGGCAGAAAGTGCGGGTGCTTCGGTGCTGGTGCATCGCTTCTGGACTGGCGCAGGGTCCAGCTGCGACCGTCCTCGGCGTCGATGCGCCAGCCCTCAAACAGGTCATTGATGATGACATTGCTGACCGCGATGGGGTCGGCAACCTGCTGCAGCTGTTGCGACCAGATCACGGCGCCATCCTTGCCGCAGAGCCAACGCTGTGTTCCGGCCAGCAGTTGCACCAGGGAACCCGACCGGACCGAGTTGCTGGCTTCGATCCGTTCGCACACCTGGATGCCGCCGATGCGATCAAGGCAGCTGCGACTGATCACCAGATGGCGGACCGTACCCAGGCTTTCGATCGCCTGGGGATGGCGAACCCGCAGCTTGTGCAGATTCAGATCGGCGATGGCGGTGATCTGTGCGGCCAGCTTGTGGCTTTCCCAGTCACTGACCGGATTGAACTGGAAGGCGGCGAGGGAGCGCTCCACGGCACCCTGGGCCAGAAACACCCCGCCCAAGCCCATGAGCACCGGGGGCATCACCCGTCGGTAGGTCTGAATCCAGCGTTCGGCGGTGCTGGGCTCGGGTTCAGGCCGCTGGTGGTGCTCGCGAAGCAGGTCATAGGCCTGGTCGGAGCGGATGCAGTGTTCGATGCATGCGGTGGCTTCACCGCTGATCACCAGGGAGCCCGGCAGCAGTGCATCGCCGGCAACAACCGTGCGTGGACGCCAGTCGCCATCAACGAGGCGGGTGATGACGACCAGCGCGCCGCTGATCAGCCTGGCCGACAGGAAGCAGTGCTGGCGCCGCCGCAGGGTGATGGTCATGCCGACCGCTGCCTCATGGAGTGGCAGCAGCTGCACCGCCCCGTCGGGGCCCAGGCATTCAAGGTTGACGGCGTCTCCAAGACGGTCGAGCAGATGGTCGCTGTCGAGCAGAAGGTCGTCGCGGTCCACGGCGTTCTGGGTCGCTTCGACCGCATCACCGATGGCCAGATCGACCAGGGCTTCGGCTGCCAGTCCCCGCCCCACCAGCACGCCCGAAAAGCTCAGCTCAAGCGTCTCGACGGTGATCCTGCGCTCGCTGAGCTGGTGGATCACCTCCCGGGTCAGCGGCCACAGCAGCAACAGCGTGGCACCGGTCATCACCAGGCTGGGGAGTGCCACCAGTCCTTCGAGCGCCAGCAGGGTCGCGCAGACCCCGCCATGCAGCAGGGTCTTCTGCACCTTTCGCCCCGACAAGGGGGGATTGGGCACCGTCAACAGCGATTCGTCCAGTGGCGTCAGCTGCAGAGCCAGCCCCAGAAGGTTGAGGACCTCGTCGCGTCGGTGGTGGGGGTAGTCGATGCAGACCGACCCCGCCAGGGCGTTGATCCGAAACCGCAACAGCCAGTGGCAGCTCGTCAGGATCAGACGGCAGTGATGGCGCAGCAGGGGCGAGGCGATCAGCTCTGGTTGGCGCACCCGCAGGCGACCGGGCAGATCACTGGCGATCTGCCAGTCCACGAAGGCACTGTCGGGCTGCGGTGGAAGGCTGGTGAGGGCCATGGCGCGCAGAGGCTCAACCCATGGTGCAGGTTCCGTCCATGAATGGACGCCGGAGCCACAGGGCCAATTCCACCAGGGAGTAGGCCAACACCAGCACAATGGCGCCCGGCGAGAGCGGCAGCATCATGCCGGCGATGCCAAGCAGCAGCAGAGCGCTGGCCGACGCCAACAGGATCACGCTGACGCCGCCGCTGAGGCCATTGAGAAGCCAGTGCAGCGGTGCCACCAGGGCGTTGCGTTGCCCATGGGTCTGGATCTGAATCGGGGCAGGTTCAGGCGGCTCGGCCCCGCAGCAGCCCAGGGCGGCGAGCAGGGCCTGGACTCCCTGGCGCAGGGTGGTTGAGGCCGTCTGCCGGCCGTCGCGGTGGCCGTCGTCGGGAGCCTCGTACCAGAGCACCACTGAGGCGGCGTTGCTGTTGAGCCGCCAGCGCAGGGGCAGGCCCCCCAGATGGTGTTGCAGCTGTTCCTGCAGCAGTGTCCACGACAACGGCGTGGCCGATCTGAGGCGGTACCGTTGCCGAGTCGGCCCCTGGTGCACCAGCTCAAGACAGCCGAGCGGGCTGGCCATGGGTTCAGGCCGAACGTGCCACGTAGGTGCCGTCGCCGGAGACATGGCTCCAGGACAGCCCCTCGGGATCGAGGCTGCGGCTCCAGTCGCCCAGGTCGCCGCGACGACGGCGCGCCGTGACCGTCTGGTGCGTCGTGCCCAGTCGACTTGCCAGGGATTTGGCACTCAGTCCTGCGGTGGGTGTGACGCGGTTGGCCGTCACCTCATTCATGCCGGGTTGTGAATCGGCGTCGACCGCCGGCAAGGGCGAGGGGTTGAAGGCCAGGGTGCGCATCGCATTGCCGGCTGCCACCAGACAGGAGCCGTTGTTGAGCAGTACAGCAGCGATCGGACTGACCGGAACGAACGTCCCGATCACCAGTGCCGACAGGTTGGGAACGCCGACAATGCCGATGTTCTGTCGCACGAGCGCGAAGGTACGGCGGGCCAGATCCTGAGCCACCAGGAGGCCGGAGACCTTGTCATTGGTGAGCACGATGTCGGCCGTCTCGCGGGCCAGATCGCTGCCGGAGGCGAAGGACACCGACACGTCGGCGTAGGCGAGGGCAGCCGAGTCGTTGATGCCGTCGCCGACGAAGGCGACCTTGTGACCTTGCTCGGTCAGCTGTTTCACCAGCTCGGCCTTCTGATCAGGAAGTGCCTCAGCGTGCACCTCATGGGGTTCAAGACCGAGCTGGGCGGCAACGGCGTGGGCCACGCTGGCCACATCCCCGGTCAGCATGTGGGCCTGGATGCCACGACGGTGCAGCTCGGCGACCAGGGCGCGGCTGTCGGGCCGCAGCTGATCGGCGGCATAGAACACGGCAGCCACGCTTCCGTCGACCGCCAGGTACACAGGGGTTGAGGCCTGCAACGCCTGATCGGGGTGCAGCTCAGGAACCGTCAGTCCCTCCTCGCGCAGGATCTTGGCGTTGCCGATCAGCACCGACTGGCCGTCGATCACGGCGCAGACGCCCTTGCCGATGCGGTAGTCCCAGGCTTCGCAGGGCCCGGGCTCAAGCCCCAGTCCTTCGGCATGGGTCACGATCGCGGTGGCGATCGGGTGGTTGAGACCCTGCTCGGCACTGGTGGCCAACCAGGTCAGTCGACGTTGGTCGAGGGTTGGGTGCAGAACATCGACATGCACCACCGAGGGATGGCCCTGGGTCAGGGTGCCGGTCTTGTCGAAGACCACCACATCGATGTCGACAAGCTGCTCGAGTGCCCGGCCGCTTCGGATCAACAGCCCCTGGGATCCGGCCCGGGTGAGAGCCGCCATGATCGCTGTGGGAACCGAGACGCGCAGACCGGTGCCCAGGTCGAACATCAGCAGTGAGGCCGCCTGGGCGATGTTGCCGGCGCTCAGCAGCAGGGAGACTCCCGCCAGCATCAGTGTCGGCATCACGAACCGGTTGGCGATCCGGGCGGCGAAGTTGCCCACCCGGGTGTCGTAGACCGGCGCGGCTTCGATCATGGCCGTGATCTGACCGATGCGGGTCTCATCGCCCACGGCCTTGATCAGAACAGTCAGGGACCCTTCGAGCAGAATGAACCCGGCCAGGACCTCATCGCCGCTGCCGGCATGGCGGGGCACCGATTCACCGGTCAGCTTGACCACATCGAAGCTACCTTCGCCGCTCTCGATCACGCCATCGACAGGAATGCTGTCGCCGGGGAAGAACAGCACCCGGTCACCGGCGATCAGCTCGGAGCTGGGCACGACCTCGTCGGATCCATCGGGGCGCAGACGTCTCACATCGGCCTGCAGGCTCGCCAGCAGGTCGGTGTTGGCCGAATGGGCGATGCGCTGGGTGGCGTCGCGCACGGCTTCGCCTCCCTCGATCATGCTGATCATCAGCGCGGGGCCGACCAGGAATCCTTCGAGGCTGTGCAGCGTGACCGCCAGAGCATCGAGGAAGTCGACATTGATCTTGCGTTCCTCGCGCAGGCCGGCCCAGGCGCGTTTGAAGCTCAGGTGCGCCGAAACCAGAATGAAGCCGGCCACCGCCAGGGGCGGCAGGGCCAGTGGACCGGCCAGCAGAGCCAGGGCCAGAGAACTGACCGGCAGGATGATCCGCGACGGGAAGAAACTGTCATCGTCGCCATCCGGATCAGCGACTGCTCTGGCGCCGCCTTCCGTGCTGGCTGAACGCAGCAGAACGGAACTGCCGGGAAGCTCCTGAATCCAGCGCTGCAGAGCGGCCTCGTCGCAGGGGGCCTGCTCAGGGCTGGTGAACTGCACCACGCAGCTGCAGGCCAGGGGGTTGAGACGCACCTCCCGAACCTGGGGCAGACCCGACAGATGTCGCTGCAGTCCCTGCTGAACAGCTTCTCGCGGATCGAGCCGCAGCCGCAGCCGCAGGCCACTGCGATGCACCACGGCCTCGACAGCGCTGTCGACTCCGCTGTCGGCTGCACTCAAAGGAACCAACCGGGGCCGGGGTCCGCCGCTGCGGCGGATGGGGCGGGCCCTGGAAGGCAACTCTTCAGCAAGCACGAGCGGAGGCAGGCGAGGGAATCGACGAAGCTGGAGCGTGACCGGACGAGAACGAACGCCTCACTCTCATTCGACCGTGATGTCAGTCACGGTCACGGTCTTCTTGGCGTTGCGTGCCCCGGTGGTCTTCTTGGCAGGGGGCGCCGATTGCTGATCGGCGTCATCGAGTTCGGTCCGGGCTTCGGCCACGAGATCGCCGAAGGACTCGACGGCTTCAGCGGCGTGGCGGGCCACCGAGCGGGCGGCCGTACCGGCAGCACCGGCCACGGTCACGCCCACCTTGATGCCCCCCTTGGCCATCGAGCGACCCACGTTGCTCATGGAGTCGCCCAGTTGGGGGTTGCCCAGGCGCCGCACCATGGGTGCCAGAGCGACCAGACCCGCACCCACACCAAAGGCCAGAACGGTTTCGAGTTCAAACACCGGGTCAGGTCATGGGCTTGGTGGGCAACTTTACGGCAGATTGCCTGCAGATCAGCTCCACGGTTCCGCCTTGATCACCGAGCCCGCTGCGGCGCGACTGCTGCTGGTCTGTGCAGAGACCGGACCTCAGCGCCGTTGGCTGGTCAACCAGGCTCTGGCTGCGTTGGTTCACCAGGACGCTGACCGTTCCATCCTGGCGATCGATCTGAGCGGTGCTGCCGCGCCGCCGCCTGCAGCAGCGCCAGTCCCCGGTCTGGACTGGCGAACCTATGCGGGTGAGCCCTGGGCTGATCAGATCTGGCAGCAGCTGCTGCCGGTGCTGCAGCCCTGGTGGGAGCTGCTCGATGGGGCGGCTGCGGTCGCCGAGCGTCCGGGTCGTCAGGAGGTTCCAGGGCTCGACGCGGTGTTGCGCTGCCTGTTTCTGGCTGATCAGTGCTCAGGTCAGGACACGTCTCAGGACAGGTCTCAGGTCCCCCACACACTGGTCATCCTGCCGCCGTTGGAGCAGGCGCTGCCGATGCTGCAGCTGGCCTGCCGAGGCCCTGACCTGCTCGAGGGTCTCTGGCGACCCCTGCTGCAGTGGTGGAGCCAGACCCGGCAACGGCTGGCCCAGTTCGAGCTGGTGTTGCGGTTGCGGCTGCCTTCGGCCGAGAGCCTGGAACTGTCGGAGCGCTGGTATGGCTGCCTCGAACGCCTGGCCCAGCGGCTCAGCCCGGCGGCCGCAACGGCAGAGGTGCTGCTGGCTGTTGCGGCCGAAGCCGCAGATCTCGGTGATCTCGGTGCCCGCGTCGCGGCACTGCCCTTGTGTGGTCTGCCGCGGCTACGGCTCTGGCTCGATGCGGATCTGCCGGATGCGGTGGCGGGTCAGGTGCAGCGGCAGCTCGCGATTCCCGTGTTGATCGGCAACCAGCAGCGGCAGGATCTTGATTCGCAGGCCTGGTTGCGCCAGCCACTGCCGCAGCAGACCGTGGTCTGGCAGGCCTGCGAGGGGCTCAAACGCTGCCGGCTGCATCTGCCTGGATTGCAGCGAGAAGGTCTGCAGGTGCAGCGGATCGGGCAGATTCTGCAGATCCGCAGTGCCGGGTTGCGCCTGGCGGTGCCGATGCCCCCGGGTTGGTCTCAGCTGGGGTGTCGATCGGCCCGGATCGACTCCCCCTGGCTCGCGATTGACTTCGAATGATCCGGAGTCTCGGGTTCTGTGGGCTCGGTCCCGGTGCCCTTGGGCTCGGGCCGCCAACCCATCCACCACGCCAGCAGGAAGAAGGGTGTGCCGGGCAGGATCGGCAGTGCCCAACCGGCGATCGCCAGTGCCATCAGAAGCTTGATCGTTCGCTGGTGGGACCGACGGATCAGCGTCTGCCATTCCGATGGCGGCGGCTCGGGCAGGTGGGCGATCGGCTGATCCAGTACAGCTGCCAGCTTGGGCAGAGGATCCTCGAGGGGCTGGTCGAGCGAATGGCTCGTGATCACCAGGCCATGGCCCGAAGCGGCCTCGCGCACGACCGCTTCGGGATGCTGGTGTTCAAGCAGCCAGATCACGCTGCGCATCTGTTCGCGGCTCAGCCGCTCGCCGAAGTCGATGCGCAACCTGTGGGGCAGCTGATGCCGCACCCGCAGCCGTGAAGTCTGCAAGGGCTCAGCCGTTCTTGGCTGACTTGGCCTGCTCGAGGTCGGCCTTGGCTTCGGCCAGCAGGTCGGTGAAGCTTTCACCGGCCTCCGAGAGTCCCTGGCCGACACGGCGCACAAGCCCTGACGAACGATCGGCGATGCAGATGCCGACCTTGAGCCCCTGCTTGGTCAGGGAGCGGCCGGCGCCGCTGATCGCATTGGTGATGCGGTGTTCACGGCCGGTCACCGAGGCCACCAGGGGTGCAACCGCAACGAGGGCGGCACCGACGCCCATGGCGATGAGGGCTTCAAGCTCAAACATGGGATCGGAGCAACGGGGAAACACACGCACAGCCAACCTATCGTCTGTGCAGGCATCTGTCTGCTGCATCGATGGCAGGATCGCTGGAGATCGTCCACGTGCTGCCAGAGCGGGTGCGGTTGCGCTGGTCCGATGCGGTCGATGGCGTGGCCCTTGACCATCTCGAAGCCCAGCTGGCCAGCCAGTCCTGGCTGCGGGCTTGGCAGCGACGGGATGGATCCCGTTCGTTGGTGCTGCTGCTGCAGCCCGGCTGTCCGTTGCTGCGATGGCAGCTGGCGATGGCGGCGCTGGGTTGGCAACTCGAGGATCCCCAGGCGCCGGCCCAGTCGCGTTCGACCGGCTCGGCTGACCCCTGGAGTCGTCTCAGCCGCCAGTTGGGCGGCAGCATGATCGGTGCCGTGCTGGGTCAGGTGCTGGTCGGCGGGGGCGTTGGCACCGCCGCCGCTGCCCTGGGTGGTCCGCCGGCTGCGTTGCTGTTTGGCGGGCTCGGCGCTGTGGTGGGAGCCGTGATCGGCTCCATCGCCGGTTCGACCATCGCCGATGGGCAGGCCAGGACACTGCCCGACACGCTGGGGCAGCTCACCTGGCGCAAGCTCAGCACCCGGATGGGCGAGGAGGCTGGATCCAGCACGGGCATGGCCCTGGGAGCCGCAGTCGCTGGTCCGGCCGGGGCCCTGGCCGGCCTGGCGGTGGGCTCAATGGTGGGCGGTCAGCTCGCCAGCGACCTCACGGGCCCCGCTTCAGCCCGCACCACCATCGGTCAGGGGCGATGGTTCGTCGGCATGGTGCGCGACACGTCGGCCGAGACCCTGAGCCAGAGCCTCGCGTCCCGTCTCGGGTCACGGCTCACCGGCGGCAGCGAGGTCGGGCGTGAACTGGGAGCCTCGCTCGGCCTGCGTTTCGGACGGCGGGTCGATTGGAATGCAAGTCTGCAAAGCCATCAGCTGGTGCCGCTGCAGGCACCGGTTCAGCCTCAACCTCAACCTCAACCTCAGTCCACCAGGCAGGAAGGCTGCAACGCGCCATCGGCATCGAGTTGACCCAGCCATTCGATTTCGCCGCGGCGCAGGGTGTAATAGGCGGCCTCAAGCAGCAGTTGACCGTCGGCAAGCCGTTGGCGCAGGAGCGCACTGCCCTGCACCAGATGCCGCGCTGCCTGCACGGGATTCTGGCGAAAGGCCGCCCGCAGATCACCCTGCACCGGCGGGTCGACTTCGTCGAGTCCTGAGCGAATCGTGTGCACCAGATCGTGCAGCTGGGGCGTCAGATCGCCGTGGGGGGCATAGGCGGCGGTCACGGCGCCACATCCTTCATGGCCCATCACCACCAGCAGTGCGATTCCCAGCCCGCCGATGCCGTACTCGAGCGATCCGATCGTGGCGTTGGTGCAGGCATTGCCAGCGTTGCGCACCACGTAGAGATCGCCGAAGCCGGCATCGAACAACAGCTCAACCGGCACGCGCGAATCGGCACAGCTCAGGATGGCCGCCGTTGGATGCTGACCCGCCACCAGTTTCTCCAGCCGTTTGTAGGAGGCGTGTGGATGGGCTGAGCAACCGCTCAGAAAACGGTCGTGTCCACGCTTGAGGTTGTGCAGCAGACGCTCGGCCCGAACAAGGCCGCTGGAACCGGTCGGATCAGCCATGGGGCAGCAGAGCGATCACCGCGCGACGTCATCGTGCCACGGTTCGGCGTTGTTCACAGCGAGTGGCTGGACACCGGTTTGTGCTGGCCATTTGCCGGTGTGCTGGCCATCATGACGAGGCTGTCTGCACTTGGGATGACGCGGCATGGACGGTGCGGCCCCAGGCCATCCCCGGGTGTTTAACGATGCCTATCGCGGCTTGCGCGCTCTGTTGATCGGCACGGCGGTCACGGTCGCATTGCTGCGGCGCCTCCCTCTCGACGAAGCCTTCTCACTCGGGTTTCTCAGCGGCATGGCGATCGATCTTCTGATGATTGCCCGCACCTCCCAGGGCATGACGGCAGCGGCGACCCGGCAGGTGTTTGCCGGCTGGCGGGCCAATCGCGCCCTGCTGGTGGAGCGCACGGTGCTGCTGGCGTTCATGAGCATCGGTCTGCTGAGCCTGTCGGTTCATGACGTGCACAGCTCCACCAGCATCCTGCCGACAGGGTTCCGCATTCTTGTTTATTTTGCGGCCCTGTTTACCACCTGGATGCAGCTCCATATTGGCTTTGCCATTTACTACGCCAAGCATTACTTTTCGCTCAATCCCACCCCTGCGGCCGATGGACCGGATCCGCAGGGTTTCGTGTTCACCGGTGGTGACGAGCCGGTGTTCACCGACTTTCTGTATGTGGCGTTTGCCGTTGGCCTGACCTATGCCATGAGCGATGTGAATCTTGAGGATTCACGCATGCGCCGCATGGTCTTGTTGCATTCGATCGTCAGTTTTCTGTTCTACTCCACTGTCATCTCGGCTGTGCTCAATTTGTTGACCACCGGCTGAGCGCCGCCTCGGTCTTTGCTGAGGCTGGCTCATCAGCTGAGGCTCACAAACTGAGGCTCACAAACTGAGGCTTAGAAACTGAGGCTGAGCTGCATGCCAGCGGCCACAACGGCAGCTCTGTTGCTGCCACCTGGCTGCAGAATCCACTGCAGCACAGGCTGAATCGACAGCTGGCTGCTGATCGGGATGGTGTAGTTCAGTTCCAGCACACCCTCTGGCCGCAGGCCGGGTGTCAACACCTGGCTGAAGCTGGTGCTGCCGTAGCCGACGGCCAACACATCGAGGGGTCGGCCAGGCACTAGCCCCTGGGCCAGCCACCCGCCCGCCAGAAAACTGGGGTTGGGGTTGTTCTGTGGATCGAACCCCTGGTTGAGGCCAAACCAGAGGCGATGATCTAGCCCCAGTGGCAAGGGCGCGTCCAGCGTCAACAGCCCATAGACCACCTGGTTCGAATCGGGATTGGTTGTGTTGTAGGCACCGATCTGCAGCAGTGGTGGCGGCAGCTGCCGCGCGATGGGCTGCCGGTTGTGCAGGAGCGGTCGCCGTGCGGAGGCCGCTCCCGGTAGATCGTGCAGGTTCCATTGCAGGATCTGCAGGCTGCCGCCCACGCTGGGCTGCCGGGGATTGACGCCGAACAGCGCGGCGATGCCGTTGACCGGTTCGAGCCAGAACTGTCCCAGCCTGAGTTCGCTGCCGTGGCCAAGCCGCAGGTGGGCCGTCGCACCAGGGGCCGCAAAGGGGTTGATCGGCAGTCCGTACGTCTCGAGGTTGAGAGTGTTGTTCAACGCCGAATGGATGTAGCTGTTGAGCACCGGGGCCTGCACGAATCCCGGATTCAGGGGCAGGACGCCCGCCTTGAAGAAGAGCGCTCCGCCGGCTGACCTGCGCTCGACGGCCGCTTCGGTCAGCCACAGACCCACCGGATGGGCGGTGGTCTGCAGCGGGAATGCCGTGCCCAGGGTCTGTCCCAGGTTGGCGTTGCCACTGAAGGCGCTCAGCTGCAGATTGACGGCCCAGCGGTCGATTTCGCGCCACTGCGTTGTGTCGCGCGTCAAGCCTGAACTGACCGTGGTGTTGAGCACCAGTTGCTGCATCCAGGCGCCCGCGACGCCGAGGCTCGGGGCCTCCCCCACAAACGGCTCAGCGGTCAACGCCAGATCCAGCTTGATCCAGCCCGGCAGACCCAGCCGACTCTGCAGCGAAGGCCACAGGGGTTGGGGGGCTGTTGGCTGGGCACTGACCGGTTCGGCACTGACAGGCTCGGCTGCGACGGGCCTGGCAGCGGCAATCGGGGCCAGCGCCGCGGGCGCCAGCAGCAGCGGGCCGAGCCGGCGCCACAGCCAGCGCCGACAGCCCTGCAGCGACCTGGCCGGCCACGCAATCGGTGGCATCATGCGGCTGCCAGGGTGGAGCCAACGGTGCCGGTCAGTCGCGAGGTTCTGCTGAGGCTGAAGCGTCGGCACCGCGGCTATCTGGTCGTGCTGATCACCGAGATCATCCTGCTGTTGTTGTTGCCGCTGGCCCAGCACGTCAGCTGGTTGCTCTCGGTGCTGATGATCGCCCTGTGCGGCGTTGTCATCGGGTTCGTCAGTCGCTACTCGGCGTTGCGCCGCACCCGTGCCGTGATCTACACCCTGGGTGCACTGGCGGTGTTCATGGAGATCCTCTGGCACCTCGGGCTGCGCTTTGATCCTGCCCTGGGGCGATGGTTGACCATCCCCCACGTGATCGCCTGGTTGGTGTTTCTGACGCTGTCGCTGGTGCGCAAGGTCAGAACGTTGATCAGTGAGCCCTACGTCACCACGTCGGTCGTGATGGGGGCAGCCTCCGGCTACCTGTTGGTCGGCATCTCGGGCGGGGTCATGCTGGTGGCGATCGCAGCCCTCAGCCCCGACAGCTTCACGGTCGCCCATCAGGCCGTGGCAGGGCTGGCCAACGGCGGATCCCATTCGCTGGCGGCCGTGGAGGACGCCCCCCTGCTGATGGCGGCGTCGTTCAACATTCTGACCACCATCGGCAGCGCCGTGGTCTACCCGGCCGATGTGCTCGGAGAGGTTGCCGTGACGGTGATCACCGTTGCCGGCCAGCTGTATGTGGCGATTCTGATCGCCATGATCCTCGGCCGTTTTCATCGGCGGCCCCGATGAGCGGAATCGTGGGGACCCGGTCGGCTGCGGCGCGCCATACCGCCAGGCGCCATCGCCTGTACCGCAGGCTTCTGCTGCTCATGCTGGTGCAGGTGGTGTTCACGGCCCTGCCCTGGAAACTGCACCGGCTGGGCATGGCGATGACAGCGGTGATGCTGCTGTTTCTGTTGTCTGAGCTTGGTCAGCTGTTGCCCGCCGGTCTGCGCGCCGGCGGCTGGAGCAATCGCCTGTATCGCCTGCTGGGCCTTGCCGGGGTGGTGGCTTTGACGAGCTGGCTGCTGGTGCCTGCCACCGTCAACTGGCACGGGCTGCTGCTGGTCGTGCTGATCGTGCTGTTCGTGTTCTGGAGTCTGCTGCGGCTGCTGCAGTTGCTGCGTGAGGAAGAGGATGTGGGCCGGCCGGTGCTCGCCGGGGCGGTGGCCGGTTATCTGATGCTGGGCTTTAGCGGGGGGCTGGCCCTCAGCGTGCTGGAGACGGTGCAGCCGGGCAGCTTCGTCGATGTGGTGTCCCACAAGGCGTTTCACGTTCCACCAGCCACCGTGCACATCGATTCGCTCGAACCCGCCTGGGACATCGACTTCACGCGGATCAACTACTTCGCCTTCGTGAGTCTCACCACCGTCGGCTACGGCGACATCGTGCCGGTGCGCCGTTTGGCGCAGATGACGAGCGTGTCGCTGAGCGTCGTCGGACCGCTGTATCTGGCCATGGTGATGGGATTGCTGATCAGTCGCTTCACCGTGCAGACCCAGGAGGGGGACGACGAGGCCAGCGACGACCGGTCGCCCCCCTGAGCCCTGCGTTTCAGCCATGGGGGGCGCTTCAGGCGCTGGCCACCGGGGTGGTGGTCTCTGCCGGGGCTGCCTCGCGTTGCTCGAGCCCGACCTCAACCCCCATGTGCTGGTTGCGGTTGCCGATGATCAGCATCGAATCCCGCTCGCGGGTGCCGATCATCCACATCCATTTGAGCAGCAGGCTCAGCCGGTTTTCCATTTCGGGCATGAAGGCCAGGTGGGCCAGGCCCCACACCAGCCAGCCGATCAGGCCGCTCAGGCGGATGCCCCGCAGGTCGGCGACGGCGTAGAGCGGTCCGACCACAGCCATCGAGCCGAAGTCGGTGAAGCGAAAGGGACGCCTGGGCGTGCCCTGAACGCTGGCCAGGATGTCGGCGGCGACCCAGCCGCCCATCTGCACAGCCGGACCGGCCATGCCCGGCAGGGGTTTGCCATCGGCGGTATGGCTGTAGGAGCAGAGATCCCCCACCACCCGCACCTCGGGGTGGCCTGGAATCGAGAAGTCGGGCTCCACGATCACCCGGCCTCCCTTGTCGACCTGGCAACCGCTGCCTGCCGCGAGCACCTTGCCCAGATGGGAGGCCCTGACGCCTGCGGTCCAGCAGACGGTCGCGGCCTGGAGCCGTTGCTCCTCCCCCGTGCTCTTGAGGGTGAGGGTGACTTCGGTCGCGCTGATCTGCTGCACCCGACCGCCCAGCACCAGCTCGACACCGCTGCGTTGCAGATAGCTCCCGGCTGCCTCCGACAACGACGGATGCATGGCCCGCAGCACCCGATCGCCCGGGTCGACGAGCAACACCCGGCAGTCCTGCGGCCGCAGTTGCTTGAAGTCGCGCTCGATCGCGTGGCGCATCAGGTCGATCAGGGAACCGGCCAGTTCACAGCCGGTGGGGCCAGCGCCGATCACCGCAACGCTCTGCAGCAGCTTTCTGCTCTCTGGATCCGGTGTTTGCTCGGCCTCCTCGAGCGCCGAGAGCACACGCCGCCGAATCTCGTTGGCGTGCTCGAGAATTTTCATCGGCGGTGCCATGGGCCGCCACTCCTCGTGGCCGAAGAAGCTGCTGCCCGAGCCCGTCGCCAGGATCAGGTGGTCGTAGGCATACCGCCGTTCGTTGAAGACGATTTCCTTGTCGTTGACATTGATCTCGTCAACTTCGCCCAGCAGCACCTGCACGTTTGGTGCGTTGCCGATCATCTGCCGCAGGGGTGAGGCCACATCGGCCTGGCCGACCAGGCCCGTGGCCACCTGGTACAGCAGCGGTTGAAACAGGTTGAAGTTGCGTTTGTCGATCAGGGTGACCCGCACCGGTTTGCCGATCAGGCGATGGGTGGCCCGCAAGCCGGCGAAGCCCCCGCCCACGATCACCACATGGGGCCAGCTCGCCTGGGTGGCTGCCGGTGGATCGAGTTCCAGAAAAAACCGCTCTGGCGCCATGGTCCTTGAGCTGACGGGCGAACCCTATTGCCAATCGCTGCGGCGTGCCATGCCGTGCGACACGTGGTCATCAGACGCCCTCGCCGGTGGCGGAGCCAGGGCTGTCTTCACGCAACGGGCCGTCTTCGCTTAGCAGTCCGTCTTCGAGGTTCAGCACCCGATCGGCGATGTCAAGAATGCGGTTGTCGTGGGTCACCAGCAGGATCGTGCTGTTCTGCTGGCGGGCGAGCTGCTGCATTAGGGTCACGACCTCGCGGCCCGAGCGGCTGTCAAGGGCGGCTGTCGGTTCGTCGGCCAGCACCAACGGTGGGCTGTGCACCAGGGCCCGCGCCACGGCGACCCGCTGTTTCTGACCGCCCGACAGCTGATCGGGGTAGCTGTGGAGCTGGGGTGCCAGACCCACCTGCTGCAGCATCGAGGCGGCGCGGTCGTCCATGGCCGTGCGATCGCATTCGCCCCGCACCTCCAGGGCCATGCGCACGTTCTGCAGTGCGGTCAGGCTGCGGTGCAGGTTGTGGGCCTGAAAGATGTAGCCATGATCGCGGCGGGCCTCACTGAGCTGCCGGTCGCTGCACCCGATCAACTGACGCCCCAGCACCTGCAGGCTGCCGCCTTGGCCATGGCGCAGGGCGCCGATCAGGGTCAGCAGGGTGGTCTTGCCCGATCCCGACGGGCCGGTCAGCAGCACGATCTCACCGGCTGCCACCGTCAGGGTGATGTCGTGCAACACCGCGCGGCGCAGGCTGCCGCTGCCGAAGTGGTGCCCGAGCCCCGCAATGTTGATCGCCGCTTCCCTGGCCATGGCGTGCTCAGAACAGCTCGGCCGGGTCGGCCCCCTGGAGCCGACGGGTGGCGATCGCACCTGAAGCACCGCACATCAGCACGGTCAGCAGAAACACCTTGATGGCCCGCTCGGCGGTCATGGCGATCGGCAGGAAGGTGGCCTTCGACGCCAGGGCATAGATGCCGAGCGGAAGTACGAACCCGGGCACAAACCCCAGGCTTGCCAGCACCAGGGCCTGCTCGAACACCACCCCCAGCAGGTAGCGGTTGCGGAAGCCCATGGCTCTGAAGGTGGCGTATTCGCCCAGATGGGAGGCCACATCGGTGGAGAGCACCTGGTAAACGATCACCACACCCACGACGAAGGCCATTACCGTGCCCATGCCGAAGATCACACCTACCGGGGAGGCGCGTCGCCAGTAGGCCTGTTCGAAGGCCACGTAGCCGCTCTTGGTGAGCACCGTTACATCGGCGTCGAGATGGCGGCGCAGGCGCTCGGCGACCAGGTCGGCATCGGCTCCCTGCTGCAGCTGAATCAGGCCGAGGCTCAGGCTGCCGACGTTGCGCCTGGGAAACTGCCGCAGAAAGGTGACATCGCTTGCCATGAGGGTGCCGTCGGAGCCGAAACTGGCTCCCAGGGCAAACAGCCCGGAGATCCTCAGGGTGCGCCGTTCGGCCTCGGTGCTCAGGGTCTTGCCCTGCTCCAGTGCCGCGATGGTCGCTGCGTAAGGGCCCCGCGCGCCCCGATCGAACAGCACCGTGTCGGCTTGCTTGAGCTCCTGCTGCTGGGCGTTGACCTCGGGGATGTTGAACAGCCGGGCATCGGGATCGAAGCCGAACAGCTGCACCGTTGCGTCCCGGCGGGTGTCGGGATTTTTCCAGGTGAGGGTGTTCACGTACAGGCCATGGCCGTCACGCACACCCGGCACATCCATGGCCTGCAGCAGGCGCCTGCGCGGAAACGTCGAGAGGTTCTGCAGGTTCTGGGCCTTGGGACTGATCAGCACGATGTCGGCGTTCAGGGCCCGGTGAAAGCGGGTGTTGGCGTCGTAGATCGAGGCCTGAAACCCGAGCTGGGTGAACATCAGCACATCGGCGAAGGCGATGCCGGCCAGCGCCACCAGCAACCGGCCCGGGTCATGGAGCAGCTGCAGCCAGCCCAGGGGGGTGCGCTGCCGCAGCTGCTGCCACAGGCGGGCTGCCGGTCTCATCGCCCGAACACGGCGGTGACCTGCAGGTTGGACAGGTCGGCGGCCCTGCGGCTGCTGGCCGGGTCAAGCCGGGCCCGCACCTCGATCACGCGGGTGTCGGTGTTGGCGCTGGGGTCGGTGTTGATCAGCGACTGGCGCCGCACGATCGCGCCGATCCGGTTGACCGTGCCCTGCAGGGGTGCCGTGAGCGCGCTGCTGCTGATGGAGACCGGTTGGCCCAGCTGCAGGCGGTTGCGATCGCTCTGGTAGACCTCGGCCACCAGCTGCATCCGTTCGGTGCGCCCCAGTTCGAGGATGCCGCCTGCGCCGGGCACTTCTCCAGGACGGGTCAGGACGCTCAACACCCGGCCGCCGATCGGGGCGCGCACCAGGGCGTCGTCGCGCTCAGCCGTGGTGCGCCGCAGGTGCAGGCGGGCGGCCAGCAGCTCCCGCTGGGCTTTGGCCTCCTCGAGGCTGACCGCCCCATCGGGAGTGCTCACGCGGGTCTGGAGTCGCTGCAGACGGCTGCGGGCTTCGCTGACCTCGGCGCGTGCGGTGTCCAGGCTCAGGACGCGACTTTCAAACAGCGAAGCTGAAGTTGCCCCGCTGCGGTAAAGCTCCCCGTAGCGGCGTGCTTCGGCGGCGGCCGTGCGCAGGTTGGCTTCAGCCCGCTGCAGACGCGCCTGCTGGGTGTGCAACTCACTGCGCTGGGTGGCCGTGGCCACCTGCAACTGGGTCTGGGCGATGGCCACCTGGGCAGCGGCTTCCTCGACCGCTCGGTTCAGACGGGTGAGGGAGTCCATCTCGGCCAGAAGCTGGCCCTGGCCCACCGTGTCACCTTCTTCGACCAGCAGCCGCCTGAGTCGCACCTGGGCTCCGGCCATGGCGCCGGCAGGCGGAGCCACGCTGATCACTTCGCCTTCCGGCTCGAGCCGGCCCAGGGCGGTCACCGTGGTGACCGGCACGGCCAGGGCGGCCTGGCGGGCCCGCTCCCGCTGCTGGGCCCGCTGGATGCGATGCAGCACCAGCCCCCCGGCGATCACCACCACGGCCATGGCCGCGGCCATGGCATTGCGGCGTTGCCGCGCCGTGAGGTTGCGCAGCCGGGCGCCAAGATCCACCAACCGCGCTGCCATGGCAGAAACGCTAGCTCTGATCCCAGGTGCTGCTAGGACTGGGGCGTTGCGTTCTTCGACATGTCGCTTTCTGCTCTGCGTTCCTTTGCTGCCTCGGTGTCAGCTGACGGGCAGCTGCGCGACAAGCTCCATGCCGCCACCGGTGTCGACGATGTGCTGACCATCGCCGCGGCCCACGGTCACAGCCTCGACAAGACCGTGCTGCTGCGCGAGCAGGGCAAGGCTCTGGCCGGCGCCGAAGACCATCAACTGACGGCGATCAACAGCTGGGGCGATGCCCTGCTGCATGCCTTCGGCAGCAGTGAGCAGCAGGTCGACAAGGCCTGAGCATCAAGGCCCCAGATAGGCAGCTTTGATGCGTTCATCGTTGCGCAGCGCGGCGGCACTGCCCTGTTGCTCGATGCTGCCTGAGACCAGTACATAAGCGCGATCGGCAATGGCCAGGGCGGCGTTGGCGTTCTGTTCCACCAGCAGCATGGTCAGACCGTCCTGGTGAAGCGCCCGCAGCGCCTCCATGACCTCGGCCACCAGCTTGGGGGCCAGGCCCAGGCTGGGCTCGTCCAGCATTAGCAGGGTGGGACGCGCCATCAGCGACCGGGCGATCGCCAGCATCTGCTGCTCCCCCCCCGACAGGGATCCGGCCAGCTGGTGGCGGCGCTCGGCCAGCCGTGGGAACAGGTCGAAACAGCGGTCCAGATCGTGGTCGATGCCGGCCCGGTCGCGACGGAGCCAGGCCCCCAGGTCGAGGTTGTCGGCCACGCTCTGACGGGCCAGCACGCGCCGGCCCTCGGGGCAGTGGCTGATTCCCAGCCTGACCGTGCGCTCAGGCGCCATGCCGTTGATCGCTGCCCCATGCCAGCGGATGGCCCCGCTGGCTGCGGTGACCAGTTGCGAGATGGCCCGCAGGGTCGTGCTCTTGCCGGCACCGTTGGCACCCAGCAGGGCAACCATCTCACCGGAGTGCACCTCCAGGGAGAGGTCGCGCAGGGCGGTGATGCCGCCGTAGCGCACCGTGAGGTGCTCGAGCGCCAGCAACGGGGTGCTCATCGGCTGCCCCCCAGATAGGCCTCGATCACCGCGGGATCCTGCCGAACCTGGTCCGCAGAGCCGAGGGCGATGCGGCGACCGAAGTTGAGCACCGCCAGCCGGTCGCACAGGCCCAGCATCAGCGGCACGTGGTGTTCGATGATCAGGATCGTCAGGTCGAACCGGTCGCGCAGGCGGCGGATCAGGTCGCGCAGCTGGTCTTTTTCGCCGGGGTTCATGCCGGCCGCGGGTTCATCGAGCAGCAGCAGCTCGGGGCTGTTGGCCAGGGCGCGGGCGATCTCCAGGCGGCGGCGATCGCCATAGGAGAGGCCTGCGGCGTTCTGCTCGGCCAGATGGCCGATCGCCAGCAACGCGAGCAGCTCCTGGGCGCGGTCTTTCAGCTCCCGCTGTCGTCGCTGGGCCAGGGGCGTGCCCAGCAGGGCTGCGGCCCAGGGCAGCCTGGCCTGGCGGTGCATGCCCACCAGCACGTTGTCACGGCAGTTCAGTGAGCTGAACAGCCGCAGGTTCTGGAAGGTGCGGGCCAGGCCCAGGCGGGCGATGCGGTTGGCATCCAGGCCGCCAATGCTTCCCCCACGCCACAGCACCTCGCCGCTGCTGGCGGGGGTGATCCCCGAGATCAGGTTGAACAGGGTCGTCTTGCCGGCACCGTTGGGCCCCAGCAGGCCGAAGATCTCGCCGCGATGGACCTGCAGGTCGATGCCCTCGAGCGCCTGCAATCCGCCAAAGCGCACGCCCAGGTTGCGGGTCTCGAGCAGGGGCGTGCTCATGGGCGCCGCTGTGTGAGCCAGCCGATCAGCGACGGATTGACCAGTCCCTGGGGCAGGAGCAATGGCCCCACCAGGATCACGAGGCCAAACACGATCAGCCGCAGATCGCCGATCGGGCGCAGCAGCTCGGGCAGGGCGGTCAGCACCAGGCCCCCCAGCACAGGGCCGGCCCAGGTGCGCGAGCCGCCGAACACCACGAAGGCCAGGGTGGTGATGCTGGCGTCAAAGTTGCCCAGCCGGGCGTTCCAGCTGTTGAAAAAGTGGGCGCTGATCACCCCGGTCAGGCCGGCGACCACGGCGCTGAGCACAAAGGCCACCAGCTTGCTGCGCTCGGTATCGATGCCCTGGCAGGCGGCGGCCAGCTCGTCGTCGCGGATGGCGGCCATGGCCCGCCCCAGCCGGTTGCGCTCGAGCCGGTCGCACAGCCAGCAGATGACCGCCAGCAGCCCAGCGCCGAACAGGGCATAGCCAGCCGGATCGTCAAACGGCTGGGGGATGCCGAAGATGCCGACGGCCCCGCCCAGGGCCTCCTGGTTCAGGGTGGTGACCCGCAGGATCTCGACCAGGGCGATGGTGGCGATGGCCAGATAGACCCCCCGCAGCCGCAGCACCACCGCGCCGATGCCGCTGGCCAGTACGCCGCATAATGCCCCTGTCAGGGCCATCTCCAGCAGCACCGAGCTGATCGGGTAGCTGGGCTCGCTGCCGCCCAGGGCGTTCACCCGGGTCGACAGCAGTGCCGCCAGGGTGCCACCGATGGCATAGAACCCCGGCGTGG
>Ga0310334_100177_pt1 | contig 19624 bp, 10 predicted proteins | sample LakMicMIDCLREDC7_FD_195548 | JGI IMG/M metagenome (GOLD analysis project Ga0310334, IMG submission 195548) | Enriched freshwater cyanobacterial communities from Lake Michigan, Michigan, United States - MI23.DCL.RED.C7 (v2) (version 2) | ecosystem: Environmental > Aquatic > Freshwater > Lake...
CTCCTCGGCGATCGGCTCGAGATCGGCAGTGAGCTCCAGAGCCATGCCGCCTATCTGGAGCATTGGATCGCCCTGCTCCAGGCCGAGCCCCAGGTGCTGTTTCAGGTGCTGGGGGAGGCCCGGCAGGCGGTGGAATTGATTGCGCCGGAGGGGGTGTGGCAGTCGCCGGCTGGGGAGGGGGATTGAGGGCTGGTGCGCCGCCTTCATTGTTGGAGTCCAACGGGGTTCAGATTTCAACAGAAGGCACAGCATCGTCATGTCTTCGTGAAAACAACTCGATCACCAGTGTTGGGAACTCGGAGAAGGTCTATTGATCCACTGTTGATAGATTCCGGTACCTTGTCAGCTGCATAATTCAACCAATGGGCTGCAGAAGGCCCTGTTGGATCAAGCGCTCGAAATGATCCCAGACGTCATCAGCATGTGCAGAACTGCTGAGATGCAGACCCAGCTCGAAGTTGGAGAGCTGGGCCGAATCGGTCAGGTTGGCGCTGGTTACGAGCACCTCTTCATCTGCCACCACTGCCTTGACGTGACAGACAGCTTTCTCTCGTTCAAGCGAAAGGGAACGGGGATCGAAGAACACCGCAGGAGCAGGCGGTTCTGGCCAGAGGCGTGACCAGATTTGCTGTTGAAACTTACGGATCAAGGTCTCAGGGCTTGAGGTGTCGCCACGATCCCGGTGGATGTTGCAGACCATGCGCACGTGCAACGTAGGGTGAGCCACCATGCGCATGCGGATTAGCTGGAACAACTCCTTGATGAAGGGCCCGTTGTAGAAGGCGTAGGTGGTGAGCAGCAGGCGCTGTTCAGCGCGTTCCACCAACTGACGAATCAGCACCGACTGATCGCGGGTGACCGACCCTGCTCCAGCATCTGGGCCTGACCACACCAGTTCGATCGAACGCGCTGCAGCGTCACTGCGTCGCTGATCCAAGAGGGCTTGAACGGATAGGAGCAGGGCCTGCCGGCTGCCTCCTGAGGCACGCCAGCGCTCCAGCCATGCACCCACAGAACCGGGGCCAGGCGCCAGACCGATTCTGGCCAGGAAGGCTGGAGGATCAGCCAGGTCGCTCACGAGTGAACCAGGATCGCCGAGTTGGGAGTCGCCACGGTGGTGATCCAGCGCGGCCAGAAGGGTTTCCAGTTCAGCGGTACTCAGATTGGGGAAGGCCGCTGGCATCAGGGGCTATCCGTGAAGAAGGCCGCATCACGTTGGATCAAGGTCGGCACGACAAGTGCCCGATCGAGAAACTCATTGCGACGTTCACAACTTGTTTCAGCGATCAGCAGACATCCATGACAGGCGGCGCCGTGGGCGTAACGCTTCTCCAGTCCGTCGTTGGGTTCGTGGCTGGCGCAGAAGGGATCGTTGGAGCAGAGTGCGGCTCGCTCGAGCGCCATCGCCAGCAGTTCATCGATACGATCAGCCAAACCCACCAAGCCACCGAGCGAGCCCTCCGAGCCGCTGCCTCCGGTGTAGAGAAGAATGCCGTAACCAATGTCATCGAAGGCATAGATCCTCTCCTTGATTGCCGAGGCGCCATAGCCGCAATCAAGGGCCGCCTCAGTGATTAGCAGATGGGCGAGGCTGTGGAGCATCAAGTAGGCGCCCCCAGGCCACTGAAACTTGTCCTCAGTGAGACCATGCTCTTTGTTCCAGGTTTTGAAGGCATCACCATGTTTGGAGAGATGTTGCTTCGCGCCATCGCTTTTGAGCCACTTGCGAATGGCGTCACGTTCAAAGCCCAAAAAGATGCCTTCTCCAAGATTTTCAACAGCCGGTAGCCAGGTGGCTTCTTTCACATCGATCTGGGCTCGCTTAACCCCAAGATCGAGGGGATCACCATCGATCTGGCTGACCACAGGCTCCAGGCGGGTGAAGCCGAGCAGGGCCATCACTTCCCGCAGCTGGTGCACCTTCAATACCCGGTTGACGCGCTGCTGGAACCAGGCTGGTTTGTCTTTGAGATCCAACTGTTCTGCTTCAAAGCGGCTGCTACCCGTGCCCCGTTGGAGTCCATCGATGGGACCGACCAAGGCGCGGAGTTCCTGTCGCTTGAGGGCCTCGCTCTTCTCCGGCGCAGCTTCACCACCACGGACGGCTTCGAGAGCCTGGAAAATCAGAGCAGGTGTGGTTTCGATTAGGTGCTCTTTGATGTGTTCGGGAGCGAAGTCCTCCAGCCAAACTTCAAGTTTGGCTGCGCTGGTGATCTTCTCGAAAGCCTTGAGGTGCTTGCTGATCACCTCCCGTACCCCATCGATCGATGCGGGAATGGAGATCGCCGAGATCAGCTCTGGGAAGTAGGCATTGCTGGCGGAACGCACCAGTAGGCGATTGGCGTAGCTACCGCCTTTGCCCTTGCCGTTATCACAGCCTTCCTGGCCGTAAGTGCCAAGCCAGGGCCGATGCCCCTGGCAGAAGCCCAGGGCTGGTCTTTCGTCCTCGTCGCCTTTTAGTTTTTGCTTAGCCTCAGAAAGCTGCCGGCGGTTCCATTTCTCCATGCAAGCAGGGTTAGAGCAGCGCACAAAGATTTCGGTGAAGTCGTTACCAGCACCGGCCTCATCCAGCCAAAGTGTGGAGCGGCAGGTGGTCTTACCGCGGTGTACGAACTCACGCCACTCGATATCGCTGAGATGGCCATTGGGGCAGCTCTGCACGAAGCGCACCGGCACGACCCGATGGGCCTTGCGATCTGCATCGACGAATTTGCGTTTGTCGAGGCGGGCGCCCTCCACCAGGGGACGGGTGCGGTAGGTCTTGCCATCAAAGATCTCCGTTCGATCCAGCTGGGCCACAAACCAGTTGGGGAACTCGGGGCTGCGGATGCCGCCTGGGCGGCTCTGGCCCCCGGGGCCAACATCGTGGATGGGCGGTTTGCGTAGTCGCAAAGAACCCACATTGAGGCTCTGGCGAAGCTTGGCGATCAACCGTGGTTCATCGATCTCCTCTGGAGGCTGATCAGGGCCATACATCCAGAAGTTGAGGCCGCCGATCACCACCGAACAATCGGGCAGGTCCACCATTGCACCTGGGCCATAGGTGGTGATCAGCTGGCTATGGCGCACTTCCCCTTGGGGACGCATGGACGGTTGACGAGCCATCAATTCATCCCCTCATCGCTATCAGGGCGTTGCCGGATCAGAGCAGCGCTTGGTTCCACATCGCGCAGGCTCCAGTTGGCCAGAAACTCCTGCTCCATCGCCTTGAGTTCCTTGAGGTCGGGATCAAGCGGGGTATGGAGAAGAGGAGCCACTTCACCCGCTTCACGGCCGTACTGAAGCAGGCCGCCTTTGTCACGGGCGATGCGGATCCACTTGTCGAGGAGGTTCATCACCCGCTTACGGACTTCAGCCTCGGTTTGTTCGCTGAGTGCTTTGCTCGGTGCGGAGCGGCGGGCCCGATTCCCCAGTCGTTGGGCCACCTCAGCCTGGATGGCATCGATCGCATCCGCATCGCCTGCATCCCTGGCCCATGTGAGCTCGGGGCTGAGGTGACGGGCGAGTGCCACCGTGATGGCCGGCAGCCCCCGCTGGAGAGCCCTGGACGACCAGGGCGTGACGCTGGTGGCCTCCACATCGCGATAAAAGACCGAGTGCCAGAAGCTGAAGCGCTCGTAGTGGGATCGGTCGCGCGGTCGATTTGGGTTGAGCAACACCACCACCAAGCCAGGGCGCTGGTCGTCGCGACCGACGCGGCTGCTGGCCTGGATGTATTCGGCTGTGGTCTTCGGCTGGCCCAGCATCACCATCAGGCCGAGGCGGCTGATGTCGAGACCGACCGAGATCATGTTGGTGGCCAGGGCCGTATCGACCCGTTGCTTGTCGTTGTCGAAGCTGAGCTCGAGGCGGGCCTTGGTGGTGCTCACTTCTGAGGTGGGTACGCGTGAGGTGAGCTCCAGGGGTTCATTGGCGATCTTGCGGCGTGCGTAGCGCGCGCTGGTTTCGTTCAGACGACGGCGTTGGTCGTAGGTGGTGAGCAGGGAGGTGACCTCTTCTTCCAGCAGACGGCGGGTGATGCCGAGTTCCTTGATGGTGTTGAAGTAGCCCAGAAAGGTCATGTAGGGGTCAACGGGGTTGGGCCCCTTGGCTTCGCCTCGTTTTTCGCGGGCCTTTCGTTCCTTTTCGGCCTGGGCGTAGAGCTTCTGAGCCGTACTCATCAAGGCCAGGCCCACCCGCAGAAGCAGCGCCTTGATGTTGCGCCCCGGGGCTGAGACTCCGAGGTAGATCCGTCCTTCTGCTTCTGTGACCGAGGCGGTGTAAGAGAAGAAGGAATCACGCCGATCGGGACCCGGAGCTGGGAAGACGGCTGGGGCGCTGCTGCGACCGAACAGAGCCTGCATCTGCTGGCTGGCGCGGCGCACCGTCGCGGTGGAGGCCACGATCTTGGGTCGCACGATCTGCGCTCCGTTGGCTGTCTCCACCTGGCGTGCACAGAGTTCATCGATCACGGCTTCGTAGAGGCCGCCCATCGATCCCAGCGGGCCGGAGATGAGATGGAGTTCGTCCTGGATGATCAGATCGGGGGGTTCCAGCCCATGGGGCAGCAGCCCTCCAGCCTGATTGCTGCCATCGCTGGGTCCAAAGAAGCCCTTGCCTGGCTGGGCATGGGACACGCGGCCGAACAACTTTCCGGTTGCTCCCACCCAGGGCAGGGCGGCGAACTTGTCGACCGTGGCGATCACGAAGGCCGGCAGCCGTTGATAAAGCATCTCGTCGACGGCCACCAGCGGGAGGGTGCTGTCGCCTGAGAAGCGGCACTGGCGGTTGCGGCAACAGACCCTCAGCTCCTTCGGGTGATCGGCATCGGGAAGAAGGCGGAACACCCCGCGGGCCACTGCCGGGCGCTCATCGCCCAGGGATGCCTTGCCAAGCTCGGTGCCGCACCAAGGGCAGTTGTCGATCGGTATCGGCTTGTTGTCGCCGCCACTCCAGGCCAGCACGCGGGAGCGGGCACTGTTGTCGTCGCCTTCGCCTTTTTGGCCCAGCTTGTTGGGGGTGCCGCTCTGCCCCACCCACAGGCCGATCTCGAAGGGCCACTGGCCGAGCAGCTTGGGATCTTTGCGGCGCTCCAGCTCCAGGGCGCAGATCAAGGTGGAGGCGCGGCCGAGCTGATCGAGGGTGAGCAGGCGGAGGGTGTAGCGCATCAGCACGCTCATGCCGGCCGACTCGATCGACCCCCCATGGCGCAGCCGGCGCAACACCAGGGTGTAGGCCGCCAGACCCAGGTAGGCCTCGGTCTTGCCGCCGCCGGTGGGAAAGAACAGCAGGTCGATGGTGTCGCGATCGCCATCCGTGGGCTCAGCCATCCCCACGAGGTTCATCAGCAGAAAGGCGAGCTGGAATGGACGCCAGAGGGGCTTCACGTCTTCCGGCTTTTGGCCCCGCATCGCCCCGAATCGCTGACGGGCAGCGGCAGCCATCACGCGGTTGGCGATCGCAAAGGCCAGCCTCACCTGTTCGTTCTCCAGCGCTTCGATGCCACGCTCGATCCGCCTTGCCTGCTTGCTGGCTTCCTGCAGGAGCTCTGTGGCGGTGGACTGCTGCTGCTTGCTGGGCGTGTCCGTCGTCGAGCGCTGCTGCTCGATCCAGTCCGTGTAGGCCGTCACGAGAGGGCGTAAAGCCATCTGCACAGGGTCAGCCCCTTCGCTCGCCAGGCGATCAAGTTCCGCCATCGACAGCACCAGGCCGGCGGCTTCCAGCTCCCCAACCCTGGGCAGCACCTTCTCCACGGTGGCCTGAGGCAGCCAGGTGGTGCTGATCTGGTGGCAGTGGCCGTTGGAATCGATCCGAGGGGCCACAGAGATGTTGTGACCCACGGCGAATTCGTGGTCGCCCCGGTAGTGGAGGTTGTTGACGCGATGGTCCCAATCGTTGGCGTTGATAGCCAGATCAGCGGCGCGGGGGTCGCGGCGCTCCAGGAAGCCGGCGCTGCAGCCCACATCCAGCTGCACTTGGTAGGCACTGGCACGATCGCGATCTTCCGCGCTGCGTCCCTCAAAGCTGCGTTCGTTGGTGAGGAACAGGCTCACGGCCACAGCGCCAGGGGGGTAGTCCTGATCCGCAGGAGCAGGCCTCAGGTGCCAGCGCAGCATCAGGCCTTCGCTGCCGGGTACCTCCTTCGCCTGAGCCGATCGGCCACTGGGCGCTAACAATTCGGCCGGGATGCTGAGCGGCTCGCTGTGGGGTTCGCGCAACCAGGCTTCGTCGGCCTTGCTGCCTTCTGGCGGGGCGGTGGGCTTGTAGCTGGCCCAGTGCACCGTGACCTCCAGCCCGGTGGCTGCCGGGATCAGCAGGCTTAAGCCAACGGAGCAGGTGAAGAACACCCGCCGCGCCGGCCCCGCTTCACTGGCGCCGGTGTCGTCAGCGCTGGCATTGCTCTTGCGTTTGGCGGAGAGGTTCTGGCCATCAAGGCCAGCGAACTCATCGTCGGCCGCATCATCGGCGCGATCGCCGAGGCTGGTTTCGCTCGGGATCAGGAAACCGCACTGGTACCAGCGATTGGGGGGGCGATCGAGCAGCTCTTCGCGCAGCTCAGTTGCCTCCTCGGTCTGACCTTCGGCCTCCAGCTGCCCAAGAAGGTCCGGGGTGGGCCCCACCAGATCGAGCTCCAGGGCACGAATTAGCTGTTCACGGACGGCTGCGCTGGTGGAGTTGGAGGTCAGGGTTTTGCCATCTGGTGAGGACTCAGCCTGGATGAGAGCGGACGGAATGGGTTCCATGGTTGCTACGCCTCCTGGCCGCTGCCGAGAAATGTGTTCAGCCGCTCAGCGATCAGCCGCCTGCGCTCCGCCAGGAAATCCTTGTAGCGCTCCACGGTGAGCAGGCTGGGGTCGGTGGGGATGCACTGGCTCTCAAAGGGCTGCTCACCATTGGCCTCTTGCACCTCTGGGAAGTAAAGGGCAGGCTCCTTGGCACTGATCTTGCGGTTGGCCTTGCCGCTAATGAAGGCAAGGTTGGCGATGTCATCGGTCTCCCGTGTGGTGGCTGTGCTCTTGAGAACAGCCTTGGGGAAGATGTGGTGGAACTGCAGCTGGTGAGCATTGCCCACATGGCTGAGGGCGATGACGAGGTTGGAATGCCAATCGCGGGCGTCGGCGGCTTGAAAGGCCAGGAACATCGTCTTGAACAGGGCGCTGCGCTGATTGCGGCCTTCCAGCTCTTCTGGGGTGACATCCAGACGTCCAACCTGGGTGCGCAGGCGATCGAGCAGCTCCTGGAAGCCTCCACCATCGCGCAGGATCTTGAGGTCTTGATCGAGGAGGGTTTCGCTCGAACCTCTGCTGTAGCGGCCCTTGGCATTGGCGAGCAACACCCAGCGGCGCAGGCCCTTCTCTTCCGCGGCCGAGAGCTTGTAGGAGCGCTGGGCGCCATAGAAGCCCAAGCTGATCAGCAGGAATGGAGAGGCCAGCAGGGCAGGGCTCGTGATACCGGCATTGCTGCGCAGGAAGTTGACCGCGAACTCCATGCCGCGGCAGCCGTCGTCCCAACCGCTCTTCAAGGCCTCCAGGGTGAGGTTGGAAACGGTGAGAAATCGGGACTGGCCAGTGGCATGGGCGACAAGGTTCTTGAGGTGGAGGCCCAGGTCGACCTCAAAACCATCCTTCACGCAATCGGCCTGGAAGGCCTGGAACACGTTCAGGGAGCCGCGCCATTTGGCGGTGATCTGGGCAAGGGCAAGATCAGAGCTCCGTAGCTTTGCGCCCAGCGAATTCACTCGCACGAAGATCTCGGTGACCTCGTCATAGGAAAGGGTGCGCTCCAGCACATCCATCCGATAGACGTATTTACGGATATCCTTGAGGCGGTTCAGGCGTTGCGTGTAAATCTCCGAGCGTGGATCATCCAGGCTTGTGATGCCAGCTCGCTTGAGGAAATAATTGTTGTCATGCGTTCCGGCAAATACCTCGCTCACCTTCACCCACTGGGGCAGCTGTTCGAGCTTGCGGGTGCCCACCACGAAGGACATCTTGTCGAAGCGCTTCTGCAGTTCATCCTCTGTGGCATCGGCTTCTTCATCGATCGGCTCATCCCCATCGTCGCTGTACTCAGGAGCGTCAATGTTGTTGTCGTCAACCTCCGTGACGAAGGGGAGGGCATCCGGGTGCTCCAGGTTGAACAGCAACTCGATCGGACGGACCCGACCATTCACCTGCACCGGCTTGCCACGGATGACGGCTGAGAGGGACGTGAGCCGCTGCTGGCCATCGAGAAGAAGCTGGGTCTTGGCATAGGGGTTGGACTGCTGCTCGACCGCAAACGGCTGCTGGGGAACCACCTCATCGGTTTCCCAGATAAGAATGGCACCGGAGGGATAGCCGCGGTAAAGCGAGTCGAGCAGATCTCGCACCCGGCTGGATCTCCAGACATAGCGCCGCTGCATCTCTGGGAGGCGCAACTCGCCGCGCTCGATCTTGCTGACGAGTTCTTCGACGGTGGCTTCTGCTTTGGCCATGGTTAGAACAGCTTCAAGCCTGGTTGATACGGCTCACTCGTGAGGTGGAACTCAGAAGAACCCGATCCCGTCTTCTTACTCTTCCCGTTGCTCTTGGCTTTGACGGCTTTCTTGCCTCCTTTGCTTTGCAACCCCATCGCCACCTCCTCCTCATACCGTTCCGCATTCAGCGCCAGCAACCGAGCCAGCACGTCATCCCGCACGGCATCAGGCCAGCGGTAACGCCAGCTCAGCTTGCTCTTACTACCAGTTGCTGCGCGGAGTGAACTATCGAAGCTGGCGGCCTCTTGTGCAGAGGCGAAGAACAATTCGCCGCCATCAATGCGATCCTGAAGCTCGGCTGACAGTACAAGGTCGTCATCAAAGTCAAGCTTGTCGAGGCCAAATCCGCAGGTGAAGTCAATATCGCACCAGTCATAACACTGGGCGATGGCTTGATTGGCTTGATCATGAAGTGCGCGAAAGGCCGCAATCTTGTCCCTGCTTGTCAAGGGTGAATGCAGTGCGCCGTATGCCTTGGTTGGCCCAAGGTTCATCTGCTTCAACAAGAAAGCTCTCTCTTCAGAATAAGTCTTGCAAATGTCACTCGCTTCATGCCTCTGCTCAGGAAATGGAAAGGTCAAAAAGACATCTGTAGGATTATACGTAAGTGCATCGGCGGATCCCTGGGTTGTTCCAAAAGCTCTACTCCACTCCTCGTGGAAAAGTGATTGCATAACCATATGATGAAAGCTTGTACTCTCCGGAAAGACAATTAATTTATGCGAGAAAACGTGCCCTGCAGGCACAGAATTCACCATGTGATGCGAGACTGCAGCTGCACTTGTCACCAATACGCTCTGTGATCCTTTAATCGCCGCGTACAGAGCTGGACATGTCTCACCAAAACGCCACCAGTAGCGTGAGCGGATCTCGCGGTTTTGTGCCAGCCGTCCCGGCTTCACCTTCTGCTCCACGATCGCCATCAGCTCTGGCCAGCCGCGTCTGCACTCTTCCTCGTTCCGCTCGCCAAAGTTGATTACATAGCGGTAATGGGCATGGGTGGGGCTTTCGTTCACCTCCTTGCCACCGATGAATGGGAAGATTACCTCAGCGTTCTTGGGGTTATCCGCAATAAGCCGCTCCATTGTAGCGATCGTGGAGGGTATGCCAGGCATGTCATCCTCTGCTTCGCCGGAGTCGTCAAAGGTGAAGCCCATCCCCAGCACAATCGAACCCTGAAAGCTCTTGCCGGCATAAGCTTTGAGCACCTTAGGATCCTCATGGCCGCCCTTTTCGAACAGGAAGGCCGTGATCTGGGGCACGGGGCGTTTATCCAGAAACTTCTCTCCCGCGTAAGCGGCTTTGAGCAGGTGCACCACGCTCACCACGACGGCTGCCACGCCGGGCCACTTGTACCTTTTGCGGGCTGAATAGATCGTGCCTCCGTTCATGCAGATCCAACGCAGGCCAGTACTGCGGGTGTCTCCCTGAGCGACGGTCTTCGTGGCGATAAGGCCCATGGAGCCGCAGGTCCGCAGCAATTGAAAGCAGCGCCGGAAGAAGTGGGCTACCAGATCGGCATTGCCGTGGCTCTCTGGGTGTAGCTGTTTGAACCAGTCGAGGATGCCAGCGGGGCTTCCCTTCGCGATGGTGTTCTTACCGGCGAAGGGTGGATTTCCTACAAACACATCAAATCCTGGCTGATCTCGATCAAACACATCGGGAAACTCAATCTGCCAGTGCAACGGATGAATGCCCTTCTCGCCAACCTTTAACCGCTTGAGTGGCTCTTCCATCACAATCTGAAGATCAGAAGCAGTGGCTGCCGTAACGGTTTCGGCTAAGTAGATCTTGCGTAGCTCCTCTCGATCTCTGGGGTTGGAGCCATTGAAAGAAGCTGCAACCATCAGATCCCCTGTGGTACGGAGAAACGCCATGCTTTGTTGCAGCTTGCGCAAGACCTCGCGTTTGCGCGCATCATCGGCATCGTTGCGGCTGTCGGCATGAAACAGCGCGTAATCGGCCTGTTCACGTTGACGGAGCTCCTGGAGCCTGCCCTCCCAGATTTCTCTTTGCTTCGAGGCCGCCTTCAATTCGGCCTCGATCTTTTTGCGCTCCTCTCCCACTAGCGAATCACCACACTTGAAGGCGTGATCGACAAAGGTGAACGGCAGCTCCTTGCTCAGCGTCACCAGCCAAAGAGACAGCTTGGCCAGGTTCACGGCAAATGGATTCTTGTCCACGCCATACAAGCATCGCTGGGCGATCAGGCGACGGGCATAGTTATCTTTATCCCATTGCTGGCGGAAGCCTTCGGGGTAGCCATCCCGTTCCCACGCCTGCACCAGCCTCGCAGCTAGGAAACGACACACCGCTACCAGGAATGCGCCCGAACCCATGGCCGGATCGCAAACCTTCAGCGCCAGGATCTGCTCGGCCGTTGGCTTGTAGTTGTTGCGCTCCAGCCAGGGGCGGAAAGCCTCAGCCACGATCGGCTCGGTGAGCGATCTGGGCGTGTAATGGCTACCGCTGCGGCGTCGCTCGGCCGTGGGCTGCAGGATCAGAGAGCCTCCTTGAAAGCCGCCCCGCGGTGTGTGTTTTGACAGGCGCTTGTCAAGGGCATCGCAAAGGTCTTCCACGGTGGAGGCTGTTTTGATTCCCTTCTTCACCTTGTCCCCCAACATGAGGTCCACACCAGTGGCGGCTTTCAGCCACTTGTCGCGCTTGCTGGCGGGCTGGGCCAATAGCTCGCTGGCATCAACCACCACCGTGATCGTGATCTTCTGCCGTGGTGGCTTGTGGGTGATCCCCACACTGGGCCCGCTGGCCTGCTCCACCATGAAGCCCATGATCCCCTCGTATACCGAGCCGATCTGCTCCACATCCAGGGCCCGGTAACTCAGGATCTGGCCATCGAGTAGCAACAGCTTGGTGAGCACCTGCTCCACCACGTCATCACTGATGGTTGGCACGGAGGTCAACGGCCCATCGGTGTACGACGTGTCTGCCGTGCGGCCTTCCAGGAAGGGGTAGGTCTCCGGATCAAACAGATCCCCATGTCTGGCCGGGAGGTATGCCTCAGTGGATCCGCCACCGTCGTAGACAAGGCGGAACAAGCTCAACAGCGTGGCCCATGCACCCCGCCGGCCTTCCATGGCGTTCTGGTAATCAGTGCGGTCTTGCCGCAGGCGCTGGGCCAGGCCGCCCACGCTGTAGTGCTGGCCGTAGAGCGAATCGGTGGGCATTAGCTCTTCGTCTTCGGCGTAGAGCAGGAACACCAGCCGCAGCAGCACGGTGATCAAGCCGCCATAGATGTGGCTGGGATCTTCCACCTCGAGGCCTGCGGCATCGAAGCCGCGCAGCAGGATCCACAGAGCTTCCAGCACCTGCTCGGCGAGGCGGGTGCTCACCTCGTTTTGCTCCTTGCGGCTCTGCTCCATCAGCGGCCGCAGGCGCGTGTTGCTGGCACCGCCTTCAAACAGGCGATCCGGCCCGAGCAGCATCTGCAGCGCAGCCAGCATTGGTCGCCCGTCGACCGTGGTCATCGGCTCCAACGGGAAGGTGAGGTGGCCGCTGGATTCGCCTCGCGGCGCGTACACCAGCCGCAGAGCTACCCCGTTCCAGAGCACGCCAATCGGGTGCTCACTTTCCTTGAGCAGCCGCTCCAACCGCTGCTGCGGGGTGGCTTCCCAGCTGCGCCGTCCATCAGCTCCCTTGGGCAGCGCATCGAAAAGGGTGCCTACAGGCAACTCCTGCACCAGCAATTGGGCCTTGAGTGGCCCATTACCTTGGCTGGGTTCGGGGACGATCCAATCGGGGCTCAGCACCTCTTCGTAGTCGTCGAGGTGGACGGCAGGGGGCGTCGGGAGCTCCTCGGGTTTGCGTAGGTCGCCCGGCTGCCAGGCCAGCACCTCTTGGCAGAACAGCTCAAAGCTGGGGGCCACGCTCAGCCACTGCTCGCCCACGGGCTGGTCTTCCAGCAGTTGCTCCAGCCGTTGCTGCCAGTCGGCCAGCACAGTCGTGGCACTCTCCGGAAAGACCCCCAGCCGATTGAGCACCACGGGCTCCACCACCAGGCCCACCGGTTGGGCCATGCCCTTCCACTCTTCGTGGGTGTGAACACCAGGGGCGCGTGGAGCCATCAGCCCTGCCCTCCTGCCTGCAGCGGCCAGAGCACAATCGCGCCGGCCGGCTCAATCCGCGGGGCTGTTGCCACCTCAAAGGTGCACCGGATGGCCGCCGGCTCCAGATCCAGATCCCGCTCGATCCGGGCCAGCCGTTTGTCCCAGTAGCTGCGGTTGTCGCGCAGCTGGCGCAGCTCGTGGTCGGCAAAGCCAAAGGCCAGCTGCTCAAACTCGCTGTCGTGCTTTGTGCGGGTCTTGAGGATCCGCTCCCGCTGCTCCTCCAGCACCTTCACGAAGGCGTTGGCCTCGTCTTCAGCACGCTTGCTCAGCTGGCCCTTGGCGCGCTCAGCCCGGTCTGATGCCAAGGATTCCAAACGGTCCTTGAGTTGGGCGACATCGGCCGGCAGCCCGGCCCGCAGCTGGTGCTGGATCGCTTCATCCACCGATGGCAGGCGTTCGCGCAGGCTGGTTTCCAAGTCGGCCAGGGCCATATCGGTCTTGGTGGCGTTCAGCACCCGCAGCCTCCTGGCCGGATCCGCTGGATCCCATTCGGCCACCAGCTCCAGCACTTCGTCGTGCAACCGAGCAGCGCCGTGGCCATACAGCGACAGGCGGGCCAGCAGGATCAGCTTGGCGGTGTCGTCATGGGTGGCGATCACCGCGGCCCTGCTGAGTTCCTCGCCCTGGAACCCCCGCACTAGGAAGCGGTTGAGCAGCCGCTGCACCAGAGGGTGTTCAAGATGCAGGTGAACCCGGTCGGCATTCACCTCTTTGGGGTCCTTGAAAACCACCGGCTGCGGCACCGTGGTGCGCCGCCATTCCCAGAGCTTTTCGCCAGGGCGGCGAGGGCGCCGCAGCGCATCAAGCACATCCCCCCAGCTCTGCTCGCCGCCGGGCAGCTCATCAGCCGCCGGGAAGATCCATTCGGCCCGCTCGGGATCCTCCTGAGCGGCTGCTGGATCTTTGGCTGTCAGCTGCGGCACTGATTCGCTCCCCACCCCGCTGCCCTGGGCGCTGACCCGCAGGCTGGTGTTGAGCGCATCGCGGAAGAGATCGCTGCTGAAGTGGAGCCAGTCTTCCGACTTCTGCAGCGCCTTCTCTAGGCGAGCCACCTGCTGGCGGAGCTCGTCTTCCCGCTCACGGCTGTTGTCTTCCAGCTCCAGGTTGACCAGGGCCTGGCGGCGTTTGTAGCCCTCCTCCTGATCCACCCCCTGGATCTGCTCCATCACCTCGTTGATTGCGGTGGGATTGATCCCCTTGGCCAACAGCTCACTGAGCCGACCCACCACTACCGGCGGCAGGGAACCCAGGGTTTTGCGGATCTCCTCGGTTTTCTTGACCAGCACGTCCAGTACCCGGTCTTCATCTCGATCCGCCAGCACGAAGTAATGGCAGAACACCTCGGGGGCGCGCTGCAGGGTGCGGTCGATGCGGCCGTTGCGTTGCTCCATCCGACCTGGGTTCCAGGGCACGTCGAAGTGGAAGAGGTAACGGCAGTGGTTCTGCAGGTTCACCCCTTCCCGAGCGGCATCGGTGGCGATCAGAATGCGCAGCGGGTCCAGCTCCGGCGGGCTGTTGAAGCTGCGCTTGAGGGCTTCCCGTTTCTCATCGCCGATGCCGCCATGGAAGGTGGCGATGCGTTCCCGTTCCCGGTCGCTGCCGGCGATCAACGATTCGATCTGCTCCTGTAGCCAGCGCTTGGTGTCGGCGTATTCGGTGAAGATCAGCAGCCGCTCGCCGTTCCACTTGGCCCCCTCCTGCCCCAGATCAGGGCAGAGGTGCTGCTGGATCCAGCGGCGCAGGTAGTGGATTCGAGCATCGGGCTCATAGCGGGCGCGTTCGCTGATGCGCTGCATGTCCTTGAGCAGCGCCCATTCCTCTGGCCCTGCTCCCAGTTCGGTCGTGGCCACAGCCAGCCGATGCTCTTGCTCGGCTTCCCGCTCCACACTGTCTTCATCGGCCTCGGCGCGCTCGTCGTCACCGTCGATGCCTTGCTTTAGCAGCTTCAGCTGCTCAGGGTCGCGGGCTGTGCGTAGGCGCTCGCCGGCATCGCGACGCCGCAGCGTGTCGCAATGCACGCCCAGGGTGCGGTGGAAGCCTTCGATCGAGCTAAGTAGACGTTTCTGGAGGTTGGTAACGACCAGCTGTTCGGCGGCACGTTGTTTGCTGCTCGCTCCTTTGAGCCGATGATCCCGCAGGGTGCGGTAGGCCTTGAGCAGGCGTGCCAACTCAAGCTCAGGTGTAGAGGGATCCAGGCCCTCCAGCACCACAGGCACCACTTCGCGCTTGGGCAGCTCCTCACCGATCCGGCGCAGGTCTTCCTTGAGGCGCCTCACCAGCACAGGCTCCAGGTCGGCCTTGTTGCGCACAGGCACCCCGCGGCAGAAGCGGGTGGGGTCGAGGATTTCCAGCAGGGCGGAGAAACTGTTGCTGTGGCCGTTGTGGGGCGTGGCTGAGAGGAACAGCTTGTGCTCAAAGCAGCCGGCCAGGCCGCGGATGGCCCGGGTGAGCTTGGAGTCGACGGCAATTTTGGACCCACTGGCGGGGGCCGCATTGTGGGCCTCATCGAGGATCAGCAATGCTTTCTCGCCATCCCCCAGCCAATCGCGCAGGGCACCGGCGTAGTCCTCGTTGCGCACCAACGCCTGGCTGAGGATGAAGCGGGTGTGCGTGGCCCACGGGTTGATGCCCCAGCCCCGCTCCCGCCGCATCCGCGACACGTACTCGCGGTTCATCACCTGGAAGGGCAAGCCGAAGCGGCTCTCCATTTCACCCTGCCACTGCAGCACCACCGACGGAGGTGCCACCACCACCACGCGCTGCGCCTTCTGACGCAACAGCAGCTCGCGCATGATCAGCCCGGCTTCGATCGTCTTACCGAGGCCGACGTCGTCGGCGATGAACAGAGCCACCCGCGGCATCCGCAAGGCCTTGCGCAGCGGCTCCAACTGGTAGGGCTTTACATCAATCCCCGCCCGCAGCGGCGATTGGAACAGCCCCGGGTCGGTGGCCGTCACGCAGTTCCACTGCAGGGTATGCAGATAGCTGGAAAACACCCGCGGGTCATCGAAGCCCCGCTGGCCGATCGTCTCCCAGGTGCTCTGACCCAGGATCCGGGAATCCACCTCACGCTCCCAGAACACCTCGGTGATCTGCCCGTTGGCGTCGTCATCCAGGCAGGCCAGCCGCACCACCGTGTCGCGGCCTTCCTCTTCTGGCGGCAAGACCTCCTCCACTAAGTGGTGGTGGCTGCGGCAGTGGACCACGCAACCCTTGGTAGGCTTGTTCAGGAGCTTCTCAGGCATGGATAACCTCAAGGCCCAACCCATTGGCGGACTCTGCTAATCGAGCAACCAAGGCACTTCGCGCAGAGCCGAAGATAGTGAGGCGGTCCTGAGCACGGGTCATGGCTACGTAGAGCTCGCGCAGATGCTCAAGTTGTCGCTCTGGCTCTAAATCCTGCAGAGCGATGTCGAAATCTTCGGCCCATAAGATATAGACACTTTTGAATTCCAGGCCCAAAGCCGACTGGGTTGTCAGCAACCGGATACCAGGCTTCTGGAGGGCGTAGTTCTGCTTGGTGCTCTGATCTTGAGTGACCCAGTACAGACTTTCGCCATTCAGAGTTGAGGGGGCAAGCCTTTGTAGATTGGCAATACGGTAGGCGCGTTGGCCCGTTCCAAACCGATAAAGCAGGGCAATGTCCTTTGCTGACTGCCCTTGTTCTAATTCTTGCCTGCAGGCCTTTAAGGCCATCGCTGCGATCTCGTCGGCTTGACGCGCAAGGACAAGCTGCGGCAGAGGCCCCGACCGCTCCGATGCTTCGGGGGTCACAACGGGGAACGTCTCATCAGAATCTGGATCTGTTTTTGCCAGCTCGGAGAGAACTTTCCATGCAGACGTCAAAACTTGCTTGGTGTTGCGGTAGTTCTTTTCGAGCTTGCGCGTCCGACCACGGGCATTGACTCCAACAGATAACCAGCTGAAGCGCTTTCGCCTTTTCAGTTTCTGGCTGGCGTCATTCACGATGACAAGTGATCCCTCTTCGGGATCTTTGAGTGCTGCTTTTAGGGCGCCGAACCAAGAAGAATGCATGATGTGTGCTTCGTCAACAAGCACGGCGTCATACCGCAGCCCTGGGTTTTCTTTCAGTGCTTCAAGTACCTGCCTAGAGATTGCATCATCCACTTCGTCCTCATCCATGCCCTTGTTATACATGGGCAGCTGTCCTGAAACCTTCTTGGCCCAACCATGGAAGTGCAGGGCTTCGATAACAGCGAGATTCTCGATCGAACTCGTTGCATCTAAATCTTGAACGACAGATCGAATATAAGCAGCCAGGGTAACATTATAACAAGTGATTAGAATTCTGTAGTCGGGGTTGTTTTCCGCGAGCCAGCGAGCTCGAGCCGTCAGGATCAGCGTCTTACCGGAGCCCGCCACCCCCGAGAGCACACGATGACCATCACCCATTTGCTTGGCGGCTTTCTCCTGCTTGAGATCCAGTGTTTTGATGATCGTGGCATCGACTGGCGGGGGACCTGGAAGATTCCAGCTTGCTGGCGTGGCCGGCACCCGTCTGATCTGGGTGGAAGGATTCAGTACGGCACGTATTGTCTGGATCTGGTCTTCTGTAAGGGGCGGGAATCGAAACTTGGCTCGATTGTCGAATAGATCCCAAAACTGACGCGTCACCTCTCGATCACTTAGGTCTTTCCACTGCTCGATATCGTCCCCAAAAATGATTGACTCAATATCGAAGACGCCACTCAGATCAGGACCCAGGAGGTCGGCTTGAAGGATTTCGTTGCGCTGCAAGCCTGTCATTACCGCGCAACGACCAAGAGGAAAGCTAAGCTTACCAAGATGAGCAGGATCTGTATTCAACAGAATCGACTCCTGTTTAAGTTTATCCATCAGCGCATATTTGTAGCGTTCTGCTTGCTCTAATGGGTGATCACTGATCTGCTGGCGAGCAGACGCGCCATCACTAGCAGGCCATTCAATCAACACTGATTTTGAATCGGCTTGCCTAATCATTTGTTTCGACCAACCCTTGGCTTCCACCACAAGCAAGCCATGGGTGGCAGAGAGGATCACAAAATCTGGCTTAGATGTTGTCGCATTGGGTTCATGCCAGACAATGAAGTCGTCAGGGAGAATATCTCTGAACGCAGAAAAGAGGCCCTTTTCTCCACGCGAGGCATCTTTGCGGACGCTATCGGGGATCATCTCAGCCATGGTCTTCAGCGCCGTCGTGATGAGTGAGACAGGGGCCTTGCTTTGCCTTGTGGAGCAGGTTAGGCGCCATCCGGCTGCCAGGCACCTGACAAGCGCCTAGAACCGACCATGGGGGCTGCCCCCAAAGCCCTGGGCCCTCTTCGATGGCTGCACCTATAGGTCCAAGGGTTCCGGCGGATAGGGCTCAGGGGCAAGTCCGGAGGCTTCCATGGCTGAAATCCGATGGGCGCTTTTAATTCTGCTATAAGGTCACTGCTACAGGCCAGCAGCAGGCTCAACAACCAGATTACGCCGCTGGGTCAGCTAGTGCTCTTGTGGTCATCGCTATTCACAGATTCCATCTCTAGTTCCCGTCACCTCAGCTACCGCAACCCCTCACAAGCCACCCCATCCCCATTCCGATCCAGGTAGCTGTGCCCCTGCCACAGCAACTCCTGAGCCCGGGCAAGCGAGCCGATCTGCTTGCAGGTGGCCTTGGCCCCGCTGGGCTGGCCAGCCTGAGGGCTAAATGTGGACACGCTTGAGGTCGCCGCACCTTGGACCGCCCCTGCACTGCGGTGCCCCGCGCCCCCATGACGGAAGTCCCACGGACCCCCAATCCCCCCCAGCACAACCCGCACCACTAGCCGCAGCGACTGGGCCTGCCGCTCAGCTGCCAGGTAGGCGCCCCGATCGCAACGGCCCAGGTATTGCCGGTACACAAACGCCTGGCCGCTCTGGACCATCGCCAGGTTGACCATGCCCTTGTTGCCGATCACCTCAGCCACGCTGCGGCCATAGCGATCCACCGCCTGAACCCGCAGGCTCACCGTGGAGCCAAGAGGCAGCAGGGCCTTGAGCTGGTTGCGACTGTCCACACCAAAAGGCTTTTGGGCCGTCTCGGGGGCATCGATGCAGGCCAGGCGCACAGTGAGCTTCTGGCCCCGCTCCAGCACGCTGATCGTGTCGCCATCACCAATCGAAAGCACCGTGGCAGCCGTTGCCGCCTGGCCAAACGGGGGCAGGACAGCCAGGCACAGGCCCGTCAGGACGAGCAGGGTTTTCGAGGCCTTCCGCATCACGGTCATCAAAGGCAACACCAATGGGCCAAAGGGGCCCAGGCACCAGGCTATTGCCAGCATGAGCGTTTGTACTACCCTCGCTCCATGGACTTCCGCCCGGGCGAGCTGGTTGCTGTGCGGGCCGGCAGCCACTGGCCGGAGCTGGTCGGCCGCATCCAGATGATCCATGCCCAGGGCACTCCGGTTTGGCTAGCGGTTCTCGATGTCGATACCGGCGACGTCCTGGGCGTGCCCACCACCCATGTGATCGGCAAGCTCGAGTACGCCGATCCAGCCCCCAAGGAGTGGAGCGAACCAGAAGGCCCGATGGAGAGCTTTGGCTTTGAGGACTGGCCGGGGGTCGGGGTGGTCTACGCCGATTGATCCAAAACAGACAGCTGGTCGCTGCTTTGCGAAACTGGGTAGTCCAGAATCCGGCCGCCCTATGGACGAGCGCGAGCAACGACTGCTTGACCTACAGGCCGAATTAGAGGTCTTGCGCATTGTCATCGGTTCGACAAAGAAGGATTCGCCCCAGCAGTGCCTCCTCATTGATTCCTACTGGCCCAAGCTTGCCAACGTGCATGCTCTTGACGAGGAATTAAGTGACGAGCGATTTGAGGACCGTAGTTACTAGAGAAGCAGTCCTATTTCCACCTAGTTCGGCAGCCCAAGGGAACCTGCCTTGGCTTCGAATCATCAGAAGCATGCGCAGGAGGAACCTCCTAAATCCATCCGGCGGCGGAGCTGGCTTATCCCAGCGGCGGATGTGAGGGTGGGGT
>Ga0310334_100178_pt1 | contig 19509 bp, 17 predicted proteins | sample LakMicMIDCLREDC7_FD_195548 | JGI IMG/M metagenome (GOLD analysis project Ga0310334, IMG submission 195548) | Enriched freshwater cyanobacterial communities from Lake Michigan, Michigan, United States - MI23.DCL.RED.C7 (v2) (version 2) | ecosystem: Environmental > Aquatic > Freshwater > Lake...
GCGTGGGCCTGGCGCTGGCTGGTGCCGCCCAGGGGCTGGTGGATCATGATCCGGCTGTGGGGCAGGGCCAGCCGCTTGCCCTTGGTGCCGGCGCCCAGCAAAAAGGCGCCCATCGAGGCCGCCAGGCCCACGCAGATCGTCACCACATCGGATTTGACGTACTGGATCGTGTCGTAGATGGCCAGGCCGGCGGTCACCGAACCACCTGGCGAATTGATGTACAGGTAGATCGGCTTGGAGTTGTCCTCCGAGTCGAGATACAGCATCTGTGCCACCAGGCTGTTGGCGATGGCGTCGTTCACTTCGGAGCCCAGGAACAGGATCCGCTCCACCCCCAGACGCGTGTAGATGTCGACCCAGCGCTCGTACTGGCTGCCGGGGAGGCGGTAGGGAACGCTGGGAGTGCCGATGGGCATGGCGGAATCGCGTGAGGGGGCCGGTGGTGAACGAAGGGGTTGCGGACGAGGCCGATGCGGCGCGGTGGCCGGATCTCAGCTGATGCCGGGATTGCCGGGGCTGACACCGCCGGCGGCGGCGGTCAGCGGACCGGGCAGCTGCTTCTGGCTGGTGAGCACGCGATCAATCAGGCCGTACTCCACCGCCTCAGCGGCGGTGAGGTAGGTCATACGGTCGGAGTCCTTGGACAGCTGCTCGACGCTGCGGCCGGTGTTGGCCGAGAGCATCTCGAGCATCGTCTGCTTGTTGTGCAGCACCTCCTTGGCCCGGATCTGGATGTCGCTGGCCTGACCGCGGGCGCCGCTGCGGGGCTGGTGCAGCACGATCGAGGCATGCGGCAGGGCGGCGCGATGCCCCTTGGTGCCGGCGCTGAGGATCATCGCGGCGGTGCCCATGGCCTGGCCGATGCAGATCGTGTGCACCGGCGGCTTGACGTAACGCAGGGTGTCGGCGATGGCGAAGGCTTCGGTCTCGAAGCCGATGGCATCACCGGAATACCAGCTGGTGCCTGTGGAGTTGATATAGAAGAAGATCGGCTTCTCCGGGTTGTCGAACTCCAGATAGAGCAGCTGGGCGATGATCAGTTCGGTCACGTCGATGCCCATCTGCCGCTTGGCATCGTCGTCGCTGAACAGCGGCAGCCCCAGGTAGACGATCCGCTCCTTCAGCAGCAGCGAGGGCAGATCCGGCGGTGGGGTGCGCATGACGGCGGAATCGCCGTAGTAGGGGGCTGACACCGACATCCGCGCTGAACTTCAGGCCTGAAGCGGGAGCCTAGCGGGGGCTGGCGGGATCCTGATCCCCCCGGCCGCTGCGTTTCGGGGCGGATTTCCCCTTGCCGCTGCGGCCTGTGTTGGGCGCGGTGGAGCGGGGGGCAGTGGTGGGGGTGGCCTGCTCGTTGCTCTCGTAGCCGTGCACCCTTCCGAACACCATCCGGCCGGTGGGCGTCTGCAGAGCTCCGGTGACCACCACCGCCAGCCGCTCACCGCTGCGGCCGTGGGCGCCATCCACTACGACCATCGTGCCGTCCTCCAGATAGCCCACGCCCTGGTGCGATTCCTTGCCATCGCGCACGATCTTGAGGCTGAGCTCATCGCCGGGCTGCACCTCCGGCCGCAGGGCGATCACCAGCTCGCTGAGGTTCATCACCTTGAGCTCCTGCACCTCCGCCACCTTGGCCAGGTTGAAGTCCGCCGTGAGCAGGGTGCCGCCGGTGTCGGCGGTGAGCTTGAGCAGCTTCTCGTCCACGCCGCTGCCCTCGTAGCGGGTGGTGTTGACCACCAGGCGCCGGCCGTAGCGCTCGCGCAGCTCGCTGAGCAGCTTCAGGCCGCGGCGGCCCTTGCCGCGCTTCTCAGCGTTGGCGGAATCCGCCAGGGCCTGCAGCTCATCAATCACCGCCTGAGCCACGATCACCTGACCCTCCAGCAGGCCGGAATTCAGCAGGCCACGGATGCGGCCATCGATGATCACGCTGGTGTCGAGGATCTTGGCGCTGGCGGGCATCAGCACGCCGTCGGCCACCAGCAGGGCTTCGGTGCTGGTGGGGTTGAACAGGCGCAGCAAAGTGCGGCCGTGAACCTCAGCCAGGTTGTAGCCGGACACCCCGAAGAACACGTTGGCGGTGACCGCCGCCAACGGCTTCACCAGCACCAGCTCCCAGGGCAGCGAGAGGAACAGGATCGGCGAGATCAGCAGGTTGGCCACCAGCAGGCCGAGGATCAGACCCACCGCCCGGCTCACCAGAAGATCGGTGGGCATCGTGCGCACCTGCTCCATCAGCCGCCGCCGCAGCCGCTGGAACACCACGCCCGCCAGCAGGCCCGCCAGGGCACCGCCAGCGCCGAGGATCCAGCTGAGCTGCTCCAGGTTCTGGATGCGGATCAGCTGCTGCTCGGGCAGCAGGTCCACCCCCAGCCAGCCAGCCGCTGCCCCCGACACCACGAACAGCACCAGGATGAGGGTATCCACCATGGCCGGTGCTGTGGCTGCCGAGCGCTCTGAACAGGCAGCTTGCCCCATCCCGGGGGGTTTGGCCCGGGGCGGTAACCGCCCTTCAGGGGGCGACGAGGCCGAACAGCCCCTGGGCTCGGCTCCGCCCTGGCCGCCCCGCAGTGCCTATCTGCACATCCCCTTCTGCCACCGGCGCTGCTTCTACTGCGACTTCCCCGTGGTGCCGCTCGGGGATCGGGCCAGCGGCGCTGCGGGTGACCCCGGCAGCCGCTCGATCGACGCTTACCTGACGCTGCTGCAGCGGGAAATCGCCGCCGCTCCTGCGGGGCCGCCCCTCAGCACGGTGTACCTCGGTGGCGGCACTCCCTCGATGCTCACAGCCGAGCAGGTGGGCGCACTGCTGACGGCCCTGCACCGGCAGTTCGGCTTCGCCCCCGGCGCCGAGATCAGCCTGGAGCTGGATCCGGCCAGCTTCGATCAGGCCAGGCTGCTGGCCTACCTGGGCGCCGGCGTGACGCGGATCAGCCTGGGAGGGCAGAGCTTCGACGATGCGACCCTGGAGCGCCTGGGGCGGCGCCACCGACGCGCAGACCTGCTGCAGGCGGCCAGCTGGCTGCGGCAGGCCCGGCACCGCGGCGAGCTCAGCAGCTGGAGCCTCGATCTGATCCAGGGACTGCCTCAACTGGGGCTGGAAGCCTGGCGCTCCCAGCTGCGGCAGGCCATCGATCTGGCCCCACCCCACCTCTCGGTTTACGACCTGATCATCGAGCCGGGCACGGTGTTTGAGCGGCTGGAGACCCGCGGCCAGCTGGACCTGCCGGACGAGGAGCTGGCGGCCGATCTGATGGAGCTCACCGCCGGCACACTCGCGGCGGCGGGCTACAGCCACTACGAGATCTCCAACTACGCCTTGCCGGGCCATGCGTCCCGCCACAACCGCGTGTACTGGAGCGGCGCCGGCTGGTGGGGCTTCGGCCTGGGCGCCACCAGCGCCCCCTGGGGCGAGCGGCTGGCCCGGCCCCGCACCCGCGAGGCCTACGCCGCCTGGCTGGAGCAGCAGCCTGGCACCGGAGCCATTGCAGAGCCCGTTGCCGGGCCAGTTGCCCGGCCAGTTGCCCAGCAAGACGGGCCACCCTTCGATGAGCGGGTGCTGGTGGGTCTGCGCCGCCGCGAGGGTGTGCGGCTGACGGCTCTGGCTCAGCAGGCCGGCATCCCGGCAGACGCCATGACAGCGCTGCAGCAACGCTGGCGGCCGTTCCTGGACGCCGGGCTGCTGATCCGCGAGGGGCCCCGCTGGCGGCTCAGCGATCCGCAGGGCCTTGCCCTCAGCAATGCGGTGCTGCGGGAGCTGCTGCTGTGGTGGGAGCCGCTGCAGCTGGATGCTGCACGGCATCCACCCAGCCCCTGAGGGCATCGACGCACAGCTGGCGGCCGGGCAGGAGCGGCGGTGAAAAGGGCGGCTGGCGTTCGGTCAGCCCGAGCAGATCCGCCGTGACCCGCACCTGACCATCGCACTGATCGCCGGCGCCGATGCCGATCACCGGCAGCGTGAGCTCGGCGCTGAGGCTGGCGGCCAGCTCCGCCGGCACATGCTCCAGCACCAGGGCGAAGCAGCCGGCGGCCTGCAGATCGATGGCGGCGCGGCGCAGGCGCTGCTGGCTGATCGGGTCGTTGGCCTGGCGGCGGTAGCCGAAACGATGCACCGACTGGGGTGTGAGCCCGAGATGGCCCATCACCGGGATGCCGCTGCGCACCAGGCGGTCGACCACAGCGATCGTTTCCGGCTCTCCGCCCTCGAGCTTCACCGCAGCGGCAGGGCTGTCCTTGAGCACCCGGCCGGCGGCGGCCACGGCATCGTCGAGGCCGCACTGGTAGCTGAGGAAGGGCAGATCGGTGACGATCAGCGGCTGCTGAGCTGGCGGGCGCTGCAACCCCCGGCCGACGGCGCGGGTGTGCAGGATCATCTCCTCGAGCGTGACCGGCAGGGTGGTGGCGTGGCCGAGCACCACCATCGCCAGCGAATCCCCCACCAGGATCACATCGGCACCGGCCTGTTCCACCAGAGCCGCCGACAGGGCATCCCAGGCGGTGAGCACGGCGATCGACCGCCCCTCCTGCTTGTGGCTGAGCAGATCCGCAGGACGCAAGGGCCGATCACCTCGAAGGCGTGGGCCCATTGCTAGCATCCAACCGACTCGGACCCATGCGGCCCGGACGCCCAAATCTGGTCAGGACCGGAAGGTAGCAGCCACACGGGATGCTCCAGGCAGGCGTGGACTCCGGGTCACCCTCTTCAGCAGCTCTCAGGGAGCTGAGCCCGCTTCAGCTGTTCTGCTGGCGGTTCAGCAGGAACGATGGGATGACGGCACCTGGCTGATCCTCCCCGGAGCCTGCGCTGGCCGAGCCAGTGGCGAAGCTGCTGAGGCTGCGCTCCGGCCGGTAGGCGCCACCGCCCTCGAAGCCGGTGGCGATCACGGTGACGTGGATCTCGCCCTCGAGGCGCTCATCCACCACAGCACCAACGATGATGTTGGCCTCGGGATCCACCACGTCGTAGATCACTTCCGAGGCGGTGGTCATGTCCTCGAGGGTCATGTCCTTGCCGCCGCTGATGTTGATCACGCAGCCCTTGGCGCCATCGATGCGGGCGGCCTCCAGCAGCGGGCTGCTGATGGCGGCCTGGGCGGCCTCGGTGGCGCGGGAGCGGCCCGAGCCCACACCGAGCCCCAGCAGAGCGGTGCCGGCATCGGTCATCACCGAGCGCACATCGGCGAAGTCGACGTTCACCAGGCCAGGCCTGGTGATGATGTCGCTGATGCCCTTCACGCCCATGCGCAGGATGTCGTCCGCGGCGCGGAAGGCCTCCTGCAGAGGAGCGCCGGCGATCGCCTCGCGCAGGCGGTCGTTGGGGATCACGATCAGGGTGTCGACATGCTCCGACAGGCGGGCGATGCCCTCCTCGGCCTGGCGCATGCGGCGGCGCCCCTCGAAGCCGAACGGCTTGGTGACGATGCCCACCGTGAGGGCGCCACACTCCTTGGCCACTTCCGCCACCACCGGTGCAGCGCCCGTGCCGGTGCCGCCGCCCATGCCGGCGGCGATGAACACGAGATCGGCGCCCTGCAGGGTCTGGGCCAGATCAGCACGGGATTCTTCGGCGGCCTTCTGACCGATGGCGGGGTTACCGCCGGCGCCCAGGCCGCGGGTGAGTTTCTGGCCGAGCTGCACCCGCTGCTTGGCGGAGGATTGCAGCAGTGCCTGGGCATCGGTGTTGAGAACCCGGTAGCCAACACCCTGAAGATCGCTGGCGATCATGCGATTCACGGCATTGCTGCCACCGCCGCCCACGCCGATCACCTCAATCCGCGCCGACTGGCTCGGAACGATGCCGCCGGAGCCATTGCTGGTGGCGGCACTGAGGCCTTCGGGTGCAATCTCCATGGAGGGGCCGAATCCGTTCATGCTGCGCTGCATTATGTCGTCGAATCGTCCGACTAGAAACGGGTTCCAGGCACGTTCACTGGCCTGAGCATTCCGCGCAACCGCCTGTCACCGTTTGCGGGCTTGATGGCCAGTGCTCAATCTGCGCCCTGAGCGGAGCGTCCTGCAGCAGCCGAACGGCCCGGAACCGCCGGCAGCCCCAGCTCCGGTCGGTCGGGATCACTCAGATCGATCGACTGCACCTTCAAGCCGCGGATCTGCTGCGGCAACTGGCTGGAGAGATGCTGCAGCACCTCCAGGCGTCGGGGCAGGCGCTGATCGGCCGGGCCCAGGTGCACATTGCCGAGGGCAGCGGTGCGCAGCCACACACTGCCGTTGGCTTCGAAGCGCACCAGCTGCAGGGGGCTGCCGAGCTGCTCACGGCGGTCCAGGATCTGAGCCAGGGCAGGGCGAAGCCGCTCCTGCCAGCCCAGCACACGCACCGCGGCAGCCTTGCCGGCGCTGCCGCGCTGCTGGCGGCTGGTCATCCAGTTGCCCAGACGATCCACATAACCCTGCTCCAGTCCGCGTGGGCCGCGGCGTTCCGCCCGGGCGACAGCTTCTCGGTCGACCAGTTCGATCCGCAGCCGCGGCGGCAGCATCAACCGGCTCACCTGCACCTGCTCCACCGGCAGCCCAGCGGACAGCCGTGCCGAGAGCTGCTGGGGCCTAAGGCTCAGCAACTGCAGGGGCAGCTTCAACTCGCCCTCGCGGATCACCTGATCGCGGCTCACCTGGCGGCTGCCCAGCACCTCGATCTGGGCAGGGGTGCGCAGGACCCAACCCTGGCGCAACAGCAACCAGCCCAGGCCTGTAGCGGCACCGGCCAGCACCACGATGCGCCAGAGATTGCGCAGCCGTTCGCGCCGGCGCTGCAGGCGCAGTTCGCGACGGCGCTCGACACCGACCGCCACGCTCTCAGGCGGCTGTGCGCTGCGGGTCTGGCTCACAGTTCGCAACGGGAGCGGGCCATGAGCTCGTCCACCCAGCGACGGGCACGATCGGCGCTGGCGAAGGGCAGATCCTTCTGCTGTCCACCACCCACCAGGCGCAGCCGGCAGGCACCGTGGGACTCATCGGTGAGAGGAGCCTCGCCGGAGCCCAGGGACAGAAGCTCGACAAGCTCGAGGTTCTTGACGATGAAGCTGTCCTTGGTGACCAGCGTTCCGGATTCAAAGGTGCTCCAGCTCACCACGCCATCAATCAGACGGGCGCCGCCGCAATCGTCGAGCTTGGAGAGTTCAGCCCCCTCGGCCCAGGCGCGGAAGAGTTGCTGACGCCGACGCTCAAGCCAGCCCAAGGCAGTGATCAGCGGAAACACCACCAGCAATGGCAACCAGATCAGGCCGTGACTCATGCGGCTTCAGCGCTCGTGGCACAAGATTGGCCTGATTCTTGCGCCAGTTCCACCAGCTGGTGCACCAACTCCTCAAGAGGCACGCCGCTGGCCTCCCAGAGCATCGGGTACATGCTCTGGCTGGTGAAGCCCGGCAGGGTGTTGATCTCGTTCAGCCAGAGTTCGCCGGACTCGCGGCCGTAGAAGAAATCGACCCGGGCCAGCCCCTCGGCCGCCACGGCGCGGCAGGCGGCAATGGCCATGCCGCGGGCCCGCTCGCTGATGCCGGCCGGCACCTTGGCGGGAATCACCGTGTGGCTGAGGCCATCGCTGTATTTGGTCTCGTAGTCGTACCAGTCGGCATCGAAACAGATCTCGCCCACCACCGAGGCCCGCATCTGGCGGCGCCCCAGCACGGCGCACTCCAGCTCGCGTGCGTTCACGCCCTGCTCCACCACCAGGCGGGGGTCGTGACCCGCTGCCTCGCGCAGACCCGCCAGCAGTTCGGTGCGATCGGTGGCCTTGCTGATGCCCACCGAGGAGCCGAGGTTGGCGGGCTTGATGAAGCAGGGATAGCCCAGCTGGTGCTCCAGCCGGTCCAACAGCCCCTCCTGATCAGCGTCCAGCTCTGCCGCCTCCACACAGGCATAGGGCACCTGGGGCAGACCAGCGGCGGCGAAGGCCGCCTTCATCGCCTGCTTGTCCATCCCCACGGCCGAGCCGAGAACACCCGAGCCCACGAACGGCACCTGCATCAGGCTGAACAGCCCCTGGATGGTGCCGTCTTCCCCGTTCGGACCATGGAGCACCGGCAGCCACACCTGCACGTCGAGGGCGCTCTCGGGAAAGCCACGGAAACCAGGTCGCAGCGGCGCCGCCGGCAGCTCCTCCCGAGTGGCAGGAACTCCCCGCTCGAGAACGGCATCGGCGACCGCCGGCGGCCACCAGTGGCCCCAGGAGTCGATGTAGAAGCAACTCAGCCGGTAGCGGCTGGCGTTAGCCCCCCGGCGCAAGGCCGCCGCCACGGTGTTGGCCGAGCGGATCGAAACGGCATGCTCACCGGAAACCCCCCCGAACACCAGACCGAGATGGGTGGGGGAGACGCTCATGGCAGCGGCGGGATGAGGCGCCAAACGTATCAGCGATCGACGGCCTGGCCACTCAGGGAGAAGGCACGCACCTCCTCGATGCGCACGGTCACCAGATCGCCGGGCTGCCAGGCACCACCGCCGGCGCGGACGGCCGGGAAGAAGGTGAGGCGATTGCTGCGGGTGCGGCCCATCACCTGGCCGGGATCCTTGGGGTTGATGCCCTCCACGAGGATCTGCTCGCTGCGGCCGGCGTAGCGCGCACTGCGCTCCCGGGCCGTGCGCTCCACCAGGGCATTGATCTCACGCAGGCGCTCCACCTTCACCTCCTCGCTGAGCTGATCGGGCCAGTCGGCGGCGGGAGTATTGGGGCGGGGCGAGTAGGCGGCGGTGTTCACCTGATCGAAGCCGATCTCCTCAATCAGATCGAGGGTGCGGCGGTATTGGGCATCGGTTTCGCCGGGGAAGGCCACGATCACATCGGCGCTGATCGAGGCATCGGGCATGCGCTCGCGGATGCGCTCGATGATGCGGCGGTAGCGATCCACCGTGTAGCCGCGGGCCATCGCCTTGAGCAGGTCGTCATCGCCGCTCTGGAAGGGGATGTGGAAGTGCTCGCACACCTTGGCCAGATCGGCGCAGGCATCGATCAGGCGCTCGGTGAAGTAGCGCGGGTGGCTGGTGGCGAAGCGGATCCGCTCGATGCCCTCCACGTCGTGGACGTGATGGAGCAGGTCGGTGAGGGTGTGGGCGCGACGGCCCTCCGGGGTGATGCCGGGCAGGTCGCGGCCGTAGGCATCGATGTTCTGGCCCAGCAGGGTGATCTCCTTGAACCCCTGGGCCGCGAGGCCCTCCATTTCCAACTTGATGGCTTCGGGTAGGCGCGATTGCTCCCTGCCGCGCACGGAGGGCACCACGCAGTAGGTGCAGCGCTCATTGCAGCCATAGATCACGTTCACCCAGCCGCAGATGCTGCTGTCGCGGCGGGCGGTGGTGATGTCTTCAAGGATGTGGTGCTCTTCGGTGGCCACCACCTGCTGGCCCTGCTCCACCTGGGCGAGGAGGGTGTCCAGCCGATTGGCGTGCTGGGGGCCCATCACCAGATCGAGCTCCGGCACACGCCGCAGCAGCGATTCGCCTTCCTGCTGGGCCACGCAACCGGCCACCACCAGGGTGAGGTTGGGGTTGGTGCGTTTGCGCTGAGCCTGCCGGCCCAGGTAGCTGTACACCTTCTGCTCAGCGTTGTCGCGGATCGTGCAGGTGTTGTAGAGAACCAGATCCGCGTCCAGCTCCGCCTGCGCCTCGCGATAGCCCATCGATTCGAGGATCCCGGCCATGCGCTCGGAATCCGCCTTGTTCATCTGGCAGCCGAAGGTGGTGATCCAGTAGCTGCCGCGCCCTGATGCCGCAACGGGTGCGGATGGTGCGCTCAAGGATGTGGCCGTCATCAGACCATTTTCCGGTATGGGCGTCACCGCCGCTGCCCTGCAGCGGCCGGGGGGATGAACGAGGTCGGCGCGCTGTCTGGATGTGGGACCAGATCAGCCGGCGATGTGGTCCCACATCGGGAGTGCATGGGGCCACCACCACCACCCCACACCTGACGGCGCTGCGATTCCATGCCAGCTTGAGCGCAGTGCGTACGGCAGTGGTAAGGAGTCGATGCGCCTCAGCCTGCGCCGCTTCACGCTCACCAAGGCCGTGCCGCTGGCCATCAGCCGCGGCAGCACCAGCGCCGTGGAGCACCTGCTGCTGGAGCTGGAGCACGGGGGCATCACCGGCCGCGGCGAAACCGGCGGCTTCGACACCGGCCATCGCCACCACGCCACCGACGCCATCGCCGCCGAACTGGAGGCCCTGGCGCCACAGCTGGCGGAGCTGACGCCGCAACCCCTGCAGGCGATCGAGCCACTCCTGGCCACCCTGAGCCCACCGGCGCGCTGCGGCCTCGATCTGGCCCTGCACGACTGGTGGGGGCAGCGCCTGGGGCTGCCGCTGCACCGGCTCTGGGGCCTGGATCCAGGAGCGTGTGTCGCCACCAGCGTCACCCTCGGGCTCGGAGAGCCCTCGGCGGTTCTGGCGCGGCTTGAGCGCTGGCGGCTGCAGCTGCCGGCCACCCGCATCAAGCTCAAGCTGGGCAGCCCCGCCGGCGCCGAGCACGACCGCGCCCTCGTTCAGACGGTGCGCGCCGCCCTGCGCCCCGGCGATGAGCTGCAGGTGGACGCCAATGGCGGCTGGGATCTGGACACGGCCCGCTCAATGATTCCCTGGCTGGCGGCGCAGGGGGTGGTGCTGGTGGAACAACCGCTGGCGCCGCTGAACGATCCGGCGGCCGACACGGCCGGCTTCGCCGCCCTGCAGGGGTTGGCGCCGATCCCGCTGATCGCCGATGAGAGCTGCTGGGATCTGGCCGATCTGCTGCGTCTGGCCCCGCACGTGGACGGCATCAACATCAAGCTAGTGAAGTGCGGCGGGCTGAGCGAGGGGCTGCTGATGGCCCGCACGGCCCGGCGACTGGGGCTGGGGGTGATGCTCGGCTGCTACTCGGACGGCGGCCTGCTGAACAGCGGCGCCGCCCAGCTGCTGCCGCTGGTGCAGTGGCCCGACCTCGACAGCCACCTGAACCTGATCGACGATCCCTTCAGCGGCCCCGAGCGTGAAGGGGATCGGCTGCGGCCTGCCGAGCGGCCTGGCCTGGGTGCACTGGCCGCTGACGCCGGCCCACCGGCGAACTCGATTTCGATGGAGATGCCCTGATGCTCAGCCCCGACGCTCCCCTGGTGCTGCTGCTGCACGGCGGGCTCGACAACCTCTCCGGCAAGACTGGCCTGGCGATGCTGCGCTACCGCCACGGGCCGATCGTGGCGGTGATCGACCCGGCCCACGCCGGCGCCGACCTGCCGGCGCTCACCGGCATCGCTCGGCCGGTGCCGGTGGTGGCGGACATGGCGGCGGCCCTGGCCTTCGGGCCGGCGGTGGCGGTGGTGGGGCTGGCGCCCTCAGGCGGGCGGCTGCCACCGGAGATGCGCGCCGACGTGCTGGCGGGGCTGAACGCGGGGCTGAGCGCGGCCAGCGGCCTGCACAGCCGCCTGGCGGATGACCCGGAGCTGGCGGCGGCCTGCAACCGAACGAGCCAGTGGATCTGGGATCTGCGCCAGGAACCGGCTGGGCTGGAGGTGGCCACCGCCCGCGCCGCCGCCCTGCCATGCCGGCGCGTGCTGGCGGTGGGGTCGGACATGGCGGTGGGCAAGATGAGCGCCTGCCTGGAACTGCTGGCGGCCGCCGGGCGCCGCGGCCTCGACGCCCGCTTCGTGGGCACCGGCCAGGCCGGCATCCTGATCAGCGGCCGGGGCGTGGCCCTCGATGCCGTGCGCGTCGACTACGCCGCTGGCGCCGTGGAGGCGGCGGTTCTGCAGGCCGCTGCGGGGGCCGGACCGGAGGCGCTGGTGCTGGTAGAAGGCCAGGGATCCCTCTGCCATCCCGGCTCCACCGCCACCCTGCCGCTGCTGCGCGGCAGCCAGCCCACGGATCTGCTGCTGGTGCACCGCGCCGGCCAGAGCCAGGTGCGCACCCGCCCCGGAGCCGTGCCGGTGGCGATCCCGCCCCTGCCGGAGGTGATCGCCGCCAACGAAGCGATCGCGGCCCTGGGCCGGCCCGACGGCCACAGGCCACGGGTGCGGGCAATCGCCCTGAACACGGCGCTGCTGGAGCCGCAGGCGGCGGCGCAGGAGGCCCGGCGGCTGGCGGAGCTCACCGGCCTGCCCTGCCTGGATCCGGTGCGAGAGGGGGCTGATGCGCTGCTGGAGGCCCTGCTGGCGCCCTGAGCGCCGGCAGCGCAGATCCGGTGCAAAGCAGAAGCCCCTGCCGCTCAGCGAGCGACAGGGGCTTCATACAGGGGCGAGCGAGGGGACTTGAACCCCCGAATGGCGGAATCACAATCCGCTGCCTTAACCACTTGGCTACGCCCGCCAGGGCTGCGCGATCCTATCAAGGCATGTTGCAGCACTCGATGACCTCTGGCCGCGTCCAGCAATCCCTGCCCTGGCTGCTGGCCGGCATGGCCGCAGCCGGCGCGCTGGTTTGGAGCAACCCGGGACCGGCAGAGTTCGAGGCCTTCGCCGGGGAGCGACTGGTGGAGCTGATCGCCGGCGAGCTGTGCCGGTCCACGGGCCTTCCTTTGGCGGTGACTCTGCTGGTGCGCGACTGCCCCCAGCTGATCCACAGCCAGCGAGGCGTGCTGGGCGCCTTGGCGGCCCAGCAAACCCGTCGGCTGAACGCCGGGCTGTTCAGCCTCTATCTGACCGACCTCGGGGGGCAGACCGTGCTGCCGGGTCTGACGATCCCGCGCTATCGCGCGCTCACCCTGGCCTGTGCCGGCCAGCTGACGGTGCTGCAGGCCGGCAGCGAGACCGGCCGGCCGAACCAGCGATGAGCCTGCCGGAGCAGACCCTGGCGGTACGCCTCCCCCGCGCGCTGCTGGACCCCGGCGGACACCCGGGCGCCACGCCCCTTCCCGCCGGGGATGCGGAGGGATTGTTGTCGGTGACGCTCACCGTGGCGGATGGACGCATCGCCGCCATCGAGCCACGGCAGCCCAGCTCCTCGGGTGAGGCCACCCGCATGGAGGCACTGCCCCTGGCACTGCCTCCGCTGCTGGAGCCCCATGCCCACCTCGACAAGGCCTTCAGCTGGACGGACTTCCCCAACCGGGACGGCTCGATGGCGGGAGCCCTGGAGGCCAACACCCGCGAGGCCGCGGTCCGCAGCACCGCTCTGGTTCTGGAGCGGGGCGAACGGGCCCTGGATCAGGCGTGGCGCTACGGCCTGCGCGCCCTGCGCAGCCACATCGACAGCGGCGGCCCCCAGGAGCAGCCGAGCTGGGAGGCTCTGCTGGAGCTGCAACAGCGCTGGGACGGACGGCTCGCCCTGCAGCTGACGGCCCTGGTGCCGCTGGCCCACTGGGCCACGGCTGAGGGCGAGGCCCTGGCGCGGCGGGTCGCCGCAGCCGGCGGGCTGCTCGGTGGCGTGCTCGGACCACCCTTCAGCGAGGGCTACAGCCACGGCGATCAGTTGCAACACCTGCTGCAGCTGGCCGACCGGCACGGCTGCGGCCTCGATCTCCACATCGACGAATCCGATCGCCAGCCCGGCCGTGGCCTGCGCCTGCTGCTGCGCGAGTTGAAGCGCAGCCCCGTGGCCGTGCCGATCACCTGCAGCCACTGCAGCAGCCTGGCCCTGCTGCCGGAAGAGCAGCAGCGGCGCCTGGCCGCTGGCCTGGCGGAGCGCAACGTGGCGGTGGTGGTCCTGCCGACCACCAACCTCTGGATGCTGGGCCGGCGCCACGGTCTGACGGGGCCGCTGCGCCCGATCGCACCGCTGAAGCTGCTGCAGCAGGAAGGGGTCTGCGCCGCCATCGGCGGCGACAACGTGCAGGATCCCTGGTATCCGGGCGGAGATTTCGACCCGGTCGAGCTGCTGCGCCTCAGCCTGCCGGCCCTGCAGCTGCCGCCCTGGCTGCGCCAGGGACTGATGCCCTTCACCACGGCGGCCTCCCGGCTGCTGGGTCTGGACTGGGATGGAGTGCTGCGCCCGGGCGGGCCGGCGGATCTGCTGGTGCTGGGCGCCTCGAGCTGGAGTGAGCTGCTGGCGCGCCCAACCCAGCGACGGGTGCTGCGGGCCGGCCGCTGGCTCGAGCCTCCCCACAGCCAGCGGCCGGACCCCCGCCTTGCCAGCCTTAGCCAAACGCCCCCCAACGCCGGCTGATGCGATGACGCCTCCCACCCCCACCTCGCTGCCGACGGCGCTGCCGCAACCCCTGCCATCGCCGGCCAAGGCGACGCAGCTGGAGGCCCTGGCGGACGATCTGCGGGCCGCCGGACTGCAACCCCTGCGCAGCGCCGGGGAGCTGGAGACGCTCTCCGCCGATGCCTTTGTGTATTCACCGGTGCTGCAGCCGCTGCTGCAGGGCCTGAGGGCCCAGATCGGCGTGCGCCCCGAGCGGCGCGAGCAGGTGCCGGCGATTGCCGCGGCCTGCGCACGCCACGGCGTCAGCCTCACCCTGCGCGGGGCGGGCACCGGCAACTACGGCCAGTGCGTTCCCCTGGCCGGAGGGCTGGTGTTGGACAGCAGCGGTCTGAACCGGCTGCTGGAGCTCGATCACGCCAGCGGCGTGTTCTGTGCCGAGCCCGGCCTGCTGCTGGCGGATCTGGAACAGCAGCTGCTGCTGCATGGCCGCGAACCACGGCTGCTGCCGAGCACCGTGCGCAGCGCCACCCTGGGGGGCTTCCTGGCCGGCGGCTCCGGTGGCATCGGCTCACTGCGCTGGGGCTTCCTGCGCGACCCCGGACATCTGCTCGGCCTGGAGCTGGTGACGGTGGAAGCGAACCCGCGCCAGTTGCGACTGGATGCCAGCGCCGCCCAACCGCTCAACCATGCCTACGGCTGCAACGGCATCCTCACGACGCTGACGATGGCCAGTGCCGCGGCGGTGGCCTGGCAGCAGCTGGTGCTGGAGTTCGCCGACTGGGACGCAGCTCTGGCAGCGGCGCAGCAGTTGCCCGCCTCGGCGCTGCTGCTGCAGTCGCTCTGTGCGCTGGAGGGGCCGGTTGCCGCCCAGCTGCCCTGGCCGCAGGGCTGCCCGGCGGCCGACGGCAGCGCCCATCGGCTGCTGCTGCTGGCGGCCCCGGATGCCCTGCCGGTGCTCGAGGCCTGGCTGCCGGAACTCGGCGGCCGGCTGCTGTGGCAGGCCCCCCAGGGCAGCAGCCGCGGCATCCCCCTGCGGGAGCTCACCTGGAACCACACCACGCTGCATGTGCGCGGCCGCGACCCGCAGATCACCTACCTGCAGCTGCTGCTGCCCCAGCCTGAGGGGCCGGCCCTGGCGGCCCTGCGGCAGCGCTGGGGCGACGACCTGCTCTGGCATCTGGAGGCCGTGCGCAGCATGGGTGCGCAGCGCCTGGCCTGTCTGCCGCTGCTGCGCTGGGGCGGCCGTGAGGCCCTGGAGCAGCTGATCGATCAGGCGCGCGAGCTGGGCTGCGTGCTCTTCAACCCGCACGTGTTCACCGTCGAGGACGGTGGCCTGGGGGTGGTGGATGCCGATCAGGTGGCCGCCAAGGCCGCGTACGACCCGAGCGGACTGCTCAATCCCGGCAAGCTGCGCGGTTGGCTGGAGCGCTAGCGGCCTGCCGATCAGCAATCAGCTGGCGATCAGCAATCAACAATCAGCAATCAGCAGCCGAGGCTGGCGCGGGTGTCGGCACCGGTTACCGGGTTGGTGCCGCTGGCCGTGGCGCAGAGCAGGCGCTGATCCACCCGATCCAGCAGGGCATCGGTGAAGTCCGCATCGGTCACATCGGCACGGCTGAAGCTGCCGCCGGAGGCGATCGCACCCACCAGCAGCGCGCCGCGCAGGTTGGTGCCACTCATGTCGACGCGGTCCATCAGGGCATCGGAGAGATCGGCACCGCTGAAATCAGCCTCCGGGAAGGCCCCCTGCGTGAGGATCGCCCCGTGCAGGTTGGCGCCGGCGAAGCTGGCCCCCTTACCCACGGCGCCGGCGAAGGAGGTGTTGGCGAGCTGCTGGCCTGAGAAGTCCTTGCCGCTCTGATTGGTGAGCGTGTAGTCCACCGTGTCCTGGACCAGGGCACTCTCCTGGAGTGTCATGCCGGGAGCCGGCAGCACCAGCAGCAGGGCCAGAACCAACGCCCTGGCAAGCCAGGCGGACAGGCGACGGATCATGGCGCGCAGGGCGACGACCTTCAGTCTGTCGGGTTGCCGACCACCTGACGCGGGACCTCGCCATCCAGCAGCGGCAGCAGCTCCGCCACCAGATAGAGCGAACCGCAGGCCACCGGCAACGCCGCTGACGCCACCAGCCAGGCCAGATCGGCCTGGAGATCCCCACTGGCATCGGTAATCTCCAGTTGTGCGGCCTCCAGCTCCGGCAAGTCCCGCAGCTCCGCCGCACGCCAGCAGGCATGCTCCGGCAAGGCCGTCACCCGCAGGGCATCGCCGGGGCGCAGCAGCGCCCGCAGCAGCTGCGGGGCATCCTTGTGGCGCTGGATGCCGATCAGCCAGCGGCGCGGCGATGCGGCCGTGGATCGCTCCATAGCCCTGGACTCTTCAGACTGAGGCTCCTCAGCCTGGGAGGCCAGCCGATCCAGTTCGCGGCGCAGCGCCTCCGCAGCCGGCGGGTTGTGGGCACCATCAAGCAGCAGGGGCCGCCCGGCGAAGCAGCGGCGCTCCAGCCGGCCGGGCCAGCGGGCCGTCGCCAGGCCGCGCGCCATGGCGGCGGCATTGATCGGCCAGCCCCGCTCCGCCAAAGCCTGGGCCGCGCCCAGGGCCACGGCGGCGTTGTGGCGCTGCAGATCGCCGGCCAGGCCAAGCCGCGGCCCGCCCTGAGCCTCGGGCGGCAACGGCTCCACCCAGCGCAGATCGCAGCCCAGAGCTGCCGCCTGCCGCTCCAGAACCGCAGCGGCCTCCGGCGCCTGCGGCCCGCTGACCGCCACCGCACCGGCATGCAGCACACCGGCCTTCTCCGCGGCGATGGCCGCCAAGGTGGGGCCGAGGTGTTCGGTGTGGTCGAGGCCGATGCTGGCGAGGGCCAGCACCTGGCGATCGGGGTGCACCGTGGTGGCATCAAGCCGCCCCCCCAGCCCCACCTCCAGCACCACCAACTCCACGCCGGCCTCGGCGAAGGCCTGAAAGGCGGCGGCCGTCACCAGCTCGAAGGGGGTGAGGTCGTGGCGGAGGGCCAGCGGCTGCAGGGCCTGGAGCAGGCGCCTCAGCTCCGCCTCGGCGATCAGGCCGCAAGGCAGGCGGATGCGCTCGCACCAGCTCAGCAGGTGGGGCGAGGTGTAAAGCCCGCAGCGGATGCCGGCGGCGGCGGCGATGCGCTCCAGCATCGTGCTGATGGAGCCTTTGCCGTTGGTGCCCGCCACCTGCACGGCCGCGAAGCGCCGTTCCGGGTGGCCCAGCTCCGCCAGGGCCGTCTGCAGCCGCTCCAGCCCCAGGTCGACACCCCGGCGGCTGAAGGGGGCGATCAGGTCGCCGAAGGGGTCTGGGCCTGGCACGCCAGCAGAGCCTTCTCCAGGCGCTTGATCGCTTCGCGGATATGGCGCCGCTTGATCGTGAGCGGCGGCACGAAACGCACCACATTGGTTCCGGCGGGCACCAGCAGCAGCCCCTCGGCCATGGCCGCTTTCACCACATCGATCGCCGCCGGGCCATCGGAGCGCAGCACCAGCCCCTGCAGCAGACCCCAGCCGCGGGCACCCTCCGCCAGGGACGGATGGCGCGCCGCCAGCGCCGCCAGCTGCTGCTGCAGCAGCTCCCCCATCGCCGCCACATGGGCCGGCAGGTTGCGGCGGCTCAGCTCCTCGGCCACGGTGAGGGCGGCGCGGCAGGCCAGGGGATTGCCGCCGAAGGTGCTGGCGTGTTCACCGGGCTGGAGCAGATCGGCCTTGGCCTGCACGCACAGGGCACCGATCGGCATGCCACCCCCAAGGCCCTTGGCCAGGGTGATGGCATCGGGCTCAACCCCCAGCTTCTGATAGCCCCAGAGGCAGCCGGTGCGGCCGACGCCCACCTGCACCTCATCGAAGATCAGCAGGATGTTGTGCTGATCGCAGAGCTCGCGCACGCGGCGGAAGAAGGCCGGATCGCCGGGATTCACGCCGCCTTCGCCCTGCAGGGGTTCCAGCAGCACCGCCGCCACCCGCGGCCCCTCGGCCTCGCACTCGCGCAGCAACGCTTCGAAGGCGGCCGTGTCGTTGTAAGGGAAATGGCGAAAGCCGTGCACCATCGGCTCGAAGCCCTGGTGATACTTCGGCTGGCCGGTGGCGCTGACGGCCGCCAGCGTGCGGCCGTGGAAGCTGGCCTGGGCCGTGAGAATCAGCGGCCCGCGCTCGGCGCTGCCATCGATGCCGCGCACCACATGACCGTGCTTGCGGGCCAGCTTGATCGCTGCCTCATTGGCCTCGGCGCCGGAATTGCAGAAGAAAACCTTGTCGGTGCAGCTGTTGGCGGTGATCCAGGCCGCCAGCTGCTCCTGCTCCGGGATCCGGTAGAGGTTGGACACGTGCTGCAGCTTGCGCAGCTGCCGCGACAACGCCCGCCGCATGACCGGGCTGCTGTGGCCGAGGGTGCAGACGGCGATGCCGGCCACGCCATCGAGATAGCGCCTGCCCTGGCTGTCCCACAGCCAGACGCCGCGGCCGCGCACCAGTTCAATCGGGAAGCGCCCGTAGGTGTTCATCACCGCCGAGTGGGGCGGTGCCTGGCGCGGTGGCGCCGTGATCGCGGTTGTCATGGGAGCGGTGGGACTCGAACCCACATGCCCGAAGGCGCTCGATTTTGAGTCGAGTCCGTCTACCAATTCCGGCACGCTCCCGCAGGCGTGACTTTAGGCCGCGGCGCTGAGAACGCCGCTGGGGCCAACGCGACGGATCGAGGCGCCGACCCCGTTGAGCTTGCCCTCGAAATCGGCATAGCCCCGGTCGAGATACTCCAGGCCCTGCACGGTGGTGATGCCCTCAGCCGCCAGGCCGGCCAGCACCATCGCCGCCGATGCACGCAGATCACTGCCCTGCACCGGGGCGCCGCTGAGGCGGGAAACACCCTCCACGAAGGCGGTGTTGCCCTGCACGCGGATGGCGGAGCCCATGCGCTGCAGCTCGGCCACGTGCTGGAGACGATTCTCGAAGATGTTCTCGGTGATCACGCTGGTGCCCTGAGCCGTGGCCAGCAGGCTCATGAACGGAGCCTGCAGGTCGGTGGGGAAACCGGGGAAGGGCTGGGTGCGCAGATCGACGGCGTTGATCGCATCGGCGCTGATGGTCACGCTGGTGCCGTCAATCTCCAGGCGGCAGCCCACCTCCTCAAGCTTGGTGAGCACGGCTCCAAGATGGTCGGTGATCACCGGGCCCACGGTGAGGCGGGAGCGGGTGATGGCCGCCGCCAGCAGGAATGTTCCAGCCTCGATCCTGTCGGGGATCACGGCGTAGTCGGCCCCGTGCAGGCGTTGCACGCCGACGATGGTGATGGTGGGGGTGCCGGCGCCCCGCACCCGGGCGCCCATGGCCAGCAGCAGGCCGGCCAGATCGACGACCTCGGGCTCCAGGGCAGCGTTCTCAATCACCGTCTCGCCATCGGCGAGAGCGGCGGCCATCATCAGCGTTTCGGTGGCGCCGACGCTGGGGC
>Ga0310334_100181_pt1 | contig 19231 bp, 17 predicted proteins | sample LakMicMIDCLREDC7_FD_195548 | JGI IMG/M metagenome (GOLD analysis project Ga0310334, IMG submission 195548) | Enriched freshwater cyanobacterial communities from Lake Michigan, Michigan, United States - MI23.DCL.RED.C7 (v2) (version 2) | ecosystem: Environmental > Aquatic > Freshwater > Lake...
CCAGAAGCCCCCAGGGTGCCGTCCTGGGGCTTTGGGATGGGCCTGTCACAATGGTCTCTCCTGCACGCAGGTCACCCGCTCCCTTAGCTCAGCTGGATAGAGCAGCTGCCTTCTAAGCAGCCGGTCGTTGGTTCGAATCCAACAGGGGGCGTCTTAAAAAACCAGTCCAAGACTGGCTCTACCAAAAAGCAGTGAAATGCTTGTAAGCACTTGTACGCACGAATGTGTTGACTCATGCGCACAACCGTGCGCACAATACCGGGGGAAATAAGGCAGCTGGTCATCCGTGCACACAAGAGCCGCCAAAACCACCAAGGCCAAGCGCCCCACATGGATTTCCTCCATGCGCACTGCCCTGCGCGGCCAAAACGGTGAAGGATGGAGCGTGCGCGACATCCGCGGGCGTATCCAGCTGAGCGTTCGCTTCGATGACGGGGTGCGCAGCACCACCGTTTTGGACCTTCCCTGGGCCGGCACCAGTCAGGCACGCCTCCTTGTTATCGCTGCAGCCGCCAAGCCATTGGTAGTGGATGGAAAATCGCTAGGGGAGGCAGTGGAGGTACTCGTCACCGGTGAGGCCAGCAACCTCTGCAACGCAGGCACCAACTGGGCGAAAGTGGCCGAAAAGTTCCGAAAGCGCAAGATAGCCGGCGGCGAAGTGAGCGAGCGCACCTGGCACCGCAACTACAGAGCCCCTATTGAAAAGGCTTTGGCAGTGCTCACCGCCAAGCCGGCACCAATCAGCGGCCATGGCGTTCTCCAAAAGCTGGTGGAGATTTATGGAGGCGAACCAGGCAGCACCGGCCGCCGCCTGCGAATCCAATACGTGGCCCAGATGCTCCGCTATGCGGTCGAAGATGAGGGCGCCGAGGCCCGCTGGCTGCCGCCTAACGACCTAGGCGCCTTGATCGGGGTGAAGCAGGCCGGTCACATGATGAGCACTTTTATTAAGGACGACCAAATCAGCCGCTTGCTGGTTGGCATCTCCAATCCCGAGTGGCGCACGGCGGTGGGCCTGCTGGCTTGCTTTGGCCTGCGGCCCATCGAACTGAGCGCCATCACAGCCAACGGCGAGATGCTGCACTGCGGTTACCGCAAACGCACCGCCCGCAAGCCTCAGGGCACCAAACCGAGGGTAATTGTGGGCCTCGACCCGGTGGGCCTAACCGGCCTATCAGCCAACCTGCTGGCCCTGCTGTCCGAGCGGGGTCAGGAAGCCCTACCCGCCGCCTGCCGCAGCTCGAGGGTTGGTGATGCCCTGCACCAATACCTCGAGCGCCAACCGATATGGCGGCAGCTGGTTGCCGAGGTGGCCGCTACGCCTACCACCGGCAGCACAGGCAACGTATTGGTTCCGTACAGCTTGAGGCACGCCTATGCGGCTCGAGCCAGCGAGGTCTACGGGCTTACTGACCGTGTAGCTGCAACTTTCATGGGCCACTCAGTGCAGACGCACGGGAGTCACTACAGCGGCACAAACACCGAGATGCTGGCCGGCGCACTCGAGCGCACCAAAACGGTCGCAGCCAAACAACTACAGGAAACCTAATTCCCCTCCCTGGGGTACACCCACACCAACCACCATATACGGTGTGGATTAGTCGAAGTGCGCGCTAGTAGGCACAACCGGTGGTAATCTGAGAGGGACAACCGGAGGACACCATTCGGCACCGGCTCCGCCCGCACCCACCACGACGGTGTGACCAGCGGCGAGTCGCCCCTGACGGGGACCGAGCGGCAGTCACGGAACCAAGGATCCCAAACCGCGTACAACCGCGCATGGTGAGCGGCTGCTAAGCAGTCCATCCAGCGAGTCACATCCACCCCTCTGTCGCTATGGCGGCCAGATGGGATTCGCTTATCTGAATCAATGTCCACACCATGGCTGAGGACGGCTCCTGCCGCCGCACACTTTGGGCGTAGCTCACGCACGCTTCTACGGCTAATTCCTGCTGGGTTAGTGACACCCGGCACGCACTATCTGCGCGGACCTGAGCCCAACGCCCCGATCACTTGGAACATCGGGGCCCTCGAGAAAAGGCTGAGCGAATTGACGGCAGTGGCCGCCAACACGAGGACCGCTGCTAGCAAACCCACCACAAACCAGCAACCGTGATGTCGAACACCCACGCCCTCCGGACCGCTGCGTTGGGAGCCACCACCTCTAAACAGGCCGTCACCTTCTCAATGGAGACCACCCAATTTCCAATTCGGGCGACGCCCCGCGCCACCTCCGAACAGGAGAGCCTGGTTAAGCGGGGTCGCGGAGCTCTGCCGGCGGCGTATCCAAAGACGCCTGAGGGACTGCAAAGACTAGAAGACGGTATTAAAGCGCTTGGAGCTAAGGCGCTTGGCCAGCGCCATGGTGTCAGCAAGGATGCCGTGGTGAAGCTCCGCCAAAGGCGTAGAAAAGAGCTCGCTGTTGGGGTGCCCGCGCTAGAGCCTTCCTCGGAGCCTCAACCTCAGCTCGAGGGCGTCGCCGCAGCCGAGGGCGGGCTTCCTCATTTGGTGGAATCCCAAAAACCCATTTACAACGACAACAAAGAGTGGTGTCAGATAGTGCGCGGTTTAGCCACCGAGTCATCAGAAAAGGTGGGTTATCGTCAGAACAACATCCGAGAGGACCTAAAGGAGTACCGGAACCACCAGCCGGCCCGCGCGAACGACGGGCGCTGTGGGTCTTCGGACAAGCCGATGGTGCCGGTCTGGTCCCTCGAGTTAGTGAAGCAAATTGAGGCGGAGTTTGCGGCAGAGGGATACACCGACAGCATTCATATCCCGGTGGCCGCACCAACAACTGCAGGCTGGCCGGACTATGCCGCACTAAGGGAAGCGGCCACACGGATGGCGGGATTGGGACTGAGCCTTCAGACAGTTATCCCTATGGAGCTACCCGCCAAGGAGTACCCGCTAAAGCGAAAGAACAAGAGGACCGGCCAGTGGGAAATACAACTGAGCAAAGACGGCAACCCCTTGCCCGATTTCATCGGGAAGAACCCCAGTTATTGGCAAGTCACGGGCGTCCCGAAGAAGGCAAGCCATAGCAAGCCCATCGACGTGGCCGAGGTTATGCGCCGGCTCAATGTGGCCGAATCCCAGGGCAAACCAATCGGGCTGGCCGTCATCCCCTCCACGGATGTGGTGGTCATCGATCTCGACCGCAAGGATTACCCGAGCCAAGAAGCCCTGGATGCCGACTTGCTTGGCCTGCTTGATCGTCATCCGGAGCTCACAGCTACGCGCATCGAGCGAACACCCGGCGGGGGCGTGCACATCTACGTCAAGGTTGTCGATGGCATGGCGAGCTGGCGCACGGAGACAGGGAAACTGCGCTGCAACTTCACGACCGTCGAGGGTGGTCCGCACAGGGGTGAAATACTGGCAGGAACGCGTGTATCGGTCTGTGCGCCGACCCGAAACGGTGCTGGCAGGTACGAGCTTTTCAACCCTGATCACGCTTACGACCTGGTCGAGATAAACAGCCTCGGGGCCATCGGCATCCACCCGTCCTCTTCTGCCGCTCCTCGACCCTCGCCTCCCTTGGGGGCCTTGCTCGGAGGAAAGGCCAAAGCTGTGCTCAAAGGGGAGCATCCCTATGCCAGTGAGGGGGATCGCAGTGCGCAGCTCACAGGGTTTGTCAAGGAGGTGTTCAGCTGGGTCAACCTGCTCACGGCCAAGGGGCTGGTGTTCAGTGGCAGCGCAGATGATCTGATCCAGCAGGCGGTAGCCGTACTCGAAATCGAGGACAAGGCGGACCGGGTTCTGGACTCAATCGATCCTTCGACATGCCGCAAACAGGATCCCGACGTCGCGCTACGTATTTACCGGAAGTTCGCGGGTGAGTCGCAGGCGACAGGGGATTCGACCACCGACGGGGTACTGAAGGGGGCGGGAAGGGGCGCGGTCAAAGGAAAGCTGTCACTGCAAGAGGCCATCCTGCAAGCGTTGGATGAGGGTCTCAGCGGATCGGAGTTGTCGTTCCGGTTGGATGAGATCGCCAGCGACTTCAGTCGGAGCCCAAGGGATGTACAGGGCTTGCACCAGCAGCTGGCTAAGGAGCGTGAGGCTGAGTTCGATACCGCGGATGCGCTTGATCAACTCGAACGGCTCAGTGTCACAGCCAGTCTTGATGTCCGTTCACTGATACCCCCATCAGTCGTGGAGGCACTCGAGGGGATGCGCGCCTTCGCTGAGTATCGGTACGACGTGCTGCTGGCGGTGTTGCTGGCAGGGCTGTCAGCGGCATTGCCGTTGAAGAGCGAGATCGAACTGAATCGGATGGAGGATTTCAGACAGCCCCTGACGCTCTGGGTGCTGCTGTTGATGCCCTCCGGTGAGCTCAAAAGCCCACTGCTGAAGCGCTTGCTGCTCCAGCCATGGGAGCAGAGCGTCGATGTGGTGGTCAAGGAAGCCTACGAACGCAAATTGGAGGAGTGGAAGCTCCAATCGGAACAAGGCGATGCCTCCCCCGGGCCGAAGCCCAGGCTTCCCAAAACGCTGGTAATGAATGACGCCACCACACCCGGTATGGAGGTCCACATGGAGTTGCATGACAAGTGGGCAAACCGTTCGATGTGTATCTGGCTCGACGAGGGCAAGGAGGCTTTGCGACAAATGGTTGATCCCGGTGGGGCGGGCAAGGATGTTGCGTTCGGTGGCTGGCTGCTCTCCCGCTTCGACGGAACAGGGGCGCGCGGGGCCAAGGTGGATCAAAGCCGTGAGCGGGATTACAAGAGCTGCCGGCTAGCCCTTTTGAGTAGCTGTCAGCCTGACGTGTACCGGGAAATCACCGGTGATGGTGATCAAACCGGGCTTTCTGCACGATTCATCGTCGTTGAGCAACCGATGGTGACGCAGCACTTCCCAACCAGCCTGGACGCGTCCGAACTACAGCGAGCGGACGATCTGCACAGCTGCCTTTTGCGCTGTTACGACGCGTTGGCCAAGACGGATGAGCTGCGCCTCTGGCTAAGCCCTGAAGCCTTCGTGCTGTTTCAGACAGAGCGGCAGGCAATGCACGATCGAAAGAGAGCGAGCCTCTCGTCGGCCGAGCGCGCCCTAGCCAACAAGTCCGCAGGCCGCATCGGGAGGCTCGCCGCCTTGTTTCACATCCTCTGGCGTGTTGCGGGGACTAAAGGCATTTCGGCGCTCGGCAAAGGAGGCGAGGTCGGCGCAGATTCCATGCAGCGGGCGATCATCTTCAGTAGGTACCTACTCGATCAGACCGTTGGAGTACGCCTCACATCGGCGGACAACAGCGAGCAAGCCGGCCTAATGCTGCGCCTCCAGCGCGTGGCATGGGAGAAGCACGAACCTGTAACGCTGGGGCAACTGCGTAAAGCATTCTCTGGCAAGAGACGGCCAGAGGCCGCAGAGGTTCTGCAGGCACTGCAGGAGCTAGAGCGGCGAGGTTTCGGCCTCCTGGAGCCAGTGGACTACCAAGGCCAGCAGAGCTGGAAGTACATAGCGCACAAGCCGTTGATGGAGGCGGGGAGCTGAAAAAGATCCACCCCAGAGGGGGGATTCTCCCCTGAACTCCCCCCTAGTTCCACCCCTCAAAAACGGCGATACCCCTTCCAAATACTTGATTCTAGCGTCATATGTGGAGCATTGGAACACTCCCCAAGTGTTTTATCTCCCGGCCCCAATTGAGCAGCAGACAAAAACATGATCAGACACTTAGTGGTTCAGAGAGCGTCCACCCTTGGCGGGGGGGGAGTGGGGAGTTCCCAGTCGTATAAATGGAATAGAGATATTTTTTTTATTTTTAGGGGGTGGAACTAGACGTGGAACAAAGGGTGGAAAAGCAATGGAACAGGAGTGGAATCACTCCCCCCCTTGTGGCCGCTTCTTGACAGGGGAGCGGGGGCGCACCGCGCTTGAGCCCGGAGCCAAATTCCCCCTACACACCCTCGCCAGACTTGTTATGAGACCATGCACCTGAGACGTTATGTCGACGGCCAAAGTTATTGCAAGGGCTGAGCGCCAATTGCGGGTTCTTGCCATGCGCAAGGACCACGGACTGAGCCTCCGGCAGATTGCAGCCCGCGAGAGGTGTGGTGTTGAAACCGTACGCCGTGATATCAACAAGCATCTTTCCAAGCTGGATGCCGCGTGCCTAGAAGGTGCCGCTGCCCTCAGGGCAGAGCTCTTCGAGAAGTACGACTCAGTCCTCCAATCCTTGGAGCACGAGGTACTGGCGAACGGGAACCTTGACCGGGTCTCTGACCTGCTCAAGACAAGCGAATCAATCCGAAAGCTCTACGCACTCGATGTTCAACCTCTGGGGCGTACAGAACTATCCATGCGCCGCTCGGTGATCACTGAGATCGCCACCAAGCTGAAAGAACAGCTACCGCCCGACACCTTTGCCCACATCGTCACCTTGCTCACAGAAGATGAACCGATTCAACTCCTCGACGGCATTGCTGTTGCGTCAGCAGATGAGGAAGGAGCTGAACCGCCTCAATGGAACCGAGCGTGACAAAGCCCTTCGCAGGGCACTGGCGCTCCGACTGGAGAACAAACCCTCTGGGATCGATGCAGAGAAGCCCTGCCCCTGGTGGACGCAGCATGTGGAGGCAGAACACAGGGCCTGGCTGAACACCCCTGAGCAAAAGCCCATCTCTTACTTAGAGCTCGACCCCTGCAAGCCATGGGCGCCAGGCCAGCCCGTGCTGCTCCAGAGCCAGGGGTATCAACACCTGGTCTTCGTGCGGTTGAGTGGTGCCTTTTTCACCCCACGGTGGCTGGGTGGAGACATCCCTGCCAAACGGGTCCATCCCTCAGAACTGACAACCCGCAATCCACACCAGCTATGGGCGAATAGCTACGTGCTGCAGCTGGCCTTTGCCCTAACAGCTTCAAGCACCAGCCAAAGCTGCGCATGGCTGAAAGGTCCCTTCAACCCAGAAACAGAACCTGAACTCGAGGCCCTTTACGAGCTTGCATCCCAGGAACTGGAGAGACCACGCTCCATCCCAGGTCCAGAACCTGCGGCCAGCTTCTCCGTCGAACCTCGGGCACAACGCGCCTGGACCAGGGCTGAACATGAGGCTATGTACAGACAAAGCGCCGGGCTCGATGGCGTGATCGAAGCCATTGCCGTCTGAGCCAGAGACCAGGAGACTGTTCAGAAAATAGGTATTATATGAACAGTTAGAGGCATTATTGGTAGTGGCCGCAGGACTTCTAGCGCCCAAGGCCAAGGGGCCCCAGTCGGTGTTTTCTGAACAGTCGACAAGACAACGCTACGAGTACCTCAGCGAGGCAGAGCTCGAGCTGCTGTTGAAGGCAGCCAAAGAGACCCGCTATGGATTACGCGACCACCTTGGAGTGCTCCTGTCCTATCGACATGGCCTGAGGGCTTCCGAGCTTGTTGCCCTCGAGTGGGATCAGTTTGATCTTGCAGCGGGGCGTGTCGACATTCAACGGGTAAAACGAGGCGTGGGCAGTCGCCACGATCTAAGTGGAGAAGAGATCCGCCAGCTGAGAAAGCTCATCCGCACCCAAACGTCTGGTACACGCCACCTGTTCACCTCGGAGCGGGGAGGCCCCTGGGCTGCCTGTGGCTTCTCTCGCATGGTCGAACGGATCGGCAAGGCGGCCTTGCCTGGGCGAGGGGTTCATGCCCACATGCTCAGGCACTCCTGCGGGCACCACTTGGCTGCCAAGGGCATCGATACCCGCAGGATTCAGGACTGGCTAGGCCATGCGGACATCAGCAACACGATGGTTTACACACGATTGCAAGCGATTCACCTCAGGGGGATTTGGGACTGAGACGAAGCTACGAGCAACGACTGCCTTGCGAGGGGAGAAATAGCGCCCTTGCGATTGCGGAGAACCAGGAAGGAAGAAACGGGCGCCAGCGACCGAACACAAAGAGAGTCACTCACATTAAATTATTTTATCAAGCTATATCTAGAAGAGGGCAATATGGGATTTACAGACTCAACCAGTCAGCTCAATCTGCATGGCCTCGATCCTCTCAACGTGGTAGAATTGCTTGGTCGACGAGTCGTCACCGGGATAGCTTTTGCTTGCCAGCCGAAGTCTCGCCACCAAGATACTGACGCCAATTACCATCCAGGCACTGACGAATCGTTAAAATCCATATCGCAGTTGCTTAAGTAGTCAGACCACTTGAGCAGTCACAAGCATCAGCAAAAAGAATTCTTCCATCAGTTGTCACCCGGCACCACAACCATGTCTAAAAACTCTCAATCCGCGATCCGCTCATCAACGCGTCCTAACTCTGGTGCCTGGTTGGCGATAGCCGCCTATGCCGATGCCTTGGCTCCAGTAGCAGGGCGGCTCCTCGAAGCCATCGGTGCAACAGCCAGTGCGATTGACCAGGCCAGCAAAACATTGAAACCAATCGAGGTAGATCAGGACTGAGTTTCAGTGGAATGGATCTGACTGGTCTTCGCTCAAAGCATCCCCTCAATAAGCCTGTCCGCAGTAGCTACCTCAGCTAGTCAGCCAAGCGCGCAGGAGTTACCTGTTTTCTGGATCCCCTCGCGGTCGCTGCTTGGACTGCTGACGCAGTCGTTGCAGGAGGAATAAAAACCAAAAGGGCAGCTGCAGCGCTTCTCGATGGTTTCCCGTTTGGTCCCACAGCCAGAGGTCAAGCAACAGCAGGAGCTGCTCAACCATGAGCAGAAAGAGCTGAACAAACAGCTGCGCCTGGACCACCTGCGCGGTGACCTGCTCAGCCTTCTGCCTGCCGGCAAGGACGGCAACGGCTATCAGATCACCCCCGATCTGGTTCTCAACCGCAGGGCATGGCCAACCTGATGCTAGCGGGAGATCTCTCAGATTTCCAAGAGATCTGGTCAGAAGCCGACGACGTCAGCCAGCTGGGACGACGTGATCCACAGCACCTGGAGGGGCCATTAACTGTTAAAACACAGCAGCTGCATGCAGAACAGGCGCAGCAAATGTGCTTCAATTGCGTAGAAAAGCAATTGGTACATATCGGTGACAACTTCAACCTTGCCTCGGCTTTGGCAGCAGGAATCCGGCAGCAATCGGAACAAAGATGATGCGTTCCAGGCACTCCAGCGGCTGAACCGCACGGCGATTTCGAAGAGCGCCGGGCTTTCGGCGTTGAGCCCTTTGGCGCCCACTGGCAGCAGCGCAGGCGGCGGCAACTCCACTGGCCAGGCCACTGCCCAGGCTGATCGGCCTGCAACACCTGGCACGGAAAAGGGATCCGGCCCAGCGGAGGCAGCCGTGACTGGCACGCCTGCGACGGCGCGCGAGTTCATCGTCTTCCTTAAGGACGCCCCCGGCTAGGGCGGCGTTGGCCAACGCGCCCAGGCCCTGATGCGCAGCCTGGGGGTCAACGGCCAGCCCACCCTTGTGTTCGACCAGCTCAACGGCTTTGCCATCAACATCACCGATCAACAGGCCAAGCGCCTGCAGGCCCTCGGTGGCGTGAAGAGCGTGGAGGCCAACGCCGCCGTGTTCCTAGAGCCCCCCATTCCCGGCTCCGCAACCCCCAGTTCAGAACTGCAGCCCGCAGCGATCGGCAGCACAGCCCTCACCAGCTACACCAATGGCACCGCCGTCAGCGGCGAAACCCTGCCCTGGGGTGTGCGGGCCGTGTGGCAGGGCAACGATGTCTCCACCCGGGGCAACTTCGCCAGCGACACTTACGCCTTCGTGATCGATTACGGCGTGCTCGGCACCACCGGCGATCTCAACCTGGCCGGTACCAGCAGCTGGCACCGCAGCTGGGTCAGTGGCGAGACGGCCTTCACCGATGGTAACGGCCACGGCAGCCATGTGGCCGGCACCATCGCCGCCCTTGCCAACGGCAAGGGTGTGGTGGGCGTGGCCCCCGGCGCCCAGGTGGTGTCGCTGAAGGTATTCGACAGCAGCGGTGGAGGCGCTAGCTATACCTCCATTATTGATGCGATCAACCACGCCGTTGCTGTGATCAACAACAACGGGCTCGCCAAGAGCAAGGTGGTGATCAACATGAGCCTGGGCGGGGGCTTCAGCTCCTCTCTTGATACGGCTGTGAAGAATGCCGCTAATCAGAACATCCGCTTTGCCGTGGCTGCCGGCAATGACGGCATGGACGCAGACAATTACTCCCCGGCAGCGGCCGGTGATCACCCCAATGTGTTCACCATCTCCGCTGTAGACAGCCAATACAAGATGGCCTCCTTCTCGAACTGGGATCAGATCACCGGGACCGACAGCATTGACGATGTGGATTTCGCCGCACCCGGGGTAAGCGTGCTCTCCTATTACCAAAATGGCCAGCTTACTTATTTAAGCGGCACCTCGATGGCCGCACCCCATGTGGCCGGTTTGTTGTTGGCCGGAGGGGTTCAAGCAGGCTCTCTGGTCACCCCTTATTACTCCGGAACGGCCGATACGTTTGCCCTGGGCATCGCCTTGTCTGTCAATCCAGAACCGCCCAGCACCAATCAGATCCTCTGGGGCACCACCGGCAGCGACACCATCACCGGCGGCGGCGGCAACGATCAGCTAACCGGCGTGCCCGCCAGCGGTACCACTGCCCCCGCATTGGGCCGCAACCAGATCGACACCCTTACTGGCGGTTCAGGAGCCGATCTCTTCCTGCTCGCCGATAGCCGCGGCACCTTCTACAACGACGGCAACATACGAAGCCAGGGCACCAGCGACTACGCCAAGATCACGGACTTCAAAACGGCCGAGGGCGACAGGCTGCAGCTGCGGGCCGGCAGCCAAGTTCTCTACCGCAACGTGACCATCAACGGCATCAGCAACACCGAGATCTTCCTCGGCAATGGCGACAACAAATTCAATGCGGCGGATGAACTGATTGCCCGACTGGAAAATTCGGCCCTGGCGCCCGGAAGCGGTGTATCTGTGGTCGGTAGCCAGAGCTGGGCGACCTACGTCTAGCCAACAGAACTTCTGGGCTTCAATAAAACACCGGGGTCCTGCCCCGGTACACCATCACTTGGAGCTTGACGTGCAAACGCCCACGGCGTCTCAGGAATGGGGATCTACGCCAGAGGTGCTCCTGGTTCAGTTTCTGGGGTCCACGTCACCTGAACCTCCCGACTATGCACCCACCTCACACCTCCAAGTCAAGCGCTCACCTTGTGGAATCAGTCCCCGATGAATCGCAAAGCTCACGAGGGTGATGATTCAGATCTTCTTCGTCTAACGCCCGTGAACATCACAACGCCAGACAAAGCAAGAACAACGGTTAGGACACCAAGGATGGTGGAATAGTAAGGTTGTAGATTGAACAATCCAAAGTTACCTGTATGCATCTTTAACAACCAGGTGACTTCAACACCCCTGTCGGTCAAGGTGCCGTAAAGCGATCCACTGAGGGAAGTAAGAATCAAAGGGAGAGCACAAACAGGAACCAGAAGACGATGAATCCTACGAGGATCGACTTTGCTTCTCATGATTCAGAAGAGCGGGCTGCTAGTTTTTCTGGAGTGCTTCATGCATTGCATGTTCACTGGAGCACGGCATCCAAGCATCATCAATTCTAAAGGTTCCTTTGCACTTCAATTCTGTTGCCCGCTTCTCTGCCTCTGCCTGAGTCCTATACATGCCCCGACTGTGTGCGCTGGCGGCAGAACAATAAAAAGTCAGGCAAAAGACAAATACAATCGAACTAAGATTGCAGCACAATTTGAACATTTGCAAAAAAGAATGAGGAAGGATGGAGACGGTGAAGAGGGGACTACCAGGCAAAAAGCGAATCATAGTTATGGTATTCAGGTTTATTCAAACCGTCAAACTGGAGCATCCTGCGAATCTGAAAGATTTCCCCGCTCTGAGCAACAACGATATTTCGCGAAAGTCCCAATATTGTTGGATTGGTGCTTTTCTTGAGCGCATCATGCGCCATCATCAATGCCGCACCATGGTGATGGAGCATTCCCTCTAGAAACCAAGTAACCCGTGTCTTCTTGGTGGGTGTGCTATCAATCATTTGCATTGCCGCGATCTGCTTAGCACTCATCCGAGTCAAACCATTCATGGAGTTAGGGTCTCCTCCTGGTAAGTAAGCAACTGGATAGATAGGTGCCTCGGGATACCACGCCTTACGCCATTGCCCCATTGCCTTGATCTCATTCGCCTGATCATCCCAAATCTCATTGGCAAGGGCACCAACCCCTGGAGAACCGATATCAAAAACAAACTCGCTCATCAGCAAAGCGCCTTCGTGGTGCTTAACCATGGCGTCGATGTAGCGCAGGTCGTAGGTCTCCCCTGCTGGTCCGATGTCGTGCTGATGGGCAGCATGGGCCGGGGCGGATCCGGCCGGAGCAGACATCCCAGGCATGTTCATCATCCCTGGCATGCCCTGGTGCCCTTCGTGATTCATGCCACCGGGCATCTGGGCCAGGGCAGGAGCCGCAACGGTGAGGGCAGAGGCCAGACCGATCAGGGTGGCGGTGAAGCGGAATGGGGACATGGCGGCAAGGTGAGACCTCCTAACGGTATGGACTCCCCTTGACAGGAGAGTCAAGGGCTAAGGGCGCAGCAAATCTGCGCCGGTCGATGGCGTGATTCAAGGGGTCTTGACTCTCCCCCTGACAGGAGCCTCTAACTTGAGATCAGCTGCAGCGATCTGAACATGAACCACGAGTCCTTCCACCGTTTTCCCCAGCGTCTTGGAGTCCTGCTGGGGATCGGCGCCGTCGCCGTGGCCACCGCAGGGGCCGATTCCCTCGTTCAGGGGGCGCAAGTCGCCCCCTTGCCGCCCATCACCTCCTATCGATCGGCCAGCTGCGGTTGCTGCAAGGGCTGGGTGCAGCACATGCGCGCCAACGGCTTCCAGGTGAACGATGCTGTTATCACCGATGTCGACGTCGTCCGGCGCCGGCTGGGAGTCCCCACCCGCCTGGCCTCCTGCCATTCCGCCAAGGTGGCGGGGTACGTACTTGAGGGGCACGTTCCGGCCGCTGATGTGAAGCGGCTGCTGCGGAGTCGACCGCCAGTGGCGGGACTCGCCGTACCGGGGATGGTCCTTGGCTCCCCAGGGATGGAATCCACCACTGCCTCAGAGCCTTACAGCGTTCTGGCGTTCTCCTCTACGGGCCGCACCAGCGTCTTCTCCCGCCAGATTCCTTGAGCTGCAGCCATGACGTCTCACGTCAAGCGCCGGCAGGTGCTAGGCGTCTCCTGCGCCGATGGATGAAGTGCATTCATGCGGTGGCGGGATTGGAGCGGGCTGGCGGGTGGCAATGGAAATTTCTGTTCCGCTGGCTGCACCCTCCAATGCCAAGCCAAGCCTTGCAACTGAGCAGAGCATGACACCAGAGAAACTACATCACTCGGCGAAGGTATAAACATAAACATGGAAACGTCGTTCATATCAGAGATGGTCTGTCCTCAATGCAGAACCCGGATCTCAAAGAGCATTGCGCTTTCAGTGTGCATTGTGTGCCATAAGTGTCCCGGCTGCAGCATGGTCATCCGTCCGCGCCCCGGCGAGGGGTGTGTCTTCTCCTCCTACGGCAATGCGGCGGCTTTCCTCGACAAGTCCAATTTAGTTCGGTGTTTGCCAGGTCACGGGGAGCGCTTCCATGTTGTTGTCGGAACCAGCCCATTTAATAGTTATTATAGCGAGAATCGACTTGCCGAGTTACTGGTATGGGCCAACGGACATTTTGATCTTGTCGGTGTGTTCGTTCCCGACACCCCAACCGCGTGGACATTGGAAGCGGGTGGCTACTCCCCCGACGAGGCATCATATAAGACCAAGCGACAATTGCGGTACCTCAACAACAAGATTGGTCGCGCTCGAGAGGTTGTTGATAATGTCAGCAACCGGATCAGCCTTATTCCGTGGTCTTTAGTTGCTCAGCATGATAACTATGTCGCTGCTGAAGGACGTTGCCGCACCGCATTCGCCACCGACAGTGAATTTCAAAGGGAATGTCTTGCGGCAACTGATGAGGTTCTCGAAAACAGGCGGCGAGACGGTCATCATCTGAGCGATCAAGACCGCTTGCGCGCGGTCAACTATTTGATGGCGGAGCTGCCACTGATCCTCTTCGGGCCTGAGCTCTTTGGAGTGCAAACCTCGACATTCGTTTACCACCGATCGCTCCGACTGCTCGAAAGGCTTTTTGCGGGCGAGTTCTCGATCGGACCGATGCCCGGACAACATTTTGTGATCGCTCACGAGCTAGCCGAAAGGGTAAGTTCGCCAAGCCGCGATGCGGCATAACCAGCGCTTGCAGCCACCAGAACTTTCTGTCGGTTGCTGCTGTCTCTGCCGAACCAACAGCACCTTGCATCGCTTCGTAGACAGCCCATCGAACTGCTCATGCTTGCTGCCGCTCCCCGTCCTGAGGCCCATGGATAGCTGCGCAGGTGCACCTCCAGCGAGTGCCCCATGCTCAGAGCCACACTTCCAGAGTCGATGCCCAGCTGGTGGCCCCGCAGGCTGCAGTCATGTCGGAACGAATCCGGTACGTCGCGATAACGCCACAGTCCTGAGGTTTAGGCACAACCCCAAAACATCAACTCCCCTGCTTCCTCAGATTGGGCTCCACGTGACCATCACCACTGAAGGCTGCAGGGACACCAGCCCGCCTTGCGCTTCTCAGCCCAGAGCTTTAGGGCCTCAGCTCGGCTCAGCTCTCGCCGTGACTTCAGCAGCGGGATCTCTTGATCGGGAAGCAACTCGCCGGTGGTGATCTCCAGCCGTTGATAGGTGCGCTCCCAGCGAGTCGGGCGAAAGCGCAGCACCTGGCGGCCATGGATCAGCCAACCCTCCTTGGGGGTGAGCGGTGGCCGCCGGCTGGCAGCAGCTGTCATGCCACTTCCGGCGCCCAGCCTCTCTGGCGCACCATGTCGTCGGTCCAGCCCTGGCAGCGGCTGGTGAGATGCTCGCCATGGGCGATCAGCCCCTGGTGCAGCTGGCAGGTGAGCACCTGGATGCAGTTCACCCCAGCGTGGTGCCGGAAGAAGTGGCAGGTCATGCATGCCTTGCCGTTGCGCCACACCAGCTACTTGTCATTGAGATAATGCCACTCCTCGTGGATGCCATTATTTTCTGCGGAGACTGGCCCCGGCCGCCGGGTGCCATGGGAGCGGGGCTGGGAGACAGCCACGGCGACGACATCAGCAAAGGGGTGCATTTGGACTTGCAGATGTGGTCTGGTTCCGGCCAGCACTGGCGCCAAATCCGCCAGTACCAGGGCGCCAGATGTGGGAGGCCGCACAGAGCCGCGTCCCGGGAGCACGGCTCCAGAGGTGAGTACTGCATGGGTTACGCGCTGGCCCTGGTCTGTGGTGGCTCGCAGAGGGAGGCCAGTTTTTGCTGTCGCCTGACACTGTCGCGTGACCTTCCAGGATTTCCCGGGGCGCATCGTTCATAACTATCACAACTTCAACACTCAGGTCCTGGGCTGACGGCGGCGGGCTGCAGATCGATGGCCAGGGCAGCTGAGGGTCCCTGTGAGGCCCTCAGCCCCAGGATGATGCACTGATGCCGCAGTTTCAGAAGGATCACGGCTACAGCAGCCACAGGCGCAGGCAACCAACCGATCCGTTTATGCGCCACGTCCTGACCCTCTCGCTGGCCTGCTGCTGGCTGACATCTCCGGTGCTGGCGGCTGAATTGGAGGCGTGTCGGAACCTGCTGGATCAACGCATTGCCCTGGCCGAGCAGGCCATGAAGGCTGAAATCGCCCTGGTTCGAACCATCCGCGAACGAATCTGCCCGCTCCTCAGCCAGCAGGCCGATGGGGCCAATGCCAACGACCGCAACGAGCTGACCATCGACTACCAGGCCCTGATCGAGTGCCGCGACAAGGCGGAAGAACAGCTGCTGCGCAGCCAGCGGGTTTTATACGTCAACCGCCAGCAGTTCAGGTTTTACACGGCGGCTGGAGCCATGCTGGCCCGGCAAGCCGATGGGCTGAATCAGGAGTTGCGGGATCGGGAGTGCCCTCAGCTGCGTTGATCAACACACGGCGAGCACCAGGCGCCGCCCAGACCCTTGACCCTGAAGTAACTACAGGCTGTTTGCTGGGGTCTGGATGACAGGACCATGGCGGATCATTGCTGCAGCAGCGGAACCAGCGAGCAGAAGGCCCGAGCCACCACGGAGCTCCAGCCGGAGCCGGCAAGTGCCAAAGAAGCGCTGTTTCGGATCAGCGCGATGGATTGCGCCACCGAGGAAGGCGAAATCCGCCATGCCCTCTCTGTTGTTGAAGGCATCCGCGGCCTGAGGTTCCTGCTGGCCGAGCGCATTCTGGCGATCGATGCCGAAGCGGCCGCGCTCAACTCCGCCCTTGCTGCGATCCGCCGGCTGGGATTCAACCCGGAGCCGATCAGCCCCGATCAGCGGCCATCCGCCGCCCAAACCCGCGCTGAACAGCGCCGCGAACGTCTACGCCTGGCGGGCTCCCTGGCGCTGGCGCTCACGGCGGAGCTGCTGCATCTGGTCGTTCCCGCCTACCCGGGGCATGAGTTGGTGGAGATCGGGATCGCCATCGCCGCGATCGCCCTGGCGGGCTTCTCCGTGTTTCGAAAGGGCCTCGCGTCCCTGCGCCAGGGCCGGCTCAACATCAATGCGCTGATGAGCGTGGCTGTCACAGGCGCCTTCCTGATCGGCCGCTTCCCAGAAGCCGCCATGGTGATGGCGCTCTATGCCGTGGCAGAGGCGATCGAAGCGCGGGCGGTGGAGCGGGCCCGCCAGGCGATCACCAGCCTGATGGCGCTGGCCCCCGAGGAGGCGGAGATCCGCCAAAGCGACGGCCGCTGGCAACGCTTGGCCGCCCGTGCCGCTGCCATCGGAGATGTGGTGAGGGTCCGTCCTGGCGAGCGACTGCCGCTTGATGGCACTGTGCTTTCCGGCGTGAGTGCGATCGATCAAGCCCCGATCACCGGCGAAAGCTTGCCGGTCGACAAAGGCCCAGGCGATGCGGTGTTTGCGGGCACGATCAACCAGGGCGGAGCCCTCGAGATCCAGGTGACGGCGCCCGCCTCGCTCAGTACCCTGGCGCGCATCATTCAGGCCGTGGAGGAAGCCCAGGCCTCCCGCGCCCCGATCCAGCGCTTCGTCGATCGCTTTGCGGCCCGCTACACCCCGGCGGTGTTCGTGGTGGCCCTGGCCGTTGCCTTGCTGGCGCCACCCTTGCTGGGGTTCACCCCACTACAGGCGATCTACAAGGCCCTGGTGCTGCTGGTGATCGCCTGCCCCTGCGCGCTGGTAATCGCCACCCCAGTCACGGTGGTGAGCGGCCTGGCCACTGCCGCCCGTCGCGGCATCATCATCAAAGGTGGCCTTTACATCGAGGAGGCTCGCAAGATCAAGGTGTTGGCCCTCGACAAGACCGGCACGATCACCCTGGGGCAGCCCAAGTTGGTGGCTTTTTCCTCTCAGCAAGAAGCGTCAGACGTTGGCATCCTCAAACAGCTGGCCAGCAGCCTGGCGGAGCGCTCCGACCACCCGGTGTCGCGGGCGATAGCTGCAGGCCTTGATGGCGAGAGGCTGGCTGTGGAGGGCTTCGAAGCACTGCCGGGGCGCGGGGTGCGTGGAGTGATCGCGGGGCGGCCGTTGATGCTGGCCAACCACCGCTGGATCGAAGAGCTGGGGCTCTGCTCCAGCGCACTAGAAGCTTCGATGCAGGTGCACGAGCGCCAGGGGCGCTCGCTCAGCCTGCTGGCGGATCAAAGCGGCGTGCTTGCCCTGATCGCAGTCGCCGACACCGTTCGGCCCAGCTCGGCAGCGGCCATGGAGGCCCTGCGGGCCCTGCGCGTCACCCCGGTGATGCTCACCGGTGACAACGCAGCCACCGCCGGTGCGATTGCGGCCATGGCCGGAATCGAGCAAGTGAAAAGCAACCTGCTGCCCCAGGACAAACTGGAAGCGGTGGCCGATCTGCAGGCCCGCTATGGATTCGCTGCCATGGCTGGCGATGGCATCAACGATGCGCCAGCCCTGGCCCAGGCGGACATCGGCTTTGCGATGGGAGCCGCAGGCACCCACATCGCCATCGAAGCCGCTGATGTAGTGATCATGAACGACGATCTGATGCGGGTACCGGAAACGATCGTCCTCTCTCGACGCACCTTCCGAATCCTGCGCCAGAACATTGCGCTGGCGCTGGGAATCAAGGGCCTTTTCCTGGTGCTCACCGTGGCCGGAAATGCCACGATGTGGATGGCGGTGTTTGCGGACATGGGCACCAGCCTGATCGTGATCGCCAATGGACTTCGCCTGCTCCGCACCCCCACGCTTGGCAAGATCAAGGGCTGAGTTTGGTCAGAAACGATCAGATCTGAGCTTTGACGATGCGAGCCGATCGGTTCAATTCCATGAGGATGGCGCAGGTCTTCACCTCATCAGGTTGCGGACAAAGCCCTCTGAGGTTCCGCAACTGATGGTGAAGCTGGCGCAGCTCATCTACCCGCGCATCGACCTCGGCCATCTTCTTGTCCAGCAAGGCGTTCACTGTCCGGCAGCTCCCGGCTGGTGCATCCCGCGCCTCAATCAGGATGCGCACCTCCTCCAGGCTCATATCCAGGCTTCGGCAGTAGCGGATGAAGCGCAACTGCTCCACATGCCGCGGCGAATAGAGGCGGTAGTTGCCATCGGTGCGCTGCGGCACCGGCAGTAAGTGCTCGCGTTCGTAATAGCGGATGGTTTCGATCTTCACCCCGGTGGACCGTGCCAACTCGCCGATCTGCATGGATTCATCCCTTTGGGTTGGCAAGTCGAGTGGGCAAGACTTCATGCCACAACGCTAGACCCTTGACCCTGAAGCTACTTCAGGCTTTTCAATGGCGGTATCTCCAACCTTCTCTCAGCCTGTGAGCAGCGCGACGCGAACCAAACCGCTCTCCAGCCGTCGGGCCGGCAAGGAGTCAGGCCGGTCCTGGGTGCGCCTCACCATGGCCGTGCTCGCCACGATCGGCCTGATCGACACCGGCTCGATCACCGCCAAGCGCTGGGGTTGGATCGGCAGCCTGTCCTGTCCTGGCGGCAGCGATGGCTGCGACAAGGTGCTCGGCAGCGCCTGGGGCACGCTGCTTGGCCAGCCGCTTTCTCTCTTTGGATTCCTTGCTTACGCCACGGTGCTCCTGCTGGCCCTGATGCCGCTGCTGCGAGGAGGTCTGCGGGCACCTGGATCGGAGGGCAATCGCTGGGCTCTGTTCTTCACCAGCAGCGGCATGGCCGTCTTCAGCATGGTGCTGATGGGGCTGCTGGTGTTCGAGATCAAGGCCTTCTGCACCT
>Ga0310334_100183_pt1 | contig 19132 bp, 22 predicted proteins | sample LakMicMIDCLREDC7_FD_195548 | JGI IMG/M metagenome (GOLD analysis project Ga0310334, IMG submission 195548) | Enriched freshwater cyanobacterial communities from Lake Michigan, Michigan, United States - MI23.DCL.RED.C7 (v2) (version 2) | ecosystem: Environmental > Aquatic > Freshwater > Lake...
GCCGATGATCAGCTACGGCGGCAACTCGCTCCTGGCCAGCCTGCTCACCGCCGGCCTGCTGCTGCGCTGCTCCCTGGAGGGGGCTGGCCTGGAGCCGGTGCGGCCCCGTCGCCAGCGCAGGCAGACGCCGAGGCCGCAGAGCGCCCCGATAGGCTGACCCCTCTGCGACGCTGACGTCCGGCATGTCCGCTCTGGCTTTGGCGGATTGGGCCCGCACCGCAGAGGACCTGTTGCAGAGCTCCCTGGCCCATCCAGGCCCCCTGACGGTGGGGCTGGTGTTCGCCGGTGGCCTGCTCACCAGCCTCGGCCCCTGCTCGCTCTCGCTGCTGCCCGTCACCCTGGCCTACCTGGCCGGCTTCGATGCCGAGGCAGCACGGCCCTGGCTGCGCAGCCTCAGTTTCTGCGCCGGCATTGTGGCCTCGCTGGTGCTGCTTGGCCTGGCCAGCGGCGCCCTCGGCCGCATCTACGGCCAGGTGCCTGGCCTGATTCCCACGCTGGTGGCCGTGCTGGCCGTGGTGATGGGTCTGAACCTGCTGGGGCTACTGAGGCTGCAGCTGCCCAGCGGCCCCGACCCGGAGCGCTGGCGCCAGCGGGTGCCGCCTGCCGCCGCCCCCCTGGCAGCGGGTCTGGCCTTCGGCCTGGCAGCCTCCCCCTGCACCACCCCCGTGCTGGCCGTGTTGCTGGCCTGGATCGCGCAGGCCGGAGCCCCCCTGGCCGGCGTGCTGCTGCTCACCGCCTTCGCCGCGGGCCAGGTGCTGCCGCTGCTGCTGGCGGGCACCGCAGCCGCCTGGGTGCCGCGGCTGCTGGCCCTGCGCGCCCTGGGACAGTGGGTGCCGCCCGTGAGCGGCGCCGTGCTGCTGATCAGTGGCGCCCTGACCCTGCTGGCCCAGTGGAGCTGAATCGTTGAACCCGCCCCTGCAACTCTTGAAGCGTCTGCTCGCCTGGATCTCCGATCTGCGGGTGGCCATCGGCCTGCTGATCCTGATCGCCATCACCAGCGGCCTGGGCACGCTGGTGCCCCAGAAGGAAAGTGAGGAGCTGTATCACCGCGTCTACGACGCCAACCCCTGGCTGGGCCTGCTGAACGGCGATCGGATCCTGGCGCTGCAGCTCGATCACGTGTATTCGAGCAGCTGGTTCCTGGCGCTGCTGGCCTGGCTGGGCCTGGCCCTGATCCTCTGCAGCATCCGCCGCCAGTGGCCGGCGCTGCAGGCCGCCTTGCGCTGGATCGACTACCGCACACCGCGCCAGCTCAGCAAGCTCACCCTGGCCGAAACCATGGCCTGCGCCGATGCCGGCGCCAGCCTGAATCAGCTGGAGCAGTTGCTCGGCTCCCGCGGCTGGCAACTGCAGCGGCACAGCGATCGGCTGGCTGCCCGCCGCGGCGTCAGCGGCCGTGTAGGGCCGCTGCTGGTGCATGCGGGCCTGGTGGTGCTGATGGTGGGCGCCGCCTGGGGATCCCTGGCGGGTCAGCGTCTGGAGCGTTTCCTGGCCCCGGGCAATGTGCTCGAGCTGCTCAACAGCCGCGGCCAGAGCCAGGTGAGCGTCACCCTGGAAGACTTCGGCATCAACCGCGATCCAGCCGGCAGGCCGGAGCAGTTCCACTCCCGCCTGCGCCTGCTGCCCGGCGGTGAGGACAGCCCCTCCGGCAACGCTGAGGTGCGCGAGATCAGCGTCAACCACCCGCTGCGCTATCAGGGCATGACCGTGTATCAGGCGGACTGGGCCCTGGCGGCGGTGCAGGTGCAGCTGGGTCGCAGCCCTGTGCTCGAGCTGCCGCTGCAGAGCTTCCCGCAGCTGGGCGAGCAGGTGTGGGGCATCGTGCTGCCCACCCGGCCCGATGGCAGCAACCCGGTGCTGCTGGCGCTCTCCAGCGAACAGGGCCCCGTGACGGCCTACAACGGCGAGGCTCAGGAACTGGGCAGCCTGATTCCGGGCGGAGAAGCGGTGGAGATCGAGGGGATCCCCCTGCGCATCGCGGGCGTGGTGCCAGCCAGCGGCCTGCTGCTCAAGCGCGACCCCGGCGTGCCGCTGGTGTACGCCGGCTTCGCAATCGCCCTCACCGGAGGTGGGCTGAGCCTGATCGCCACCCGCCAGCTCTGGGCGATCGCCGAGGCTGAGCAAGGGCGGTTGCACGTGGGCGGCCTCTGCAACCGCAACCTCACCGCCTTCGCCAGGGAACTGCCGGGGCTGCTGGCGGAACTGCCCGGCGCGCCGCAGCAGGTCTGAGGGCGCGCCGGAGCGCTCAGCAGGGCTGGCGGACGCCGTGGCTGGCGCGGATCACCGTGTGCACATTGCCGCGGGGGTTGAAGTCGGCCTCCACCTGCATCCACACCGGCGCACAGGCGGCCACGAAGTCGTCGAGGATGCGGTTGGTTACCTCCTCATGGGAGATGGAGCGGTCGCGGTAGCTGTTCACGTACAGCTTGATCGCCTTGAGCTCCATCACCCGCGGCCCCGGCTGGTACAGCAGCCGCAGGGTGGCGAAGTCCGGATAGCCGGAGAAGGGGCATTTGCAGGTGAATTCCGGCAGGGTGATGGCGATCTCGTAAGCCCGGCCCGGACGGGGATTGTCGAAGCAGATCAGCTCCGCCTCGGCGATGGCCCGCTCGCCATACAGAGGGGTGAGGGTCTGCCCCGATCCCTCTGAGTCAGCAGGAGCGGCAGAGGCAGCGGCGGTCATGACGGGGCTGGCTTCAGGGCCGGATGCTACGCAGCCCCGCGGAGGTAGCAACGGCCACACCCACCCTGCAGAGGCTGGGGCCTAATGGCCGCACGGGCCTGTGCCCGCTTCCCCTCCCAGACCTTTTCCTGAGAGACTCCCTCCAGATCGTGCTCCCGCAGCCATGAAAAAAGTTGAGGCCATCATTCGCCCGTTCAAGCTCGAAGACGTGAAGCTGGCGCTGGTGAACGCCGGCATCGTGGGCATGACCGTGAGCGAGGTGCGGGGCTTTGGCCGTCAGAAGGGCCAGGTGGAGCGCTACCGCGGCTCAGAGTTCACGGTGGAATTCCTGCAGAAGCTCAAGCTCGAGATCGTCGTTGATGACGACCGCGTCGACACGGTGGTGACCGCCATCCAGGACGCCGCCCGCACCGGTGAAATCGGCGACGGCAAGATCTTCATCAGCCCGATCGACTCCGTCATCCGCATCCGCACCGGCGACCGCGACAGCAGCGCCATCTGAGCCGCGGGCCAGGCCCCTCAGGCCAGGGTTGCCGCCACCAGCCGCCGGATCGCCTCCCCATCGGGGGCAGGCCCGGCGGCTTTCGCGTCTGGATCCACGCGCTCTGCCACATCCCAGCTGCCGCTCTGCAGCCAGAGCAGATACTCGTGGTTGCCAGCCGGCCCGGTGATCGGCGAGGGCACCAGGCCGCAGGGGTTCCAGCCGTCGCCAGCCGCCGCCGAGATCACCCCCTCGATGGCATCAACGTGGGCGGCCGGGTCACGCACGACACCACCCTTGCCCACACGCTCCTTGCCCACCTCGAACTGGGGCTTGACCAGCAGCACCGCCTCGCGCCGCTCCGGCCGCAGCAAGCGAGCAATGGCGGGCAGAACCAGCGCCAGCCGGATGAACGACACATCCGCAACGGCCAGATCGGGCCAGGGATCCTCCGGGCCGTAGAGATCATCGGGTTGCAGGTGGCGCAGGTTGGTGCGCTCCTTCAGCACCAGGCGCGGATCGGTGCGCAGGCTCCAGGCCGTCTGGCCGTAGCCAACATCCACTCCGTAGATGCGGGCGGCGCCGTGCTGCAGCAGGCAGTCGCTGAAGCCACCGGTGGAGATGCCGCCATCGAGGCAGACGCGCCCTGCCAGGGTGATCGGGAACGCCTCCAGGGCGGCCAGCAGCTTCTCGCCCCCGCGCGACACGAAGCGGGCGGGCTGCTCCACCTGCAGCTCCAGCTCCGGCAGCACCTCGAGGCCCGGTTTATCGAGCAGGCGATCACCACTGCGCACCTTGCCGGCGCGGATCAGCTGCTGCGCCTGCTGCCGGCTGCTGGCCAGGCCCCGCTCCACCAGCTGCAGATCGAGGCGTTGCTTGCGAGCCATGCAGGCATCGTGCCGCAGCGCCGCTGGAGCGCCGTCACAAAACCACAAGCGAAACGGAACAAAAACCAGGGCACCGGGCCGAAATCCGGGAATGTTCCAGAGGATGGCCCTCAGCTCAGGGGAAGCTCCCATGACGCGCACCCAAAGCATCCAAAGCTCCGGCAACGCCCACCCGGCTCACAGCAACGTGGTGGAACTGCTCCAGCCGGGCAGCTTCGTGAAACTGCGCAACCAGCCCGACGATCTGCCCCCCTTCCAGCTGATCCACTGCCGCGGCGGCCGCTGCTGGGTGCGTCAGCAGGCCTGGGGGCCGCTGGTGCAGTGGGAGGTGGAGCACCGCCGGCTGACGGCGGGCTGAAGGCCGTTCCATACATTGGTCTCGATGTGAGCCCACGGCGGCCTTGATCGAGCGTTACACCCTGCCCGAGATGGGCGCCATCTGGAGCGAGGACGCGAAGTTCCAGAGCTGGCTGGATGTGGAGATCGCCGCCACCGAGGCCAACTGCGAGCTGGGCCGCGTGCCGGCCGAGGCCGTGGCCACGATCAAGGAGAAGGCCAGCTTCAGCGTTGAGCGCATCCTCGAGATCGAGGCCGAGGTGCGCCACGACGTGATCGCCTTCCTCACCAACGTCAACGAGCACGTCGGGGACGCCGGCCGCCACATTCATGTGGGCATGACCAGCTCCGATGTGCTGGACACAGGCCTGGCCCTGCAGATGAAGGCCTCGGTGCAGCTGCTGCGCACCGAACTCGATCAGCTGGCCGACGCCATCCGCGAGCTGGCCCGTGCCCACAAGGGCACGGTGATGATCGGCCGCAGCCACGCCATCCACGGCGAACCGATCACCTTCGGCTTCAAGCTGGCCGGCTGGCTGGCGGAAGTGGAGCGCAACCGCGAGCGGCTGGAACGGCTGGACACCGTGGTGAGCGTGGGCCAGATCAGCGGCGCCATGGGCACCTACGCCAACACCGATCCGCAGGTGGAAGCGATCGCCTGCGCCAAGCTCGGCCTGGTGCCCGATACCGCCAGCACCCAGGTGATCTCCCGCGATCGCCACGCCGAATACGTGCAAACCCTGGCCCTGGTGGGAGCCGCCCTGGAGCGCTTCTCCACCGAGATCCGCAACCTGCAGCGCACCGACGTGCTTGAGGTGGAGGAGAACTTCGCCAAGGGGCAGAAGGGCAGCTCGGCCATGCCCCACAAGCGCAACCCGATCCGCAGCGAGCGCATCGGTGGCCTGGCCCGCGTGCTGCGCAGCTACGTGGTGGCGGCGCTGGAGAACTGCGCCCTCTGGCACGAGCGCGACATCAGCCATAGCTCCGTGGAGCGGATGATGCTGCCGGACTGCTCCGTCACCCTGCACTTCATGCTGCGGGAGATGACCGCCGTGGTGAAGGGCCTGGGGGTCTACCCGGACAACATGGCCCGCAACATGAACGTGTACGGCGGTGTTGTGTTCAGCCAGCGGGTGCTGCTGGCCCTGGTGGAGAGCGGCGTGAGCCGCGAGGAGGCCTACCGGATCGTGCAGCGCAACGCCCACACCGCCTGGAACACCGCCGGCGGCGACTTCCGCGCCAACCTTGAGGCTGATGCGGACCTGACAGCCCGCCTGAACCCCGAGCAGCTGGCGGAGTGCTTCTCCACCGACCTGCACCAGGCCAACCTGGATGTGATCTGGCAGCGGCTGGGGATCTGAGCTCAGCGCACCCATCGTCCAGTCCTTCACGATCAATGGGGCATCCACGGATGATTCCGTGATCCCACGGATGCCCGTGGAGCTCAGACGCCGGAGGCTGAAGACAGGACGATCTGTGTTGCGTTGAGCCCGTGCAGGTTCGCGAGGTGATCCGACGGCTCACCAACGCTGGCTGGCAGCTGGTCGCAACCCGCGGCAGCCACCGGCAGTTCAAGCATCCTGAGCAGCCAGGTCGCGTTACGGTTGCGGGAAAGCCCGGTGACGATCTCGCCCCGGGCACGCTGAAGAGCATCGCCCGACAGTCCGGCCTGCGGCTCCCCTGAGCCCCTCCCATTGCGCTGCCTGCCATGAGACCGAGCTATGCCGTTGTCATCGAAGAAGCCGAGGGCAACTTCTGTGCGCATGTTCCAGACCTGCCAGGCTGCGTCGCCACAGGCGGCACGCGCGATGAGGTGCTGGTTCAGATTCGCACTGCCATCGCCTTCCACCTCGAGGGCATGGCAACAGATGCAGCTTTGCCACCAACTCCGCGCACAAGCGTGGCGACGGTCACACTCTGACCCAGGGCTGAGGAGCGGTCAGCCAATCAGGCCCGGTGGTACGGCCCGCCCTGCTGGATGCTCATGGCCCGGTAGAGCTGCTCCAGCAGCAGCAACCGGGCCAGCTCATGCGGGAAGGTCATCGGTGAGAGGCTGAGCTGCCAGCTGGCTTCGGCCTTGATCGTGGGGTCGAGCCCGTCGGCGCCGCCGATCACGAAGGCCAGCCGCTCTGAGCCGGATCCCTCCAGCGCCTGGGCGAAGGCCACAGAGCTCCACGTTCTGCCCTCCTCAGTGAGAGCCACCAACCGCTCATCAGGCCGCCGCGCCACGCGGATTGCCTCCGCCTCCCTGGCCATACCGCCATCACGCAGCTCCAGCACCTCCAGCCCTGGCAGGCGCTTGCGGTAGAGCGCCACTCCCTCGCTCACCCAGCCCTTGCGCAGCTTGCCCACCGCCAGGATGCGGATCCGGGAGGGGTTGATCACGGACTGAACGGGATCACAGTGGCCGCCAAGGCCTTAGTACCTGGCACGCTACCGGCCGCTGAATCCACGACCTCCGGCCCGCCACAAGCACCCCACACGCTCGCCATCTGCACGTCCTGATCAGCTACCCGATGCCGCTCGCCCTGTTCTGGACCCCTTACGCCGACTGGATCTACACGGCGGTGAGCACCACTGGCCTGCTGCTGATCGTCTGGCTGGTGCTCAGGCCGCGGGGGTGACCGCGGTGTCGGGGGCAACGTCCGAAACGTCCGCAACGTCTGCAGGCTCAAGCGGCAGGCTGGCTCGTGCCGTGGCGGGGTTGAGGCCGGCTCCACCAGCCAGCAGATCAATCGGCTCGCACACCGGGAAGCGGTTGATGGCCTTGAGGGCGGCGCGGGCGTTGTTGCGCAGCTGCTCGCTGATGGCCTCGCAATAGGGGATCTGGGCCAGCAGGTCCACCGTGCGGCGCATGATCCGCACCACATCACCCTCATCAAGCGAGGTGTTGGCGATCAGATCGTTCCAGCTCACGCCCTTGGCCCAGGCGTGCACCAGACCCATCAGCTCCGGTTCGAACCAGAGGGGCATCACAACCTGGGCCTGCTCCTGCTGGCGCAGCAGTTCACGACGCAGACCGCGCAGATCATGCAGGGCCTCCTCAGCAGCCGGCGGCGGCGGGAAGCCGCTCCACAGGTCCGGGCGGTTCACCTCCGTGGAGATGGCCTCCAGCACCGAAGCCAGATCGGCCGGGTCGAGTTCATCGAGATGGCCGCTCATCAGCGCCAGCCCCAGCCAGAGCTCGTTATCGCCCCGCAGGGCCGCCACGGTGCGGCCGATCTCGGTGGGTTCGAGGCCGTCCTCGCCGGCCAGACAGCCGAAGAAGCGCAGGATCTCGATCAGCGCCAGGAAGGTCTCCCAGTGGCGGTTGGCGCGGAAGTGCAGGATCCGCTGGCGCTCCTCGATCTCCGCCTCCAGCTCTTCAATGCGGAAGCGCTGCTTCTTGAGCTTCTTGCGATCGCCCGCCCCGTGGGCTGGATGCAGCTCCAGGGCCAGCTCCAGCTCGTGCACCAGGTGGGCCTGGGCCTGCACCTCACCGGCCAGGTCGTATTGGGGGGTGGCCATGTCATGGCGGCGGGCCATGTGCGCCACCGCCAGCGCCAGGCCGCCGCTGGCCTGATCGCCGTGGCGCAGCTCACCAGAGCGATGCAGCTCCGGCGCCTCGACCTCCTTCACCTGCAGGCAGCTCAACTCGGCATGCAGCGCCACCACCGCGCCGCAGGGCACCAGCACCCAGACGTTCTCATCGGTGAGGCAGAGCAGCAGCGGGAACTGGCCCGGGCCCTCCACCTTCTCCACGATCACCGCCGGCGTGACGCGGCTGCGCAGCACCGGTGCCTTCAGGCTCAGCAGCGTGCCTTCGCTGGCGAAGCGCAGGGCCAGGGTGAGCTCATGGGCGAGTGTTTCCTCGGCCTGCTGCTGCAGGATCCGCAACAGGCGGCGCTCCTCCCGCAAACGGCCGCGCTGCTTCTCGTAGTCCTCGAAGTCGTCCCAGGCCACCTCCTCCACCTCACCGCTGAGCAGGCTCAGCTGCTGGCGGAGGTCGGCGATGCGGGCTTCGTCCTCCACCAGATCGAGGGTGGCCAGATAGCGGCCGAAGCTGCGCTCCACCAGCTCCTGGGCCTTGGCCAGATCGTGGCGCTGCAGCAGGTTCAGCACCATGCCGTAGCTGGGCGTGAACTGGCTCACCAGGGGATCGGCCGGCGCCAGCGCCAGCTGCCCGGCCTCGCGCACCCCCTCGAAGCGGCTCTGCACGGTCACCACATAGCCCTGGGTATCGAGCCCGCGGCGGCCGGCCCGGCCCGCCATCTGCAGGAACTCGCTGCCCATCAGCGGCCGGTGGCCCCGCTCGGTGCGCTTGGAGAGCGCCGAGATCACCGTGCTGCGGGCCGGCATGTTGATGCCCGCCGCCAGGGTTTCGGTGGCGAACACCACCTTCACCAGCCCCTGCTGGAACAGCTCCTCGATCAGCTCCTTCCAGGCCGGCAACACACCGGCATGGTGGGCGGCGATGCCGCGCAGCAGAGCATCGTCGTGACCGCCGTCGCGCACAGCCTCCGGTGTTGCCGCCACGAACGCCTCCAGGCGGGCGCCAATGCGCGCCTGTTCCTGGGGCGTCAGCAGGCAGACCTTGCCGAGATCGCGGACCGCCTTGTCGCAGCCGCGGCGGCTGAAGATGAAATAGATGGCCGGCAGCATCTCCCGCTCGGCCATCTGCGCCACCACGAAGCCCAGCGGCGGGGCCTCAGGCTGGGGTGGCTTGGGGGTCTTCGGACCTTTGCGCTTGTTGCCCTTCGGTGCCCGCCACACCTTGCAGTTGGGGTGCAGGCCGTTGCCCTCGTCGTTGAGCAGCGGATGCAGACCCTTGGCGCTGCAGAAGCTGAAGGCCAGGGGCACCGGCCGGAAATCACTGAGCACCAGCCGGCTGGGGCCATGAACCCGCTCGATCCAGTCGGTGAGCTGCCCGGCATTGGCCACCGTGGCCGAGAGCGCCACCAGCTGCACCGAGGGCGGGCAGTGAATGATCGATTCCTCCCAGACCGTGCCGCGCTGGGAGTCGTTCATGTAGTGGCACTCATCGAGCACCACCGCCTCCACATCGGCCAGGGGGTCGTCCCCCCGATCGGCCTCGGCGTAGAGCATGTTGCGGAAGATCTCGGTGGTCATCACCACCACCGAGGCCTCACGGTTCACCGTGAGATCGCCGGTCATCAGACCGACCCGCTCGGCACCGAACTGCTCGCGGAAATCGCGCAGCTTCTGGTTGGAGAGGGCCTTGAGCGGCGTTGTGTAGAACACCTTCTGGCCATGGGCCAGGGCGCGGTGAATGGCGTACTCGCCCACCAGCGTCTTACCGGAGCCGGTGGGGGCGCTCACCACCACCGAATGGCCCTGATTCAACGCATCGATCGCCTCGAGCTGGAACCCATCGAGCGGGAAGGGAAACAGCTGATCCAGCGGCGGCACCGCTCCGGGATCGGCACTCGCTGCGTCACCCGGTTCGGACGTTGCGCCGCGCGCAGGATCAGCTGCGGCGCTGCCACCGCTGTGGCGTGAAGTCATCGCTGAATCCTAAGTGGGGCGCCATGGCCCGGCGCCTGGGCGGGCGAAGGCGGATGCGCACTCCGCTGAGACGCTCCAAACATGGCTAGCCGTGGCGAGTCATCTCCGGAGACATCGCCACAGCAGGGCGGCGGAGTTCCAGACTGAGGGCCGATCCGGGGTTCAGCGCCCTGACCACACTCCCTCGTCCCGCTGAGGCCGACTGGCGACAAGCCCTGCGCGACGCCATCACCGCCCTGCCGCCTGAGCGCCAACGCCGGCTGCGCAGCTTCAGCAGCGCAGCGGGGCCAGCCCAGCTGCAAGCCAGCGGGCAGCAAGGTGAGCCCGACGCATCGCCCCTGCTGGACCTGGCCAGCAACGACTACCTCGGCTTTAGCCGTCACCCCGCCGTGCTCGCTGCCGCCGCCGCGGAACTGCAGCGCAGTGGCCTGGGCGCCGGAGCCTCGCGGCTGATCAGCGGCACGCGGCCGGTGCACGGGCAGCTGGAGGCGGCGCTGGCGAGCTGGCTGGGCCGCGAGCGGGCGCTGCTGTTTCCCAGCGGGTTTCAGGCCAACCTGGCCGCTGTGGTCGCCCTGGCGGACCGTCACAGCCTGGTGCTGGCCGACCGGCTCATCCACCACTCGCTGCTGGCAGGAGTGAAGGCCTGCGGCGCTCGGCTGCAGCGTTTCGCCCACAACGATCTTGCCGATCTGGAGCGGCGCCTCAAGCAGGCCCGCCGGGAGCAACCTGGGCGCCGCCTGCTGGTGTTGAGCGAGAGCCTGTTCTCGATGGAGGGCACCAGCCCGGATCTGCCCGCGCTGGAAATGATCTGCGCCGCCCATGGCGCCGCCCTGCTGCTGGATGAGGCCCACGCCCTCGGGGTGCTGGGGCAGGGCGGCCGCGGCCTGGCCCAACGTGGCGACTCCGCCCCGGCCCTGATCAGCGGCACCTTTGGCAAGGCCTTCGGCAGCGGCGGGGCCTTCCTGGCCGGCGATGCGCTGGTGATCGACTGGCTAGTGCAGCACAGCGGTCCGTTCCGATACACCACCGCCCTGGCCCCACCGCTGGCGGCCGGAGCGCTGGCGGCCCTGCAACAGCTGCAGGAGCTGGAGCACCGGCACCAGGCACCAGGGGCTGAGCTCCTGGTGAAGGCGCAACGTTGGCGCGATCAGCTGCAGGCGGCGGGCTGGCCACGCCCGGCCGGTACTGGACCGATCCTGCCCTTGCTGGTGGGCAGCGATGGCCAAGCGCTGGCCCTGCAGCAGCAACTGGAGCAGGCCGGGCTGCTCAGCGTGGCGATCCGGCCGCCCACGGTGCCGGAAGGGACCGCCCGGCTACGACTGGTGGTGCGGCACGACCTGCCCGAGGGCACCCTGGCGCGCCTGCTGCAGGCACTGGGGGCACCATGAGCACGAGCCCCTGCCAGGCAGGAAGCACCCAGTTGATCGCCATGCACGGCTGGGCGAGCGACAGCAGGGCCTGGGGCCCCTGGGCAACGCTGGCCGACGAACGGGGCTGGAGGCTCGACTGGGGCGAGCGCGGCTATGGCCAGCGGGAACCGGCGCTGCCGATCTGGGAGCCGCACAGCCAGCGACGGATCGTGCTCGCCCATTCCCTCGGCCCGCACCTGCTGCCCGCAGCGCTCTGGAGCCAGGCCACCGCAGCCGTTCTGCTCACCAGCTTCGCGGCGTTCGTGCCTCCCGGCCGCAGCGGCCGCGCCGTGGCCGCCGGCCTGCGCGGCATGGCAGCACAGCTGGAGGCGGGCGAAGAGGCCACCGCAGCCATGTTGAACGCGTTCTTCCGCCGGGTGGCCGATCCGCTGCCGGCCTCGCGCCTGCCAGAGGGGCCTCTCGAGCAGGGGATCCCGGCCACGGGGCGCCGGCGCCTGCTGCAGGACCTGCAGACCCTTGCTGACTGCCGCGGACTGCCGGAAGGCATGCCGCCAGGCCTGCCGGTTCTGCTGGTGGAAGCCAACGACGATCGGATCGTCTGCCCGGAGAGCCGTGCGCTGCTGCGGGAGGCGCTGCCCCAGGCCACCGTCTGGAGTCTGGAGCGGGCCGGCCACGCCCTCCTGGGCGCCGACGGACTGCTGAATGCCGTGCTCGAGTGGATGGCGGATGGCCCACACTGAACCCCTCAACCCCCTCAGCTCCTTCAGCCCCTCCAGCCGCTTCGGCGGTCGCGTGCGCGACTGCTTCAACCGCCACGCCGCCGCCTACGAGCAAGGGGCGCGGCTGCAGACGGCGATAGCCGCCCGGCTCGGCCAGCTCTGCCGCTCCCTGAGGCCCCAGATCCCCGCCGGGCCGCGGGCCGACCTCGGGGCCGGCAGCGGGCTGCTCAGCCGCGCCCTGGAAACGTCACTGGGCGGGCCACCGCTGCTGCGGCTGGACCTCTGCACCGAACTCCTGGCCCAGGAGCGAAGCGGCGATCCAGCCCTGGTGCATCACCAGCTGCTCTGGGATCTCAACAGCGGCCTGCCGCGCCAGCTGAACGGGGCCGGTCTGCTGGCCTCCAGCTTCGCCCTGCAATGGCTGGAGCAACCGCCGCAGCGCCTGCAGGAGTGGTGCCGCCAGTTGCAGAGCGGCGGCTGGCTGGTGCTGGCGGTGCCCACCGCGGGCAGTTTCGGCATCTGGCGCACGGCCTCCGCCCAGGCGAAGGTGCCCTTCAGCGGCCTTGAGCTGCCCGAGGCGGAGCAGCTGGAGACGATCGCGCATCAGGAGCTGGACCTGCAGAGGCTGCAACGGCTGCGCTTCAGCCGGCCAAACCAGGGCGCCCTGCCCTTCCTGCGCCAGATCCGGGAGATCGGCGCCCTGGCCAGCCGGCAGCGTCGTCTCCGCCCCGGTGAGTTGCGCCGGCTGGTGGCCCACTGGCCCGCCGCCGATCAGCCCCTGCGCTGGGAGGTGCTGCTACTGGTGGGACGCAGACGATGAGCAGCACGGCGATGCGACTGGTGGTGTGCGGCACCGACACGGATGTAGGCAAGACCGTGGTGAGCGCTCTGCTGGTGGAGGGGCTGGGGGCCAGCTACTGGAAGCCCGTGCAGTGCGGCCTCGAGGATGGCGGTGGCGATCGCGACCGGGTGCAGCGCTGGCTGGAGCTGCCGCCCGATCGCATTCAGCCGGAGGCTTATCGCTTCAACGATCCGGTGTCGCCCCACTGGGCAGCGGAGCTGGCCAGTGGCGATCCCCTGCAGCCGGGCCCACCGATCGATCGCCAACGCCTGCAGCTCCCTGCGGTGCAGGGCCCGCTGGTGGTGGAAACCGCCGGCGGCCTGCTGGTGCCGCTGCGCCGCGACCTGCTGCAGATCGAGCAGATCCAGGCCTGGGGTCTACCGGTGCTGCTGGTGGCCCGCAGCGGCCTCGGCACCCTCAACCACACCCTGCTGTCGCTGGAGGCGCTGCGCCGGCGGGGAATTCCGCTGCTCGGGCTGCTGCTGAACGGTGCGCCCCACGCCGACAACCCCCGCACGCTGGAGGAGCTGGGTGGTGCACCGGTGCTGGGGATCCTGCCGCCACTGCCCCGGATCAACCGCCAGACCCTGGCGGCGCAATGGCAGAGCCTGGATCTCGCCCATAAGCTCGTGCCAGTGCCCTGAGCCGATGAAAGCCAAAGCCCCGACCCTGCTGATCAGCGCCGCCGTTGCCGGCCTCTGCGCCGGCCTGCTGGTGCTGTTCACCGATATCGAGGTGTCGGTGGTGCGCTGGTTCAACTGCGGCCCCTTCGCCACCCAACAGGAGGATCGGAGCGAACTCTGCAGGCGCAGGCTCTGAGGCCACGGATCACGGTCCCGCCAGGATTGCCCCCTCCACATCGGCGCGGCTGAATCCATAGGGAAAGTGCCGCTCCACCGAACCGACGACGGTGGAACTCCAGCGAACGCTCAGCTCCTCCACCTGGAGCTCGAGCTCAGCGGTCCAATCGGGGCGCTGCAGATCCCACAGGCAGGAGTTCGCCCCCCGCTGCACGGCCCCCAGCTCCAGCAGCCAGCGCTCCAGGGCCGGCAGCGGATGGTTGTAGAGCGGCGCCTGAGGGGGCGGCAGATCCGTCATCCGAGGCAGGGGAGAGGCTGGGTTGGGCAGTCTGACCGGCGACCTGGCTGGTCTCAGCCCACCAGCTCGGAGCCCGCAGGAATTCCGCACCACGGGCCCAGGCCAGCCCCACACCCAACACCAGGCTGAACACCACGGCCAGGGCCAACAGCAGCAGGGCGAACCATTCACCGCCCGAGAGGGCCCGCCGCACCGGCAACGGCTCCGCGGCGGGGCGTGCCGCGGCCACCACAGGACGCAGCCGTGGCGGCGGCTGAATCACCAGCAGTGTGGCGTCGTAGGCGCGGCGGCGATCGGGATCGCTGAGGGTGAGGTAGGCCTGCTGCAGGCGGCGAAAGGCCTCGCGCGCCTCCTGCTCCGGCAGGTCGGTGGTATCGGGGTGGTAACGCTTGCTCAGGCTGCGAAAAGCCTGGCGCAGCTCCTGGCCCGTGGCCTCACGCCTGATCTCCAGCAGCTCGTAGAGGTTGGCAGCAGCCACCAGCGGCGAACCGGGTCTGCGGGATCCTAGAGAGGCTGACGATCCCGTCCGAGGGCATGCCCGCCGAACCGCCGTCCGACAGTTCCAGCGCAAGCCCGTGCCAGGGCGAGCCCGGACAGCCTCTCTGGCAGGCCCTGGGCTGGCAGCCAAGCGCCCAACAGCAGGAGCAGTTCAGCCAACTGCAGCATGAACTGCGCCAGTGGAACAGCCGCCTGAACCTCACCCGGCTGGTGGAGGGTGCCGATTTCTGGATCGCCCAGGTGTTCGACAGCCTCTGGCCACTGCTGCCGCGACTGCAGGAGCAGCCCGAGGCACCGCTGCGCTGCATCGATGTGGGCACCGGAGGCGGCTTCCCCGGGCTGGCGGTGGCGATCGCCCTGCCCCAGGCCCGGCTCACCCTGGTGGACTCCGTGGGCCGCAAGACCGAGGCGGTGCAAGCCATGGCCCAGACCCTGGGACTCGCGGACCGGGTGGAACTGCGCTGCGAACGGGTGGAACTCACCGGACGCCAGCGCGCCTGCCGCGGCCAGTACGACCTGGCCCTGGCCCGGGCCGTGGCCGCCGCACCGGTGGTGGCGGAATACCTGGTGCCGCTGCTCGCCCCCGCGGGCGAAGCCCTGCTCTACCGCGGCCAGTGGCATGACGACGACAGCCGCGCCCTTGAGAAGGCGGCCACGATCCTCAGGGCCCGCATCAGCCGCTGCGACAGCCGCGAGCTGCCGGAGGAGCGCGGCACCCGCACGGTGCTGGGGCTGCAGCCGCTGGCCGCCTGCCCGAGTGCCTACCCACGGGCTGTGGGCCTGCCGGCCAAGCTGCCCCTGGGGCAGAGCTGATGCTCGCTAGTCCGTCGCCATCAGGCGGCGCGTGCTCTGACCGCCCAGCCGCTGACGCAGCCGCCTCAGAATCCCGGGGATCTGCGCAGCCCAGGGGCTGTCGCCAAGGCAGGCCAGCAGCTCCGCCTCCGACACCTCCGCATCGAGCAGATCGGCATTGGCCCCGGGGAACCAGTGGCCACCGGACCCCAGCAGCCCATAGCGAGCCCGCCCATAGCTCTGCAGATCCCAGGCCTCCAGCAGGGTGTGCAGCCAGAGCAGGGTGGGCAGATTGATCTGGCCGGGCGTGTCCTGCCAGGCCGGCAGCCCCTGCTCCCAGCTCGAGAGCCAGGCATCCCCCAGGGCCTGGCGGCGTGCCTGCTCCAGCCGGGCCTGAATCGGTGGCAGGAGCTCTGCGGCCTGAGGCAGCAGCGCCACGGCCTGCCGGTGCAGCTCGAGATCCTCCGGCCGGGCGGCACCGACGCTGATCGTGTGCACCCCCGCTGCCGTCAGGCAGAACAGGTCGTTGAACACGATCGGATGGAGCGGGGCGCAGAGCTCGAGCAGCCGTTCGGAGGGGCTGTGCAGATGGCCACCCTTGTCGGTGGGGCTGATCAGAAACACCCCCATGTCCTGGGCGGTGGCCGCCTCGATCGCCGGACGATTGTCCTGACGGATGAAGTACCAATGCAGGTTGATGTAATCGAAGCGGCCGGTGTTGATCGCTTCAAGCATCAGCGGCAGCGGCGCATGGGTGGAGAAGCCCACCGCGCCGATGCGGCCCTCGGCCTGCCAACGGCGCGCCACCTCCAGGCAGCCTCCGGGGCGCAGGGTCTGTTCAACGTGCTCGGCCAGATTGAGTCCGTGGATCGCCAACAGGTCGACACGCTCCACTGCCAGGCGCTGGAAACTCAGCTGCAGTTCGGCCTCGAAGGCGGCGCTGTCCGCCTGGGGCGGAACCTTGGTCTGCAGGATGCGCCGGGGATCAGGCACCTGGGGAAGCAACGCACCCAGTTGCCGCTCCGAGGTGCCGTAATGGCGCGCGGTTTCGATGTGATGAAAGCCGCTGGCCACCGCCTGCTCCAGCGTGGCGCGCAGGTTGGCCTGGCTGTCCTCGGTGATCTCGGCGGCGGGCAGATCGCTCCAGCTCTGCTGGAAACGCATGCCACCCAGGGAGAGCACAGGCATCGGCAGGTCGGTGCGACCGAAGCGGCGGACGGGCAGCATCAATGGTCCCCACCACCCGCCTGGCGCGGCAGCGTGCGGCGTGGCCGGGTCTGGCTGGGCAGGCCGAGCGGCAGCAGCTCCAGGCTGCGGCTCTGCTCCTCCAGATCCGGCAGCTCCTCGTAGCTCACCCAGTGGATGCAGTCGACCGGACAGGTGTCGATCGCCTCCTGGATGCGTTCGGTGCTGTCACCGTCCTGGCGGATGGCCCGCGATCGCCCCCAGTCGGGCTCCACGACAAACGTGTTGGAGGCCACATGGGCGCAGTAGCGGCAGCCGATGCAGACAGCTTCATCGACCCAGACGGCTTTCTGCCGCAGGGCACCACCGAGAACAGGCTCCAGGCCCGTGGGAGCGCTGACGGGAGTTGGTGGCGCCGCAAAGGCGACGGAAGGATCGATGCTCACTGGCGATGCCGCGGCTGGCGCCGACGCCTCAGCCGTTCCAGCGGGTCACCACCAGTTCGATCGAGCCGTCGGTGGCCTGGCGCTGCTCGCTCACCTGAAAACCCTCCTGGGCCGAGGCCGCCAGGATGCTGCGGAGCGCATATTGCTGGGTCAGCCGGGCCAGGAAGCGCTCCACGGGGATCGCGCGGTGCCAGAGGTCCAGATCGGTCACCAGCTCGTAGCTGCGGCTGGCTGAATCCCAGCGAAAGCCGATATCGCCGGCGCTGGTGGAGCCGCTGAGCGAGGCCGCAGCGGCGAAGCCGGCATCGTCAGCGGCGATGGTCAGATCGGCGAGCACGGTCTGGCCGCGATAGCCACGGACCGGACGCTCACCTTCGCTGGGGCTGTGACCCAGGTCGCGCAGGGCGTTGATCAGGGCGGTGCGATCCCGCAGTTCGGTCTTGACGGTGCTGAAGTGCGACATCAGGAGGCCGGGGTTGTGAGGGTCTGCTCGGGGGTCACTGCAGCGTTCTGAGCCTGGAAGGCTTCAGCGGTGGGCTGGCGCTGTTGCACCGAACCGAGCGAAGCTTCAATCCGCTCGGTGAGCTGCTGGCAACCGTTGCCGGCCACGCCCTCCACCAGCTCTTCAACCCGGCCGTCCGGCCGAATGCGGAAGCGGATGGAAAGCTGAGCCATCCCAGGCAGCGGAAGTGCCGGGATGCTAGCCGTGAGATCCGGCCGCTGAGTGGGGCCATGACGGACTGTTGGCGCGCGCGGTTAGCGAGGCCGGTCAGGAGCCGGGTGGTGAGGCTTCAGCTGAGCAGCCCCTCCTCCACCAGCGTCTGCAGCCGCTCCAGCACCTGGGGGTCCTCAAGCTGCTCCAGGGCCAGGCGGGCTTCATCGCGCACAGCCGGATCGCCGTCGTGCAGCATCGCCCCCAGCAGCGACTCCACCACCTCGATCTGGCGGGGCTCCACCAGATCGCCGTACAGCCGTCCCAACGACCAGGCACTGTTGCTGCGCACCACCGGCTCGCTGTCGATGCGCAGGGCCAGCAGCAACTGGCCGGCGGCCTGATCGGCCTTGGCCAGGCCGGTGGCGCCGGCATCCGCCAGGGAGCTGGCGGCCCAGAGCCGCACAGCGGCGATGTCGGTTTCCAGGGCGCGGATCAGCGGATTCATCACCGGCGCATCGGGGTAGCTGCTCAGGCTCCAGGCCACCGCCTTGCGCACATAGCCGTTGCTGTCGCTCTGCAGCAGCGCCAGCAGTGGCGACACCGCCTGAAGATCGGGATTGCGGCCAAGGGCGTACACAGCGCTCATGCGCAGGATCGGGCAGTTCGCCTCCAGCAGGGGCAGCAGCCGCGCCGGGGCCCGCGGGTCGCGATGCTCACAGAAGATGCGCAGGCCCTGCATGCGCTCCTCGTGGCTGCCCTGCAGCAGCTGCAGACCGAGGTCGCACTCAGCGGCACTGTCCGCCAGGTCTTCGCCGGGAGCATCAAGCTCATCGAGTGGATCGCCCAGCAGCTCCTCGGCCAGCTCCCGGGCGAGCATCTCCGGATCGAACGCCAGCTCGGCCGGGCTGTGGGAGAACTCAGGGAACGGGCCTGTCATGCGGGGATCGTAAAAGCCTGCAGGCGCTGTGATCCGTCGTGCAGGAGGCCTTCAGCCGATCGGAGCAGGGGCTGCCATGTCGCCAGGCAGCCAGATGCGTGCGCTGACGGCGAAGAGGGCCAGAGCGAACAACACCACGATGGCCGCCGGCAGCAGGGTAGAGCGGAGGAACTGCATGGATCCGGCCCGATGGCCTTCCATTCTGGCCATTCAGCCGCCGCTGCCGTAGGCCACCTGACAGGCCGCGTTGAGCAGCTGGGCACCGTCGCCAGCGGCCGGCACACCGTTGAGAAGCCCACCGCGGCAGTCGCCTGAAGCGGCCTGGCTCAGACCATTGCTCTGATAAGTGAATGAAACGCCGCCGTTGCCCACAGCCGTCACCGAGGCGTAATTGAGCTGAAGGCCGGTCTGGGGCACCACGATCCACACGGTCTGCTGGGCCGCTGCCGCATTCACCGCCGAGGTCACTGCCACAGTGCCAACCACCGCCGCAGTGCCCCACCAAGCGAGTGGAGCGGCGCCATACCAACCGGTGGTCCAGGGCCGCGCGCCCCAATAGCCACCGCCGGCCCAGCCGGGGTGATACACCGCAGCGCCATAGGCAGCGGCGGGAGCGCGGGTAAGGCCGACTCCCGGGGCACCCCAGCCGGCACCGGGGCGAACACCGGCCCCGGACGCCGGCCCCCCGATGCCTCCTGC